>SESB01000647.1_pt1 | contig 24620 bp, 22 predicted proteins | sample 3171441 | NCBI WGS metagenome assembly SESB01 (sample SAMN06051867, study PRJNA518727) | freshwater metagenome | biome: subpolar coniferous forest; feature: holomictic lake; material: water; isolation source: holomictic Lake 227, 6 m depth | place: Canada: near Kenora, Ontario | collected... | reverse complement strand
ATTCCATTGGATCTACTGCATGGATTATTGAGCAGGATAATATCAATAAACGAGCGCTAGAAACTATTCCATGTATTGAAGAATATTTGGCTGGAATGCTCGGTCTTGCAATAGTTCAAGGACTGTTTAACGAACAAGCCGCTTAATACTTTGAACGCTTGAACAGCTGAATATTAAACTAAGCCGGATTTGCATCAACTTAATCCGGCTTTAATCTGTTTGCGTATGTCCCTTAAATAATAATTTAATTGTCAGTAACTTAAATGAAATTATCTAAAATTCTACTTGATGCTCCTTACAACGAAGGCCAGCGTGCCTGGTTAAGCGGTTTCTTTACCGGTATGCAAACCCATATGAACCAAAATACCGGTTCATCGATTGAGACAGAAACACGTACTATTACCATCCTATATGGAAGTCAAACAGGTAGTGCAGAATCAGTAGCCAATGATGCAGGGGCTGTAGCTAAAACTTATGGCTTGTTACCGATAGTAAAAAGCATGGATGAGATTGAGGCGGCAGCATTAACCGCTATTGATTATTTGCTTATTATTACCAGTACTTATGGTGAAGGTGAAATGCCTGACAATGCCCAAATGCTTTGGGATAGCGTTTGTTCTGATGCTATGCCAAGATTAGAGGGTGTTAATTATTCTGTTCTGGCTTTGGGTGATACCAGTTATGATCTATTTTGTCAGGCTGGGATTGATTGGGATAACAAATTGGCAGAGTTGGGTGCAACTCGCATTTATGAACGTACCGATTGTGATGTCGATTTTGAAGAACCTGCAGAGCGCTGGATTTCGGCAGTCATTCCTCAGGTTGCTGGGGGTACTGGCGCTGTTAATGCAGAGCCTGATACCCATGCGACCGAAAAGCCTGAATACAATCGTAAAAATCCCTATCCAGGAAGTTTACTGGTTAATCGATTATTAACGGATGCTTCGTCTTCAAAAGAAACCCGTCATTATGAAATTTCTATTGCGGGTTCTGGTTTAAGTTATGAAGCGGGTGATGCGCTTTGTGTTGTGCCCACTAATTGCCCGGATTTAGTCGCAGATATTATTAAAGCCTTGGCTTGTAATGGGGATGAAGAGGTCCCTGTTAATGGTGAGTTGGTTTTATTAGAAACCGCTCTCAGAACACACTTTGAAATTAAAACACCCAGTAAAGAATTGCTTGAAGAAATTGCAACCCGTTCGGGTAATCAAGAGTTTAACGGTCTTCTTGGTTCAGGCGATAAAGAAAAGTTATCTGATTATTTATGGGGAAGAGACACCCTGGATTTGTTATTGCAAAACCCGGTGTGTGAGTTTGCAGCCGCTGAATTTATTACACTTTTGAAACCGTTGCAGCATAGAGCCTATTCAATCTCTTCAAGTGGTAAGCAATGGCCTGAAACAGTCCATTTGACGGTTGCCAGTGTGCGGTATGATGCTCACAATCGTCCTCATAAAGGGGTCTGTTCTACCTTTTTAGCTGATTTGGTGACACCCGAAACGCCGGTCCGTTGTTTCTTTACTCCTAATAAAGTGTTTAGGGTTCCCGATGATAATAGCTTGCCTATCATTATGGTGGGGCCAGGTACGGGTATTGCGCCTTTTAGGGCTTTCTTACAAGAGCGTGCTTATCGCAAGGCTTCTGGAAAGAACTGGCTGTTTTTTGGTGATAGAAATGCAGCGACGGATTATATTTATCGCGATGAATTGGAAGCCTATCAAGAATCGGGTCTGTTAACACGTTTGGATCTGGCGTTTTCCAGGGATCAGGAGGCTAAGATCTATGTACAGGATCGCATGCTTGAACAAGGTGCTGAACTGTTTCAGTGGTTAGAGCAGGGTGGTTATTTCTTTGTCTGTGGTGATGCGTACCGCATGGCAAAAGATGTTGATCAGGCTTTACATAATGTCATTGCTGAGCACGGGAAGTTGTCTGAGCAACAGGCGATAGACTATGTTAATCAATTGAAAAAAGATAAACGTTATGTCAGGGACGTTTATTAAAATTCTTGCTGAATGATTTAGCGATTTACTATAGAGGCCTTTCGGTTTAGGCCTCTATAGTTTCAATTTTTCTAGTGAATATGGACTTCTCTTGCCTTTACGGTATCACTTCTTCGTAAAGTATAGCTATCAGACTGTTTTTCTGGCATTGGTGTACCATCACTGTTCATCAGAACTAGAGTCCCTTCGTCTTTAATTTGATATTGCCTTGGCTTTGATTCGTCACGCGGTGTTAAAACAACAGTACGAGTTTCCTCATTCCAACTGTATTTCCCTTTTTCATAAATCTCTTTTGAAGATTCTTTTGCTGGCTGAGTGACTAGCAGATAATTGTTTTTTTGTTTTAAAGACAGCGTTGACTTAATGCCATTGCAGTCTTTGCAAGGAAGAAAACCATAAAATACACCATGAAAGTCCAGGCTTTTTTCGATAGGAACTATATGGTTTTCATGATTTGAATTTTGCTCAAGGCTCTTGACGCGAGCTTTAAGATAATTTTCTTGCGCTGTTAAGTCAGTTGCTGCCATTGCAAAGTTAGTAGATAACACCAAGCTGATAGAAATCAAAGTCAGATGTTGTTTAAAGTGTTTTTTTAATACTTGCATATTCATTCCTGTTCTTATAATTTTGGTTTGTTTAGAAAGTCTTTCGATAAAGTGTACCTTGAAAACGCTTGTTTTAATACCGTTTGCATAAGTTGTTCAGTGATAGTTATGAGCAGTCACTGTTTAACGCAATATAACGGGAATAAGGCAATGGTCAAATTTTAGAACAGTTGATTTAGCTCATTAGACACTTGATGTGTGGCGAATAAATTGTTTTAAAGCCTGTAATATCTGAGTGACAGGCCTTCTTTTATAATGTCTCATAATGTCGTTAACTTTATTATTGACTTGGTCCTGCATATGAATTCTTTGTTGCATGGTTGTTCTCCTAGTAAATAAGAATGTAATTAATGTGACCGATAACTACGCATTTGTCCCACTAATACCCCTTGGATTTCGACTTGTTCAGGGTGGTAAGAAAACGCACTCATATTGGTATTGGCGGGGATTAACAATATTTGTTCTGCACTTTGTTGTATGAATTTCAAAGTGGCTTCTGATTTTTCGATTAGTGCTACAACAATCTCACCATTTTTTGCATAATCTCGTTGTTCAATTACCACCCAATCACCATCAAAAATACCGGCATCAATCATGGAGTCGCCTTTTACTTGTAATACATAACAGGGTTTATCTGTTTTTAATGCATCGGGTACATTCATATAAGCGATGTTTTCTAAGGCTTCGATGGGCTTGCCGGCGGCAATGGTGCCAATAAAGGGGAGTCCCAGTTCTTCGGGTTCTTCGTCATTTAGCGCTTGAAGGGTTAAGCGAACCCCCGCCTGTTTATTACCCGTAAAGGGCTCAACCAAGCCAGCATTAACTAAGGCCATGATGTGTTTATACAAAGATCCTCGTGATGCCATTCCTAGGCAGGAACAAAGCTCTTCCAAGCTTGGGGGGCAAGCAAAGCGATCCTTGTTTTCACGTAAATAATTGTAAATTTCACGTTGTCGTCGGGTTAAAACATTCATGACTGAGGCTGTTCTCTTATTCTGTTGACTGGTTATTATCTTACCAAGAAAAAATAAGAAATCAAGAAAAAGAAAACAAAAAGAGAACGAATTAATATAAATAATGAAGTGACTATCAACTATTATGCGATAGTAAATTAAGCATGCCTTACTCGGTGTACAGACGTTTCAGAGAACTACTATTTGTGCAAAACCACCCCCTGGAGTCCGGAAATTGGTCGTTTGGCCTTGGTAAAGACGTGCGCAGAGCAATTGGGTTTCGCCTCGATAAACGTAGTGGCGTAAATCCAGTTTAAAATTAACAATACCGTGATCGATTTCCAGTTGCCGTTCACTGGGTTTGACCAGTGTCTGAGCGACATAGTCGTTTTGCAGAATAGTGGCAAAAACCTGTTGGGTTAGTTTATCGCCACGGTACGTGGCTTTGCTACCAAAGCCCTTGGCAGGTTTAAAAAACAGCTTTTTACGTGCAGCCCAAAGTGCGTTAGAGTCTTTTGCATCGACAAGAACAGTATGCGCGATACCTTGATTCAGGATATCCCGGACGTGCGCTTCAACGCCGATATTTTGTAGAAACTCATCGTTACAAAGCCAAATTAAATTCCGCTTATCCGCGTAAATTGCATGATTCCTGGGATGTGGAGTCAATACTACGTCACCTGCCAGATACGCCTCACGCAATGCTTTTTGTTTACTCTCTTCAAGGCTGAAATCTGTTAGACGATTATAAATTAAGTCGATTTTCAAGTTACCTTGCCACATAGCCGAATCACGATAACTGAGTTCGGAGGGATCACATATTATTGCGTCAATGCCATGCTGTTTGAACAGGTATTTGAAGAGAATAAACTCCGGTAACATATACTGGGTTTCGGGATCATCATCGATGATAGCAATACGCTGTAAAGGAGTTGTACCCCGTTCAGCCTGCCATTCCTGATGAAACATTGCCATGAATAACACTTCGGGTGGTGCTGTCATTTTCTGCTTAAAGTTAACTTTACCCGGTTGCGAGCCCCAGACTTTTTCGCAGCATGCCTTTTGGGCGCGTATCAGCAAGGCGTTAATCAATGCGCCGCCAGCATTGGAGTTAATCTCAATCAGCTTTGGGCCATTGGGGGCAAGATGAAAATCGTAGCCTACAAAAACACCACTCGCTTTAGGCAAAAATTGTGCACTTTCCGGCGCATAACTCAGCACGTGTTCCTGAAAAGCAGGCATGTGGATAACCTGTTCAAGTGCTGCGATAATTTTAAGTTGCTGATTAAGACATTCCTGGCTAACAAACACAGCCGAATCCGAAATTAGATTAGGCCGTTCAGTAATGATCATTCGATATAAATCACCACTTTCATCGAGGTCAATCAGTTCGTTTTGTAAGGCCTTGCGGTTAAGTGACTGGCAATAACAAGAGCTGTTAAGCTGCTCTGCATTCAAGAGAAAAAGACTGTCATCCATCATAAAGGTCGAACTACATGCTTAACTTTTAACAATTTAATGACTCAAATTCATACGTTGTTGGCAAAACTGCCATAGCTTACTGAGAGCAGTATTTAAAGACTGATTAATAGGATGTACGTGAGTACTTGCATCATCGAGCTTAATCCAACGCAGACGGTTGGCATTACTCACTACCGTTACTGAAGACATCGCCATCGCAGCGCCTGCAATCATCGGATTCAACAATATTCCAAATAACGGATAGAGCAATCCCGCCGCTACCGGAATACCAATCGTGTTGTAGATAAAGGCCCCCAGCAGATTTTGCTTAATATTAGTCACTGTCAGTATTGACAGTATGATTGCTTCAGGAACCTTAAGAAGCGAGCCTTGAAGTAACACAATATCTGCACTTTCTATGGCCACATCGGTACCGGTGCCAATCGCAAAACCAACATTGGCTTGTGCCAGGGCAGGGGCATCGTTGATACCATCACCGACCATGCCGACGATTTCACCCTGAGACTGTAGGTCTTTGATGATCATAGCCTTATCTTGGGGCAACACCTGAGCACGAATCTCGCTGATGCCGGCTTGAGCTGCGATGGCTTTTGCAGTGATCTCATTATCGCCAGTGACCATGATCAAGCGAATACCCCGTTTATACAATTGCTGTATGGCTTCAGCCGAATCGGCTTTGATCGGGTCTGCAACGGAAATAATACCAACGACCGCATTATCACTCGCCAGGAGCATCGGTGTTTGTCCTTGTGTAGACAATTCTGCCATTTTCTGACTATGCTGAGTGGTATCAATACCGTGCTCAGCCAACAGCGCGATGTTACCAAATAACCATTGCTGATCACCGATACGTCCGGCTATACCGTGTCCAGCTACCGCTTGAAACTTTCTGACCTTTTCCAGTGATAAGCCTTTGTTCTGAGCTGCGCTGATAATTGCTGTCGCTAGCGGATGTTCTGAGCCGGATTCAAGGCTGGCTGCCAATTGCAATACTCTGTCTTCGCTATAATCCTGAAAGGCGCTCACTGTTGCCAAACTGGGTTTACCCGTGGTGACGGTACCGGTTTTATCCAGAATCATACAAGTGATTTTTCCGGCACTTTGCAGCGCTTCACCCTTACGAATTAAGATACCGGTTTGAGCTGCGCGACCCACGGCAACCATTACTGAAATGGGTGTGGCTAAACCTAAAGCGCAGGGACACGCAATCACCAGTACGGTCATTGACGTTACAAAGGCATAACCCAGGGAAGGTTCAGGGCCGAAAGCAAGCCATACCAGAAAAGTGAAAATGGAAATACACACTACGCTGGGGACAAAAATGCTGGAAATCTTATCGGCAAGACGGGCAATGGCCGGTTTAGCATTTTGAGCCTGACGGACACTGTTAATAATTTGAGCTAGTGCCGTATCGCGTCCAATGCGGGTAGCGGTGAATAAGAAACTCCCTTGCTGATTGATGGTGCCAGCAGCAACTGTAGAGCCAGGCAATTTTTCTACTGGCATCGGTTCACCCGTTAACATGGATTCATCGATGCTGGAATGACCTTCGTATACCACGCCATCCACTGCAATTTTTTCGCCGGGTCTAACGCGTAAGGTTTCCCCCAAGCCCACTTGGTCAATAGCAATATCGATTTCCAGGCCTTCACGAACCACCCGTGCCGTTCTGGGTTGCAACCCGATTAAAGAGCGTATGGCTAATGAAGTTTTGCCTCTGGCCCTTGTTTCCAGTGCATTGCCCAGGTTAATAAAAGCCAGAATAACAGCTGATGCTTCAAAATAAGCATGCGCCGATAGTGAAGGTAATAGGTTCGAATAATCAATGACGACACAGGAATAAAGCCAGGCCGATCCAGTCCCTAATGCGATCAGGGTATCCATATTGGTCTGTTTGACGCGAAGCAATTTAAACGCACCCGTAAAAAAGTGTCCACCCGAATAAAATAATATTCCAAGGGTCAGTAAGGCAACACTCATCCAAAAGCGGCTACCTTCAGGCGTGCCCATTAACGGGAACCAGTCAAGGTGTCCACCTAACATCAAGGGAATCCCCAAAGCCCCAGCAACAACTGCTTTTTTCATCAGTTCTCGATAACGCTGGTCTTCCTGTTGCTCTTCGGCACTGGGGTCTTCAAAACCTTCCATTACGGCAGCATCATAGCCTGCTGCTTTTAAGGACTGTTTCATCAGCGCGGTATCACCTCCGATAACCGTCGCGGAATGATCAGCAAAATTGACGCTGACTTTGGTGACTCCAGCTACTTCATTGAGGGCGGATTCAACAGCTGCAATGCAACCCGCACATCGCATGCCGAGAATGGACAGACGGACTTCTTCTGGACTGGTAGTTTCTGATGAGCTCATGAGATTTCCTTGCGTTCTTTGGCTGTATTAAAAAGCGTTATAACGTGATTTATGTACACATAATAAAGAAACTACAGGTACCACGTATACTTAAAACTTAATTACCCTTTATGTTTTTTATCATACCCGCGTAATAATCAACTATTATCTCAAGAAAGTGTATTACAACCTATGACGATCATAATCAATGCCGCAGATTTTAACATGAAGCCTCTTAATTTTGCCGTCATTTTGCCAAAAGCGACGCTGACAAATAACATCGTGGGTAATGTGCCTGCATACGTTGGAAACTTTTAAGGAAGTCTTAACCGGATTAGGTTAGTTTTAGCCCTAGATCAATCATCATTAGCCCCATTAGAATAACCAGAATACCGGACACAGCCCTTAATTGATTTTGGGTATTATTGTTTAATGCACTGGCGAATACACCGAAGGTCAATAAAGGTATCAGTGTGCCAGTGCCAAAACACAGCAGTAACAGACCGCCTTTCAGTGGATCGGCGGTGCCAAGCGCTATGATATACATGGCTTGCAGTGGACCACAGCCGAGTAAGAGGCCACTCAAAAAGCCGATGCTAAAGGGATTGCGCCTAGGTTTTATATCTTGATAGATTCGCTGTGTAATCGTTCCTGATTTGGAGCGTAGCGATGGAAGACGAAGTTTTGGAAACAGCTTAAGCATGTTCAAGCCAAACAGCACCAAAAAGCTGCCTGCCACGAGTGCGGTGATTCCTCGCATGTGGGGTGTGATGGTGAGAACGGCGCCCAAAGCACCAAATACGGCACCAAACAGGGCATAGGAAAGGTTATTGCCCAGCGCGTATAACAAATGGACAAAAAATACAGCGAACTGTTTTAAACGAGGATGCCATGACCGATCTTTCAGTACCTGCGTTTATTAAACTATGTTATTTAACGTACTTAAGTGTGTTAAATAACATAGTTTAATAAAATTTATCTCCCTCATTATAACCCTAAACCTAGCGTGGCCATGGTATTTCAAGCTTGGCATTAAATTTGCTCTATTTAGATAAGTAACCCTTGAAACATCTAACGGTTTCATATTAAACAACTAGTTGAAGCTATCTATACGTGCGTTATATACGCAATGAATAACAGGAGATTTACACCATGAAGACGACCACTAAATCCGCTCTTAAAACTATTTTAACAGCCGGATCTTTAGCTTTTACAACAGCATCGCTTGCAGCAGGTTGGGAAGGAAAATGGGTTAATAATATTAACACGCTCAATCCGGGAACAACGATTCAGTCGATTGCAGCGAATGCCAATAAAAATGCTTACACCAGTAATCCAGCACTATCCAATAACGCTTGGGGTATGCAAGGCACATGGCTCAGTTTCAACGTACCCACCGCAACGACTGCGGTTATTTCAGCAACATCAGCAGCAACTAATGCCCCCGGATTTACTGTCTACAGAACCGCCGCACCTTTTACAGGTGTTGTTACCGGTACCACCACTACAACATTTACGACGGGAGCTATTCATGGATTCAATCAAATTGCCCAAGCCGGTATGGCGGGTATTGTCTGGGCTACTGATGTTACCGTTACCTCCTCATTTCCTGGTAATACCACAACTAACGGGATAGTCGAAACATTGGGTTATGTAAACGCCTCAGGTATTGATTATACCAATGCTTATGGTGATCGAATTAAAGCAGGCGCTGACGACCTGAGTATTGACAACCTCTATGAATCTGGCGTTTTCGGCGGCGTTGAAACAACTAACGGAGCCGTTTACGCCAATTTAACATTGAACAATTTAGCTCCGGGCAATTACACTATCTTCGTGGGTGGCACCAGCACGAGTGGCACTAATACGCCGATAGATGTTAAGGTTTCTTCTCTTCCTATATCGTCTTCAGATTGCGTATTTAATTGGGCAGAAACAAACTACGCCACATTGCTCGCTCCAAAAGGGGCGGCTTCTCAAACAGTATCTAACTACTACTTACGTTACTATAAAGATACTAACTCTTATCTAGGTGTCAGTTCTACAAACAACCATCTGTATTACTTAAGCTCGGCGGGTGGTAACCCACAAGATGTCGGTCTATTAACCGACTTTATGAAAACAGCAAAATGTAATTAAACAACGCAAAGTCAGGCATATTGTTTATGCCTGACTTTGCGTAACTCAAAAAATTTATAGACTTTTATTTATTGCTTACGTTACATATTTCTCACTATGTTTAAATGGATTAAGTTGCTTAAAGAGACTTTTGGATAAGAACTATGGAATTTTATCGTTATAGCCCACTGGTTTTCTTTTTACTAGGGGCTTCGCCAGGTAATGCCAGCACCCAGGCTTTAGCACTTGCGCCAATGCCAATGAGTCTAAAGCATTTATCGATACCTGAAGTGCCGGGATTGTTGAGCGGCACTCATCCGATCGTGGTCGATAAGACAGTCGCAATTGCCTTGGGTAAGGCGCTGTTTTGGGATACTAATGTCGGAAGCGATGGGATGGCTTGCGGTTCTTGTCATTTTCATGCTGGTGCAGATCGCCGAGTAAAGAATCAAATAGCTCCCGGTGGACAATCATCACCCTTAAACACTCAAAAATTTAGTCTTTCTACAACCAACTTATCGCTAGGGCCTACTCATAAGCTTAGCGTAGGTGATTTTCCTTTGCATCAAAGACAGGATCCACTCCAAGAGTTTTCCCAGATTACTTATGATACGGATAACGTAACCGGCTCCTCAGGTACATTCGGCGGTGAGTTCAAAGCCGTGGCTCGTCCTGGCAGCAATATTGACGATTGCAACAGAAGTGCTGATACATTATTTCATGCAGGCACTATCGGCATTCGACAAGTCACCCCCAGAAATACACCCAGCGTCATTAACGCCGTTTTTAATCATCGCAATTTTTGGGATGGACGCGCCAATAATGTATTTAATGGCAGTAGCGCTTGGGGAGACCGCGACCCCAAGGCCGGGATATGGGTAAAAAACGCCAGTACAGTCACCAAGCAACGCCTGCATCTCATTAATTCCTCGCTAGCTTCCCAAGCTACCGCACCCCCCATCAATAGTACGGAAATGAGCTGTAAAAACCGAACACTGCAAGACATCGGTAGAAAATTGCTACTACGACATCCGCTGGAAAACCAAAAGGTACACTGGAACGACAGCGTACTGGGAAGTTTAAGCTTAAGCAGTCCTGAAAATTTACAGCCCGGACTCAAAACGACTTACGAAGCCTTGATCAAACAGGCTTTTGATCAAAAATACTGGTCATATTCAGGCTTAAGTAAATTCGGTAGTCCTGTTGGAGATAAACCCTACACCCAAATAGAAGCAAACTTTGGACTGTTTTTCGGCTTAGCGATTCAACTTTATGAAAGCACCCTCATTTCAGATGAATCCCCATTCGATAAAAGCGCTCGTGATGCAACTCATAAGCCGATTGACCTGACGGCTTCCCAATTAAACGGATTGGAACAATTTAGAATAAACTTGTGTTCCCTTTGCCATTTAGGCCCAAATTTTACTTCGGCTTCAGTCAACGCAAATGCGGCTATTACCTTGACTCACCCAGAAGCATTTGGAGAACCCAACTTTTTTATAAGTACAACCACTAATGTGGTTAACCGTATTCAGATGCTTGCTCATAATACAGGTGTCACGGCCTTTTTTGATACTGGTTTCGCTGCTACCGGCGTTGCTAAGGAATCAGCAGACATCGGTCTAGGCGGCATCGACAACTTTGGTAATCCATTATCCTTTAGTCAGCAATATCTACAGCATTTAGCAGGAAATAAACGTGGCGTATTGGATACTGATGTTGCCAAGGTGCGGGCCTGTGATTTTCAGGAAGAGTTTGCGATAAACTTTAAACCACCTTACTTGACAACGGGTTTGTTTACGCCTGTAGAGGGAATTAAACCTCAACCGCAAGACACTAAAAATTGCTTTTTACCCGCGACAACCCATGCTTATCTTCCTACGACCCCGTCGGCTAAAGCGGAGTTAAATAACCCGAACACCCTAAAAATGGTCGCGGAGGTAAAAGCCAGTTTTAAAATACCTTCTTTACGCAATGTCGAGTTGACGGGCCCCTATATGCATAACGGTAGCATGGCGACTTTAGAACAAGTGATCGAGTTTTACACACGGGGCGGTAATTTCACCAATGATGCAAAACAAATTACCCGTGTCTTTCCATTACAAAATCTACAATTCTCCGAACAGAATCGTCGAGACTTGGTTGAGTTTTTAAAAACATTAACCGATGATCGGGTGCGTTACGAAAAAGCGCCTTTCGATCATCCTGAGATTTGGGTTCCTAATGGATCTGAGAGTAATCAAGCAGCCATAACCCCCAATGCTTTATCTCCTAATCTGGCTAAAGATGCATTTTTACTGATTCCTGCTATAGGGGCATCTGGAACAACTGTTCCACTCCAACCTTTTAAGCATTATTTGACGCCATGAACAGAATGATTGATGCACTATTAAATTTAGGACTCATCGAAAATATGAATAAAGTTTTCGATTATGATATTAAAACTGGGAGTACCGCATGAACAATAACGCATTATTTACCTTAGGCTTATTAACATTGACTGTCTGTCAAGTTGCTTATGCCAAAGATGACATAAAAAAAAGTGTAGCTAATGAAACACCTTTGGTTCTTGAGGATATTACCATCATCGGTGAACAATCTGCGCCTGACTATTCATTTAAAAATGAAATTACAGCCGAAGAAGTTTATGGCAAACAGGCTCAGGTTTCTGACACTGCAAAATTATTGGAAGATACGGCTGGAGTTAGTCTTCAGACTGGGGGGGGTGTGTCATCGTTACCCATTATTCATGGACTAAACGATGACCGTGTCAAGATAGAGGTTAATGGCATGAGCACGCCGTCATCCTGTCCGAACCACATGAATCCGGCACTTTCTTATATAGACCGCACGAATATTGGCACTATCACTATATTACAGGGTGTTACACCCGTTAGCATGGGCGGCGACAGTATTGGAGGCACTATTTCGTTACAATCGTCTGCTCCCGTTTTTGCTGAACCCGGCAATAATCTTTTAATTACAGGCAAAGCCTCCTCTTTTTATCGCAGTAATGGCAATGCCTTTGGTGGTAGTATTGCAGCTGGGATTGCTAACGAACACGCCAGATTAGAGTATACGGGCTCAGATACTCAAAGTGGAAATTACAGTGACGGTAATGGTGCCATGATTAAATCATCTGGATATGAAACTCAAAATCATGCGGCCGCATTATCGTTCAAATTCGACAATCACCTCTTAGAAATCAGAGGCGGACAACAGCACATGCCCTACCAAGGATTTCCTACGGCGCGGATGGATTTGACCGATAATGATTCGATTAATGGGAATGTCCATTATAAAGGCGTATTCGGTTGGGGAAGTTTGGATAGTAAGCTATATCTTGAGAACTCTAGCCACACCATGAACTATGGTTCAGACAGAAACGCTATAGAACCCATGCCTATGACAACCAGTGGCATAAACTATGGTTATAAGATACAAGCCGAAATACCGTTTAACGAACAGAATACGTTTCGTTTTGGCAACGAATTAATTAGCAGCTTAATCAACGACTATTGGTCGCCGACTTCTTCCATGCCAAGCATGATGGGCCCTAACACCTTTCTTAACCTAAATAATGCCAATCGGGATCGGATTGGAACCTTTGCCGAATGGGAATTATATTGGTCGAAAGAATGGAAAAGCATGTTGGGAATACGTCATGACCATGTCATGAGTAATACCGGAAATGCTCAAGCATACAACAATATAACCTCAGATTATTACCAAGCCCTTGCATTTAATAGCTTAAGTCATCAACGCAATTTTGATCTGTTTGATATGACGGCATTAATGCAATTTACACCTAATTTATGGAGCCAATATGATTTTGGTTACGCGCGTAAAAACCGGGCACCCTCACTACATGAACTTTATGTCTGGGATAAAAATCCGATGCCGATGACCATGAATGGCTGGTTTGGTGATGGTAATGGCTATTTAGGCAATATGAATCTAAAAGTAGAAACCGCACATAACGTTACTTTTACAGCCACTTTTAACGATCCCAAGGCAACGCAATCATGGAGTATTAAGGCGACCCCTTATGTTAGTTACGTTGAGAATTTTATTGATGCTGATCGATGTAAAACGTGTAACCAACCCACAAATAACTTCTCCTACTTACAATTTGCCAATCATGATGCATTCTTATGGGGTACCGATGTTACGGCTAGCGCTGACCTGTTCACTCATAAAACGTTTGGACACTTTGCTACACATTCCACGATGAGTTATGTCAGAGGCCAGCGAACGGATGGTGCTAACCTTTATCACATGATGCCATTTAACCTTAAACTCAGTCTGGATCATAAATTAGAAGGCTGGAAGAACGCTTTTGAAATGCAATTTGTTGATTCTAAAAATGACATACAGTCCATCAGAAACGAACTGCAAACACCCTCCTACATCCTGTTGAATGCCAAAACAGGCTATCAATGGAAAAATGTGGGGCTAGATGTCGGCTTGGATAACCTCCTCAATAAGGAATATTTTTATCCTTTAGCAGGAGCCTATATTGGTAACCAATATGCTATGACTCTTAATCAGTCTAAACCCAATAACCTGAACTTGCCAGGACTCGGACGATCAGTGTATGTCGGTATGACTATTACTTACTAGAAACACAGATACTATTCGTTCTGAAGGAATATTAAAATGAAAACATTTATATTGATTGCCACGTTATTGATAACAATCACCCATATTCACATCGCATATGCAGGCGTTATCGGCTATAACGTCGTGATCACTTTTCTAGATGACACGACCTTTACTGGATCATTCAATTATGATGCGGCTAAACAACAGGTAACAAACCTGCGAGGCATCATGAACGACTATTTAATGGGAAACATTGAGTTTATCAACTATCAGATTCCCTCTCCATCCTCTGAAAGTGATGGAAAAGGCGGCATCATTGGATATGCATTTGAGTTAAATACCAATGTAATAGGTACTAACCCTCCTAAAAATAACAACGCAGGGGTCGGCATAAACTTTAATGCCGTAGATCCAACTTTAGGTGCCACTGATCTAGGTAAATTAGCTTATATGGATTGCAGTCCTGGGGGATTAATGGGGCAGACATGTATGTATGACTTGTCGTGGTATAATCCAGTCGTACCCATGGAGGGTGGACACGGCGTGCTATCACAAAAAATAACCGCCAGTAGCCAAATATCACGTTCTGATTGTTTATTTAATTGGGCAGAAGTCAATTACTCACAATTATTTTCGCCTGCGAAAGTAACTTCGCAAACCTCATCGCCTTACTATTATCGCTACTACCAAAATACTAATGCATATCTTGGCGTTTCTTCGGCTAATACACATGTTTATTACCTGGATCAATATGGTAATTTACAGGATGTAGGCTCTTTATCTAGTTGGTTAACTGTAGCAGGCTGCTAGGTGACAAAACAATGCTCAAGCAAAGAACTCGTTATGTATTGTATGGTACATTTGATACAGGTGCAGAAAAATCTGTGGTTCCGCTGGTTGTAATAATACTCTTATAGACTTATCACAGTCGGTTTCCGAATGGCGATTTTCGCTCTGACATTAAAGAAACTACAGGCACCACGTATACTTAAAACTTAATTACCCTTTATGTTTTTTATCATATCGGCGTAATAATCAACCATTATCTCAAGAAAGTGAATAGCGTGATCAATATGATCTTTAATATCGTAAACGAAGTTGTGATCTGGAAAACTTTCTGCAACATAAAAAGACATGCCCATGTACAAGGTGTTACACCCCATCACAATCATAATCAAAGCCGCTGATTTCAGCATGAAGCCTCTCAGTTTAGCTGTCATTTTGCCAAACGCCACGCTGATAAATAGCATGGTGGGTAATGTACCTGCGCCAAATGTTAACATTAATAAACCACCTTCCAGGATAGTCGGAGCTGAAGTTGCTTTAACCGCCATGGCAAAGGTCATTGGGCAGGGCATTAAGCCATTTAAAATGCCTGCAATGGCTGCACCGATAATCGGCCCCTGTTTTCTTGATTCGGCATAACCGCGTCGCAATAAAACCATCGGGATTAGCTTGATTGAGCCTTGAAAGGGTATCAAACCTAAGATACCCAGTGCTAAAATGATAACGATACCTCCTATAGACATTTGCAAGATGCTTTGAACCTTTCCAAACACCCCACTAGAGACCAATACAAAGCCCAAGGCGGCAGCGGCGATACCCACCAGACTATAAACAAAGAGTCTGGCGATTTGGTAAACAAAATAAGGAAAGTATCTTTTTGACGGTCCTGCCTTCATAAAGTACCCTGAAACCAGGGCGCCACACATGCCCAAACAATGTCCACTGCCCAGTACACCGGCCATAAAGGCCAGTCCATAATCAAAACCACCTGCCGCATGAGCCATATGCTCCATGCCCATGTCCATCGTTGAATGATCCACGTTTAATCCTGTTTTTTACTTAAGCGTAAAGAATTGACAATAACCGATACTGAACTAAAGGCCATCGCCGCTGAAGCAATCATTGGATTCAGTTTGCCCATCGAAGCAACTGGAATAGCAATCACGTTATACGCAAAAGCCCAAAACAGGTTTTGCTTTATAATCCTGATGGTATCGGTGCTTAATTGAATCGCAGCGGTTACTTTTGTAATATCGCCATGTACTAAGGTCATGTCGGCGGACTCAATGGCTATATCCGTGCCTGTTCCAATCGCAAAGCCCACATCTGCAGCGACTAAGGCCGGTGCATCATTAATGCCATCACCAATCATTCCTACTTTTTTACCTTCGTTCTGAAATTGGCGAATAATAGCCAGCTTTTGTTCGGGTTTGGCATTGGCAATGACTGTTTCAATGCCGACCATGTTGGCAATATAAAGGGCGGTCTTTTCAGTGTCCCCCGTTACCATTAACGTTTGCACGCCCAGTTTTCTTAATTGTGAAATAGCCTGTAAGGCCTGTAACCGGGGTTTGTCGGCAATTCCGAACACAGCAGCGGCTTTACCGTTAACGGCCATAAATACGGGTGTTTTGCCTTGCAAAGAAAAATCGTTAGCCGCTATTAATAAGGGTTCAGTAGCAATGTTATTAGCTTCTAACCATTCGCGGTTACCCAATAGCAGCTTTTTTCCGTCCGTTTCCGCTTGTATGCCGTGTCCTGTTTCACTGTAGAAATAACTGCAATCGGGTAACTCAATCGCTTGTTCTTTTGCGTAAGCAACGATAGCCTTACCTAAAAAATGCTCTGAATTATTTTCTGCAGAAGCGGCCAGGCGAATGATGTTTTCTTGACTCATTCGAGACACTTTAAAGACATCGGTTACTTTTGGCTTGCCTTCGGTAATGGTGCCTGTTTTATCAAAAACAATGACATTCAGCTTGGCAGCTGTTTCCAGACTTTCGCCATTGCGGATATAAATCCCTTCATCGGCGGCTTGTCCTGCACCCACCATAATTGCGGCGGGTGTTGCTAGGCCTAATGCACAGGGGCAGGCGATTAATAACACAGTGATCGCGCTACCAAAAGCAAACGCAAAGGGTGCGCCTATCGCTAACCAACCCACTAATGTAACACCCGATAAAATCATGACGACGGGTACAAAGACCGCAGAAATCCGATCGACCTGCTTTTGAATGGGTAGCTTGGTGGCCTGGGCCTGATCAACCATGTGGACAATGCCGGCTAATACGGTATCCATACCTATGGCAGTGACCCTTATCCGCAACACACCACTGCCATTAACACAGCCGCCAATCACTTTATGACCGGACTCTTTAACAACAGGGATGCTTTCTCCCGTGACCATCGACTCATCAACCGTCGATATGCCTTGAATGACGATGCCATCGGTCGGAATTTTTTCGCCTGGACGAATCAATAATTCATCGTCAATGACACAATCATCCACTGAAATAATAATTTCTTGCCCCTCTCTAATGAGCGTGGCTGTTTGCGGTTGCAAATCGACTAACTTACGAATGGCTTCACCCGCCTGACCTTTAGCTCGTTCTTCTAAAAAACGCCCGAGTAAAACAAAGGTGATAATAGCGGCGCCGGCTTCAAAATAAATATGCCCTTTACGTCTGAATAAACTGGGCAAGCTGTAGCCGTAAGCGGAACCGACGCCTAAGGCAATCAGCGTATCCATGTTTGCCGTGCGTTGCTTGGCCAGGCGCCACGCTTTAGAAAAAAAAGTCCATCCAGACCAAAACACAACCGGTGTTGTCAGGGCAAACTGTAGCCAATGTAACCAGCGGCTTTTTGGCATACTCATTCCAACCAGTACCACCGGCAAACTCAAAACACCCGCCCATATAAAGTGCTTTTTAGCACTTAGAATCCGCACCTGTTCTTTCTCAATGAGGATTTTACGTTGTGACAAGGTATCCATTGCATAGGTTTTATAACCCAGGGACGCTACCTTCGCACTGACCTCGTCTTTAGCTATCTGACCCCGTACCGTTAAGGTTGAGGTGCCAAAGTTGACACTGGCCTGCTTGATTCTGGGGTCACGTTTTAACACCATCTCAATTAACAAGGCACAAGACGCACAGGTCATGCCTTCGACAGCAAGATCGACTTCTTGAGTCTGCCCATCAAACACTTTTCTGGCTTGCTGGTCCTGAGCTGATTTTTTACGCGCTATATTGCTTAGCACGGCATCCAGCAGAATCAGCAAGTTCTTCTTTGGCAAATGCTCAGGATCAAACTCTATGACCACAGAGCCCAATGCATAAACCGACCTAACCCGTTTTATTTCTGGACGCTTTTTTAAAAGAATCTCAAAGATATAACTCCTTTCCTGATCATTCTTTAATACCGGCGACTCAATCCGGATGCGACGTTTTAATTGGTGAACCAGCTTAAAATGAGTAGCGTTATAGGTCTCGGTCATAGTTGTCACTATTTTTGCCTGCGTGAGCGAACCAGTAAGAAAAACATATAAAACAAAGCCATCCATTCATAACGATATTTGAGCGGTTTTACCAACCAGTTTTGGGTGATTTCTCCCCAATGCAACTTGATCAGAAACAGCACCAGCATATCATTTAGAAAATCAATGATGGATTTCTCTGGGTCTTTCAGAAAGGCTTTGGGTTTCTTCATGCCCAACTTAGTCAAGACTTTAGCGGCCTGTACGGTTTCTTTCGCTGCACCGAACTTTTCTTTAGCCCAGCGGGTGACTTTAAAGGAATCCAGTTTGGCTGACAGCTTTCCTTTCCATTGGGTGACAGCCGGAACCTGCTTGGGCTCTAAGGCACCTTGTTGTTCTAAATCGGCCAACAAAGTAAATAACTGTTTAGCCAGTGCTTTAAAATCACAAACGACTTCATTAAAACGAATGGATAGTTTCTGTTGGTTGCGATAAAGCTTAACGCGATAGACACCTTCTATTCCAGAAATGCCTGCTGTCACAGCATTGGCTGCATCAACCTTACAAAGTTGAGCGGGTATTTGAAATCTCACATGCCCGTCTTCTCTATAACGCAACACACATTCTTTTTGGATAGACATAACCTGAGTAAACCCCTAATAAGCAAAACGGGCGCCCTGTAAGCAACCTACAAGACACCCGCCAATGACGTCAATTCATTCAGATAAAAGAATGAACTGACGAAAAAACTAAAATTTATTCTTTGCTTTCTGCGACGATATCTTCAAGATTTTCTTTTTGCTGCAACACAAAATCTTTACCTGCATCGACCGCCTTTGTAGTGCTTGAAATGATTTCTTTTCTATATTTATAGATCAGATAACCCCCGACCAGACCTAAACCAAAAACCAGAACTGGATGTTTAGCAACATTACTCATGAGTCTTCTCCCCGTATGAACTGTAGATGAAACAACTGAACTTTTAACAACTTCTTTAGCCACCGAACTGGCTGCCTTACCGTGCACGTGCTTCATTTAGCTTCCCATACAAACTTATTTTTTTAAAGATTGACCCTGATCAGCGTCAGATAAGAGTTCATCTTCATTTAACAATTGAAAAATACCTTTACAGCCTTCGCAACAAAACACCTTGTTACCGGCTTTGGTTTTCAAGGTAAACGCAAACACTTCAACCGGTAACCCGCAAAGGTCACATACTTTTTTTATATCCGTCATATGAGCTTAACTACACTTTTAGTTTAAATACCATACTAGCAAAATATATTTATAAATACAATAGCGCAGAAAGCCATTACTATTACTTAGGTTGTCAAGACTTAACCAAGTCATAGCCCCTACTAAGCAGTTTTTGAATCATTCATTGTACTTGAAACCGCTCGATTCGATGCTTTCATTAGCGCAATTCTTAAAGCGCCCGTCAAACTAGCTCCCAAGCCCATTCTTACCGCTAAGGCTGGAACTAAAATCATGGATGCAACAACCAAACTGGTTCCTAATAACAAAGCACCATTATTATTGTTTTTTTTAACGTCTGTGCTCACTGCCAATTGATGATTCATTGATGACCTCTGCAATACAACAAAGTAAAAGTTACTTTAGTAATAAGCAGAATTGATGCCAAAACTATAACTAATTGATTACGCGATGATTCGTGTCTCAGGGCATGAGATTATTTTATTAAACTGTGTTATATAACATAGTTTAATAAAATAATCAGTCATATGACCTATTTTGTCACTCTTTTGCATGACGAAACGTAGTTTTAGCGTTAGTCAAATTAAGCATTAGGTCATATGCCTTATAATTGTTTGAAATGACCTGATATTTAGGCTGTTAGCTGATTTATTATGCCGATAACAGTCTAGTTTCCTCACTTTCCTGAAGGCGAAACAAATGTATAAAGCAGAAATCATGCCATTTTCTGCGGTAAATTGTCGCGCGGCAATATGCCACATTTTCAAGCTTAAAATAAATCCTTAAACTTGCTGCAACTCTTGAATGTCTCCTCCTAAAGGAATTTGAGTTAAAGATCCTTCCTCTCATAGCGGTCAGATGGTTGACCGCTTTTTTTATTTGTGGATGAAACCATGAAAAGAAATTATCCAATTGATGCGATTACTCCCATTCTTGATAAACATTTAATCAGGCAAGTTGTGTTTCATGAAGCCGGTCACGCAGCGGCCATTCATCTGTATAACAGACAAAAGCAATTGCCCCCAGTCTATTTTCAAATCAGTATTAAACAAGTCGACCACTCTACCACTCAGTATTTCACAAGCAGCGCGGTAACACGAGATCATTTTGCGGCGATTGTTGATGGGGGTTGTCTTATTCATAGTCTGCCTGTGACCTTGATAGAAAGTGTCATTAATGGGCAGGATACATTTCGGATGGCTTATGAAGCGGACATGGTCAATTTACTGGTGGGGCCGCTTGCAGAAGCTAAATATGTTGCGCTTCGAGATGATGAATGTTTTAACAAGCACCTGATTAGCATTAATGCACTCCATCACTATGGCGGTACGTCAGATCTTGAAAAGGTTTATGACTATCTGGAGAATTTTATTGCTGATACGTATCTACAGGAAGAAAAGCTTCTTGAACTTCTGAATCAAGCCTTTGAATTTATAGAATCCCCGGTCTATTGGAGAGCCATTGAAAATCTTGCCGCTTACATACAAGATAACATAAGCGATACTATTAGCTGTGAAGATGCGATTGCTGTGCTAGATTCAAGTACGATGGTTGTTTATAAGAAAAACGAACATGACAGAGAGCAAGCCTTGTTTTATCATAAGCTTAATTCTATGCCGTGCCACTTTTACTAATTTTTAATCAGGAGCTATCATGACCCAAACAGCCAGTACTTCATCAGCCAATGTTATAGAGCTAAGTAAAGAGCCATCGATTACGAAGGCCAATGAAACCTCAACGGGTGAATTGGTCGTAAAAGGTGTTGCAACAGCTGTAGCCGCCTCTGCCATTATCGAATCAGGTAGAGGTGTCATTATTACGATCTCTCGTCACCCGATAGTTGTTTTGGGTTTAGGCATCGTTGCTGGCTACTTGACGCATAAATATCGTAAAGAACTGCTTACTATAACCAGTAAAACGGCTGAGCAAAGCAAAGATTTTATCTTGCAACAAAAACAAAATATCAAAGACTTAATCGTAGACGTTAAAGAAAGCGAAGAGTAAAACTTAACCCGATTTTAGTTTGGGTGGGAATTTTATTTATGGCGAATTAGTTGGCACGTTACATTCATTAAAGATTAGTGGGTCATATGCCTTACTGCTGTTTGAAATGCCGCAATAATGGGGCTTTTAGTTACATTAAAGTCCCTCAATCCCTTTATTTACCTGACTTTTCATAAAGCCAAACAAATATATAAAGCAGAAACCATGCCATTTTCTGCGGTAAATTGTCGCGCGGCAATATGCCACATTTTCAAGCCAGTGATTCACCATTAAACTTTATCCAACTCTTGAGTACGTCCTCTCCTAAAGGGAAATGAGTTAAAGATCCTTCCTCTCATAGCGGTCTGATTGTTGACCGCTTTTTTTATTTGTGGATAAAAGTCATGAAACGAGATTATCCTGTTAATGCAATGACCCCAACTGTATATAAAGATTTGATTAGGCAGGTTGTCTATCATAAGGTAGGCCATGCCGCAGCTATTCATCTTTACAATAGAAAAAAGCGACTGCCTGTAGTTTCTTTTCAAATCGTCATTAAGCAAGCGGATTGTTCACTCAACCAATCCTCAGGGAATCATGCTGTCACGCGCGATCATTTTACAGCAATCGTTGAAGGCGGCAGCCTGATAAATACCCAGCCAATGACCTTAATCGGTAGCTTGCTCCATGAAAAAGACCCATTTAGAGCCGCTTATGAAGCCGATATGATCAACTTGTTAGTCGGTCCACTCGCTGAAGCAAAACATATCGCACTGCGTGATGATGAATGTTTTAATAAAAACCTGATTACCGTCAATGTACTAAACAATTACGGTGGCAGCTCAGATCTTGAAAAAGTCTATGAGTATCTGGAATACTTTGGAAAGGATGTTAATCAGCAGGAAGAAAAACTGGCTGAGCTATTCAATCAAGCCTTTCAATTTGTCGAATCCAGAGGTCATTGGCAAGCCATTGAGCGTTTGGCTGCTTATATATTCAACAATATGAAAAATATCATTCATTTTGAAGAAGCCATTGCCGTACTTGATGGAAATGCAATCATTGTTGATCATCAGAAACATGCAGGCCCAGAGAAGAAGAAGCACTCAGTGCAAAATTTAATTTTAAAGTAGGTTAGGGCGGTTTCAACGCTGTTAAATCCTCGATTTCGCTACGCTGTATCGAGGCTACTGGCTTGTTATGGCCAGGTTTATAATCTTTAACGGGTCGCATAAGCAGTTAAAGTTAATCTGTTTTTGTCTTGCACCATTCGAAAGTATTTCAACGTATTCATACCAATTAACACCCGTACGTCTAGTCCAGGATTTATCATAATACTGGCATCAATATTCTTTATTTCTATATTGCCTAATTTTAGGCTATCAATTAAAGTTGACGGGTTGTTGACTAGTCCATTCGACCAAGGGGTCTGACCCCTTAAATGATTAGTTATCTAGCATTGCATATTCTTTTTAGCTGTGAAAATAGCAGGATAATAATGTTGCTGATTAATTTATTGTCGCCCTGTATCGGTCAATATTAGATGGTTTGGTATTGCGCATCTCCCCAGACGACATGCTGCTGCATCTATTGCGGCTACTGCATCAGGAAAAAGCCTAAATCAATGGGCTTCTGAAGTGCTAAAGCAAGCTGTTAATAGGTAAGGGTGATTTGTGAAACAGACAGAGTCTAACCTTGCCCCACTAAAGAGAAGCTTGATGCTTTGCACGTTGCTTGCGCTATTAATGCGAAGGCTGACGTTATGGCGATAAAAGCATCGAAGACCTTAGCAGAAAGGCAATGTGACTAAGATAGATATAAATGGTTTGATGGTACAAGCTTTTACTTTACCACATTCAAGTAAGGTGTTTTTTTCTCTGCATATTTTGACGACTGACTAAAAACCGTAGGTAGTACAGTTGCCGCATATTTCAATTTATCATCAAATGATAAAAATTGATCCTTCGGTTCCGCTTTCTCGCATAAATGATTTACATAGTTGGCGGCATCCATGAGTGTATTTGCTTCATCTTCATCAACAATGAGCAATTCTGGAACATCATGCTTTGGGTTTTCTGGAATAATAGTAAACCACCGTTTAGATAAATCCTTTCCTTCTTTTTCCAGTTGCTGATATTGGTCAGGGGTTAACTCGTAAAACAACTCCCATTTAGGTTCATAGCCTAAACTAAAGACTACCTGAATAGCGGGGCCAACCCGAAATAACAAATCAAGGGGATTCACAAATACTCCAATATCATTTCATTTCAAAGGTCACATGATACCCGAACTAGCGGGCAATTAAATCAAAAAACATCAAAGTAATTTTAAATTTACTTTTAAGCCGCTGTCCAACTCTAAATAACCGGGTCAGAGTCAATGCCAGTAAGTTAAGGCATAACTAACTGATTATGATAAAATTACCAGTCCAGAAAACAACTTTCCCATACCGCATTTATCGGTCTTAATCAGCTAGTCATCGATTATGCTTATCAACACTCTGAGCAATTGAAATTATGGAAAGGCTTTCGCTTATGCACTATTGATGGTACCTCTATTCGCTTACCCAATACACCGGATATTACTCAGTACTTTGGCGCTCAAAAAGGAAGACCAGAGCAAGGGTCTTGCACCATGGGCATGGCATCCGTTTTCTATGATGTTCTGAATCACTTAGTCATCGATTCATGTATTCATCCCAAGCTTAAATCCGAGAAGTCCTGTATTGATGGCCACATGGCTCATGCGAGTAAAAATGATTTGAAAACAATGGCTTGAAATTGAGAACTTTTCCGGTAAGTCAGCGCTCTCAGTTCAACAGGATTTTTATGCCAAAATTATCGCTGCAAATTTAACCGCATTAATAGCAATGGCGGCACAACAAAAAGTGGACGAGAATACGCAACTTTTACGTTTGAATTACCAAGTAAATTTTGCACACGCTCTGTCAAAAGCCAAGCATCAGGTCATCAATTTTATCCGGCATTCAATTGACGGATTTTTGTGTGATATTAATCGACTTATTAGATACATCGCCAAAACAATAGAA
>SESB01000642.1_pt1 | contig 24674 bp, 22 predicted proteins | sample 3171441 | NCBI WGS metagenome assembly SESB01 (sample SAMN06051867, study PRJNA518727) | freshwater metagenome | biome: subpolar coniferous forest; feature: holomictic lake; material: water; isolation source: holomictic Lake 227, 6 m depth | place: Canada: near Kenora, Ontario | collected... | reverse complement strand
ATCAGGATCTATGACCTCCTCGGCAAGGAAGTAATGAGCAAAATCATTGATGAGACATTGCCAGCTGGCAGCCACACTATTGAAGTCGATGCTTCTGCATTGTCGCAAGGAGTCTACACGTATAAGATGATGGTGACAGGAACCCAAACAAGTCTGTTGACAGGCCGATTGGTCATTAACCGATAAACCATCAATTCATTTCTTTGAAAAAGGGCGGCTCATTGTGAGCGGCCCTTTTTCATTTTTCAGCAATAGACCTGCTGATTTATTCATGAAGAAATTGAAAATTGTTATACTTTTAACAAAGAAATCAGACATGGATTTTATCAAAAAAACAAGCCTTAAACCTTAAAAATACTTAAGCCATGAGCGAAATGAAAGACACTGTATTACAGTACGTTATCAATGAATACCTGGAAGATGACAGTGAAACCCTTACCTATGACAGCCCCTTGATTTCCGGTGGCATCGTGGACTCCTTTTCGATGGTTTCCCTCAAACGCTTCCTCGAAAACAAATACAATATCAGTATTCCTGATGCTGAAGCCACACCAGAGGCTTTTGATTCTGTCACCAAAATCTGTGTTTTGATTGAAAAATTCTCCAAATAATGTAAAGTCATGGCTTACTCAAACAATACTCAAAAAATCTACCAGGATACCCTGAGCGGGCTGAAAGATGCCGGTTTGTTCAAACAGGAACGCTATATCCATTCTCCCCAGGCTGCCGACATTGAAGTAGAGTTCCCAAACGGTGCTGAACTTAAAAAAGTCATCAATATCTGCGCAAATAACTATCTTGGACTTTCCAGCCATCCTGATGTCATCAAGGCTGCACATGAAGGGCTCGACACCCGTGGTTATGGCATGTCCTCTGTACGTTTTATCTGCGGTACACAAGACATTCACCGGGAACTCGAACAAAAAATCACGTCTTTCCTGGGAACCGAAGATACCATCCTCTTCCCTTCCTGTATGGATGCCAACGCAGGCGTATTCGAAGCCATCCTCACCAAAGAGGATGTCATGATCTCCGACCGCCTGGTTCATGCTTCCCTGATCGATGGGATGCGCCTATGCAGTGCCATGCAGGACACCTTCAAGCATAATGACATGGCACACCTGGAAGAGAAGCTGCAGTTGCATGCCGACAAGAGAATCCGCCTGGTGATTTGCGACGGTGTATTCTCCATGGATGGCGACACAGCCAAACTGGATAAGATGGTCGCTCTTTGCGAGAAATACAATGCCATGATCCTGGTGGATGAGTCCCATGCTTCCGGATTTATCGGAAAAACAGGTCGTGGAACCCACGAGAAATATGGCGTGATGGGCAAAATCGATGTCATCACCACCACCTTCGGCAAAGGCCTCGGGGGCGCTTCCGGCGGTTGTGTCTCCGGAAGAAAAGAGATCGTTGAGATGTGCCGCCAAAAAGCCCGTCCTTACCTTTTCTCTAACACCATCGCTCCCGTTGTGGTAGCTGGCGTGCTGAAAGTCATGGACCTCATCTCAGGCAATACCGAAAGAAGAGACAAGCTCGAATTCAATACTGACTTCTGGCGCAAAGGCTTGACAGACCTGGGGATCATCATCAAAGAAGGCGATACACCCATTGTACCTGTGATGTTATTCAACGCAAAACTTGCACAGGATGTCAGTCGCGACCTGTACCAGGAAGGCATTTATGCCATCGGATTCTTCTTTCCTGTCGTCCCTCAAGGTGCTGCCAGGATCCGGACCCAGATCTCTGCAGGTCATGAGATCTATCACCTGGAAAAAGCGCTGGATGCTTTTCAGAAGGTTGGGAAAAAATATGACATACTCGGCAAGACGAAAGCGGAGATTATTGCGATGTATGGAAACTAAATCGGTGTAGCGGTATACCGGTATACCGATATACCGATAACTGGTAAACTAATAAATATTTTATGGAACAGAAATTAGCGAATCCCGCGCCGATAGGGCTGTTGGGATTTGGGATGACTACGATATTGTTGAATATCCACAATGCAGGATTTTTTCCTGTCACCTCAGTGATCCTTGCCATGGGCTTGCTCTTTGGGGGCATTACTCAAATCATTGCAGGTATCCTGGAGTTTAAAAAAGGAAACACCTTTGGACACCTTGCCTTTACCTCTTATGGTACATTTTGGATCGTCCTGGTCGGGATCTGGGTCATTCCGGAAGCCGGCTGGGCTAAAGGGATTGCCACATCAGAAGGGTTTATGGGATGGTTTCTCTTTTTATGGGGTGTTTTTTCATTCTTTATGTGGATCGGCACTTTTGGAAAAAACCGTGTGATACAATTCGTTTTCCTGAGTCTTTGGATTCTCTACTTCTTACTGACTTTGCGCGATTGGCTGGGCATGCCCGTTTTGGGCATTATTGCCGGCTATGAAGGCATTCTTTGTGGGGCCTCTGCCTTTTATCTTGCCATGGCAGAAGTACTTAATGAAACAAGAGGCAAAGTGATTTTACCTATAGGAGCGAGGATTTAAATATACTGATGAAACATAAATCAATACTGACATTCTTAATCGTTTTACTGACAATTCAGCTTAAAGCACAAGAACCCAAACCCAACAATTACGGCATCGTTTTCTCCGGATTCGTTCGTTCAGACTTTTTCTATGACACACGCCAGGTTGCTGCCGCCCGTGAAGGGAATTTCCTGATCTGCCCTGAACCCATCTTAAAAGACAAAAACGGGAACGACATTAATGCAAAGTCCAGCCTGAATTTCCTGGCAATCTGTACACGTTTGCATGCCAGCATCACAGCACCGGATGTATTGGGTGCAAAAATCAGCGCTGACTTTGAAGGCGAGTTTTTCGGTCATTCTGATGCTGATATCAATGGCTTCAGACTCAGGCTTGCCTATGTCAAAATGAAATGGCCCAAAACTGAACTCATCATGGGTCAGTACTGGCATCCTTTGTTCGTTCCGGACGCTGCAGTCATTCCCATTTCATTCAACACCGGAGCTCCTTTTCAGCCAGTCTCGCGATTTCCTCAAATCAGGATCTCGCATGAAATGGCACATTTCAGGATTCTGGCAATGGTCTATACCGAAAGAGATCATACCTCTTTCGGGCCCAATTACGCGGATGTCACAAAACCTGTTGCCAGCGGGGTTTATATGAAGAATGCAGCCATACCGGCCCTTAACCTTCAGCTGCATTACAGGCCGGAAGGAAGTCATTTTATTATCGGCGCCGGAATTGATCATAAAACACTGTTACCAGAGCTATTTACAACAGGTGCCGGTGGAATGAAATACAAGAGCAGCACTACGATTTCCTCAATATCTTATTCTGTTTTCACCAAGATTATTACAAAAGCGGTCTTGATCCGTGCTGCTGCCTATATGTCGGAGAATGCTGCGGACATGGTCGGAATCGGGGGATATGCCTGTAGTAACATCACTGATTCAGTAACAGGGGCTCGTGCATGGACAAATATCAGCACCTCAACGGTATGGCTTGATGTTTCAAATACAAACCCCATGTATAAAGTGGCACTTTTCATGGGATATACCAAAAATCTCGGCGCAAAAGAAGACATCAATACCCCGGTTTTCTGTTCGCGAGGAAAAGATGTCGATTATGTTTACAGGCTGGCACCTCGCTTCACTTATCTGAAAAACAAACTGGAGTTAGACTTTGAACTTGAATATACGGTTGCTGCTTATGGGACTACCGGTATTCGCGGGAAAGTCTCCAATACGTATACGGTGAGTAATCTGAGGCCGCTTGTGGTTGTGGCGCTGATTTTTTAGGGTGATGGGGTGATGAAGTCATTCTGAGCGGAGTCGAAGAATGGCGTGATGAGCAGAACACCATCCTATCGGGACAATTGGTATATTGATATATTGAAAATTGGTATATTGTTACATTATCTAAGCACCATCTTGTAGTGTAATATTTTCGACTCCTCAAAGATCTCCCCTTCAGCCACAAAGCCTGCTCTTTCATAAAAAGGAACTGCCTTAAGCTGCGCATGCATATAGATCTTCTTTTTAAAAGGAATGACATCCTTTACAATCTCTTGCAATAATACGCTTCCCAGACCCTGGTTTCGATATTCCTGAAGCATGGCGAAACGTTCCAGTTTAATCCCTTTTTCAGTCTCCCGCCAGCGGGCTGTCATGGCTGGGGTGCCATCCTTCAAAAGAAGAAAATGATGCGACTCCTCCTCAAACTCATACTCTTCTGCAGGATCAACAGACTGCTCCACCACAAAAACCTTTTGGCGGATAGAAAATGCCTGAGCCCTGTGCAATTCGTCTCCAAAATCAAAGCGGATTATTTCAATCATTACGTTTCATTATTGGGCACTAATGTAATTATTATTCTATTGTCATGGCACCTCATCCCCCAAGCCCGACAGGCTCAGGGGCCACGTCCCCCAATCCCCTAGTCCCCAAGTCCCCCACTCCCCTGGGCAAAAAAAACGAGGCCAACCAACCGGCAAGCCTCGTTTAAAAAAGTCATGATAGAAGAAACTATTCCTCCTCCTTCTCCTGCTCTTCGTAAGCTTTGAGAAGTGCAGTCTGAACATCAGGCGGAACCTGGACATACTCTGCAAATTTCATCCCGTAGGTTGCCCTGCCGGAAGTGAGTGAGCTCAGGGCTGTAGCATAACGTGAGATCTCAGCCAGTGGCACTTTTGCCTTGATCTTCTGGAAAGCACCTTCGCTGTCCATTCCCATGATGACGGCACGACGACCTTGTAAGTCGGTCATCACATCACCCATCCTGTCTTCAGGAACGAATACTTCAACATCATATACTGGCTCCAGGATCTTAGGACCGGCTTTCTTGAACGCTTCTCTGAACGCATTACGGCCAGCAAGTCTGAAGGAGATTTCGTTGGAATCAACCGGGTGCATCTTACCATCATAGATATAGACACAGATATCACGGGCATAAGAACCGGTCAATGGACCTTCTTCCAGCTTCTCCATGATCCCTTTGATGATAGCGGGCATGAAGTTCGAAGAGATAGCTCCTCCTACAATACAATTGTTAAATACCAGCTTTCCGCCCCATGGAAGTGCCTCAACGTGCGGTGTACCACGAACAGGGAACTCAGTTTGGATACTCATACCTTCGATAAAAGGCTCGATCAGCATATGAACTTCACCAAACTGTCCTGCACCACCGGATTGTTTCTTGTGACGATAAGTCTCTTTGGCTGATTTGGTGATGGTTTCGCGATAAGGAATTCTTGGTGGGAGGTATTCAACTTCAATTTTATTCAGTTTTTCTAAATACCACTTCACGATATTCAGGTGAAGTTCGCCATATCCCTGGATGATCAGCTGTTTCAGCTCTTTGCTGTATTCAACCAATAAGGTTGGGTCAACGGCGTGGAACTCAAACAACAATGAGCCGAGTTTTTCTTCGTCAGCCTGGTTTTTAGCCCTGACAGCAACACGGTATTTAGGATTCGGGAAGACGAGTTTTTCGATTTTATCTTCTGTGTTCTTACCGGCATTGAGGGTATGGTTGGTGAAGGTGTCTTTCAGTTTGATTGCAGCACCGAAGTCACCAGAACACACTTTTTCTACTTTCTCACGTTGCTTTCCGGCAACAACAAAGATCTGAGTCAGTCTTTCCTTGGAACCGGTATTGGCATTCACCATATCCATTGCCTCTGTCATCTCTCCGTTAAATACTTTGAAAAATGACATCTGGCCCAGATGCTGTTCAATAGAAGTCTTAAAGACAAATGCTGAACAAGGCTCTGCTGAATTGCATTTCATCACTTTTCCGCCTACGGTTTTACGACCTGGCATCTCTGAAGGATCAGGTAATGAAGTAGTGACAAACTCCATAATGCGGTTGATCCCGTAATTGGGTTTCGAAGAAATACAGAAAATCGGGAACATGCCTCTGTTCATGATTCCTAATTTAATCCCTTTCTGAAGCTCTTCCTCAGTAAGTGTGCCATTTTCGAAGAAAACCTCCATCAGGCTCTCATCGCTCTCAGCAGCAGTCTCCATTAACGAATTGAACAGTGATTCTGCTTTGGCTTTTTCACTGTCAGGAATATCAAGGGCTTCGTATTTGCCATCGCTGAATTTCAACATTTTCATCTTTAGCAGATCAATCACAGTATTGAATCCACTACCCTGGTTTACAGGATATTGAAGAACGACAGCACCATTACTGAAATCTGATTTTATCTGGCGTACCGTCTCATCAAAATTTGAGTTTTCATGCTCGAGGTGGTTGATGAGGAAAACGAGCGGCAGTTGAAGCGTATTGGCCTGACGCCAGGAAATCTCATTCCCAACCTCAACGCCTGTCTGGGCATTCACCATCATTAGACCCGTATCTACTACATTCATCGCGGCAACGACCTCTCCAAAGAAGTCATCGAAGCCAGGACAGTCAATAATATTGATTTTCTTTCCTCCGAACTCTACATAAAGCATAGTGGAAGAAACGGAGTTGTGACGTTCAATCTCGATCTCACGGTAATCCGAAACACTGTTTTTTTCATCTACGGAACCTCTGCGGTTGATAAGGCCGGCATTGAAAAGCATGGCTTCGGCAAAAGTAGTCTTGCCTGATTTAGCTCCACCGACAAGCGCAATATTCCTGATGTCTTTCGTCTGGTAAACTTTCATTTGTTAGTAATATTGATTTAAATAGTCAGATATATGGAATCTTCGTTTATTTTCAACATTGGTGTGAGCATGCTCACAAAACTTCATTTTGCGTCTACATTTTGAATTAAGGACTGCAAAAATATTATTAATTAAGGTAGAAACAAAGGGGTATCACATCATTTTCAGCTTTTCCCTGATGCTATTCCAGCCGGCTTCCCCAATCTTAGCCCCGATCCCCTGAATCACAGTACCAGCAAGCAATGCACCGATTTCCCCACATTGGTCAAGAGGCTTATTATTGACAAGCCCATAAAGGAATCCTGCTGCATACAAGTCGCCGGCTCCCGTCGTGTCAACACTCTTCACCGGGATCACCCCGACATAATGCTTCTCATTCCCGCGTTTCACATAAGAGCCCTTGCGGCCTACCTTCACCACCGCGATTTCGCACATGCCTGCAATCTCATCCAACGACTCCTCCGGGCTTTTTCCGGTGAAGGCTTTGGCTTCTTCTTCATTGGCAAAGACAATGTCGACATACTCCCTGATCACTTCCTGCAGAAATTCAAGATTGTCTTCAACAACATTGTAACTCGCCAAATCCAGCGAGATCTTCAGCCCTTTGGCCCTGGCAATCTGCATCGCCTTTAACATAAGATCATGGTTATAAACGAGATATCCTTCTATATGAAAAATCTCATAGCCCTCAAATTGTTGTGGATCGATCCCATCACCGCTAAGCTCTACCGCTGCCCCAAGATAGGTGGCAAATGTCCGCTCAGAATCAGGACTGATTAGGGCAACAACACGACCTGATTCTGTAGTGCTCTGCAGCAGAATAGGTTTTATATTACTGTCAGTAAGATCTTTATGGAAAAATTTGCCATACTCATCCTGCCCGACTTCCCCAAGAAAAGCAGTCGTAACACCCAAGCCAGCCAGACCATGAATGGTATTGGCTGCGGAACCTCCGGAAGCAAAAGCTTTAGGGAGATGGGCAGTACCTTCCAGTACCGTTGCGGAAAATTCTCTGTCGACCAGCTGCATACTGCCTTTGGGCAACTTAAACGTTTTTAGGAGGTCATCATTTTCAAGGGTGACAAGGATGTCGACAAGGGCATTTCCCATTCCGAGGATTGCAGTCATATGTTAAGTGTTTATTAAATTTGTGCACCGCAAAAGTAATCAAACACTCTTACCATCCTAAGGGCATTTTGCCATTCGGGGGAAATTTGGCATTCGAAATCATTTTTGATGTTTTTTGGACACGAGCGAGGCTTTGCAGATGTTTTTTTCATATATTTGAAACAACTGAATATCCTTGAAAATATGAGAAAATTTTATTTTGTAATTGGCATCTCTCTCGTCAGTATTCTCCTGACCTTAAGCTCCTGTAAAAAAAACAATGATCCTGCACCCGTAATTCCGGATGACATTAAATATACCAATGCCATCAAAGATGCTATGGTCGCAGAGGAAAGTGAGATCAGCCATAATCTGATTGCGATAAACGACAGTAACAACTACCTGTCATGGACAGGCACAGGAACCGACAAGAAAGTGCTGGTCGTGACCTGGACAAAATACCCGGGCAGCTTTCCTGTCGGAACGACCATCACCAACAGCTGGGGAACCATCTGGGTTACTGTTGTCCCTGAAATTAAAGACTGGTATAAAAAGCATAACTATCCCGCAGGAACTGATTTCATCCTTCGTACCGAACAATTGATGGGATTGTCTAAAAATCGCGGATACACGCACTTTGCTGAATTATGGGTAAAACCCCAGGACCTGTACCGACCTTCTCCTGATAATGAAATCACTGATAACACTGCTCAGCTTAATTTCCCTCCCGGTGTCGACTCTGCCTATAAAGCCTGGTTCAATGGAAACATTATCTATTCCTATTACCCGATGTCCTTTCCCTGGACCCGGCTCGGTTATACTTATGACTGGTGCGGATGCGGCACAGAAATAGGAATGTCGGAATTCGTGATAAAGCAAAACTCCCAGCTTACGGTAAATAGATTAACTGACAATGCGACCTTTTTTAGCGAAATCAGCCAGAAATAAAAACAATTTATATCCTCTTATTTTACATTCCTAATCCTTTTATATTTTGGCTTAACCTATAAGAGACTATGCATATCCGTTTTCAGATAGAATATAAGACCTTTCCAGGACAGCAAATGATGCTTTCGGGGTCGAATGCCCAGCTTGGAGATAAAATGCGGGAAAAGGCTGCATTAATGACACTGGCAGATGCGCTTACCGGCCTGTGGACATTTGAACTAAGCCTTGAAGAACTGAGCGGATTTTCTTATCGATATATTGTCAACGACGATAACTTTAAAACCTTTATTGAGGAATGGGGTCCTGACCGAAACTTCCAGGTCGGGAATAATGACAATTCAGGGGTTCTCCTGCTCGACCGTTGGAGACCCGAATCCGATCCTGACTTTAGCTTGCATTCGTCTGCCTTTGTCAACGCGATCTTAAAACCCGGAAAACGATTCCCTGAGCCTGAATCGACTGTCTCAAAAAACAAAAAGTCTGTCATCATTCGGTTTAAGCCACTTGTGGCGCGGATCAAGGCAAACCATCAAGTGGCTGTATCAGGGAATACAGCAGCGCTCGGAGCCTGGGATGAGAAAAATGCACTGGGACTGGGCAATTCAGAGCATCCTCTCTGGTGTGGTGAAACATGCATTGATGTGAGTGAATTCCCGATTGAATATAAATACCTGGTTCGTGAAGAAAACCACAATCTTGTTTTTTGGGAAAATTCAATCAATCACACCATCAATCTGCCAGAGGGATCGATCCCGGATGTAATCGAAATCAATGATGAGAAATTCGCATTCCCGGCTTATCCCTGGAAAGGAACAGGTGTCGCTGTTCCGGTATTTTCCCTCCGTCGCGAAAATGGCTTTGGCGTCGGAGAGTTTACCGACCTTAAATTATTGGTCGACTGGGCTGTCGAAGCCGGGATACGCCTCCTGCAAATCTTACCTGTCAATGACACCATCGCAAAGCATGCCTGGCAGGACTCCTACCCTTATGCCGCGATTTCGGTATATGCCTTACATCCTATTTATATCAATCTACTTGAGATTGGCACATTGGAAGCAGATATCAGCCAACAGATCATCGAAACCCAGGGCGCCTATCTGAATTCACTCGAGAAAGTAGATTATGAAGCCGTGATGGTGTTGAAAGCCCGCTTCTTCAAACTGATCTATGATCAGAAAAAAAAGGATTTCCTGCAAGACCCTGCTTACCTGGCATTCTTTAAGAAAAATGAATACTGGCTCAAGCCCTATGCCGCCTTTTCTTACCTGCGTGACCTGTTCAACACCACTGATTTCAGTCGCTGGGGTGAATACAGCCAGCCTGGCGAAGAACTCCTGAGCCAACTCACTTCAGAAAACTCACCCCATTTTGATGATATTGCAGTACACTATTTTCAGCAATATCATGCGCACATCCAGCTGCTTGATGCCAGTAATTATGCCCGCTCAAAAGGGATTGCTTTAAAAGGCGATATCCCGATTGGCATTTTTAGAAACAGTGTCGACGCCTGGATAAGTCCTCAGCTTTATAATCTTGATTGCCAGGCTGGCGCTCCACCTGATGACTTCTCCTCCAAAGGACAGAACTGGCGCTTCCCAACCTACAACTGGGCAGAGATGGCCAAAGACAATTATGCGTGGTGGCAAGACCGCCTAAAACAGCTTTCAGCTTATTTTGATGCATTCAGGATTGATCATATCCTTGGATTCTTCCGGATCTGGGAAATCCCTTCCACACAAACGGAAGGTTTGTTGGGATATTTTAACCCGAGCCTCCCCTTTTACAGGGATGAACTACAGCACAAAGGACTTTGGATGGATGATGATCGGATGTGCAAACCGTATATCCGGGAACATTTTCTTTGGGACTTTTTCGGAGACTTGAGCGATGAAGTCAAGTCTACATACCTGGTGGAAGATGCGCCAGGCTGCTTTAAGCTACATCCGGATTACGACACACAGCAAAAAATTGAAGAAAAGCTCACCCCCTCCCCCGACAGTCCGACCGATGCCCGTGACCGGCTTAACCGCATCTCCAAAGGCCTCAATGCCCTGATCTCAGAAGTTTTATTTTTATACGCGCCGGGCACTGGCGGACAAGGTTTTTTTCCAAGAAATGCTTTACATTTCACCCATTCCTACCGGGAGTTGGATGATCACGCCAAGCATATCATCAATGAGCTCTACCTGGATTATTTCTATCAGCGGAATGAAGCATTCTGGCGGGCCAATGCCTTGACGAAGCTCCCGCTGATTAAGAAAGCCACAAATATGTTGTTGTGTGGCGAAGATCTGGGCATGGTGCCTGCCTGCGTACCGGAAGTGATGTCAGCCTTAGGGATACTGAGCCTGGAAGTCCAGCGAATGCCAAAAGATCCAAAAATCACATTCGGGCATCCTGACCAATACCCATATTTGTCGGTATGCACGCCCTCTTCGCACGACACCGCTACAATCCGTGGGTGGTGGGAAGAAGACAAACGAAAGACCCAGAAGTTCTACAATGAGAACCTGGGCCACTTTGGCGAAGCACCCGGAGATTGTAATCCTGAGATTGTGAAACAAATTATCCTTCAACATCTTTATTCTCCCAGCATGTGGGCCATTTTCCCCTTACAGGACTTACTCGGCATGAACCCCAAACTCAGGCTTGACAATCCACATGCCGAACGCATCAACGACCCGGGAAACCCCAATCATTACTGGAGATACAGAATGCACCTGAACCTGGAAGATTTGCTTGGGCAAGCTGAATTTAACCTATTTTTACGTGCGCAAAATATTGCCTGCGGCAGGTTGGATTAATGGTGATCTATTAATAAATAAAACATACAATAATGACTAGAATTCCTATGAATCGCCTGCTGATTTTTGTTTCAGCCTTTTGTATTTCTGTACTACTAATTTCAGGATTCGTCTCTTGTAAAAAAGAGAAAAAAGATGAATCGGTGACACTCACCTTTACAAGCTGGAGGACCGATGATGTTGACCAGATGGACCGGATTAATGCCTTATACACAAAAGCTCATCCGAATATCCATATTAAATTTCAGCCTTATCCAACGGAAACATATGACAGCATAAGCCATGATCGTTACGCCAAAGGGATCGGTGCTGATCTTATTTTCCTTCGTCCTTACGAGGTTGGCCGTAAGTTCTACGATCAGTCTTATCTTTATGATCTTAGCAATACGATTCCAAATCTTTCTTCATTTTCACCGGTGGTTGTTCATGCCTGGTCAACGGATCAAGGGATCACTTATGGCTTACCGTCAGTAGGTGTTACCCATGGCATTTATTATCAAAAGGCCATCTTTGACAAATACGGATTATCAGAGCCCACCAACTGGACCGAATTTATGGCAGTTTGCCAAACGCTGAAACAAGGCGGAGAAAATGTTATCGCACAAGGTGTAACAGATAGCTGGACCATGTATGAGGTAGTTTTCTCCGGATTGGGGGCTAACTTTTACGGTGGGGAACCTGCACGTCAAGGGCTGATGGCAGGGACCATGAAGTTAACGGATGACAATTTCCTGGCTGCTTTTGCCATGGTGAACTCTTTGAAGCCATTCTTAGCACCAGGCTACGAGACGAAAAGCTATGAAGAGATGCGACAACTCTTTGGAAGTGGCAATGCAGCCATGTTTATTGGCGGCTCATGGGAGATCAGCGTCTTCAACAATTTAGGTGCTACCAGCGACAAAATTGGCTGGTTTGCTCCACCAGTGGCCGTGACCGGGGCAAATCTGCAATATTGCTTTCATGTAGATGGCGGCATCGGGGTAAACAAAAACTCGAAGAACCTAAGCGCAGCCCTGGAATATCTCAAATGGCTTTCCGGGTCAGAATATGCACAGGCACTGATGTCAGAGCTTCCCGGATTCTTCTCTTATACGCCAGGAAGCTATGCCATCAGCAATCCGCTTGCTAAAGAAATGTATGATGCTTCTGCCGGGGCCAACCTCACCGTTCGAACCATGTGTGAAAAGTTAAGCGCCCAGGAGCCCGCAGGGAATACCCTCATGGGAACAGCACTCAATGGGATGATGCTAGGGACTTATACGCCGGCAACGGCAGCAGCCTATGTCCAGAGCCAGCTTGACACCTGGTACCACCCATAATTTTTTTCCATAGTCTTAGTCCTGGAATCAAATTTTCCAACAATTCGTTTCTCGGCACTTTCTCATAACCGTCTGTAAAATAGTTTGATAAAAAAATGGTCACCCTATTTCAATAACTGACATTTATTGCTATTGACAACAGCCTAAAGAAGTCATGACAGCTCTGAATGAGGCATTTCTGATGGAAGACCACGGGGAGCTTTTCTTCTCAATGTGGTATGGAGTCTATCATTGGGAAACCAAAGAACTCAACTACGTTTGCGCAGGCCATCCCTTACCCCTGATCATCAGCGGGGAATCTCCTGTCCCCTTTTCCTCCCGTCAAAACATCCCGCTTGGTTGGAGGACTGGCCATAAATATGTAGAGGAAAGCCTGACGATGCAAGCAGGTAGCCGTATGTACTTATTCTCTGACGGCGCATACGAAATAGAAAAACAGGACGACAAAATGATGAGTCTGGACGATTTCTACCAGATGCTGGCTGTAGAGGACAAAACAAGCCCTTGTGATCTTGACCAGCTAATCATAAAACTGCAACAAATCCAGGGGAAAGAAGATTTTATAGACGACCTCTCGTTAATCAGGGTGGAATTTTTGTAAAGAAATTTTTAATGAAATTCACATTTACAAATTGACAAGCCTTATTCTAAGTCAAATATACTGTCCCCAGATATTCTTTCAGCGAAAGCGGGGCTCTGCCAAGCAGCTGAATAATGTCAGTATGCGAAGTCTCAAATTCACCGACCCTGATTGCTTCGCTGAAGCTCGACATGGCCATGATCCCATCCTGAGGCACACCCATATTTGTCATCGCTTCTATAAACCTTTCTGCAGACGGGTTTAGATAAGTCACTTTTTTGCCTGCAATTTCCGATAAAATATCAGCTGCTTCAAAAAGTGAATAATTCTCAGTATTCGAAATCACATAAGTCTTGTTTGCATGACCTTCACTGCTAAGAATATTCGCTGCTGCTTCTGCCATCTCACGCCGCGTCATATAGGATACCTTTCCATCACCGGCTGGTAAAAAAACACCTGTCTCCATCACTTTCTCACCAAAAAACATAGGCAAAACATCAGCATATAAGCCATTAAGCATGAGGGTATATGGAATCCCGCTTTTTTTAATATACTTATCTGTTTCAATATGTGCTGTTGCCACAATTCCAATCGGGGAGGTTTCTGTTTCATTTTTCCGTGAGAAACTGGTGTAAACGATATGCTTCACTCCTGCTTGCTTTGCAGCATCGATTGCTGCGACATGCTGCTTTTGCCGGTTCATGATATCACTTCCTGACACCAACAACAATTTGTCGACCCCCTGGAACGCTTGAATTAAAGAGGCGGTGTCATCATAATTCCCAACTCTGACATCAACACCTTTGGCTTTTAACTCAGTAGCTTTATTCTCATCCCTTACCAAGGCAGCAATTTCCCCGGCTGGCATTTTCTTTAATAAAAAATCGATCGTTGCTCCACCGAAATGTCCTGTTGCTCCTGTAACTAATATCATTTTTTGTTTTATTTTAAGTACTGTTTATTAAACAAGCAATAATAACATATTGTTTATGTTAGACATCATGATGCCCGAATCTTTCGTATTTTTGATATCTGAAAAGACCAAATATACGAAAGATTGCATATGATATCAGAAAGATGCTCAATGAAGATTGTTCTATTTGCCGGAATGTTCTTGTCTGTATTGCTGTGGGGCTGCAAAAAAGATGATAAAATCGACTATGCCTCTTTAGTTCTGGGAAAATGGATCAATACAGAAGTTGACAATCAGCTTGTGCTTACTGATGCCACATTCGTCCTGGAGTTCAAAGCAGACAAAACTGAGACCTATGCCTCCGGTTTCGTTTTGGATGCCAACAACAAATCCTGGATTGAAAACCACAACTATACTTACAGTGTCAAAGAAGACATGATTATCATCGATGGGTTTAATGACCTGGGAAACAACTTCCACATGGAGTTTAAAATCCTTAAAGCCGATCGGCAAACACTAAGCTATTCAGTTTCTAAATTTACCGTTGACAATGTGGAATATCCCGACTCTAAAATTTACACCAATAAAAAAATAAATACGGATCTTGCTGATAAGTTTGTCAGTACATGGTACGGAAAATCCACGACACCAGCCAGTCCGGATACGACGTCTCATTATTGGCAATATTTTCCGGACGGAAATTTTCATTACTTTTATCAGGACTCTACCGGAACATGGATCAACAAACCCGACAATAACGGTAAGTATTTCCTTTACGGAGACCTGATGGCATCTAACTACACCAACGACCTAATTACAGGTGGAACAGCTAAGGCTTATGAATGCTGGAAAATAAACATCCAGGGGGACACAATGTCGTGGACGGGCATAAGGCAAAATGGAACTGTCACCACTTTTCAGATGGGAAAAGTGGCAGCGCCACCGCTTTAAAGAGAACAAGATTTTAATTTATAAGGCATGCTTAGCAGAAGAGATTTTTTACTGAAATTCGGATTAAGCACAGGTTCACTGATCCTGTTTCCCTATCAATTCTCATTTTCTGAAAACTATTTTGCCACGGAGCCATTCCCTGAGATTTCTTCAATATTGCCCGCTGAGGATATTTTTGCCTACATCCATAGAGTAAAGGGTTCATTTGACCTGAAGCTTTACCGCCAGATCATCGGCTCAGCAAATCCCTATAAAGAAGGCGATGCTGCACAGAATATCGCTGCCACTGATGAAAAATCAAGAGAAAATGCCAGGGAACTCCTCAGAAATACTTTAATCAAAGACATCTGTGAGCATCCTTTGTTTGAAGACGAATTGTTTCAATTGATCCAAAACACGACAGATCAGATTCAATATCGTAAGATTGAAAATTGGACGATGGGTGTCCTGAAATCCTTCATCTTAAACAAGGCTGAGCAGGAGATAAAATCCATAATGCCTGGACTAAGCAGCGATATTATCGGCTGCCTTGTGAAGCTGATGAACAATCAGGAACTCATTCAGACAGGACAAAAAATATTTAATCCGCTTCCCGGAAGCAATATCGGGGCGAAAGGATATTTGGGCGCCCGGATTCAACCCAATTCCCCTACCGATCATCCTGATGACATCATGATGCAGGTATTTGATGGCTTTTCCTATGCCGTGGGTGATGTCGTTTTGGGCACAAATCCGGTTTCCGGGGCCATTGATTCTGTTGCAGGGATTGAAGAGATTCTTTTTGACATTATCAGGGCTTTTGGGCTCGAAAACACACTACCCCATTCAGTGCTGTCGCATATCGACGTACAAGCTGCGGCAGAGAAACGTAAGCCCGGCACGACAGGAATCTGGTTTCAAAGCCTGGGAGGGACGGTGAATGCCAACCGGACTTTTGACCTCACCCTCGAAAAGATGCTGAATTATGCATCGGAGCGGAAAGGGAAATATGGTTTGTATATCGAAACAGGTCAGGGCGCTGACGGCACCAACGGGAATGGCGAGGGTTTCGATATGGTTGTCCATGAATCCCGGAAATATGGATTTGTGCGGGCGTTGCGTTCACGTATTGCTGAAGTTCAACCCGACTCGTTCCCGGGCCCCTGGGTTCATGTTAATGATGTCGCCGGTTTTATCGGCCCGGAAGTCTTTAAGACAAAAGAACAGTTAGTCCGTTGCTGTTTGGAAGATACCGTGATGGGGAAATTGCATGGTTTGACCATAGGACTTGACATTTGCACCACCTTACACATGGATATTTCTCTGGATGACCTGGTGTGGTGTATTGATGAGATAATGCCTGCGAATCCTGCTTATTTGATGGCCCTACCTACCAAGAATGACCCCATGCTGAGTTATCTTACGACGGGTTTTAATGACCATGTCAGGATCCGTTCAAAATTTGGCTACAAAGTGAACGATGCGATGTGGGATTTCTTTAAAAAGATCCAAATCATCGATGCCACGGGGAATATTACACAACATTTCGGCGATCCTCTTTGGGTATTTTATCAATACCGTTTGGCGAAAAACGATACGAGAAGTCAGCAGGAAATTTATTCCGAGGGGAAAAGAATTATTGCAGAAGTCGAAGACAGAGGTGTATTAATCTCGAAATCCTATGGAAAAAATATCTGGGATCTGGAACCCGAGCTGGAGAAAAAAATTGTCGCCTTATATGAGGATTCCAAAACCTGCCTGTGGAAAGACATGCCGCAAGGAGTGCTGCCTTTCGTGCCGAATCAGCTGAATATTAAAAGCACCTCTGAAGGCCGGAAAGATTATATCTACCACCCCCCTACCGGAGAGATCATTCATCCGGATTCGATTGCAAAACTGAAGAACTTCCGTAAGAAATGGAAGGATGGTGTTCCCGATGTGCAGATCATCATTTCTGACGGACTGAATGTCAGCGCGATAACAGACCAGGGCCATTTAATGCCTTATATTGAAAAGTTGAGGATTGAACTTAAAAAAGCCGGATATCGCGTTTCTGATGACAATATTGTGATCCATTATGGCAGAGTGAGGGCAGGATACCGTTGCGGAGAATATTTATTCGGACAAGCTGCTGCAGAAGACAAAGCCAAAGCGATTGTTCATGTAATCGGCGAGCGTCCCGGCACACAACATCACAATTTCTCAGCGTATCTCTCCGCTCCATTAATCAGAACCTGGAATCAAAAAGGCACGCTGGATCACAACCATTCGAAAGTCGTATCCGGGATTTCTGATACTGCTTTAAACCCTGAAATTGCAGCCGTGGAAACAGTCAGGATTCTGAAAGAAATGTTTCAGGCTGCCGGCTAATTGGGAGAATCCCATGTTTGTCTAAACAAGCCCTTTACCCAATCGGACGGTCAAACACCTGGTAAGTCGGGATCGACGGGATATAGTCAGTCCCCCAAAGATCAGAGGTGATCATTAAATCTGCGGAATGCCTGTTGCAGGCTACAGGAATATTGTGAAGTCTGCACTGCCGTAGCAACATCTGAATATCTGCCTCATGGGGATTCGCTGAAAGATCATCAATTAAAAAGACACATAAATCAATTTTCCCTTCCACAACCAAAGAGGCAATTTGCGCATCACCACCCATAGGACCCGATTTCATTTTTATTATCTCGGGCTCAACGCCTTCCTCTTTGAGGGCTTTCTCGACCAAGCCCCCGGTAGTGCCCGTGCAAACCAATGTATTTTTTGACAGTGTTTCTGAGTTATATTTTACCCACTGAATCATATCTTCTTTTCTCCTGTCGTGGGCGATCAATGCGATAGTTTTGTTTTTCATTTACGATCGTTTTTTAAAATCCCAAAATTACAATTTCTTATTCAAATGCCCTCCCTGTGTCGTGAGTTCAGGCTATCCTCATAAAAAGCCTGAAGAAATGTTTGTGTTTCATATAAACGAAACTAATTTTTTGGATGTATATTTGTGAGCCCTGCAAGGCCTTGGCCTTGAGTCGTGCTTCGAATTCTGGTATTCACTTTTAAACTCCTGTTATGAAGAGATTTCTCCTTTTCCTGTTTTTTGGTGGTTTTGTTTGTTTTCAATCCTATGCGCAATGGGTCGTTCAAACCAGTCCCTTAGTTTTTGAGGCGAGAGGGATTCATATGACTTCATCCCAGGTCGGGTATATCGTTGGCTCCGATGGAATTATGCTGAAGACCACGAATTCAGGACAGTCATGGTTTAGTATCTCTACCGGCATCTCAGATACTTTGCGTTCCCTGTTTTTTGTCAACCAGAATACCGGCTTTATCGTGGGTGCTCATGGAACAATAAGAAAAACCGACGATGGCGGCCTGAACTGGACCGCAGAGACCAGCGGTGTGACAAACCTTTTGCGTTCTGTTTATTTTGTCAGTAGTTCTGTTGGATATGCCTGTGGTGGCGCTGGCGTAATCCTTAAAACGACCAATGGCGGTAACGACTGGGTACAGCAGAGCAGCGGAACTACCCAGGATCTGATCAACATACGCTTTACAGATACCAACAACGGTTATGCCGCATCAAGTTTGTCGACTTTTACCAATGGCTTGATTTTAAAAACGACGAACGGCGGAACTAGCTGGAGTACTGTTTATAACAACACCAACGGCTTGCTGGGACTTACTGTAATAAACAATAAGGTTTATGCGGGTGGTGGATATCAGACCATTGTCAAATCCAGTGATGGCGGTACAAGCTGGACACAGGTCAACGCGCCTTCCACGACTGCCAATCATTTCAGAAGTGCCGCTTATGTCTCTCCGGATACCGCTTATGTAGTCGGAGACCTCGGGATGATTTATTATACCTATAATGGCGGTACCAGCTGGATCAGTGAGGGAATTAACACCCTGGGAGTCCTTTCTATCTTTGTTGTCAATAAGGATACCGTTTTCGCCTGCGGGGCCAGTGGAAATATCCTGCGTTATACGACCAATTGCATTCCCTTACAGCCGGCAGCCATTATTGGAAGTTCGTCGGTTTGTGCTTATGACACCTTGACGTATCATGTTATTCCTGTCCCGGGAACTACCTATTATAATTGGCACGTTCCACCGAACTCAAACATTATATCAGGACAAGGCGATACGCTGATCAAAGTTGTTTTCAGCATCATCGCTGGCACTGTTACTGTGGCAGATTCAAGCGTCTGCGGATCAAGTGCCCCCATTCAGATGGCCATCACAATAAATTTAAATCCACCCATCCCGACGATTGTACAAAACTTTAATACTTTAATCTCAAGCGCTCAAACGGGGAATCAGTGGTATCTGAACGGGAATCCGATTGCCGGGGCAATCAGTCAGAACTACATTTTTACCCAAAACGGAGCCTATCGGGTGAAAGTCACCACGACAGCAGGATGTCATGCCATTTCAGCAATTTACAACGTGGTTAGTGCGGGAATTACTGATATCCCAACCCGGCTCAGTCAGGCAGTTGTTGTTCCGAATCCGGTAAATCAAACGGCAAGTCTGAATTTTCAACTTGATGAAATGTCGAATGTTACTGTCACCATTTTTGAAATTACCGGTAAAAATGTATTGAACCTGGAACCCACCCGGCTTCCAGCCGGTCAACACATGATTGCAATGGATTGCAATACGCTGGCGAAAGGAATTTATCTCATGAGGCTGACAGTTAATGACAAGCCTTATTTTATCAAATTTCTGAAAGAGTAAGTATTAATTAAACTTAAACAACTCATGTCCTAGTAATAACAAGGTATATTGAAAGCTTGCGCTTAGTTATGTTTTTACTAAATTTGCTTTTATGAATGTCATTGACAATAATATTGGTAATATTAAACATCTGTGCGAGAATCACAAGGTGGATAAGCTGTACCTGTTTGGCTCAATGTCAGGCGATACATATTCAGATAATAGTGACATAGATCTTATCGTCAGGTTCCAGAATTTAGACGTTCTTCAGTACGCAGATAACTACTTTGACTTAAAATTTTCCCTGGAGGAACTCTTGAAAAGACCAATTGACCTATTGGAGGAACAATCGCTTAAAAATCCATACTTTCTTGAGAACATAGATTCCTCTAAGAAATTAATTTATGGATAGCGAAATTTATACCTGGCTTTTTGATATCCAGACTGCTATTGAGGAGATAGACCAATTTCTTCCTGAAGGGAACAGGGTATTTGAAAATTATAAAGCTGACCTGAAAACCAGGAGAGCCATTGAACGAAATCTTGAGATTATTGGGGAAGCTGTAAAAAGAATTATTGATAAAGATCTTACTGTTGAGATCAAACATTCAAGAAAAATAATTAGTCTCAGAAATAGAATTATCCACGGTTACGATGTCATCTCTGACGAATTAGTGTGGGGTGTAATTATTAATGACCTGCCTCAGTTGAAGGAAGAAATATTTCGATTCTTTCAATAGCATTATTCATCGTGATAAAGATTCTTAGTAACATCTTACCATATTTGCCCTGGTAATAATATGACCTTACGCTATTTTACATCTTTAGTAAAGCAATTGTGGAACAGTACTTCCCAATAGAATGGATTCAGAACAAGGCATTGCAATGCCGGTATTTTCATTTCTTCCCTGGAGAATATATCGCGGGAATGGGCTGCTGACTTCATCGACGGCTTGCTTGCAAAGTTTTCCAATGTCACCGCCTTTGACCCTGTTCCAGATCAGCGTGAGTTTCATCTCCGGAAAAGCTGTTGACATTTCATAATCACCGTCACTGTCACCCGCTGAAAATAAAGGATCCCAGTTTTTTCCCTGTTCCTCCTTTATCACTCTGTTAATGGCATCCACTTTTCCCTGTCTTTGTGTTTTAAACCATCCTGCTTTATATTCAGGAAGAATCTTGCCATTGGCATCGGTGGCAAGTTCCATTGCAATCACATTATCATCAGGGACATTATAGCCAAAGCACTCAAATCCACTAAAGACTTCCACAACGGGCTTATAACTTGCAGAAACAATGTAGACCTGAATTCCCCGGTTTTCACAAACAGAAATCAGGCTTTGCATTTCTGGAAGAATCCGCAAGCCCGTTTTATAAGAAAAGCTCACTTCACCGGCATTCGTTACGAAACCCACCGGCGAATGCCAGCTTTGCTTGCTTAGTTGGTTGCCAAGCTCATACGAAATCGCCTGTTTTGCCATTGCTTTCACTTCATCCGTTGTATACCCTGCAAATAAATATAATACCCAGGAATAACCGTAATCAGCACCAATACCAGGAGTTTCACAATATCCATTATACAAAAAACCAACTTTTACGACGAAATCTTTGTACTCTGGGGTCTGTTGAATGTCACTGAGTGACATCGGGGCACCGGGGGCAATGAAATTATCGTAAAGAAAATTGTATTCACTTACGAGATCTTTATTAATGTCGGAAAGCAGTATATTTTGGAATGACTCTGATAATTTTGTCACACCATTAATTGTATCTTTTAATAAATCATATTTAAATTGATCCTTTGTCATGGAAAAACGGAGATTGGTCAGCTGATACCGCAATACTGCTTCCTCCACATCAAAATGAGCACAGGTCTGATCCCAATCCAGAACGGCATAGGGGGCTTTGTTTTTAGCATAAGAATCTCCACCTTTACCATATTCGTTAATCATATGATCCAGAACTTCATAGTTCTTTTTCGACCAGTTTAGCCTGTCCAATGAACCCAAATATAACACAGAACTGTCCTTGGTGCAACTCACCAACATTGCCACAAATAAACCTATCAGGATGACTGCTCCCGAAGATTTCATGTTACGCATACGAATTCTCCCTTTTAATTCCCCGGGCTGCGAAATTCCTCTTGCTGCGAAGCCCGGGTCCAGGTTCTGGACTGGAGTTAATAATTGATGTCGTGAATTCAAGAGGCTATTGCACTATTTGGTTCTGTAAATATACTAAAGAAACAATTGTTCCCTTTTTAAATATGATATTTTTCTCCAGGTCCACAATTCTTTCTTCATGAACGTTTTCCCGAAAAAGCAGAAACAATTCCAATTGAAAATATTTATCTTTGTTGAAAGAAGAAATAAACATGAATATTCAAGCAAGAAAATTGGATCTAATCGAAGAATTTCTTCGGATTAACGACGAAAGCCTTATTACCAAACTTGAAACATTTATCAAACAAGAGAAGAAAATTACTCATGAAAGGAATTTGATCCCTATGTCAATTTCCGAATTCAATGAAATGATAGACCAGGCAATCCAGGATAGTGCTGCAGGCAAAGTTGTTTCTCACAATGAATTAATGAAGAAGGTTAAGGCATGGAAATGAGAATTGAATGGTCGGAACTGTCAGAAAGACAACTCAAAGACATATTTGATTACTATTCAATTGAAGTTAGTTCTAAAATCGCAAGAAAAATTATTAACAGAATAATTGATAGGGTATCTATCCTTGAAAGTCAGCCGGGCTTAGGTCAAAAAGAAGAACTGTTGTGCCATTACCATCTGGATTTTAGATACCTTGTAGAGGGCAACTACAAAATTATCTATTGGACATCGGAATCTCTCATAACAATAGCTGCTGTCTTTGATTGCAGACAAAACCCTGAAAAAATAAAGATAATTTAAATCTATAGGTATAGGAAGAAAGATTTTTAAGACGCGCTGCGAAAGTCCTGATTGATTTTCTGCAGTAAACCCTTTAACTATTTTTATGGGGTCGTAAAACTCACTTCATTTCCATAAGCCGTCCCCGAACTGGTTGTTACGTAGGCTCTTACATAATATGTTATACCGGAAGAAAGTTCACTGACACTGCTGGTAAACGAATCAAAAGCAGTTACGCCGGCAGTATGGCTTCCGGTAGCTACCGGGCCTGGCGCGGTACTCCAGCAAACGCCACTCGCGGTTACTGCTCCTCCGCAGATATTGCTGATGGTTCCTCCGCTGGTGGCGCCGCTTGTCGAAATACTGCTTACTGCAGTCGTGGTCACAGAGATGTAACAATCGCCTACAATCGCCGTTTCTTTAAATCTTACAGGGCTTTCGCAACCATTCACGGTTTGACTTGCCCAATAATTGGTGGCATTGGTCAGCTGCGTGCTTCCATCCAGTAGTGTTCCTCCGGTTTCGGCATCATACCATTTAATCACTGCTCCTGCCGGGGCCTTGACAATCAAGTCGTTTAAAGTAGGGGCTGGCCTGTCATAGTTCAGGTAGTTTAATTGCCCCAGGGCAAAATCACTGAGGGAAGTCAGGGCTGAGGCATTGGTATAATTGGGAGTAGTGGTGGCACGGGAAAAAATAGTCCCGGCATCCTTTTGTAGCAATACAACCGTGTTAGAAGCCGTATAATCCGTGCCATCAAGAGTAACGAAATACTGCAGGTCCGTCCCTCCGCTTTGGGTGACAGTCCAATAGCGACCTGTGGTGAGCAAGGTAGCATCGGAAGGCATCGTACCGCTCATCCCGCTTTCGAATTGTTCTGCAGTTACCACGCTGGTGCCGGTCACAGCAGTATAGTTAAAGCTCAGCGGACGGTAATTGCCGCCTTTCCCGATGGGAAACACTTTAGAACCCGTGCTGCTATAGGTCTGCGCGAGTTTCCCGTTCACATATTTCGAAGAACCGGCGTTTGTGATACTTCCTGATGCTCCGATTGTAGCGGTATTTGTTCCTGTTGAAATAATACCGTTTTGAAAGTCAAGCGTTCCGTTCACAGCAATCCCTGCATCAGTAAGCGTAAGTCCGCCAGTGTTGTCGAGCGTAAGGTTGCCAAAGGTTGTTGCGCCGGTTCCGGTGATGGCCTGTGCCGCTGAGCCCGAAAGCGTTACTGTACTTCCTGAAGGTCCGGTTAAAGTTCCGCTGTTTTGCAAAGCTCCGGCTACAGTAAGGAAACTCGCCGAAGTCAAGGTGAGTGTGGCCCCGCTTTCAATTTTAAGGTTGGAAACCGAGGCCAGGTTGGTGGCGCTTTCGCTGGTTAGTGTAATGTTACCGCCCGAAATCACCCAGTAGCTTCCGCTTTGGCTTACGATGCGGGCATTGCTGTTGTAAATACCCTGTGCCTGCGAGGCGAGAGCCAGCACAACCGTACTGAGAATTAAGATTGCTTTTTTCATGCTGTTTATTATTAGTATTTGTTTTTTTTTTAGTGTTTTACCGCAGAGTTCGCTGAGGGCCGCAGAGATGTTCTTTTTTTCTCCGCGTTTCTCTGCGCCTGCTTCGCGTTCTCTGCGTTTAATTTATTTTTGGACAGTAGTACTTCCAAAAACAGCTTTCTTCAGATTCTCTACTTCTGCTTTCAGCTGGTCGAATCCTTCGGCTTTTAAAGTGAGGGCAGCATTTGCAGCTTTCAGCGCTTCAATTTCGGCCTGCTGATCCTGTATTGCTTTCACCAACAGCGGCGTTACTTTGCCATAATCAACGCTCCACAT
>SESB01000639.1_pt1 | contig 24739 bp, 22 predicted proteins | sample 3171441 | NCBI WGS metagenome assembly SESB01 (sample SAMN06051867, study PRJNA518727) | freshwater metagenome | biome: subpolar coniferous forest; feature: holomictic lake; material: water; isolation source: holomictic Lake 227, 6 m depth | place: Canada: near Kenora, Ontario | collected... | reverse complement strand
ACCTTAGGTACAAAAGCGTTACAGTGAAAGTGTCCAAGTGCCAGGCGTATCACTTATAATTCATTGATTATAAATTCGTCACAGAATTTATAACTGGTAATCAACACTTTAGAACCCCACTTTTGGGGTTCTTTTTTTTCCATCATTTATCCTACTTCACACACACGCTCACTTCAATTTCTGGCATTTACGAATGAAGAATTCATTTAAAATGCATGTCTGACGAGAAACTTTTTGATGATGACTTCATTCCCAAATGAATATTTTAAAAGATATATACCATCAGAAAAGGCTTTTGTGTCAATAATCCCGCTACTGAAGTTGGGGTCAGAAAATACAAGTTGACCAGTACTATTATAAACCTGAATAGTTTGAACATCATGGTTTTTTATTCCTTGAATTGTTAGTTTATCACTTACTGGATTGGGGAACACTGATATATCATTCTTTTCATTATTTCCTTTGATTCCTGAAGGTTGAGAACAATGATCTCCCGAATTCCCAGTTGGATTACGGAAATAATTGATGTGACCACTGTCAGGAAGTATCACATGTAAAACACAACCTGTGTAGGCAATAAAATCAGTTATACCGCTAAAGCAAAAACTGTACGGGCTGTCCCAGGTAGCACCACTGTCAGTTGAATGCAAATATTGCCCCCCTACCCCTGATTTGACATAGGTAACATGCAAGTCATTTCCGTCACGGACCATGTAAGGATAATAGTATGTATGGGCTGTATCATTTGTTAAATCAATGTTCGGAGACCAGGTTAAACCCAGGTCAGTTGATTGTACCAGTTGAATCTGATAATGTCCGGAAGCCGCTCCTGCAGCTATAACATCAACATGCGTATTGTTTGCATTTACCCAGGTGCCATAATCAAATGGAGGCATTACGGCGGTATCCTGACCCCATGTCGTTCCATAATCCCCTGAGTGTTTATAAAATATCTGCATCTGCCCGGTCCTGTTATCATTCCAGGACATAAAAACATTTGGACCTTCCGCGGTAATTGCTTCATCCTCGGAACGACCTGCGGCAAAAGTGATCTGTTGATGTGGGTTCCATGAATTGCCATTATCCGTTGATTTCAAGAAGAAAATTTCCGTATTATAGGGAGATTGTGAAGTAACAATATCATTCACCACATACACCGTGTATTCTGAAACAGCAACTGCCGGCCAATCTGCAACGACCGTATCGATTATCATGCCTGTACCCCATGTCATTCCTCCATCCACTGAATGAATGTAATGGGAGGATCGATGATTATTGATCGTATCTATTTCCCTCCACACCACATGAATATTTGAATGATTAACGGCTATTGCCGGGCTCCATGCATTCCCGTTAATATTTGTTATGGCGATCGGCTGTTTCCAGGTTAATCCGCTATCAGAAGAAGAAAGATAATAAATCGCGCCATGTTTGCTGTTAAATCTATCGACATAAACGATATGAACAGTATCTCCGGCTACCCCAATACAAGGTCCCATACTTTCATTTAACAACGCATTTACAGCGTTTGGAGTAAGATTTACCGGCCCACTCCATTGGCCAAAAGATTGACTTGAAATCAAAATAATCCCAAGAATGAGATTTCTGGACTTATTGATTTTTGATTTCATATGATACGGTTTTGGGTTGGTTAAATTCTCCTCTATAATATCTTGTCATCTGGAAAAGTAACATAAGAATGTAAAATTAGAAATTTAGGATTTAAAATAGATGGAAATAATGTGGAGGAGTCGTTTAGGGAGAAATGAACTTTGCTTAGAATAAAAGAAAATGTTCGGGATCCAGGAACGATTCAAAAAGTCGACACGAATTTGTCACCACGTTTGGAAACATCAGTTTAGACAGATATCAGGGAAAGAATAACGAATCATTTGGGTCCTCACCTTTAAATTTTCAAAATCTGATCCCGGCAAAAACAGACACCTCCGAAACCCAACGTAGATAAGCAAAACAGAGAAATCGTCCAAGCCCCAGGCGGATCACCAAGGAGGCTTAACGGCCTCCTTTTTTTTGCCCTGTTTCGATGCTTCAAGTATTGGCAAATTCTTGCGATTTTTCCGGATGTTTAGAATTACGAAAATCTGATCCCGTTAAAAATTGACACCTTGTAAACCTTACGTACATAAGCGAAACAGTGAATCTGTTCAAGCCCTAGACTGATCACCAGAATCACTGATTATCAAATAATTATACCCCAAAACCGGGTCCTTTTTTTATAAGATTTTTGATCACATCACTTGCTGTCTCCAATCTCCTTATTCTTCTTATGTTGTAACTGCTTTGCATTTTGACGTGTGACGATCTTCCTGCCGGATTTTGCTTCAATCGCCTTGCGTGTATTTCCTGCAATAGTCCCGCCCTGCTTTGCAATTTTTCTGCTATTTTCAAAACCAACCGGTTTCTTCTCCTTTGAAATTTCTGTTGTAGTGGCTTCTGCCAGCATATTTAAGACCAGTTCCAGGTTAGACATATGGTCGTGGAGATTCTCTTTTTTGAGGTTCTTGAATTGTTTATACTGTTTGGTTGAGAATCCGCTCCAGGCTTTGGTGATGTCATCGGTCAGGATGGCAAACTCCTGGCCTTTTTCGACACCCCTGTTTTCCCATTCATCCGTTAATTCCTTGCGAACCTCAATACTTTTAAGCCGCTGGTTGATCCACTCTTTGGAGTATCCTTTTCGCAGATAGGTTTCCATCAAACGGTCAATTCCAATTTCCGGATCTTCAATTTCGTCAATCCTCTCACTTCCGACCCGTGCAAGCCAAATTTTGAATGGCTCCGCTTTTGGTGAAGGTACCGATTGTATCAGCCGGAAGAGTTGCTCAGTATCAGCAACATCAGTAAATCGCATTTTCCCATCGGCAGCAATCATTTTCAAACTGTGACAGTTTGTCACGGTTTCATTTCCTTCCTTCTTCAACCTCTCTTTTAACTTGCGCCAATATGCTCCTGCATCGATACTTTCAGTAAGGACTTCAACAACATCAACAACCGAGAAATACCATTTCTCTTTTTCATCGTCCCAATGGCATCGTACCTGCTTTTGGTTGAATAACTTAATAGCTGTTTCTTTGGTCATTTCATTCAATTTCTATGATCAACAAATTTCAAGATCTCTTTTACAAATATATTAAAAGATCTCGTCGGGAAAATGGAGGGAAGGGTGAAATCTTTGCTGACGGATTGCATAACACAAATCTGATACAGCGACAATATAAATCTTCGTAATCCCTAGATAAATGGGCGTTATAGCAAAAGTGTTCAAGCCCCTGGCTGACAACGAAGGAGGCTTAACGGCCTCCTTTTTTTACCGGTAGATTTCGATATAGGACCGCGGATCACCGGGATCCCTGGCTTGGTTCCTCTCACCCCAATGGAAGGGTACTTCCCGTAACAGGTGAAAGCAAATTCGATCCGGTCCACATTTCTAACGGCACCGGCGATGACTTTATACTTGAAACTCCAGTTGAGGGCCCCGGAGGAATTATGACCGATTTTCATTCGGGCCAGGTTTTTCCGCCAAAGCTTAATGGTACTCTTAACCCAGGCTTGGGCTATTTCAGGTTCTGAAAGTTTGGATTGGGAGATCTGCATTGAGGGCTACGACAATCGTCAAAGCCCGCTTCAATGGTTCAGTATATTTATATACGATTAGTTCTGTTTAATTGCCCGTACTTCGGCTGCACGTTTGTCAACAGGTACAACGGGCAACTTAGCCCCCTTTTTTACAGGAAGTTTACAAAGGTAATCCATGATGGCCTGCCATTCTTTGATTTCGGTCATTTGATTAGTTGCCAAAGCGGTTTCAACCCTATCCATTTCTATTCCCTTTGGAGCTAACATCTCAGCTGCATTATCCTTAGGCATTTCCAGCGCTTCAACCTTTGTCTTTAAAGGTTCCCCTTTTGCGTTTTTTGGCACCAATGGAAGCTGATCTTTTGAATATTTTGGAATTGCAGCTATGATCATTCCCAAATAAATTGGGGTGGTTAAACTGTACAATTTTTCGTCTTTTCCGGAAATATCGATCGATTTATAACCATGATCATAATCGCCAATTTCAATAGCTGTTATGGCATCGAACTTTGACCTGCTGGTATTATAAGTGAACTTCATTCCTGAAGAACGGGGGAAAAACTCGCCCGGGTGTGCCGGGTTATCAATAATGATAAATTCAAGAATGTTTTTAATTTCTTTTCCAGTGAAGTAAGCCGTCACCAAAGCACTACCTGCAGTCGGGTCAACAATACCTGATCCGAGCGGTGCAACAGCGAAAAGGTCATAAACGGTCTGAATGCCTGTTTTCCCCCTTTTCAATCCGGCACGCATCATGCCATTGGCCGTTAAGCCAATATCAGCATGTGTTGCCTGGCGAAAAGCATCGGTTACCAGGTTTGCGAGGAAGGTACCCGCAGCAATATCAGTAAAGGTATTCGGCAAATCCTTTGGTACGATGGCCAAAGGTTGGTCAATGCTGTATCCGCGTGAAGAAAAAACAGCTTTGGTGGCAGCTGGCTTGAGTTTATTGATCGCGTCCGCTATATCTTTATCGCCTTTAATGGCGTCGTTAACAGGATTCAATTTCCAGGAAACGAGGTTGGTTGTTTTTCCGTCAAACGACACAACCAGTTCCCCCAGATTTTCACCTTCTTTTCCGGTTTGAACTACTATCGAATGGTTTTTAAGTACGATCGCATCCTTGAGGGCAGTATGGCTGTGTCCCCCGATTACGATATCAATACCGGGAACAGCTTCAGCCACATGAATGTCGTCGCCTTTTGTATATTTTCCAACGGCATCCTTTTCCACCCCGCCATGACTCAGGCAGATTACAACATCAACTTTTAAGCTGTCGCGAAGTACTTTCACGATCTTCCTTGCTGTTTCAACCGCATCTGCAAACTTGACGGCACCGGCTCCACCTGTATAAAAAGTTGCCTCTTTTCCAAGCAGGCCGAAGAGTCCAAAACGAATTCCACCACGGTCAATTACTTTATAGGGCAGGATGAATCCATCTTTTGCCATTTTTTGCAACCCAACAAGGGTCGTATCATTTGCACCTAAATCAGTATTGGATGCAAGAACAGGCACAACAAATCCAGACCTGGCGGCAACTGATATTTCTTCACCCAGTCCTTTGGGACCCAGGTCGAATTCATGATTACCAAATGTTGTTGCATCAAACCCCATTTTGGCCATTATCTGCAGTTCGCCGCCAATTTCCCGGGTTGCAGCCCCGAATGGCGTTCCCATGCTGTAATCCCCGGCATCAAGGATAAGCAACGCCCCCTGAGTTTTATGAAGTTTTTTCTTCTGATGGATCAATCCGGCCAGGCGCGCATAGCCGCCAACGGTTTTGTCATTGTTCAGTTCGAAAGGGGTGTAATCCGATGAAGGGCCCATCCCGATAAAGCTCGAATGAAGGTCGTTGGTGTTTAATATTGTGAAGGTTTTTACCTTCGCCCTGTTTTCGGTCGTTTGGCTCTTCAGATGACCAAAACTGCAAATAACTGCTGCCGTTAAAAGCAGTAACCCATTAATCTTCATGGTCATGTAATTTAAAAAAACACCAACGGTCAACACTTGCTGCCGTTGGTGTTTATCTTCATTATTGGAATTTATGGTTTATTTTGCACGAAAGGCACGCGTTTAAGCATTTCCATCCTGATACCTGTTAAAATGAAGTACTCGATCTGATAAAACTGCGTGGCGACGAGTCCATTTGTAACAAGCTTAACCTTACCGTAATAGGTATTGATAAGATTATCAGTTTTTTTCTGGAGTGCAATAGCCTTTGTCGTCCAGGCATCAGCCTGGATGCCGGTCATATCCTGGTAGTGATCTGCATATTGTTTTAATAGTTCGATCCTTTCTTTCCCGAGAGCCTTGCGCTGAGTTTCATATTCATCATACAATTTCCAGAAGGCATCTTTCTGGGCTGCTGAAGGTTTTACAAAATCGGCAACCGCAGCCTTTTTATCCATTCCGAACGCGGCCTGCACAAGGTCTATTTCTTCTTTGTTGGACTGGGTATAGGCAAAGGATGTGATAAATAATGATACGATGATAAAAATATACTTTTTCATGTTAATCATTTAATTGTTTATACTGGATCATACTTGTTTTATTTTGCCGGGATAAAACTCACCGGGGGTCAAAGTTACTCAATGTCCTGCCGCTTTTTTAAATCCTGAATTCTCGATCACGATCTTTAATTCCTTCGCTTTCGCATCGAGGGTTGTTGATCCGGGGTACTGAGTGCCATCGGGGAGGTTGCTGTAAGTAACGTTAAAAATCACCGTTTGTTTCGGGTCATCTACGTAGGTGCTGACATCAGCCGCCATTAATTTCTGGCTGGTCTTATCGAAGGAAAGGGACAGGAGGTCACCCTTTTCATTATAATCAGGAAAGCCCAGTTTAAACTTCTTGCCCGGTTCCAGGATATTTACGGAAAGTTTACCGGCACCGTAGACCTTCTGAATCTTTTCAGCATCAGGAGGCAGGTAGGTTTGAACCTTTGCGACTGCTGCCTTGACATAATCAGCCATCTCCTCTTTTTTATTGGCAACTATTTTGCCTTTTAACCCGCCGGGAGTTTTAGTCTGAGTGCTGGCGCCGGTCGCAACTTTGGTCAGTTTACCGTCGACCCCGTAATAACATTGACTCTGCTTTACCGATTTTTTTTCGCCTTTGAGATAAAAAGTGGTGGTTTCAACCCATTCGTATTTTTTAAGGTTCCCCTTGCTGTCTGCAAGGTTCTTCTTAATCATGCCGATGGTTTCCTTCATATCCTCCTGGGCAAACAGTGCTGAAGTGAAGGCAACCATGACCGTTGCGAGCAATAACATCTTGTATTTCATAATATTCAGTTTTAGATTTAAAATTTATTTATTTTACAGTTATATTAGATTCCCTGAATCCTGATAAGCGTCTGGCAACATATCCCGACAGGCTCTTAACAGGCTATTAAGTTATATCATATATTATTCCGGGACGGTAATAATCAAAGAAATTTATGTCCGGAATATTTTCATTTAAAATGCAGCGGACTTCAAATAATGGCTGATGCTCATTAATGGAGTGAATTATTTGCCTCCGCCTGATGATCCATAGGTTATTGATTCCATCACACGGTCAAGACTGAAACTACCGGGTTTCATCCGTGGGGGAAAATCCCTGAAACTCTGTATCCACTTACCAACATAGGCAGCGGAAGGAGCAAATGCAAACATGTGCGTGAAATACCAATCTCCATATCCAATTGATTCATCCTGGGCACGTTCGAAAGGATCCATGCGCAGGTTTACAATCATGGGTGCTCGCAATTCCGTAAAGGGCTCTATCCACGTATGCAACCCGTGTGAATCCTGGCGTAAAAAAGTAACTTTCCAGTTTCCATAGCGAAGTGCAGCAACACTGCCTCCGTCGGTCCAGTAAATGAATTCCTTGCGGGGTGACTCACCTCCGTTTTTAAGCATTGGTAACAAGTTGTAACCGTCCAGATGTACTTTATAGTTTGTATTGCCTATCTGTTTCCCTTTCAGTAACTCGGCTTTAATACTTGTATCTCCAACGGCAGCCATTAAGGTTGGCACCATATCTTCAAGCGAACATATTTCATTGTTGATAACACCGGGTTTAATAACACCAGGCCATTTTATAAGTGCAGGGATTCTGTAGCCGCCTTCCCATTGTGAATTTTTTTCTCCGCGGAAATAGGAGGTTCCGCCATCCGGCCATGCGAGGAATTCATTTCCATTGTCTGTTGTGTACATCACAATGGTATTGTTGTCCAAGCCAAGTTCTTTCAGCTTATCCAATAACTGGCCAATCAGCTTGTCATGTTCAACCATCCCATCGGCCTCTACTCCAAGACCGGTGACACCAACCGATTCAGGTTTAAGATGGGTAATGACATGCATACGGGTGGTATTGTACCAGATAAAGAATGGTTTGTCCTCTTTCTTGGCACGATCCATAAATGCTATCGTACGTGCGGTAACTTCTTCGTCGATGGTTTCCATCCTTTTCTTGGTCAAAGGGCCGGTATCCTCAATTTTTTGTGTTCCATCCGCATTGGCAGTGCTATGGATGACTCCCCGCGGACCAAAATGTTTCAAAAACTCCGGGTTCTTCGGATAGTCAGCATTTTCAGGCTCTTCCTCTGCATTCAGGTGGTACAGGTTACCGTAAAACTCATCGAAACCATGATTTGTCGGCAAATGTTCGTCTAAATCTCCCAGGTGGTTCTTGCCGAACTGACCATTTAAATAACCCAGTGGTTTGAGCATTTCCGCAAGGGTTGGATCAAGTTTGGTAATACCCTCCTTGGCACCAGGCAACCCGACTTTTAAAAGACCTGTTCGGATGGGCGATTGCCCTGTTATGAAAGCAGCCCGGCCTGCTGTACAACTCTGCTGACCATAAAAGTCAGTAAACAGAATCCCTTCTTTGCCTATACGGTCAATATTAGGAGTTTTATATCCCATCATGCCCATGTTATAAGCACTGATATTAAAGGAGCCAATGTCGTCACCCATTATGATGAGGATGTTGGGCTTTTTGCTTTGTGCCTGCCCATCATTACCAAGCGCAAAAAACGCCAGTATGATTAAAGTGCAGATCAATTTGATTTTTGTTTTCATAAGATTCAGATTTGTTGATTAATTGGTAAATTCTAAATAAAATTCTATCAAGGCTTTGATGTAACCCGTTTTAAATTCTTAATTCATTTACTGACAACCATTTCAGCTGAAAGATCGTCAAATTTATTTTCGTGGTCTTTATTTTCATTTTGGTATTCATTCTCTCAGGTTTGATTTCAACTTGAGTTGAAATTCGTATCATCTTCATTCTGGCAGGTTATATTTTATCAAATCGATCAACGACTCCCCGTCAACAGGTTTTCGCTGGTAAGCTTTTACGCCATAGTGCCTGCAATATTCACGGCTATCGGGGTCATCGAAAGCAGTCACAACGATTACGGGAATAGATAAACCGGTTTCACTGAATTTCCTGAGCAGATCACATCCGCTCATTCCAGGCATGTTCAGATCAAGTACAAGCAGATCGCTGGCAGTAGGTATGACTTCCAATAAAAATGAAGTTGCGGATGCGAAGGATTTATATTCCACACCTGTCGATTCGAGGAATAACCCGAATGCACGCCTTACCGCATTGTCATTATCTATTACATAGATCATTTTTTTTCCCTGGTATTGTTGAGAAGGATTTTTCCCAACATTCAAAGATACTCCGGAAAAAAGGGGTTGTAAATAGAATGATTATTCTATACGTGCGAAAAAGACTGGTTTGCAAATAATTACAAAGAAATATTATGATTAAAAGGAATTAAACCGGCATTGCTTGCAATTTTTATCATTTCGGGGATTGATTTCACGCTAAGTTTATTGCAGATACTAAGTTTATGCAATTGTACCGTATGTTCGGTAATGTTGAGTGCAGCGGCAGTCTGTTTGTTAAGCATCCCGGTAATGATGTATTTTAGAATTTCAGTCTCTCTTGGCGTGAGCATTTCAATCAGGCTTTTCGCACTCCTGGCCTTATCTCTTTCCTTCTTTGTTTCATGACTTAACATAAAAGCTTCTGAAATGGAATTCAACAACTCTTCCTCCCTGAAAGGTTTTTCAAGAAAATTTACCGCCCCTTTTCTGATTGTCTGCACACTTAAATGAACATTTCCCTTGCTGGTTATAAAAATAATCGGCAGGTGCAGGTCGAGTGTCAATAGTTCGTCCTGAAGTTCCAGGCCTGATTTACCCTCAAGGTTGATATCAAGTATAATACATCCTGTTCCATTATAGGTATCTCGGAACTCCTCGGCACTTGAAAAAGCCTCAACATGGTAATCATATGCATTTAACAGAAAAGAGAGTGATCTCCTGATTGATATGTCATCATCAATAATAAAAACAGTATCACCCATTTTATTCATTTTTAACAGACTGAAGACTAAAAGAAAACCGGCTGCCTCCGGCTGGGATATTCTCTGCCCATATTTTGCCATTGTGTTTTTCTATGATCGTCCTGCAGAGTGTCAACCCAATCCCGAACCCGTCTTTCTTCGTCGTAAAAAATGGTCTAAATAGTTTTTCTTTTAGGACTGAATCAATCCCTGGTCCTGAATCACACACCGAAACAGTTGCCAATTCCCTGTTTAATTCCAGGACAATCTGGAGGATTCTGTTTTCAGGATTACTTTTTTCCATGGCATTCATGGCATTTTTAATAAAATTCATCAATACCTGCTGGATCTGTATTTTGTCTCCAAAAACACAAACAGGATCGCTGTCAAATCTAAGGACAACCCTTATTTTTTGTTTTTCTGCATCGGTCCTGATCAAATCAACTGTTTCCTGAATAAGCAAATTCAGATTTACAATTTCTTTTTCCCGGGTTTCGGACTTCATCAGGCTTTTAACACTGTTAATAATTCCAGTAGCCCTGATGTCATCTTCAAGAATATTATCAAACATCTTAGAAGCCCGGGCCATATCAAGCTTTCCTGTCTCAATGAAGCGCTTGCCGGCCTGGGCAGTGAATCTTATTGCGGCAAGAGGCTGAAACAGTTCGTGCGATAGCGATGCAGTCAATGTTGACATTTTTGAAAGCCTGTCGGCCCGGATCAGCTCCCTATGCATAAATTCAGTCTCCAACATTTTCACAGACATCACTTTTTGTTTTTTATTCAGCCTGAACAGGTTGATAATCAACAATGTTTGAGTAAGAAGAAATAACGTCACCCCCAAAACATACCATTTATATAAACCGAACAGAGATACATCTTCATTGTAAAATAAACTACCCGGAGGAATTTGTTTTGAATACTGGAGATGCCATCGCTTGAGCTGCTGCCAGTCGTAAACATGCTTGTAGAAATTATTTTCATTTACCACTAATTCACTGGCCTTTTTGCCATTAAGCACTTCCCTTGCCATTCTTCCAATCTCTTTCCCGACATTGGTGTAACAAAGAATATAGCCCCCGACACCCCCTTCGCCTTTAACATAAGAATCCGTTATGGTGAACACGGGCGCGTGGGCGTTTTTTGATAATAAACTTAACACCTCGGGTGTTGAAAAGGGAACTTTTTCGGCATCCTGGAGATATGTCGGCACTATGATGATGCTGTTTACGGGGATTTTCCTGGCAAACCGAATTGTTGAATCGATGTTTAATCCCGAAAGGAAGTTAAAAGTACACGACTGCTCGAATTCCTTGATACTCTTACGGACAAGCGAGATAAAATACAAATCCAGCCTGGAATTGCCGCCGATTACATAGACATTTTTGTTGGCGGGAAACAGGGACAATGCTTCCTTAATTGTATTTCCGAACTTGTATTTTAATATTATCTCCTTTCCGTTTTCTACATTCAGCGCCTGAAACGGAGTTCTGCCAGGAATATCGACATCCATATTGATCATCGGTACAGACTTTAAAGCCTCATCTCCATATTTTAACAGCAGGGCATTTAGTCCCGGGCCGATTGCAACGAACAGGTCTATTTTGATTTCCTTGAATTTTCTGTTATACATGTCAATCAGATACCGCGCATAATCTTCATTTTCCGATCTGCCTATATCCAGATACTCCAGGATTAAATTTACAGGTTCATCGTTATTTACAGAGCGAGCACTATTGAATCCTTCCAGAATATTCTGATACGCAGGCAGTGTGGAACTATATGAAAAAAAGACCACGATGTTCTTGACCTTATCAGCAGCATGTATAGCTCCGGGTGTAAAAAAGAGCAGCAGAAAAACTGACAAGGGGATGAGAACTTTGCGGTTAAACATGTTGGCACTGGGTTTGGAAACACCATTAAATCTCAGCGCAAAGGTACGGACTCTTTGGGACTAAGTAAGGTCCAAATATTTAGAACAAGTATGCTAGCGTCATTTATTGAACTTCTTGGATTGAGACATTGATCCGAATCGGATCAGGAGTGAAATCCGGGGGTTAACCTTGTATCAAGAGGAATTTCCAGGGGGGAACGGAATTTTACATTTCACATCTCAATCCCTGAAAACAAAGATTTGTATAAATATGGAATATAGGGTTGCCCTTTAAGATTGGCAAGAAGCAGGGAAAATGCCAGAGGCTGTCAGCAGCAAGTGGCGGCTATTTTGAGTAAACTCCCTGCTCCTCTAAGATATGGCAAAAGAATTTGCATCGTAAGACTTTTGATAGAAGATTGATTTTAAAGGCGAAGCACTTCAATAATTATATTATTGAAGGCCGCCTCAGCCTGCTTACATCCAGTATCCTTATCTCACCTTTTCCACCTGTGGTGGCATCCAGGTGCCATCAAGGATAGATTTCCCTGACCAATATGCACGAATGTATAAGGAGAAAGTTCCATCTGGTGCAGGTACCCAGTTGGTTTCTTTATCTTTCCCCGGACTGTTGTGACCAAAGTATAAAGTAAGCGAACCATCAGCATTGTATTTCATGAATGATTTGCTTTTGGTACCTAGAGAATAGCGGCCTAACGTATTTGGATAAAACAAATGATGTTCGTTGTATAATGTCATCGACCAAAAACCTTTTACAGGTGGCTCTTGTCCTTTCGGGAAGGTAACGGTGTAATTATACTTGCCATTCAATTGCTCTCCCTTGCTGTCAATGTCACGATAAATGTATTTTGTTTCATTCGGTTTATTATCATACATGTTAGATTTTGCTGTTGCAGTGCGCAGAATATAATCGGTGCCCCACTGGGCATTATTTACCGGTGAATTCCAGCCATTCCCAGCCGGGCGACCGTTTAATTTCCATTGCGTGAGGGGAGCAATCATTTCCTTGTCGGCAGCAACAAAAGATTCTGTCAAAGCCTTCTTTATTTCGGGGTCTTTTTCTGCTGCTTCAAACACCGAACTAATCCACTTATATATGGCTTCTTCACCCGGGAGTGGCGGCACCAGTTTCATCACACCCGGGTGTTCAGCACTTCAGGCAGATATTTTTCATTTCCTTCTTTGGAATTTATGGAAGCATTTGGACAATGACTGATAAGATTTTGTATCCGAATAATTCCACTTCAGCAGTAAATACTGACTTTCCATTGAATTGAAAGGTGCATTCCATGCCAGGAAACCTGTTAGATTTACTGTTCAGCCGGGACAATTCCAATATCGACACACAACCGGCAAATCAGCTTACCCGGGTTGTGCGGTAATATTAATGTCCCGCAGCTTTTTTAAAGCCTGAATTCTCAATCACAATTTTAAGCTTTTTCGCCTGAGCGTCAAGTGTGGTATTACCAGCATATTGCGTACCATCGGGAAGATTGTTGTAATTGATATTGAAAACAACCTTTTCTTTAGGATCATCCACGGAGGTACTTACCGATGCACCAATTATTTTTTGATTTACCTTATCAATTGAAAGAGCAAGCAAATCTCCAGGCTCAGAATAGTCGGGGAAACTGAGTTTAAACTTTTTACCAGGTTCGAGGACCTGGATCGAGACTTTCCCGTCCGCATAGATTTTTTGAATCTTATCAGGATTCGGAGGCAAATAAGTTTGAATTTTCGCAATGGCTTTTTTCATGTAATCTGACAATTCGGCCTTTTTATTGGCGATAATCTTTCCCCGGAGACCGCCAGGTGTTTTTTCTTTGGTCGTTGCACCTGTTTCAACTTTGGTAAGTTTTCCATCGACACTGTAATAACATTGATTCTGTTTCAAAGATTTCTGCTCACCATCCATGAAGGTAGTCGTTGTTTCAATCCATTCATAATTCTTGATTTTCTCCCTGCTGTCGGCAAGGTTTTTTTTAATCATCCCGATGGTTTCCTGCAGGTCGGCTTGTGCAAACAGTCCTGATGCACACGAAATCAGGGCGATAGTTATCAAAAGACAAACTTTTTTCATTTTGATTTGTGTTTAGGTTAATACTAAATTGAATGATGACTAAAAAAAATCATGCTTAAAAATTGTTTCCGGAGCACTGCCGTCAATTTCTTGATTTCACTTAACAAGTTCCATCGGGGGCTCTTTCCAGGTTCCATTGATTGCTTCATCCTTTGGCCAATAGAGCCTCATCACAGCCATAAACGGCCCTTTTGGCGCAGGGAGCCAGTTGTTCTCTTTTAATTTCCCAGGGGATTCACGCTGGACATACAGGGTGATTCCACCGTCATTGTCACGTTTAATAGTCGGAAGCATCGGAGAGTTGATAAGGTACCGGTTGATCGGATTGGCGACAAGAAGACTCTTGGGCAATTCATACATGGTGACTGACCAGAAGGCATTGACCGGGGGTAACTGGTCAGCTCTGAAGTGAAGGGTATAACGGTTTTTTGAACCATCAAGAATCTGCCCGGAGGCATCCGTTTTATAAATGGGATACATGGCTTCCTGTTTGGAATTCCCGAAAATGCCAAGGACAGCCGCAGTATAACGGTAGAGGTAGTTGTTATTCAGAAATTCCCTTGTACCGAACAATTGTCCGCTTGTCACCTTTCCGGTCATGATACTTGTCTCCTGGAAATCCTTCAAATCTTTCCATGCATCCTTCATCCCTTCTGCTATCGCTTGTTTCACTTCCGGGGAAAACTTTTCAGGGTCAAATTTCTGACCGGGACCAATACCAATTTTAGCAAAACGGGCCATGAGTTCCTTTTCGGCAGGATTCGCAGGACAAAACTGTAACCAGAAGTTCAGTTCATCAAAGAATGCCAGGGATGTTTTTTGATCATCAACGGATATCGGTTTAAGGAACTCAATCTTTGGCGCCGGGGAGGGAACAGGTTTGCCTAAAAACGCTGAGAGTGTCTGAACTTTATATCCATCCTGGATTTTCTTTACGTTATCAAGGTCGGCAGGATTAAAAAGTTGTGTCCTGAAGGCTGCCAAAGCAAATTCCGTTTCCGACCTGATTACCTTATTGATCCCGGCGGGTGTTTCACCATTCCAACCTGGACCTGCAACCATGAAATTGCCCCCATCGTTTCCTGTGGTACGACTGCCAAAGTAACCAAAATTGAATGTATAGCAATCAACCAGCTGGATGGAAAAATACCGGTTTTTATCAATCTGAGGTACAGTAATAACAATGGGTTCGGTTCGTAAATCCATACCCAGCATTGAATATGGCGTATCCGAGTTAGGCGTCTGAACCGCCTTGTCTTCCGGAGTAAAGACCCGTGCAATATTACGTATTTGGTTAAATGGAGCTTTAAACTCAGGATTGTTGCTGTCGATGAAATATGCATAAATAATCCGATAGCCATCTACCATGGGAAACCCGTAAATATAGGCTTCTTTAGCGATTGATCTCGCCTCCTCCGGTGTTACTTTGTTCTTCACGCCGGAACAACTTATCAGAACTCCTGTCAAAACCAGGAGACTTACCATAAAGGGAATGGGGTTGATTTTGTTTTTCATGACGAGGATATTTAGTTTTTCTTGTTTAATAACGTATTGAAAACAAAAATAAAAAGAAGTTAAAAAAAATCAAAAAAAATCAAGCCTCGAACAGCCATAAATTATCATTCACGGTTTGCATGCAAGTTGTGAAAATGGCAAGTTCAGGTATCAAAGTTAATTTCTTGCAGTCAGCTCAAAGTCAGCACGTTGCCAAAGCATGACGCAAAGCGATTGTATAGACTTAACTGCCTGTGGTTATTTTTGTAATAGGTGAAATTACAACAATATCGATACTTTAACCGGGCAACTGTAAAAAAGCCTGACAGATCGCTCCGGCAGGCTCTTCGACTAACCTTCTTATGAAAACAGCTAAAATACTTCCCGCAATATATGACAGGCAGGTTGGGATCCATCAGCAGGACCTCTTCATAAAAGGCCATCGGCGAACAATGCTGGTCACGATCGGTCCATGACACTGGTTTCATTTTCATCCACGCGCTGCGTCATATCAGTTTTAACAGATTGTTCCGGGTTGACCGGCAAATCGCCATTTCTTCTGATCAGAGACTCAAGCGTGGCGCTTTCCAGCTTTTCAAAAGTGGTATCCCTGATCTCCTTAAACACCTTACGGATATTGCAGGCGGTTTCATCTTTGCAAAATTCGCATGACTGGTAGGCCTTTTCCGACACGCACGACAACAGGGCGATCGGTCCTTCAAACTGGCGGACAATCTCCGCTAAATTGACATCCTTCGGGTGACGCAGTAAAAAATAGCCCCCGGTCTTGCCCAGTTTACTTCCCAGGATACCCATCTTTTTCAGTTCAAGCAGGATGTTTTCAAGGAAGCGCTGCGGCAGCATTTCACTTTTGGCCAACTCGCTGATCAGGATGGCCCCGTTGCCATATTCACGGGCCAGCCTTGTCAGTGCAACCATTGCATATCTTGTTTTCTTGGAGAGCATAGCGACTGTTTTAGCCTTTTTTACTGATTTCCTTTAACTTATCCAAATCCTGGATGATGATCTTCCTCCCTTCGAAGCTGATCAGCCCCTCCTTGTTGTAATTGGACAGTACCGAAATGACATTTTCGTGGGAACAGGCGGCGAATTCGGCAATCTCCTTCCGCGTTAGGGTGAAATTGTATTCCGAATCCCTGTAAACAGTTTCCCAGAGAAAGACCAGGATGTCGGCAATCCGGCCATACACATGGTTGTGCGCAAGGCTGATGAAATTGAAGATCGACGACTGGAACATATCCGAAGAGCGTTCCACGATGGCCAGCAAAAGTTTCCCGTGGTTTTCCAGTACCCCCATCACATCCCGGTTGTCGAGGAAACAGATGTCGCAGTCCTCCACCGCGATAATGGAAAAGATATTCCGCTCCTTGAAAAACAGGTTGGCTTGGCCGATCAGTTTCGGTCCTGAAACCACGGTCATGATGTAATTCTTTTTGGGATCCTTCTGGTAGGTAAACTTGACAATCCCTTTGTGCAGGAACCCGATGCTGGTCGAGCTGGCTCCCTGTTTGAGGATCGACTCCCCCTTTTTAAAACTCAGCTGGGTTGCCTTTCCGCAAATTGTTTTACGCTCCTCTTCACTAAGCGAAAGCATGCCCAGCCTGGTGATGAAGCAATTGCTGCAGTCAAACTGAGCGTATGGGTTTCCGGTGAATTCCATAACATTTAAAGCTTTAGTATAAAATATTTAATATTCCGGTATCGAATATTAAGGGCAAATGTACATTAAATTGGTGAACATAGTGTATATTTTTGCATAAAAAAATTTCTACCATGGATGTATATAAAATCAGCGTATTCGGCGGATACGGAAAAGACGGTTCAGAAGAGAAGGTAAACGAATTCAGCCTGGAGGTTGGCGACATTGTCAGCATTGTCGGGCCGACCGGTTGCGGCAAAACCACCCTGATCAACGACATTGAACTTTTTGCCAACCAAAACACCCCCTCGGGCCGCAGGGTTACCATCAACGACGCGCCGGTGCCCGAAGATTTCATCTTCGATCCCTCGAATCATCCCATAGCCCTGATCTCGCAGCACACCAATTTCCTGAGTGACCTGCCCGTGGATGAGTTCCTGACGATTCATGCCACGGTAAGGGGCGCGGTTGATGTTGAATCGATCATCGGCGAGACCCTGGATTTCGCCAACGAACTCACCGGCGAGCCGATCATGAAAGATATCGCCATGACCGAGTTATCGGGAGGACAAACCCGGTCGCTGCTGATTGCCGATGCAGTGGTTATCGGCAACTCCCCGATCATCCTGCTGGATGAGATTGAAAATGCCGGTATTCACCGCACCAAGGCGCTGGAATTGCTGAAGCGGTACAAAAAAATCTTCGTATTTGTCACCCACGACCCCTGTATCGCCCTGATGTCGGATTTCAGGATTGTCATGAAAAACGGCGCCATGCAGCAACTGATCCATACCCGTCCCGAGGAACGGAGGGTTGCCCTGAAGATGAAGCAGATCGACGACATGATGCTTGACTTCCGCACGATCATCCGCTCGGGGGATGAGCTGACCGAATCAATTTTCAACGAAAATTTCAGCGTATTAACCTTTTAACTTTCCCATATGAAATTAGTAATTTTTGCCGGGCCGCCCACCTGCGGGAAAACCACGGTAATCAGGCAGGTGCTCAAACGGATGGCAGCAAGGCAGATCAAGGCAGCCTATCTGAAGATCGATGTGCTCTATGCCGACGATGACACCATTATTCAAAAGGAGTTTGGAATCCCTGTAAAGAAGATCTATTCCGGCGAACTGTGTCCCGACCATTGCAATGTGGTGGTCCTGGACGAAGCTGTTGAGTGGGCCGATGCGTCAGGAGCCAGCTACCTGTTCGTGGAAACCGCCGGGTTATGCCTGCGTTGCTCTCCCTATGTGGAAAACTCCCTGGGGATTGTGGTGCTGGAGGCTACCAGCGGCATGAACCTGCCCCGCAAGATCGGCCCCATGCTTACCCTTGCCGACATCAGTGTCATCACCAAAATCGATCTCATTTCCCAGGCCGAACGCGAAGTGTTCCGTTACAGGGTACTCGAATCGGCAAAAGGGATCACCGTTGTTGAAAGCAACGCCCTTTACGGCATCGGCATCGACCCTATCGTAAAGCAGATCCTGAAAACCCCCGATATTGAATTTCCCATGTTCCTCAGGGGGAATCCTCCCGTGGGTACCTGCACCATCTGTGTCGGGAAAAAGGAGATCGGGTCAAAACATCATTTCGGGGTGCTCCGCACGCTTGATGAAGGTCTTGTTTACGTAGGAGAATAACAGGCCCATGACAAAACCCAGGATCTACCTTGACAATGCAGCCACCACCTGTGTGGATGAGCGGGTGATGGAAATCATGCACTCCCTGTTCACACAGGCTTACGGCAACGCGTCGAGTCTCCATCACTACGGGACGCAGGCAAAGGAACTCCTCGAAAATTCGAGGGCAACCCTGGCAAACTGTATCGGCGCTGACCCGGATGAAATATTTTTCACTTCGGGAGGAACAGAAGCCAACAATTGGGCGCTGAAGGGCATTGCCCATGCAAACAGGCACAAGGGGAAGCACATCATCGTCTCCTCCATCGAGCATGATTGCATCCTGAACACCTGCAAATGGCTCGAAGATGAGGGATTTTTCATCACTTACCTGCCCGTTGACCCTGAAGGCATTGTCGACCTTGCCGCACTCAAGGAGGCCATCAACCCAAAAACGATCCTGGTTTCGGTGATGCACGCCAATAACGAGATCGGGACCATCCAGCCCGTCACAGAGATCGGAAGGATTTGCCGCGAACACAACCTTTACTTCCATTCCGATGGCTGCCAGTCGTTTGGTAAAATCCCGCTGGATGTGAATCAACAGTCAATCGACCTGCTTACCATCAATGCGCATAAGATATTTGGACCGAAAGGTACGGGCGCCTTGTACATCAGGAAAGGGACTGCTATCGTCCCCCTGCTTCACGGGGGAGGCCAGGAGGGCGGATTACGTTCCACCACCGAGAATATCCCGGCCATCGCGGGTTTTGCACGTGCCGCCGAATTATGCATGGCCGAGATGGAACAGGAGGGCCTGCGTTTAACTTCATTAAGGAAAAAACTTACCGCTTTCCTGTTTTCAAACTTCGACAATGCCTATCTCAACGGGCATGAAGAGAAGCGCCTGCCGGGCCATTTCAGCTTCAGTTTCCATGGTTTTGAAGGGGAAACCATCAGGCTGCTCTTCCTGCTCGACGAAGCGGGAATTGCCGTTTCGGCAGGGTCAGCCTGCTCTTCGAACGACCGTTCCCACAGCGCCTCCCATGTACTCCAGGCTATCGGGTTAAATCCATTCGAGGCCAGGGGCGGGATCAGGGTCAGCATGGGGCGGTTCACCACCGGGGAGGAGATCGACAGGTTCATTGAAAATCTTGAACGGTCGTTCAATAGTCTTACATCGATATTCTCGGGAAACTCATTCATTCGGGATGAGGTTACCCGTTGATTTTTTTAACCAAAAGAACAATTCCCAAGCCGCCATTGCGCCCTCATCCTGTCAATGCAACCATATATATATTCGGTTTAAAAACGCACCCAATTACCAAGAAGATGAAAAACACCAATATTTTTACGCAACACCCTCAGCAGGTAAAGATGACCTACCTGCAGCATACCCTGTTTGCGCTGATGCTTGCCAGGAAAACACTTTCATGCGTATTTGCATCGCTGATCCACGCATTTTTTCCCTTCCTTTTTGTCACCCATACAAGCACAACGATCAGGGAATTGAACAAAATCTTCGAAAAACGTTTCGGAGATCCTCCTCCGGCAGGCTGACGGCAGGAAACCCAAGCCTGATGCAAAGCAAAGGCGTCGGCGCCAGTTTTCAGTGTAGTGAGCACAGTATTAGAAAATTCAACAATAATCATCAATAAAGCAACATGGAAGCATCCATAAAAGAGCCCAAAACAATGAATCTGCTCCCGCAGCTCGACTGCGGCGCCTGCGGATATAAGACCTGCGGTGAATTTGCCCAGGCTGTCGATAACACCGAAACCACCCTGAAAATGTGCATTCATGTGAAGCACAACGGCACCTCCGTAAAAAACGTAATCGACCTGATCAACAGCAAGGAGACTGTGTCGGTAGGAGAAAAAATGGGATGGAAGGACCATCTGAAGCGCGATTTTGACTTCATCCTCGACTGTTTCGAGAATGAACCCGGTCCCCGCGAAACCATCCTCCCCTATAATCCCGCACTGGTGAAGGAGCTGAATGTAAAGAAGGGCGATGTCATGATCGGTCGCCCGATGGGGATGTCGTGCGGTTGCCCGATCACCCATTGCGGCGTGGTTACCGATTCAGACCCCCGCAACGGCGTCATCAACTGGTGCGTCACAGGTCCTCTCAGGCCCAGGTCGGAAGGTTTCGTCGACATTGGTTATTATGTTGCCCAGGGTTATGAAGGCATTATCAAGGATTCGAAGGAGAAGATCGAGCTGGGACGCAGGTACTGGTTCATGCCCCGCAGGTGTATGCTTCAATGGCGTCACAGCGGCCTTGTCAATGCCGTCACCAAGATGAAAGACGGGAGTTACAAAGTCAGGATTGAGGGTCTATTTATCGGCTAGGGTTCTCCTGGCTTATAAAAATACTGTCCGGTGCTGAATATTGGCTGGTTAGAAATGGGTTAACGGATACTTCCCGGCGAACCGGAAGGAGGCTGGTTCCCTGGGAGACTCCTATTGCTTTCCCAGGGTATACCTCCCATTAACCCTGAGAAGTTTCCAGCCTGTCGCGGGTTTCAGCTTCCATCCCCTGCCCTCAGCCAGGGAGTCGGCAACCCGCCGTGGCGCTGCTACTGAAACATGTTTCCAGTCGGAACTGATCAGCGCACCGCAACTGTCAACTTCAAGGATTCCCCAAACATCGGTGATCCTCAGGTTGGGATAGACTGTTCCCAGCGAATCGAGCGGCACCAGGTTGCCGGGTGAAAAGCCCACCCCCATGTGGACGGACTGTATGGTCAGTACGCTGTCGCCCAGGAACATATCCCGGTACCGTTTCACCTGTTCCAATCGTATTAATTCCCTTGCGTTTTCAATTGCGATTATTGAGTCGACCTTATAAAGTTTGCCGACTGACATAACCTCCTTTGACGAGGGAATCGCAGAACCGGCATTGAAAAAAGCCAGGAGAAACCCTGTCAGGTCTGTTTTTTGTTTGATTTTCAGGTTCCATGTTGAAACGGATTGCTGCATGAAATAACCGTAGACGGGCAAGGTGAAATAGGCAAAAGAGCGGACAAAGGTGTTAAGGTCATAAAACCAGTCGAGCTGGGAAGCATCATGTCGTTTAAATGCTTCAAAATTCCATCCGCTCAGGACATTCCCGGTATACTCGGCGAGTCCTTCATTCATTTCGAGGGCGTTTTCATTCGTACGTGAACCCGGGAACAGGTGTTGCCGGTATTTCCTGAACATCAGCGCATGGGCAACATGGGGCGCCGGATTATCAGACCGTATCGCCTCCTTCAGCGCTTCAATCTCCATTTTCAACCAGGTCCGCCCCTCCCTTGTATCGAGATGGGTGCACGATGCACCGGCCAGATTCTTAAACCCAACCTCAGGCTGGATCCGGTGAAAAGATTCATGGACCAGTACATTTATTTTTTCTGACTGCGTCAGGTCCAGGGGCCATCTGACCATGGTCCACCTCCGGCCATTCCATTCAACGGCAGAATTAGATATGATAAGGTTTTCAGGGAACAACCCCGCATAAATATCACCGTGAAGCACCAGTGTCCTCTTTTTGTCGGGCATGTTTGCCAGCGCCAACCGTGTTCCCGGGTTGATCAGCAAGACCGGCCCCACCATTTTATGACGCCAAAGCCGGCCATTATCCTGTTTCAAAACCGCATCCAGCGCCGAGAACGCTTGTCGGGCCTGGTCAACCGTACTGTCGGAGAGCCGGTACCGCTGGCCGTAACAGCTGACGTTGCAAAGTAACACCAGCAAAACAACATAGAATCGCAGATACCCCATACGATCAGGACTATAAAAAAACTTTCAATCCCCTCAGTCGTGGATGCAACGCACCGACAACTCCGTGGTCTTAAGCGCAAACCCGCTGCCAACGCCCGCTGTGAAATAGGAAAGGGCTATGCTCCAGCCATTATTCATATCCATGGAATAGGAGGACCAGAAACTGGTATATTTCCAGAGCTGGGCCGAGATCCCGTTGTCCCTCATTCCGGCCGCGAGGGCTGTAAATCCGCTGCTGTTGTCGGCCCCGGCATTGGGCGAAAGCCAATGATCGTAATGGGCCTCCTTGAGTTTTCCACCGGCAATCGAATCAGGCCCCAGGAAACCCAGCATGGTCGCCATCTCCGTATTGGTCGGGACATGCCAGCCGGGCGGGCAAATTCCCCTTGCTCCCGGTGTTGTCGTGTATTTCATCATTTCATTCCAGGGATACAGCGCGCCATAGACCTCACAATTATTTTCCTGGTCATCATAACAGTACTTTTCAATAATCCCGTTGTCCGAAGCGATCTGGCTGGTATCCAGCTTCGTACCGATGTTGAGATTTTCGCGGAACCAGCATTGGGTCCCTATGGCAACCGTATGATAGCCGTGTTTGCCGTAGCGCACAGATGTAACGGCACACGAATGAGCCGTATGGGTGAAATCAAACGACAAGGTCGTATCAGCCCCGGGGCAAGGCGTAAGGATGGTGGCGCTAAGTGTGCCGTGATAGCCTGTAAATTCAAGGTTGTTGCAGGTATCCCAGACGAAATTATTGTGCGCCCGGGCCGATTTCAACGCGGGGGGTGCATTGATTGTCCCCAGGAAGGCCAGGCGGTTAGCCTTGGCGACATCCGGGGCATCTGAAATTATTTTAATGCTTTTCATCCCTGCATGCCCATGAGCAGTGAAAATAAAGATCCCGGTATGTCCCGGCGAGAAAAGAAAGGAATAATATCCGCGCCCCAGTTCCTGTTGAAGACCGGCAACCTGTGCACCTGTTGTTAAGGTAACGGAGATATTGAGCATCCCCGGTCCAGGCTGGAAAACGGTAATTTTCGTATCAGTCCCGGCAGGATTCGGAATATTCGGAAATACCTGCAACGCTTGAGCATCTCCGCTCAACTCGTCGATCCCGGGTCCCCAGCATGGGGATAATGCAAATGAAAACAGGGAATCAGGCCACTTCACGGTCGTATCACATAAGCGGTCGAGGTTTCTGACCCTGACACTGTCGGTTTTTGCAAAGATCCCGTTGTCGGCCCCTGTGAAGGTCAGCCTGCGGACGGTTCGCTGGGAAAAGGCAACCGTGGCCAACATCACTAAGGAACAAACAATTACAAATTTCTTCCTATTCATCTGCTTAATATTTAACATTTTTTTGCGCATGAGCCCCGGGTAACCCGATCCGGATTCACCTCAGGATATCACCCCTGATCTTCGATAAATGTGCCCATGCCGGGCCTCTTTGCTTTCGTGTTCCAGGTATATGATACCATGACAATTCACTGATCAAATGTACGGAATTTGGGGAGGATACAAGTTCGGACGACCACATTTTTTTCGCACTGACTGACAATCTCCATCTGCATTTTCAATATTTTCATGAGGAAATGGCCGGAACTTTTATCTTTGCTGTTTTTTTTAACCAAATACAACATTGACTTGAATTCAAAAACCGATAACCTGTTCCCGGTACATCACGAGATACTTAACAGGAAAGAAAAGGAGGCGCTGCTCAGGCAACGGTCTGTTGTTTTGTGGCTTACAGGATTTTCCGGAGCCGGTAAGACAACCATTGCAAAACATCTTGAAGTGGAACTTTACAGCATGGGATATCTGACCCAGATTCTCGATGGGGACAACATCCGCACCGGAGTTAACAACAACCTCGGATTTTCCGACAGTGACCGGTATGAGAACATCCGCAGGATCTCTGAAATCTCAAAATTATTTTTTCATTGCGGCATTATCACTATAAACTGTTTTATCAGCCCTACTGAGGATATCAGGGAGCTGGCGCGCAAAATCATAGGGAAGGATGACCTGGTGGAAATATTCGTCAACGCCCCCCTGGATGTCTGTGAATACCGCGATGTCAAGGGGCTCTACTCAAAAGCCCGGAGGGGTGAGATCAAAGAATTTACAGGCATTACTTCGCCTTTTGAACCGCCAAGGCATACCGATATCGAAATCCGCACCGACCAGCTTTCCATAGAAGAATCTGTCAGGAAGATCCTGGACTTCATTCTTCCCCGCATTGAATACAGCACGGTATAAACCCCGAATCACCG
>SESB01000637.1_pt1 | contig 24775 bp, 23 predicted proteins | sample 3171441 | NCBI WGS metagenome assembly SESB01 (sample SAMN06051867, study PRJNA518727) | freshwater metagenome | biome: subpolar coniferous forest; feature: holomictic lake; material: water; isolation source: holomictic Lake 227, 6 m depth | place: Canada: near Kenora, Ontario | collected... | reverse complement strand
ACCCGCAAGTACGAATGATTAGAGCCAGCCAGACTTTCGAAATGACCTAACTAAGAATCCCGTAAGGGAGATCATCACTCCGATGACTACGAAGTAGCCATACTTTGTGCTTAGCTCGGGCATATGGTGAAAGTTCATCCCATAGATTCCAGCGATCATCGTTGGGCCAGATGCCAGCGCAACCCAAGCTGATATTCGGCGCACATCGATATTTTGCTGGACTTGAATATGAGCCAAGTCGGCCTGAAGAACTGAAGTGATCAATGAATCTAATCCAGATGCTTGCTCACAAGCTTGAATCAAGTGATCTGAAGTATCGCGAAAGAACGGTTTCATTTTCTCGGGAACTGCGGCAACCAGATCCGTGGCCAGCTTGCTAATCGGAATGATCAAAGGTTCGATGGCATGTTTGAATTCGATGATCTCGCGCTTTAGAAAATAAATCTCTTGCGAAAATGTCTGTCGCTTACCACTGAACACTTTGTTTTCGACTCCAACAACTTCGAGCTCCAATGAGGTAGCAATGCCTGTATAGCCATCGATCACACGGTCGGCGACCGCGTGCAATACCGCAAATGGTCCAAGTTTTAGGAGTTCGGGTTTTTGCTCCAAGTCGTGACGAACCGTAACCAATGGGTGACCTTCACCGTGGCGAACGATGACAATGAAATGGTCACTTATGAAACACATTAGCTCGCCCGTGGTTATCTCTTGTTCTTTTTGATCAAAGAACACGGTTTTCAGAACGAAGAATGTGAGCCCTTCGTAATCTTCAATCTTGGGGCGCTGATTTGCATTGATGGCATCTTCAACGGCCAGTGGATGGAAATTAAGTTCACCCACAACCATGTCGAATTCGGCTTGCGAGGGCTGAGCCAATCCGAGCCAGACAAAACCGCCCTCTTTCTCAGCAATCTCCACCAAGTCTGAAATATCTGATGGCCCAGAGACTCTTACCCCATTTTGGTAGAGCGCGACATCAACAATCATGGGCTGAATTTAGCCTGAAACCGGGCGTTCTAGCGCACTTTCTGTTCTTTTGCCGACTCAACTAGGTTCAAATGTTGCCAAATCGTAATCCGCTGTTCATCTTCTTCACACTGACCCATCGGTTCTGCAGGTCAATAATTTACCTGCTTCCCCGTTTACGAGTTCCACCGAAACCGAAGGGGAGTTGCCATGTCAAATTTTATTGATTTTCCAACTTGTTTCGTATGTCGTTCCGTGGAATTAGAAATCGTCACTAATGAAGAATTTGGTCCCATGACCATGTGTGGCGAATGCGGTTATTCATGGCTTTCATCTTTTGATGAAATCAATTCCGCAATTGCTGAAACAATTGTGCAAGGGCAGGTCGCCTAACAAATTCCGGTTTAACGAAAATCGACACTTACCTTAATGGCGTTATCCAACATCGCTTCGGTTAATTTGCCGGTGAAAGTATTTTGTTGGCTCGGGTGGTAGCTGCCAACAATCAACCGTTTCCTGCCATCGGGTCCAATCACTTCGGCTCTAGCACCGTGACCAAATTTGGGGCGCGGCTTCGGAATTATAAAATCTAACTCCGCCAGCGTGGCAAATAAGCCAGTCCAAGCAAAGTTTCCAAGTACTAGAAAACTTTTAATCGTTGGCATTAACAAAGTGATTTCCTTATTAAGCCATGGGGCGCAGGTCGCTTTCTCTTCCGGTTCTGGTTTGTTATCTGGTGGTGCACAGTGAACCGCGCAGGTAATTCGAACACCGAAGAGTTCTTGACCATCATCCTTTGAATCACTGGTGGACAACTTCGCTAACCCCAATCGATGCAGCGAACCATAGAGCCAATCCCCTGAACGATCACCAGTAAATACGCGACCGGTTCTATTGGCACCATGAGCACCGGGAGCTAGTCCTAAGATCAGCATGGTCGCATCGGCTGGACCGAACCCAGATACTGGCTTTCCCCAATAAGTTTGCGTTTCATAAGACTTTCGTTTTACTTGAGCTACTTCTTCACGCCAGGAAACGAGTCGGGGGCAAGCGCCACATTTGATTACGGCAAGATCGAGTTCAGATAAAGTTGTTATCTTATTAAGTGTGCGAGCATTGGGACTAGACAAGCGACCATGCCATTCCATCGAGAATGTCGGTCTCGGAGGCAACAAATTCCTTCGCTCCAGTCGCGTTCATGATTTCCGAAAGTACAAGTGAGCCAGAAGTGATTACATCAACCCGACCTGGGTGCATGTATCCCAGCGCCGCAATTTCATCAGGGTTCATACCAGCAAACATTGCCGCGACTTCGTGAACTGCTTGTGCCGGTATTCGTGAAAGGTGTATGGCATAACGGTCATATTCCGCAAGGCCCAGCGCGGCTGCAGCCACAGTGGTGGCCGTGCCAGCTACAGCGATCAAGGTACGAGAAGCGGTTATGGGAACAATTGAAGCGGCATCAGCAATTGCGGCATTGATATCGAATCTTGCTAATTCCAATTGCTCGGGGGTTGGCGGCTGGGACTTTAGATGGCGTTCTTTCATGCGGACGCAACCGATATTTACGCTCTTTGCTGATTCGACGCGACTGGTACCGAAAACGAATTCTGTAGATCCGCCACCGATATCTACTACCAAGAACGGCCCATCGCGTTCTGGAAGGGATTTTGTGGCTCCGGTAAAGGAGAGCGCCGCCTCTTCCGACCCTGGAATGACTTCTGGTTCGATCCCCAAAATTTCACGGACTCCTTCAATAAAGAGGGCGCGATTAGTTGCGTCCCGGGTGGCGCTGGTAGCGCAGAAGCGAATCTTCTCTACCCCTTTGGCTCGAATCAGCGCGGCATATTCGGCGGTCACCTTAAGGGTTCGGGCAATTGCTTCGGGGTCGAAAGCTTTGGTGCGATCCACGCCTTGACCCAAACGAACTACGTTCATCTGGCGATCTATCTCGTGAAAATTTCCATCAGTTATATCAGCAATCAATAATCGAAGTGAATTAGTTCCGCAATCGATGGCGGCAACGCGACTCATTCAACATCCAAGGAACAAGGATCTGCCAACCACCATTTAGGCAGAGCTGCCAACGCCTCATCGCCTAATGGGTTAACACCAGGACCAGCAGCCAGCGAATGCGCGATTAGCGAATGCAAACATTTAACGCGATCTGGCATACCGCCAGCAGTAATGCCCTCAACTTCAGGGACCACAATTCCGAGGGCAGCTCTCGCAGCTTGGTAATCCTCGTGAGCGGCATAATACTGACCGGCGAGTTCCATGTCCGTCGCTAACCTCGCGGTCATTTCAGCCATCATGCCAGTAGTCTCTAAAGTTGAAATTGCACCCGTCAACCGAGTGCAGGTTGCATAATAAAAAGTTGGAAACGGGGTGCCATCTGAAAGGCGCGGTGGCGTTTCGACCACATCGGGCTTGCCGCAGGGGCAGCGATGGGCGATCGCATGTACATCTCTGGGGGTGCGTCCCAATTGACGTTCGATTGCAATTAAATCTTCTGGTGTTGGTTTTTCGCTCATGCCTGCCTTAATGATTTACATTCGAACTAGTAATGGAGGCAATCAATTTGGAATACCAAGGCAAGCCGGTTGGAATTTGCTCGGCAACTGCCGCGGCAGGTTCTGCGGGTTTATCAGCAGTGGCTGGTGCACCCAGCACGATGTATTGACGTTCTCCAGGAAAGACAAAGTGCAAGCGACTTCGAGCCTGAGATGCAACATACTTAGGATCATTCCAAAGCGCTAGGTCTCGAGTGGCTTGCTCGAGCGCCGACTTACTGTCATTGACTTGCGCCTGCAGAGCATTGATCTGGGCGCGCTGGACAAAATAGCGTTGCAACGGTGGCGCCAAGGTAATTGCCAGTACAAAAAGCACTGCGGTAAAGGCCAATACCCGACCGGAAATCCCCCTGCTCTTAATAAGAGAATTACTTCTATTAAGGGGCGAGGAGGATTTCGGCGACGTTGCCATAGTTATAGGTGCTTGATTAACCGTGGAATCGTGGGAAAGCTGCGCGCCCGGCATAAAGTGCGGAATCGCTTAACTCTTCTTCGATACGAAGTAATTGGTTGTACTTTGCAACGCGTTCGGAGCGAGCAGGTGCACCGGTCTTGATCTGACCACATTCCAATGCAACCGCGAGGTCAGCAATGGTTGTGTCTTCAGTTTCGCCGGAGCGATGGCTCATCATGGTTCGATAGGAATTGCGGTGAGCAAGCGCGACTGCGTCAAGGGTCTCCGTGAGGGTGCCGATTTGATTTACCTTGACCAAAAGTGCATTTGCGGTTTTAAGCTCAATCCCCTTTGCCAATCGAACCGGATTGGTAACGAATAAGTCATCGCCAACGATCTGAACCGATGAGCCCAGTTGTTCTGTCATCTTCGCCCAGCCAGCCCAGTCATCTTCATCCAACGGATCTTCGATCGAAACAAGTGGGTAAGCCTTCACGAGTTCGGCGTAGTAAGCGATCATTTCATCAGAGGTGCGAAGTGATCCTTCGAAGGAGTACTTGCCATCTTTGTGAAATTCAGTTGCCGCAACATCCATTGCCAATCCAATATCAGTGCCTGGTTTGAAGCCAGCAACTTCGATTGCCTCCAGGATTAGATCCAAAGCAGCGCGGTTAGATTCGAGGTTTGGGGCAAAGCCACCTTCGTCACCGATGCTTGTTGCTAAACCACGCTTCTTTAGAACCGACTTAAGGCTGTGGTAAATCTCTGCGCCCCAACGCAGTGACTCTTTGAAAGATTCGGCGCCAATTGGAGCAACCATAAATTCTTGGATATCAACGTTGGTATCTGCGTGTGCGCCTCCGTTGAGGATGTTCATCATTGGAACTGGCAAGGTGTGTGCCGTTGGGCCACCGATGTATCGGAAGAAAGATAGGTCAGCACTTTCGGCTGCGGCGCGGGCAACGGCAAGTGAAACACCGAGAATTGAGTTCGCACCCATTCGGCCTTTATTTGCTGTGCCATCGAGATCCAACATTTCCTGATCAACCAAGCGTTGGTCTTGAGCGTCATACCCAATTACAGCGGCTGCAATCTCATCATTTACAAATTCAACGGCCTTCTCAACGCCCTTACCTAGATAGCGCTTGCCGCCATCGCGAAGTTCAACGGCTTCGAATGCGCCAGTTGAGGCACCGCTTGGAACTGCGGCGCGAGCATTGGAACCATCTTCAAGAACAACTTCTACTTCAACAGTTGGGTTTCCTCGAGAGTCAAGGATTTCACGCGCATGGACTGCTTCAATAAGGGCCACAGATATCTCCAGATGTATTAGGTGGGACGATTCTAACGGGTCGGTCGATTAAGGCGTCGTTGCCCTGGGTTGTTCTGCTTCATATTCGTGAATTGCCTTGATGTACTGCTTGGTAGCGGCTCGAAGGGCGGCTTCGGCATCCAAACCTTGCGCTACGGCTTGGTCCAACAGACCAAATATTAAGGTACCCAGCTCTTCCTCGGTGGTGGTTTCCAAGAGTTTCACTGGATGTTCAACCGGAATTTTGTAGTTAAATTTCTCAGTTCGATAAAGCAACTTTGAAGCGAGCGCTAGCGCTGGCTGGCCTAGTGGAACGCCTTCAGTTGCCGAGGTTCGCCCCTTCTCTTGTGCTTTTAACGCCTCCCAGTTTTCTAATACTTCGGCGCTAGAAGAAACCTTTACATCGCCGAAGACATGCGGGTGGCGGCGAATTAATTTATCGGCAACGGTCGCAGCGACATCATCAATTGAGAATGGCGCAACTGGATCTTCTTCGGCCATGCGAGAATGAAAATAAACTTGCAACAGCAAATCGCCAAGCTCTTCTTGCATTGCGATTCGATCGCCATCTTCAACCGCTTCAATATATTCGTAAGACTCTTCAAGCAAATATTTAAGCAAAGTTTCGTGAGTTTGCTCGGCATCCCAAAGACAGCCACCGGGAGAGCGCAGTCGATCCATTACCTCGCGGAGTCGGATCAACTGCGAATCAGCCACAAACTCTCCCTTATGCAATATGAAACTTACTTAGTAGTTACCGCACCCTTTGTTGCATCAGCGGCGACGATATTTGCCTGTATTGGATCCCATTTGCCATAGCGGGGATTGACCGTAACTTTTAAGCGACCAGCAGTGCTAACGACCATGGCCTGGATCGCAGTGCCTGCAGTTGCCTTTGTAGCACCTTGGCTTTCTGCAAGCTTGGTCAGCGCCTCAGAATAGAGCACGCTATTTAGGTACATATTGAAATCTGGGGCAGCAATTCCAGCGCCTACCAAAGCCTTAGGTAAACCAGCTTCGCCACCTACCTGAGAGAGAATTGAGGCACGGCGTGCGGCAATTTCGCTGGCGGTTACCGTCAATTTCTTTTCGGCAGCGACATCTGCCAAGAGCAATGAGATTAAATGGAAGCGAAGCTCGCTACGGGCCAGGACATCCCCGGTCTCTAGCGTCATTCCAGTTGTGTCGACCTTAGCGCGTTCGGCCAAAATGGCATCGACGCTCTTTTGAACGGTTGCAATTGAGATGGCATCGCTACCAACGGTGGCTGCTGAATTTACCTGGGAGCAACCAGTCAAAACGAGCAATAATCCGGCACTAACCAGCGCGACAATCCGCTTCACTTAAGACTCCATCTCGTTAAAACTTACCCTTTGGCTTTAACCGGCGAAACGATGGAGTGAATAACCTCCAACGCCCACGGCAGGGCTGAAGTATCCCCTATTTCGGCCTCACCTATCCAATTTGGGATGGTGGAGCGCGCCACAAGCACGGTTGATGCCGCCGCCTTGATGATCGAACCTGGATAGATCCGCTGTAGCCGCAATAGCCCCGATTCTGGGAGCAATAACGGCGTAAGGCGCAAAAACTTTCCTTGCAGTACTACTTCCGTCAAACCGTGGGATTTAGCCAGAGTGCGCAGTTTGGCCACGGCCATCAAGTTCTCGGCCGCCTCCGGCAGATCGCCGAAACGATCCACCAATTCTTCTCGGATTGCCGTAAGCATGAGCTCAGTGTGGGCATCGGCCATTCGGCGATAAATATCCAACCGAAGCCGTTCTGACGGCACATACTCGACCGGCAGATGCGCCGTGACTGGAAGCTCAACTTTGCAATCTTTAATTCGCGGCGCTTCGTCGACATAGCCGATTTTAAATTCTTCCATCGCTTCCCCAACCATTCGTATATAAAGGTCGAAACCGACCTCTGCGATATGTCCAGATTGTTCGCCGCCTAACAAATTTCCCGCACCACGAATCTCCAGATCTTTGAGCGCCACCTGCATGCCGGAACCTAGATCGGTATTCGTGGCAATTGTCCGCAATCGATCGTGTGCCACTTCCGTAAGTGGTTTATCTGCTGGATAAAGGAAGTAGGCATAAGCCCGTTCCCGACCGCGGCCTACTCGGCCACGTAGCTGATGCAATTGTGAAAGTCCGAAAATGTCGGCGCGATCGACGATCAAGGTGTTGGCGTTTGGAATATCGATGCCACTCTCGATAATTGTGGTGCAGACCAAGACATCAAACTCGCGCTGCCAAAATCCCAAGATTACTTCTTCGAGTTCTCGTTCTGCCATTTGACCATGAGCGATCCGAATTCGAGCCTGGGGAACCAATTCTTTCAATCGGATTACAACGGCATCAATTGATTCGACTCGGTTGTGAATAAAGAAGATCTGACCGTCCCGCAATAATTCGCGATGAATCGCCGCCGTAACTTGCTTCTCATCATAGAAGCCCACATAGGTTAAAACCGGGTGACGTTCCTCTGGTGGCGTCGTAATGTTGGACATTTCGCGAATTCCCGTGATCGCCATTTCAAGTGTTCTAGGAATTGGCGTTGCCGACATTGAAAGCACATCCACATTGGTTCTAGCTTTCTTAAGTTCTTCTTTGTGCTCAACACCAAATCGTTGTTCTTCATCGACAATTACTAAACCAAGATCGCGAAATTGCACATCTTTTGAGAGCAATCGATGCGTGCCGATTACAACGTCCAGGGAGCCATCTTCGAGTTTCTTAAGTATCTCTTTACCTTCTTTGGCGGTGTTAAAGCGAGATAGTCCGGCAACTTTAATTGGGAAGCCGGCGTAGCGTCCTTCAAAAGTCGTCAAATGTTGTTGTACCAGAAGCGTCGTCGGTACCAAGACCGCAACTTGCTTGCCATCTTGTACTGCTTTAAATGCCGCGCGAATTGCTATCTCAGTTTTACCGTAGCCGACATCACCACATACGACTCGGTCCATGGGATGAGAGCGCTCCATATCGCGCTTAACTTCTTCGATAGTTGCTAATTGATCTGTAGTTTCGACATAAGGGAAGGCAGCTTCGAGTTCGCGCTGCCACGGGGTATCAGGTGAAAAAGCAAAGCCCGGCGCACTCATTCGAGCGGCATAGAGTTGAATCAATTCGGCGGCAATTTGCTTAACGGCCTTTCGAGCCCGGCGCTTCGCGTTCTGCCAATCGGCGCCACCAATTCGATGAACCGCTGGGGCTTCGCCTCCAACATATCTGGTTACTTGCTCCAAAGTATCCGTAGGTACAAAGAGTCGATCTGCCGGCTGACCTCGTTTAGAAGCGGCATACTCAATGACTACATACTCCCGAGATACCGTACCAACTACGCGCTGGACGAGTTCGATATAGCGACCAACGCCATGTTGTTCGTGAACGACGTAATCGCCAGGTTTGAGTTCAATTGGATCGATCGCCTTCTTACGCCGCGATGGCATTCGAGCTTGATCCTTGTTGGAAGAGCGTTGTCCGGAAATATCTTTCTCCGTAATCAGTACCACTTTGAATTCGGGTGAAAAATAACCATGTTCAATTTGAGTCGCGGTTAAATAGATCGCATCTCTTGTGAGTTGAGAGTCAACACGATTAATTAGGCGGGCTGCAATATCGGCTTCACGAAACAAGTCTTCATAGCGTTGCAGAATTCCAGGGCCTGATGCGGTGAAAATGACCTGATAACCTTCAGCAAGCCAGCCTTGAATATCTGCAAGCGCCGAATCAAACTTGCCACCATAGACTGGAATTGGTTCAAGTGTGGAAATCTCTTGACCTTCGTCTTCATCTGAAAGATAAAAATCTAGCGCGCGCCATGGCAGCGCCTTCCGGTCTGCCCGCCCGCGCAACTCCGTCATGGTGTAGTAACCACCAGATTCCAAATGATCGGTAACGTTAATTGGAGCTGCGCCACCCATAGCCGCATTGGACCAGGATGCTTCTAAAAACTCTTTGTTAGTTTCGCGCAGGTCAATCGCGCGCGAGGTAATTCTTGGAGTATCAATTAGAAAAAGTTCGAACCCGGCTGGAATGAACTCCAGCAAGGAATTCATTTGTGGCTTTAAGAGCGAGGAGAGCGATTCCATTCCATCAACCGGAATGCCCTCGGAAAGTTTTTCGCACATTTCGGCCAATTGTGGAAATTCAGCCGCCACATATTTTGCTCGGGCTTTCACCGTTTCAGATAACAGAAGTTCGCGGCAGGGATAAATTGTGATCGCACCACTAACTGGTTTAAAAGTACGCTGATCGGCCACGGTGAAATAGCGCAGCTCTTCAATCTCGTCACCGAAGAACTCGACCCGGATCGGATGTTCTTTATCTGGCGGGAATAGATCGACGATTCCGCCGCGAACTGCAAAGTCACCGCGACGTTCCACTAAATCAGTTCTGGTGTAGCCAAAATAATTGAGTTTCTCAACTAATAGCGTGAGTGATATTTCAATTTCCAATTCCAAGTGAAGCAACTCTTCCGCCAACAGATCAGCCACGATTGGCTGCAGGAGCGCTCGTATCGAGGTGACAACCACCTTTGGCAGCACAGTTGATTCCATCCCATTAATAAGGCGAAGGGTGTGAAAACGAGCTGCGATGGTGTCGCTCTTAGGACTTAATTTTTCGTGGGGCAGGGTCTCCCACGGTGGAAATTCCGCAACCGAATCAGCGCCGAGATAGGCCCGAAGTTCATCGGCCAGCTCATCAGCCCGGCGCGATGAAGTTGTTACTACCAACAATGAATTCGATTTTGACCGAAGCGCCAACAGCAAGCCTTGGGCCGATTCACCCGCGATTAACGTTGCGGAACCGTTCTGGAGCGGCTCGATCTCAAGGTGTGAGAAAGCGTTAAGTAGCGACATTTTCCCTCCTCACCAACAACGCAATAAGCCCCACATCCGCTGGATATGGGGGTCAGGTAACGTCCTAAGCCTAACGCGGAATCTGTAATGTTCACCCAGTGAGCGACAAGACCGATATTGCTGAGGTTGACCCTCAGGACAATGCTGACCTTCGAAGTGATGTCCGACGCTTGGGTGATCTGCTTGGCGCCAGCCTGGTCCGCCAAGAGAATCAAGCGCTCTTGGATTTAGTCGAAGAAGTTCGACTCGCGGTGCGCGACGGAAAGGGTCAGAGCGTCCTCGATCGAATTTCAATCACTGAAAGCGTCCAACTTGTTCGAGCTTTCAGCACTTACTTCAACCTGGCCAATGTTGCAGAACAAGTACACCGTGCTCGAGTCTTGGCATCGCAGCGTGCCGCTGGCGGCTCATGGCTTTCAAAAGCCGTGGATCACATTATTGACGTTCAAATTCAAACCAATGAATTCACCAAAGAAGATATTCAAGGTTGGATCAATCACTTCTCGGTTCGCCCAGTCTTTACCGCTCACCCGACTGAAGCTGCGCGCCGTTCGGTGTTAAGCAAAATGACTACGATCGCCGAACTATTGGATCAACCAGTTGGGACCACGCGCGAACGTAGATTGGCAGAAGCTATCGATCTACTTTGGCAAACCGATGAACTTCGTCTGGGTCGACCGGAGCCACTTGATGAAGCCACCAACGCTCTGTATTACTTGGATGATTTATTTAGAAGCACCATTCCAGAAGTGCTCGATGATTTTGCGCGAGAGTTACGTCGAATCGGCGTAACCGTATCTCCGACGTCACGCCCATTAAGTTATGGAACCTGGATCGGTGGGGACCGCGACGGAAATCCACACATCACGCCAGAAGTAACTTCGCAAGCCATTGTCTTACAGACTGGCCACTTCATTCGAGTCATGTTGAGCTCTATGGATGAATTACGTCAGGCGCTATCAATTTCCTCCAGAATTGCTGGCGCTTCCAAAGAGTTGGAGGCATCTGTAGCCAGTGACTTGGTGGCTTTACCAGAAATTGAGGAACGATATCGCCGCCAAAATGTAGAAGAGCCATACCGATTAAAAGCCACTGCGATCCGCCATCGGTTGATTCTGACCCAGCGCCGCCATGCCGCCGGCACCCCACATATTGATCACCGAGATTACAAAGATACCGCTGAACTATTGGCTGATCTAAATCTGATGTACACCTCGCTCATTAATCACAAGGGTGAAATTATCGCTACCGGGCTTCTAGAGCGCGTTATTCGTACGGTCTCTAGCTTTGGTATCACCCACGCGACCATGGATATTCGGGAACATTCCGATGCCCACCACCATGCGCTCTCACAAATATTCGGCGAAGGCTATAACGATCGCGAAGCAAAAATTAACGAGCAACTAAATTCCAAGAATCAACTTTTTGCAATCGGCCATATTGACCCGGCTGCTCAGCGATTGCTAGATACCTTTGGCGCCGTTAAGGATCTAATTAATAAATTTGGCCCAGAAGTAATCGAAACTTACATAATTGCCATGACTAAGAGCCACATCGATGTTTTGGCTCCAGTTACTTTGGCAAAGATTGCTGGCTTAATCAACCTGGATGAAGATAGCGCCTTTGCAATGATTGGCTTTGCCCCGTTGCTGGAGACCGTTGCTGAACTTCGCGCCGCTGGTGAAATTTTGGATACGCTCTTGAGCAACGCTCAATATCGAAAGATTGTTTCGATGCGCGGTGATACCCAAGAAGTAATGCTGGGCTATTCCGATGGTAATAAGGATGCCGGTATCGCGACCTCACAATGGGAGATTCACAAAGCCCAACGGAAATTGCGAGATGTAGCAATAAAACACGGCATCACGCTTCGCTTCTTCCACGGCCGAGGTGGTTCCGTCGGTCGCGGTGGCGGACCAACTTATGATGCGTTGATTGCATTGCCTTGGGGCTCAATCGATGGTCAAGTAAAGATGACCGAGCAAGGCGAAGTTATTAGTGACAAATATGCACTTCCGGCACTAGCCCGAGAAAACGTTGAACTCATGATGGCAGCGGCCCTTGAAGCCACCGTATTAAATCGTGCGCCTCGTCAGAGCCCAGCCGATTTAGCCAACTGGAACAACTGCATGGACCTGATCAGCGATAACTCATTCAAACAATATCGATCCCTAGTTGATCATCCCGATCTGCCAGCTTATTTCTACGCTTCCACTCCTGTCGAACAATTGGGCGATCTATTCCTTGGTTCTCGCCCAGCCCGCCGGGCCGATGCCAGTGGTGGTCTTGGTGGTCTTCGGGCGATTCCTTGGGTATTTGGCTGGACGCAATCACGACAGATTGTTCCGGGCTGGTTTGGCGTGGGTTCCGGGTTAAAAGCTGCCCGCGAAGCAGGGCAAAGCGAAGTCGTTTCACATATGTTAAAAGAGTGGCACTTCTTTCGGACCTTCATCAGCAATGTCGAAATGACGCTTACCAAAACCGATCTAGTTATGGCACGCAAGTACGTTGAAAAATTGGTGGAACCGGAACTTCATCATTTCTTGGACACCATCGAGGCGGAATTCGAACTCACAAAGCGCGAAATTTTATTGGTCACGCACAAAGCAGAACTACTGGGCAATCAACCGATTTTGGCTCGCACGCTTGCAATCAGAGACCAGTATCTGGCTCCACTCCACCTACTCCAGATTTCGCTGCTTGAGCACGTTCGCAAAAATGGCGATCAGACCGATCCTCTGGTTCGACGTGCGCTGCTCTTAACGATTAATGGAGTTGCAGCTGGACTTCGAAATACCGGCTGATTACTTATTAAATTCTTGCTGCGTAATCTCTAGACCTTTTTCGATTAAGTGTTCGACGGCTTGGGCACCTCTAGAAATAAAATCTTCCAGTACTTTCTTCTCGGCACTGGCAAATGGTTTCAAGACATAATCTGCCGGATCTTGTGGACCGGCGGGGCGCCCGATCCCCATTCGCAAACGGAAATAATCAGCAGTGTTGAAGTGGCTAGTTAAACTCTTTAAACCGTTGTGGCCATTATCGCCACCACCTAATTTCAACCGAATCGTGTTGAAGGGGATATCAAGCTCATCGTGAATCGCAATAATTCGCCCCGGTTCAATCTTATAAAAGTCTGCCAGCGCTCGAGCTGGCGCTCCACTTTCATTCATGTAGCCTCGAGATTTGGCAAGAACTAATGGGATGGCACCAATTCGAATATCTGCAATCTCCATACGAGATTTGTGTGGCGAAAATTTGACACCATTGGCCAGATAGTTAATAACCATCTGGCCAATATTGTGACGCGTATTTGAATACTGGTCCCCCGGATTTCCTAATCCGATAAGTAACCAGCGTTCGCTCATGCGTGAAATCTAACTTATGAAATTAGGCTTTCGGAGCTTCGGCGGCAGGAGTCTCGGCTGGAGTTGCAGCGACAGCTGTATCGTCAGAAGGTGTAGCGCGCTCTGATAAGTGAACAACAGGCATATGTGGATCAGAGACCAAGGTAGTTCCTGCTGGCAGTGGGACGTCAGCTGCATAAAGTGAAAGTCCAGCCTTCATGCCCGTCAGATCCAAAGTTAAGAATGATGGAATGCTGGTTGCTTCAGCTTCTACGGTGATCACATTGTTTACATGCTCCAAGATGCCATCACGATCATGCTCACCAGTTGTGTGAACTGGAACTTCAACAGTCACACGCTCACCACGACGAACTAGAACTAAGTCGATGTGCTCAAGCTGGCTAGTTAGTGGATTCTTGGTGACGGACTTAGGCAAAGTGAGTTCGGTCTTGCCACCAACAACCACGTCGAGAAGGACGTTAGATTGCTTGAGGGCTGCGATTAGCTCGCGAGCTGGAAGTGAAACGTGGGTAGGAGTCTCACCGTGTCCATAGATAACTGCTGGGACTAAGCCGGCGCGACGATCGCGGCGTGAGGCACCCTTGCCAAATTCGGTCCGTAGGTTGCCGTTGATCGTAATCTCTGCCATTTACTTCTCCCTTTATCAAGACACAAACGTCCCAGGAGAGCAACCCGTCGATTACGGATAATTAACTATCCCTCGCCGGAACGAGCCTGAAGGTTACCGAATCGCCACCACAAAGACCAAATTGCGGCTAGCTATCCAGGATGACCTCGCTCAGAATCAAGTCGATGAGCGTAAACCAAGCCTCGGGTTCAACCTGAGTGGGGGCCAAAATATCTACAACGGAACCGATATTTAGGCTTTGCAAGAATACCGAAACCGCCATTGGGTCGAGATCTGAATTTGCCCAGCCACGACGAATGGCTTCCCGAAAAATTTCCGCAATTGCATTGGTGATCCGCTGTTGAATTGGACCCTTCATCTCACGCATTCGAGTGCTGCTTAGCGCTTTAGAAATTGAGTCGATTCGCGCCAACCGAGCGGCTCCAACATCTGGGCTTCGATTTCCATGCGAGATTGGTCGCAACCCTTGTAAAAATTCTGCCTTAGTTTTCGAGCTTGCCATCAACTCCTGTAAACCTTGAATTTGGGAATCGGTAAAAATAGAAAGTGCTCGCACTTGGACCTGTTCCATTAGGTCGCCAAAATCTTCAAAGTGATGATAAAGCGAGCCTTTAGAAATCCCCGACACTTCTAATACTAAATCGCTGGTTATCTCAGATAATGGACGAATTAGCGATAACTCAAAGGCGGTGGAAATTAAGAGCTCTTTAGTTGGATGTAAAGCGCTCATTAGGCCACCTGCGCACAGAGGATACGTTCGAGCACTAGATCTACTACCTGAAACCAACGATCCATATCGATCGGCTCCGGTGTGAAGTCGTCAATTACTCGACCGATCGTGTACGACTGAACTAACACGGCAGCGGCTCGAGGATCTATTTGCTTAGAACCCCAGCCTTTCTCTTGAGCTTCTCGGAAGAGATCGGTAAACGAATCTGTCAAGCGACCTTGTTCGGCGCTCATCAACGTGCGCATCCGTTGATTTGTAATCGCTTGAGCAATTGCATTAATTCGAACGGTGCGCATATTTCTCATCGTGGGTGACTGAGTAGCCCGAGTAATCTCTTTTACCCCCGATAAAAAATCCTGAGGGCTCTTGCAGACAATTAAAAGTTGGTGGAAAGCCTCGATCGATTGATCAACATAACGCGAAAACATATAGACCAGGGCATATTCCATCAATTCGGAAAAGTCATCAAAGTGGTGATACAGCGAACCTTTAGAAATTCCAGAAAGTTCAAGAACTTGTTCGCTGGTTATTTCAGAGCTCGGGTGGGTGTCCAATAAAACGATGGCACTCTTAATGAGCGATTTCTTGGTGGGGTGAAATGAAGAGAGCATTTTTTAAGGGTTAACTAAGGCCATCAAAAAGGCTGGTTACGGAACCATCCTCAAATACTTCACGGATCGCGCGCGCGAGTAGCGGCGCAATTGAAAGCACGGTCAGGTTGTCGAAACGATTCTCTTCGGGGATTGGAAGCGTGTTGGTAACTACTACTTCAGTAACTCGAGAATTCTTTAGTCTTTCAACCGCAGGACCGGAAAGAACGGCATGGGTAGCAGCCACGATTACATCCTTGGCGCCAGCATCAAATAACGCGTCAACCGCCTTGGTAATCGTGCCTGCGGTGTCGATCATGTCATCGATGACTACGCAAGTTTGATCCTGGACATCTCCAACGACGCGACCTGTGATCGATTCATTTGGAATGCGGGGATCGCGGGTTTTATGAATAAATGCAATCGGACAGCCGCCAAGTAAATCCGACCAGCGTTCGGCAACTCGGACTCGACCAGAGTCTGGCGAAACAATCGTTAAACGACTGCGATCAACTTTGCTGCCCACGTAATTGGCGAGCAACGGTAAGGCGAAGAGGTGATCTACTGGACCATCAAAGAAGCCCTGAATTTGCGAGGTGTGAAGGTCAACAACCATCAGGCGATCAGCTCCAGCAGTTTTGAAAAGATCTGCCATCAATCGAGCAGAGATCGGCTCGCGGCCACGGTGCTTCTTGTCTTGACGGGCATAACCATAAAACGGAGCCACAACGGTGATGCGCTTTGCCGATGCCCGCTTCAAAGCATCGACCATGATCAACTGTTCCATGATCTGCTTATTTACTGGAGTGGCGTGACTCTGAAGAACGAAGGCATCGCTACCGCGAACACTCTCTTCGAAACGAACAAAGATCTCACCATTGGCGAAGTCGTAAGCAGAAGTCGGCGTAATGGGGATGCCAAGTTCTGATGCCACATCGTCTGCAAGTTCCGGGTATCCGCGGCCCGTAAAGAGTCGAAGTCGCTTCTCGGAAGTCAGTCTTAGCTCGCTCATATCTTTGCCCCATTCGCTGATGATGAGCCCGAATCTACGGCGCCAGCTTTTTCAGCCGATTTCGCGGAGTTCGTTCCCGGTCTCTTCCTTAGTACCCATCCTAAAATATTTCGTTGGCGCGCCCGACCAACACCCATAGCGCCAGCAGGGACATCTTCGGTAATTACCGATCCCGCAGCCGTGTACGCGCCATCGCCTACTGAAAGCGGCGCCACTAGCATGGTATCGCTACCGATTCGAACATCATCGCCGATGATGATTTGATGCTTTACGACACCATCGTAATTTACGAAGACTGCTGCGGCACCAATATTGGTTCCAGAGCCAATCGTTGCATCGCCCACGTAAGAAAGGTGAGGCACCTTGGAACGTTCGCCGACTGTGGAATTCTTGATTTCAACGTAGGCGCCAGCTTTTGCATCGGAACCAATTTTTGAACCGGCCCGAAGAAAAGTGTAAGGACCAACCGTTGCTCGATCGCCGATTTCCGAGTGAGAGCAATTGGATTCAATTACTGAGGCATCCACTCCTACAAAAACATTATTTAGCGTGGTGCGTGGACCAATGATCGCTCCGGCAGAAATGTAACTCTCACCAGTCAAAGTAGAACCGGGATGAATAACGACATCAGCTTCGATAGTGACATCAGAATCTATCCAAGTTGTCGTCGGATCAATCAATGTGACGCCGGCTTTCATGTGGTGGTCGTTAATTCGCTCGCGCATCAAAGCTGCGCATTCTGCCAATTGTGCACGGTCATTGATTCCCAAAGTTTCGGCATAATCGTTGGAGAGAATGGCACTTGCAGTTCCGCCGGTGGCATTGATTACCGAAATAACATCGGTTAGATAAAGCTCGCCCTGGGAATTTGCCGTCGTTAGTTGCGTAATCGCCGCCCTAAGCGCCGGAAGTTCAAAAAGGTATACCCCGGTATTAACTTCTTCAACTAATTTAATTTCATCATCGGCATCGCGCTCTTCGACAATTCGCGCCAAAGCGCCAGTTTCGTCGCGAAGAATTCGTCCGTAACCGAAGGGGTCCGGCAATAACGCGGTAAGAACTGAAACGGAATCGCTCGAGGCTTTATGTGCAATCAGAAATTCGCTCAAGGTTGCCGAAGTTAGCAAGGGGGTATCCCCAGCCAAAATTAAAACGACGCCATCGCCGGTGATTTCTGCGAGCGCGATTTGAACAGCATGGCCGGTCCCATTTCGTTCCGCTTGAAATATTGCTACCGCAGCTGGGGCGATATGAGCCAAATGTTCTTCCACCGCTTGTCGATGTGCACCTACAACTACCCGAAGTTGCGCTGGATGAAGTGGAGTTACTGCGGCGATCACATGTTCAATAATGGATTTTCCAGCAATTTCGAAGAGGACTTTCGAGCGGTGAGACTTCATGCGGGTGCCTTCACCTGCGGCGAGCACAATCGCTACTTCGAGGCTCAAAACTGCTCCTACCCTCTATCTGGCTGGTCGGAAAGCGCGGCTGACGGGGTAAGTCTATCTTTTACCTTTGCTCCGCCACCAGGTATCGATCCTGGACCCTGGGCTTCAAAGGCCCATGTGCTAGCCACTACACAATGGCGGAACCTGAATTCTCCCTTTAATCCCCCAATTTAACAAAATGGCGGTGGGTGCCTACAAGGTCTCGATAACCCGCGCCCCATGAGTTGGACCCGTTGCCCTTATTACCCCGGCAACTACGCCACTGGCGCTCAAAGCAACCGTTAAATCCAAGGCTTTCTCTTCATCTTCTACTAAGAAGGCGACTGTAGGACCAGAGCCCGAAACAATCCCTCCCAGTGCACCATATTCCAGACCAACATCGAGAACTAATCGAAGTGCTGGTCGAAGCGAGCAAGCTGCGGGTTGAAGATCATTTGCCAATGATTTTCCAACTGCCTTTGAATCGCCAGCTCGGAGAGATTGCATCATCAAATCGCTGATTTGTGGACGTGAAATCGATAGCCCTTCGCGAAGTCGGTCGCATTCGTTGTAGACCGCCGGCGTTGAAAGACCATGACCAGAAAGAGCCAGAACCCAGTGGTAAGTGCCTCGACTTAAAACTGGCGTGATCTGATCGCCACGACCGCGACCGATTGCGATTCCGCCCGATATCGAGAACGGCACATCGCTACCAAGTTCGGCGGCGATTCGTTCCATAACATCTCGGGAAAGACCCAAATCAAAGAGCGAATCAATTCCGACTAAAACCCCGGCCGCATCGGCGCTACCACCGGCCATGCCACCGGCAACTGGGATCTCTTTCTTTAAATGAATTTCAATATCAGAGCCAATGTCATAACGCTCAATCATGATTTGAGCGGCTCGATGAGCCAAATTCGAATCGTCAACCGGCACTCCGGGAGCTGTTGAACCAGAGAGGCTAATAACAATGCCGCTATCGGGTTCACCAACTTTTACCGTGACGTCGTCGAAGAGCGAGATAGCTTGAAAGACGGTCGTGACTTCGTGGAAACCATCCGGATCCAATGGACCAACGCCCAATTGAAGATTGATCTTGCCAGGAACCCTGACAACGACGCCATTAATCTTCATTCCGAAAGCCTAACGGGTTAGGCAGATTGTGCTGCGTTAGCGATTGCGATGAACTGGGTCAGCTCTAGCGCCTCGCCGCGAAGAGTGGGATCGACACCGGCTCGAACCATGATTTCCGAGGCAGCCGCTGATGATCCAAATAGCTCAGAGAGCGCGCCCCGTAGCATCTTGCGACGCTGAGCGAAGGCCGCTTCAATAATGGCGAAGGTGGCTTTACGAAGCGCTTCATCACCAGGAGTTGGGTGGCGGACAAATTTCACAAGGGCGGAATCCACATTTGGAATCGGCCAAAAAATTGTTCGCCCGACCGTGCCCGCCAGCGACATCTCGGCCCACCAATTGGCCTTCACCGATGGACTGCCATAGCTTTTGGTATTTGGTTTTGCCGCCAGCCGATCGGCGACTTCACTTTGGACCATAACTACGCCAGCTCGAAGGGTTGGAAATTTTTCCAAGAAATTTAGCAAGACTGGAACCGAGATGTTGTAAGGCAAATTCGCAACCAGAACTGTTGGGTTCATAGGCAACTCATTCACGGTTAGGGCATCTTGGGTAATTACGGATAACAACTCTGTATTGAAGCCGTGGCGTTCGGCAGTTACCGGAAGTTCGGCAGCCAACCGAGAATCAATTTCAATCACAACAACGCTGGCTGCGGTTTCCATTAACGCCAAGGTCAATGAACCCAAGCCGGGACCAATTTCAAGAGCAATATCGGTTTCGGTTACATCAGCGCTTTTAACAATGCGACGACAGGTATTGGCATCAACCACAAAGTTCTGACCTAATTTTTTAGTCGGAACAACGCCCAAACGTGCCGCTATCTCTCGAATTTCCGTGGCACCTAATAACCCGCTCATTTAATCGAACGACCCAAAGATTCTTAAACAATTAGCCGTGATCGCATTGGCAAGTTCGGAAAGATCATCACCGCGCTCTTCGGCGATGGCACGCAAGATTGTCGGAATTTGAGCTGGGGTATTTAAAGCACCACGATTTGGCATTGGTGAAAGAAAGGGAGAATCAGTTTCAACCAAAAGTTGTCCGATTGGAACTAACCTAACAGCACCACGAAGCGCTGGAGCATTTTTGAAAGTGACCGTGCCGGCAAACGAGAGGATGTAGCCCTTATCGATGCACTCTCGTGCCATCTCTTCATCACCGGAATAACAGTGAAAAATAGTGATTTCAGGGGCGCCTACTTCATCCAAAGTATCTAGAACTGCTCGGTGTGCATCGCGGTCGTGAATTACGAGCGCCTTATTCACCGACTTTGCTAATTCGATGTGACGCCTGAAAGAATCGCGTTGACGATCTTGAAGCTCCGGTGGGGTACGAAAGAAATCTAAGCCAGTCTCTCCGATGGCACGTACGCGCGGATGGCGAGCAAGTTCGGCAATGATGGCGAAATCGCGATCCAGGTCATCAACTACTGGCGCCTCGTTAGGATGCAATGCAACTGCTGCCAGAACTTGCCCCGGCCAACTCTCCGCGCACATAACCGACCACTTCGATTGCTCCGCGGAATATCCAACCTGAACTACACGATCGATTCCAACGCTCTTTGCTTGTGCCAAAATTTCACCAATGATTGGGGAGTCAGGTTCTGAATTTCCTACTATTTCTAAATGGGCATGAGCATCAATACAAGTAACCGGAAGCGGTTCGGGCAACGGGGCAGGAAGTCGATCGATATCGCGGTTGTGACGATCAGCCATCCCTTTGAACTACTTCTCTTCTAAACGAGGAAACAGTATTGCGCCCTTGGATACCGCACTGCCTGCAGGCAGTTGACCCCATTGCGCGACATTTTCAATCTTCTGAGAATTGATATCGCCAATCGAAATATCAGCGCCCAAACTGAGCCACAATTTTCCGGCAGTTTCTGGCATGATCGAATTGAAAAGCACGGCTAAGGCACGCAGTGATTCAGCGGTGTTATACAAAATTGCGTTTAGTTCGGTGGTTCGAGCCTCATCTTTAGCCACAATCCACGGCTCTTTTTCAGTCACATAACCATTGACCCGCTTGCAGAATTCCATAATCGCATTAATTCCACCCTGGAAGTCCAGCGCACAAATTGCGGCATCGCTAACTCGAACGGTCTCGGCAAGCGCAGTAGTCAAACCTTCGTCGGTGGCAACTGCTGGAATTAAACCATCGCAATATTTTTCGACCATTGCCGTCAGGCGCGAAGCCAGGTTTCCAAAATCGTTTGCTAGCTCCGAGGTGTAACGAGCGCCCATATCCTCCCATGAGAACGAACCGTCAGTACCAAATGGAATGGCGCGCAAAAAGTAATAGCGGAAAGCATCTACGCCGAAGTGATCGGTGATATCTCGTGGCGCGATTCCGGTCAGCTTGGTCTTGCTCATCTTTTCGCCGCCGACTAACAACCAACCATGGGCAAATACTTTTTTAGGTAGCGGCAGTCCAGCAGCCATTAACATCGCCGGCCAAATAACCGCATGAAAGCGCAAAATATCTTTTCCAACCAAGTGAACGTCGGCTGGCCAGGTACTGGCGAATTTCCTGCCGCCTTCAGAAGCTGGGTCATCGCCCAATCCAACAGCGGTGGCGTAATTCAGAAGCGCATCAAACCATACATAGAAAACTTGATCGGTATCCCAGGGAACCGGAATCCCCCAATCAAAGGTGGAACGAGAGATCGAAAGATCTGAAACGCCACCTTCGAGAAATGAGAGAACTTCATTTCGCGCGCTGGCAGGTTCACAAGCCGCAGGATCGGCTTTGTAACGTTCAATTAACTGCGGCACAAACTCTGACAACTTAAAGAACCAGTTAACTTCACTGACCATTTCCACGGTCGTGGAGTGGACTGGGCATTTGTTATCAATCAAATCGCCTGGAAGTTTAAATTCCTCACAAGCAATGCAATACGGTCCTTCGTACTTCCCGGAGTAAATAAAACCGTTATCTTTTAGCCCCTGCAGAAAGCGCTGCACCCGCTCCATGTGGCGTGGCTCGGTAGTTCTTATGAAATCATCATTGGCGATGTTCAAATGCTTCCAATTGGGAATCCACTCTTCATTAACCAACCGGTCGCACCAGTCCTGTGGCGAAGCCCCATTTTTCAGCGCGGTATTCATTACTTTCTGACCGTGCTCATCGGTGCCAGTTAGAAACCAGACGCCCTCACCCTTTTGACGATGCCAGCGGGTTAGGACATCGCCCGCGACCGTTGTATAGGCATGACCGATATGCGGTGCGTCATTTACATAGTAAATGGGCGTACTCAGATAAAAGTTCTTCGCAGTTTCAGTTGCCATAGTTCAATCCTATCGAAATCTATTTGTTCCCCGATTTGTGGTCGACCATTGCATCAAAAACCAAACGCTTGGCCAATCCTGAATTCTTCGCTACCGCAACAATCGCCTCTTTTCGCGAAATTCCGGCTGCTTCCTGAGCCAGAACCAGAGCGACTAAATCGGCGGGTGAAAAGTTACGGGTGCTGGGATCAAAACCAGCAAGCACCATCGTTATCTCGCCCCGGACCTCCCCACTATTCGCCCAAGCGAGGAGTTCTGAAAGCGAGCCACGAATCGTCTCTTCATAAGTCTTTGTCATCTCGCGGCAGATCGCGCCTTGACGCTCGCCACCCATGATTGCTACCGCATCAGACAACGTTTCGATAATTCGATGTGGCGCTTCAAAGAAAATAATGGTTCGAACCTCTTCGGCCATCTCCATCAACCAGGTTTGCCGAGCACCCTGGGTCCGGGGCGGAAACCCTTCGAAGCAGAAACGGTCAGTTGGCAGCCCTGATAACAAAAGTGCAGTAGTCACCGCACTGGGGCCGGGCAGTACTTTGATCGCAATCTGATTTTCAACTGCCGCCCGGATTAATCGGTACCCCGGATCGCTAACGCCCGGTAGCCCAGCATCGGTTATCACCAAGAGATCGCTGCCGCCGTGCATAATCGCGACTAGTTCGTCGATTCGCTCCAGCTCATTGCCCTCAAAGAAGGAGATGACTCGGGCTTGGTATTTGATCCCTAAATCCGAACACAAACGCATGAATTTTCGGGAGTCTTCCGCGGCGATATGGCTGGCTTCCACTATTGCCTGCCGCAAGTGAGCGCTGGCATCCCGAGGGTCTCCCAGAGGTGCCGCTGCCAAGATCAACATATGGCAATTGTCGCAGGCTTTAGGCTAACCCCATGACTGCCCTCACTGCCCGGAGCCGGGATACCCTGACCGCAATCGGATTTGGCCTCTTGGCCTTCGGATTTCGAATCTGGCACCTAGCCACCCCAAAGGGTTTTGTCTTTGATGAGGTCTACTACGCCAAGAATGCATACTCGCTGTTGAAGCATGGCGTTGAGATCAGCACCAGTACTAAGATCGCCGAATTTATCGTCCACCCGCCAGTTGGTAAATGGATGATCGCGATTGGCATCAAAGTCTTTGGTTATAACGAGTTCGGTTGGCGAATCAGTTCGGCGGTCTTCGGATCCGTGGCAATTGTTTTGATCTATTTCACTGCAAGAAAGTTATTTAATAACTATTTCCTAAGTTGTTCCGCTGCTTTCTTAATGACGATCGATGGCTTGGAACTAGTTCACTCTCGGGTCGCACTGCTAGACCTTTATTTAATGTTCTTCCTTCTTGTAGCGCTATTAGCCATTCTGTATAGCAAACATTGGATTGCCGGCATAGCACTGGGGTTAGCGGCAGGAACTAAATGGAGTGGCCTTTACTCGATCGTGGCTTACTTCGCCTTTGTTTTATATGTTGATTACCGAAACAATCGAGCACTAGAACGAGAGAAAGCGCTGCTTGTCACGATCCGTGAGAAAGCACCGCTTCGCATTTTGCAATATGGCCTTCTCCCCGTTGTTACCTACATTGCCAGTTGGACTGGTTGGTTCGTTACAAAAACTGGTTGGGATCGGAATTGGTCCGACGGTAAATCAAGTTGGAGTTTCATACCTTCCGTTATCAGAAATTTCTGGCACTATCACGCCGAAATTCTTAACTTTCATGCCGGACTAACAACAAAACATTCTTACTCCGCCAATCCCTGGAGCTGGTTAATCCAGGGGCGACCAACCTCCTTCTTTTACGCCACCCCTAAGACCTGTGGTGCAGCGAGTTGCTCGCAAGAGGTGATCGCCCTTGGCACACCATTCCTTTGGTGGACCGCAGTCTTCGCAATTGCGATCACTTTTGGATATTGGATTTCCCGCCGCGAATGGCAGAGCGGACTTATTTTGCTCAGCATTGGTGCGGCCTATTTACCTTGGTTCCTATTTCAAAAACGCACGATGTTCTCCTTCTACAGCATCGCATTTGAACCATTCATTATTTTGGTCATTATTTATTCCATGGCCAAATTCCTCGAACGCGATAATGATCCCAGGATTTTGAGAATTCGAAAATTTGCCTTAATGGTTGGCATGGCTGTTATCGCAATCAACTTCCTATATTTCTTGCCGCTCTATACCGGTGGCGTCCTTACATACAGTTCTTGGTTCGGTCGAATGTGGTTTCCATCCTGGATTTAAAACCAGATTGGCAAATCGAGTCACAATACTCGAGAGACACCACTTCTAATTCAACATCACACCCCAAATGTGATGCTTTCTCTTTACTTTGATAAGCCAGGAGCGAAGCATTAATAAGCAAAGTCGTTTTGCGAAGTTTCTGAAGGGCAAGTACCCAAAATGAAAGCACTCGTATATGGCGGACCTGGTATCAAGTCTTGGATTGATGTGCCAGATCCGGTGATTCAAAATCCAACGGATGTA
>SESB01000635.1_pt1 | contig 24844 bp, 22 predicted proteins | sample 3171441 | NCBI WGS metagenome assembly SESB01 (sample SAMN06051867, study PRJNA518727) | freshwater metagenome | biome: subpolar coniferous forest; feature: holomictic lake; material: water; isolation source: holomictic Lake 227, 6 m depth | place: Canada: near Kenora, Ontario | collected... | reverse complement strand
ATGGGGTGAGTGAAGGGGCTTGAACCCTCGACAACCGGGGCCACAACCCGGTGCTCTGCCAACTGAGCTACACCCACCATATTTTTAACCTTATACTAAAAAGTCACATCTATTGCAAGGGTTTTTCTGTGAAAGTCAACAACCGGAAAACAGTGCATAAATCGTTAAGGTTCACCAGTCTGATGTTTCATATATCGTGGACGTTTCGGTCATACCCAAGAAAAATGACATTGACAAGACAGGGATCAATGATGATATAGAGCGCTACGAACAACAAAGCATCACAGGAAAAAGGCAAAAGCCGAAAAGTCGGCCCCGTGAAGGTGGAATAGACGTGGCTGGCAGTTATGAAACGACAAGAGCATTTTTATGGAGCATTCTGCAATGAATCGAAAAATATTTGAAATGGGCCTTTCAACCGAAACCGTCTCACTCTACCTGCTCTGCTGCGGCATTGCTGATTCAGGAGCGACCCTTTCCACAAAAAATCTTCTGGAGATATGGAATGCCTCGCCCGAAGCAATGAATACAAGCTTTCTTGAGCTGGAAAATCTTGGAATTGTTTTGAAAATCATTTCTGATGGAAAAACCCATCATATCTACAAGCTCACCAATGATGACGACTGGAATGAATAAATATATCACTTTGATGCCTATGGCGCCGGCCACACCATGATCGGCACTGTGCTGATGCTGTTCTTCGGGCTGCCCGCAATAATTCGATCACTGTACGCCACGTAAACCAGCACATTGCGCTCTCGGTCGAAGAAACGTACGACCTGAAGCTTCTTGAACACGAAGCTGCGATGCTCGTCAAAGACCCGCTCGCCGTCCTTGAGTTCTCCGACAATCTTGATCGGACCAACCTGACGACAGGCGATGCTGGCATCACTGGTGTCCTCCGCCACGCCCAACTCGCCCTTCATCCCACCAGTTTGGGCACGGGAGATATGACAGGCGACTCCCTGGACTTTGGGATCGTCAAAACCGTCGATCACAATTTTGTCGTTGGGCCCGAGCCAGCGAAACTGTGTGCTGACCGACCCGGTCGCGCCGCGTTCGGGACGACTGAAGAGCCACCATCCGAAGAGAACAATGACCAAAAGTACCCCTCCGCCAAGAATAATTCCAACCTTCTTCATGATGATTTACCTTTCTTGATTGAGTTTGAACCCAACTTTGGAGCCAATAGAGGAATGAAATGAAGCGATAGGCAAAGTTAATAACAAACGATTTAATGCAAGATCAGATACCCTGTAATACATCGATCATGGAATAAACCTTGCCCTGAACTCCCTGGCTGATTTTTTCATGCAGATATACGACTGCATCCAGAGTTCCCAGGGCATAGACATCCCGACCATTGACATTGTGTGTAAATTCAAAGGTAACGGTCTGATCTTCGGAAGTCAGAGTATAGGTATGCCATCCGTGTCCGCTGATATAGGCTTCGGGGACACCCCATGCTTTTTGCTGAACATCCGGATTGCGCTCCTTGCAAATATCTTTTTCCGTAAATGGAATCCCCATTCGGTTAAAGTAACTGATGATGGCTTTTGCTGTCCCGCTGGTATCAGCCTTGCCGTTTTGATGGCTCTCCCGAACCTTCAGGCTGTACCCTTTATACAGATCCGGAAAATTGGCCGCACCACATTCCAGCATGGCCTGAAGCCCAACAATCTGTTTGGCCATATTGGGCGCAATGACCGCCGTGGTCGCAGAAGATGCAACTGTATCCTCGAGGTTTTTTCGGTTGCCTCCGGTTGTTCCCATGACAAATGGCAAATTATGTTGGGCATAAAACACCGCATTGGCATTTACCGCAGAAGGATGGGTATAATCCACCAGAACGAACCCAGGATATTTTTTAACGATATCCTCTATTGCCGCATCCCGGTTGTCCGGATGGATCAACTGGATCAAAACATTTCCCAATTTATATTCTGAAAATGGAATATCAGCACCGGTCAAGGAAAACGGAATCAAATCAAACCGGCTGTCGTTATCAACATGGCCTGCCACCGTAGCCGCCATATTCCCGGGCAAGCCATTGACCATAACACGAATTGGATTCATTGGAGTACCTCCGTAAAAAGTCAAAATTGTGATTGCAAAGTAAAAAGTTCAAGATCAAGATGCGCAAACCCTGAGGACCAGCGTTCCGCCTGCTGTACTTTTCGTACACCACCATGATGAAGGATGAATCGCAACGCAGATATTGGACTTTTTATGCCAAAAGATATTCTGGCATAATTCTTAACCCGTTCAACACTTGCATCATGTCTTCCGGAATCGGCGACTCCAGATCAATTTTTTCGCCAGTTGCCGGATGGGTAAAGGCCATACGCCAGGCGTGTAGCATCTGCCGTGTTACAGTTTTCAGAACATCCGGAAGATGGTCGGAATTCCGATACCCATAAACGACGTCGCCTACGACCGGGTGCTGCATCGACGCGCAATGTACGCGAATCTGATGCGTTCTGCCAGTCTTGATCTCAATTTCAAGAAAGGATGCTGCGTCAAATAATTCTCTAACACGCCAGAGGGTTCTGGCATCCCTGTTTCTTTTGCTCCGAACAGACATTTTTTTTCGATCCACCGGATGTCTGCCTATTGGTAGATCAATAACGCCGCTTGAGGTTTTCATTCTTCCCAACACCAAAGCAAGATAGGTTTTCTGAAGGGTTCTGTCCTTGAACTGTGCGCTGAGGTGCGCTTGCGCCGCCGCGGTTTTGGCGACCACAAGAATCCCTGACGTATCCTTATCCAGCCTGTGAACAATGCCAGGACGGATTTTACCGCCGATGCCCTCCAATTTCGGACAATGATACAGAATCGCATTCACCAGGGTTCCCGAGAAATGACCAGGAGCAGGATGTACCACCATTCCTGCCGGTTTGCTGACTACCACAATGTCGTCATCTTCATGAAGGATATTCAGGGTGATGGCTTCGGGTTCACAGGCAATAGGTTCTGGGGCGGGAATACAACCGGAAATGACATCGCCGGCCTTAACACGGTAGCCGGATTTTTTGATCTCATTCTGGACCCGGATATGTCCATCCCGAATGAAATTGGCAGACATGGAGCGGGAACAACCGATAACCTGCAGTACAATCACATTATCCAGGCGCTCTCCTGCATGTTCATTCAAGATGGAAAATGAAAACGGACCGAGCAAAGACATTATGAAGGATTCATTGAACCCCGGCAGTCTCCTGAGTAAACAGAGATTCAATTTCCAGAAGAATCGTATCCTCAGTTGTCTGCCTGGATGTGGAAAGCTCTTTAATGAGCAGGGTCTGCGCTGTATCATACAGTTTTCGTTCGCCAAAGGACAAATCTTTGGTCAGCTTCAGCAGGTAAAGATCCCGGAACACTTCCGCAACATCAAACAGTGAACCGGTCTTGATTTTTTCCATGTAATCCCGGTATCTGCGATTCCAGGTCTGGGATTCAGCCGCGATATCTCTTGGATTTCTCATCAGATCATAGATTTTGGGGATTTCATCTTCCTGAATGAGATCCCTAAGGCCAACAGAATGCACATTCCATGTGGGAATCATGATAACCATACCATTTTCGAGAATTTTCATGATATAAAAATCATGTGTTTCTCCATTCACCACTTTACATTCAATGGCATCAATGCGACCAACACCATGAGCAGGATATACGGCCAGATCACCAACCCGGAATTGCTTGACGCAGGTTGTGGAAGGTCGAACCTTGTCTCTACTCTTCTTATCATATAGTTTCATAGTGTACCATGTATAACCAGTATCGGGGCGTGGAATTCGGGACATGAGATGAGGAAACAGCGCATGAAGCAAGATAACTAAAGACTCCTACTTGAGTTGATTATTACCACACATCAACTGAATAAGCAATAAAAAAGGATTGGCGCCTTGCAGCACCAATCCTTTTTAAACAACTCAACGAGAAAACAACTCAACAAGATTTGAAGTGTGTGACTACATCAGGAACGGAACCATCAGAAGCGCCACAACGTTCAGAATCTTGATCATCGGGTTAATAGCAGGACCAGCGGTGTCTTTGTAGGGATCGCCGACAGTGTCGCCTGTAACCGCGGCTTTATGAGCATCGCTGCCCTTTCCGCCAAGATGACCGTCTTCAATGTATTTTTTGGCATTGTCCCATGCAGCCCCACCGGTTGTCATGGAGATGGCTACAAAAAGACCGGTGACGATGCTACCGATCAAAAGACCGCCCAGAGCCACTTTACCCATGAGAAGGCCAACGATGATCGGTGCAACTACCGGCAGGATGGCCGGAATAATCATTTCCTTTAATGCGAACTTGGTAACGATATCCACACATGCACCGTAATCAGGTTTTGCAGTTCCTTCCATGATCCCGGGAATGGTGCGGAATTGTCTGCGGACTTCTTCAACAACAGCACCGCCTGCAGCTCCCACTGCTTTCATTGCAATGGAGGCGAACAAATACGGCAGAAGACCACCGATAAAAAGACCAATGATAACTCTCACGTCAGCAAGGTCAAACTTGATGGTCTCAGCACCCTTTGCACCAAGAAATGAAAATTCCTGAACATAGGCTGCAAACAGAACCAGAGCAGCAAGACCGGCGGAACCAATGGCATATCCCTTGGTAACGGCCTTGGTGGTATTTCCAACGGCATCCAGCGGATCGGTGACTGCGCGAACGCTTTCATCCATTCCAGCCATTTCGGCAATGCCGCCAGCGTTGTCGGTAATGGGGCCATAAGCATCAATGGCGATAACCATACCAGTCATGGAGAGCATGGACATGGCGGCCATGGCGATACCATAAAGTCCCGCAAAATAATGAGCAGCATAAATGGCGATACAGATTGTGATAACCGGAGCAGCAGTTGCCTGCATACTGACGGCAAGACCGGCAATGATGTTGGTTCCGTGTCCGGTGGAGGAAGCTTCTGCAATGGCTTTGACCGGTGCATATTTTCCGGTGTAGAATTCTGTGATGATAACAATCACAACCGTCAGAATAAGGCCGATCAGGGTACAATTATAAATAGCCTGGGCGGAAATTGTGCCAAGGCCGCCCATATATCTCATGGTGACAAAATAAAAGGCGACAGCCGCAATAATGGCTGCGCCAAACATGCCTTTATACAGAGCGCCCATGATGTATTCGCCCTTGCCAAGTCTGACAAAGAAAATGGCGATCATGGAAGCCACAATGGAAATGGCGCCAAGGATCAGCGGGAACTCAGTGGCAATCAGAATCTTGGGGAAAAGAAGATGACCGATCAGCATGGCGGCGACAGCAGTAACCGCATAGGTTTCAAACAAGTCAGCAGCCATACCCGCGCAGTCACCAACATTGTCACCCACGTTATCCGCAATAACAGCCGGGTTTCTCGGATCGTCTTCCGGAATTCCGGCTTCAAGTTTACCCACCAGGTCAGCACCAACATCCGCACCCTTGGTGAAGATACCGCCGCCCAACCGGGCGAAAATAGAGATCAAGCTGCCGCCAAATCCAAGGGCGACCAGAGCCATGATGTCATGGGTAAAATAATAATAGCCGGCAACGGAAGTCAGCGCAAGGCCGGCAACCATCATACCAGTAACCGCACCGCCTTTGAATGCAAGCGCCAAGCCTGCAGCCAGGCCGTTTCTTGAAGCTTCAGCAGTTCTGACATTGGCAATAACCGACACTCTCATGCCTACATAACCGGCAATAAAGGAGGCCACTGCACCGATCAGAAAACCAATTGCTGATTTCTGCCCCAAAAATGAAAAAATGGCGACAAAAATGATTGCGCCGACAATGGACATACTTTTTAACTGACGATTCAGATATGCAATAGCACCTTCTTGAATGGCTGCTGCAATTTCCTGCATCTTTTCATTACCCGCAGGGGCGGCTTTAACAACCGTAGCAAGCCCAATTGCGAAAATGACCCCAACTATACCCACCAGCGTACACAGCAATGGAATATTTTGCAGTACGAAATCCATTATTTCCCTCCATCTGTTGTTTGACTTGAATTTGTGATTATCGACCGATTAAAACGATTCATTCCTTCCTTTGCACCATTGCAAAGGACAGTAACTGCTGCATCCCTGGCCCGGGAAATGATGTGTCTCAGTATGCTTTTTTCCTCCGGATTGAAGGATGATAAAACATGATCCACAGCATTCATTCCTGCTTCGGGACGCCCGATGCCCATGCGAAGGCGGGCAAAGTTTCCTCCGCCAAAAGCATCCATCAACGACTGAATACCCTTATGTCCCCCGCTCCCTCCTTTCTCTTTAATTTTAATTCTTCCAAATGCAAGGTCCATGTCATCATGGACAATTAAAATATCTTCACAGGATAGACCAAAACTTTGAGCAAGTTGGTAAACTGGATTTCCGCTCAGATTCATATAGGCCATCGGCTGAATCAAGACAACTTCCTTACCCAGTATCCTTCCAATGCCGACCCGGGCATTGGAAGGATGCATTTTCAGGGAAAGGACAAATTCACAAGAAATGGCATCAATGACTTCAAAGCCTATATTGTGACGGGTTACTGAATACTTGGGCCCCGGATTTCCGAGCCCAACAATCATAAAGCGTTTCTGGCGTCCACATAGTGTTTCGGTTGCCTCAGATTCGTTTTCAACCATCCAATGATCATCCGACTATTACATTGGTTAGTTCAAATCATTTCCCAGGAGTACTTGCTGCGCCTGATTCTTCGCCGGGAGCTTTTTCATCTGACTTGGTGCTGAGAATGGTTAAAATCGTGTAATTATTATCTGCCGGGATTTCAACATTCTCAGCGACCTTCAGATCCTTGACGTGGATGGAATCCCCGATTCCCAGATCAGTAATATCAATCTGGATGGACTCCGGAACTTCAAAAGGCAGACACAGCACTTCAATCTCCCGCTCAATGATCTGAAGCATACCGCCTTCCTCAATCCCTTTTGCCTTGCCTTTGACAACGACAGGAACATTGACAGTGATTTTGCGGTCTTTTGAAATTTCGTAAAAATCCACATGAAGAAATTTTCTGGACATCGGGTGAATCTGCATTTCTTTAATCATGGCGGTGCGGCTACCGGTTTGAGCGTTTTGGACCGCCAGGTTGAAGATGATCTGGCTGACAGCACTCTTCTTCAGGGCATGCTCTAAATCCAGGGATGAAATTGAGAGTAAAACAGATTCTGACCCAGGTCCATAAAGTACGGCAGGAATATTTCCCTCCCGCCTCAGCGCTCGTGAAGGACTGTTTCCAGCCGATGTTCTCATTGTGGCGGTAAGCTCAAGTATCTCCAAAAAAACCTCCTTATCTATTCTTCAATCCATAATGGATGATGGCTTCGTAAAAAACCCAATATCTTCGTTGAGCTTAATCCTTCGTCATTACAGCGTACCCAAAAGTACGCCTAACTCCTCAGGACTCGCTCGCCTTGATCTTGAACTTTTTACTTTGCCATCCCAATTTTGACTTTAATGAGTTCATGATGACGGCGACATGTTTACACAAATAATGATGTTACGGAATCCCCTCTGTGACTCCGGATTATGGCCTCCCCTACCAAACGGGAAATACTGAGAACCTTGATTTTTCCACAGGCAGCCGCATCATTCTTCAAGGGGATGGTATCGGTGACAATAAAACTTTTTAATGAAGATGTCATAATCCGCTCGACGGCAGGGCCGGAGAGAACGGGATGCGAGCAGCAGGCATGGACTTCTCTGGCACCTTTATCCATAATCACCGCTGCGGCCTGGGTAACGGTTCCGGCGGTATCGACCATGTCATCCAGAATGATGGCCACCTTCCCGGAGACATCTCCGATAAGAGCCATTGCTTTGGCTTTGTTGGGTGCCTCCCTGCGTTTGTCCACAATGGCAAGACCTGCATTCAATCGTTTAGCGAAAGCCCTGGCTCTTTCAACCCCGCCTGCATCGGGCGAAACCACCACGACATCGCCCTCAAATTTATCCTTGATGTAATCCAGTATCACCGGGGCTGCAAACAGGTTGTCCACGGGAATACTGAAAAAACCCTGAATCTGGCCCGCGTGAAGATCCATGGTAATCACCCGGTTGGCGCCGGACACAGTAATGATGTCGGCAACCAGCTTGGCGCTGATTGGAACCCTTGGGGCCACTTTTTTATCCTGCCTGGCATAGCCGAAATAGGGCATCACAGCCGTAATTCTTCGGGCGGACGACCGTTTAAAAGCATCGATCATAAGCAGGAGTTCCACAAGGTGATCATTCACCGGAAAACTCGTGGATTGAATCACAAAAATATCCTTTGACCGGACATTTTCATCAATCTCAATCTGAAGTTCACCATCGCTGAATGTTTTGACCTTGGCGCCGCCCAATGGCAAATCCAGATATTGACATATCTTCTGAGCCAGATCAGGGTTTGAATTTCCTGAAAAAATCGCCAGCCCGGTTGTTGCAGACCCACTCATTTATAATCTTCCCTACTGCTCTTCAAATATTGATAACCCATCAGGTGCAAGATATCTATATTCAGTCGCGGATGTCAAAAAAAATCTCGGTCCAGCCTGAAATAAATGGCTGGGGCGGGAGGATTCGAACCTCCGAATGCAGGAACCAAAATCCTGTGTCTTACCGCTTGACGACGCCCCAGCATGAAAATCAGACAGACTAAACCAGCAGTTGTGCCATAAAACACGACCATCTCTGGTTTGTGGACAGGGTTTCGTATGCCTTCCTCGCCCGATCTGAATCCGAATAAATCCCAAACACAGTCGGACCGCTTCCCGACATCAGCGATCCCAAAGCCCCTTGATCCAGCAGCGCCTTTTTAATATCCGAAATCTCCGGATACCATGAAACGGTAACAGTTTCAAGATCGTTACACAGATGGTGAAGCGGATTAAAACCCCTATTTAAAGGAAAACTTTTAAGCTTTTGTTCACAGTTTGTCAATCCCAAATTCAGATTATTATATACATCGGCTGTGCTTACCTGAATCTCAGGACGTATCAATACAATAGGATAGGGCTGAATTCCTTTAAAAAACTCAAGTTTCTCCCCTACCCCAGTCGCCAGGGCGGGCCTTTGATGGATAAAAAACGGCACATCAGCCCCAAGGGTCAACGCCAAGGATGTCAGGTCCCGATTTGAAAAGGGATGACCATAATGGGTGTTCAGCCCCGAAAGGACGCTTGCAGCATTGCTGCTGCCGCCACCCAAGCCGGCAGCCACGGGAATGCGTTTTTCGATGTCTATGCAGACACCGCCCGAATTGCCCAAGGCATCAAAAAAGCATTCGGCTGCACGATATGCGATGTTGGTTTCATCTTCCGGAACTGCAGGATGTGTGCAGACGACAGTTGTCTTCGATGCTTGAAAGTCCAGCGTCAGGGTGTCGTACAGGGTTAATCCGCACATCAGCGAATGAATATCATGGTAGCCGTTCGGTCGTTTTCCGATGACGTGAAGGAAAAGATTGATCTTAGCGGGTGAGTCGATTTTCATGGTAAAGGCATCCAAATAAATGTTGACAAAATTGGTGGATTATAGATAGAGATGTTCTGAAAATAAAGGAAGAAATCGTTAACATAAATGAAATTATATCCGTTTCCAACTCATATTGATATTTATAAAGGATGGTGGCGCTGGCAGGCTAAATACCAGGCGCCAACGAATTGCTGATTAGCAGTTAATAATCTTTAAAAAAAAGATCGTGGGCAGCCCAAAGCCCATGATCTTTTTTTATTACTGAGGGGTCGTGGAAAATGTATCCACGACCCTTTTTTTTCGAGAGGAGTTTTTATGATTCTTCAACAGTTTCCATCAGAAGACGAATTCAACCGAATGGCAAAAGAATTCAATGTTATTCCCGTGTGCGTTGAAATACTTGCAGATACACAAACTCCGGTTTCCCTGCTGCAAAAATGCCTCAATCAACAGGGCCCTGTATTTCTTTTTGAAAGCGTTGAAGGCGGAGAACGATGGGGACGATACAGTTTTCTGGGATTTTCAGCCCGTTCTCACATTGCGGTTTTTCGGGATCGGGTGGATATTCATGATTCCCAGTGTTTCAAATCCATTTCGCACGAAGGGGATCCGCTGAATATCCTGAAGCAGATCATGAGCGCGTACCATCCTGCAAATTTTCCCGGACTTCCCAGATTCTGGGGAGGCTTGGTGGGATATTTTTCCTATGAACTGGTATCGTTTTTTGAAAAAATCCCCAACCGCCTGCCTGAAGACATTCCCATAGCGCAGTTGATGATTCCGGATCAACTGATGGTGTTTGACAACATCCGGCATACCATCCTGGCGATTGCAATATCCTTTCTTGACCCTTCTTCGAAACCTGCTGAACATTACCGAAAAGCAGTTGAAGCACTTCAGGGCATTATTCGACTGATCAAGTCCCGAATGCCAGATGCGCCGGAACTGGTTGCGCCGGAACTGGTTGCGCCGGAACTGCTTGCGCCGGAACTGCTTGCGCCGGAACCGGTTGCCCGGACAGCATCCTTTTTGAAGGCATCCTGCCCGGATGAAACCTATCGTCGGCAGGTTCAGCAGGTCAGAACCCACATTCAGGCCGGAGATATCATTCAGGCCGTGCTTTCACAGAAATTTATCTGCGATTCTCTACCGGATATCTGGATGCTGTATCGGGCGCAGCGATTTATCAACCCTTCACCGTATCTATTTTTTCTCCGCATGAATCACCAGGCGCTGATCGGATCTTCTCCAGAAACCATGGTGCGCCTTGAAAGCGGCATCGCCACCCTTCGACCCATTGCCGGAACCCGTCCCAGAGGGAAAACCGAGCAGGAAGACCGCGCTCTGGCCAATGAGCTTCTAAAAGATGAAAAAGAGCGGGCGGAACACCTCATGCTGGTGGATCTGGGCCGCAATGACCTGGGACGCGTCGCGGAAACTGGATCTGTTCAAGTGACGGATCTGATGGTAGTTGAACGCTATTCCCATGTCATGCATCTGGTCTCCAACATCACCTGCGATCTGAAGTCCGGACTGGATGCATGGGATTTGCTAAGAGCCACGTTTCCGGCGGGAACTCTCAGTGGCGCTCCCAAGGTCAGGGCCATGGAGATCATTGACGATCTTGAGCAGGAGCCACGCGGGCCTTATGGAGGCGCTGTCGGGTATATTTCCTTCAGCGGAAACATGGATCTGGCCATTACCATTCGAACCGCCTGCATCGAGAATGGCAAGCTCACTGTTCGCGCTGGCGCAGGCATTGTGGCGGATTCGGATCCCGAACGCGAACGTGTTGAAACTGTGAACAAGGCCAAGGCCATTGAAAAAGCGCTGCAACTGGTTTTCAATTCAATGCAAGGGTAGCCGTGAACCACAGATACACACAGATACACACAGATGAAAGCTGACAGGCAATTCATGACTGTTTATTTAAGTATGTTTTACATAAGATTAATTCTGGAGAAACGCCATGATCGTAATGATAGACAATTATGATTCCTTTACCTATAATCTGGTGCAGTATTTTGAACAACTCGGCGGCGCTGTCCGGGTCATTAGAAACGATGCCGCAACTGTGGAAGATATTGCATCCTGGAGTCCGGCAGGCATCGTGATTTCCCCTGGACCAGGCAGGCCGGATTCTGCAGGCATTTCTCTTGCTGTGATTCATCGGTTTTCCGGCCAGATTCCGATTTTAGGAGTTTGCCTTGGCCATCAGGCCATCGGCATGGCTTTTGGCGGCAAGGTTGTCTCTGCCAAAAAGTTGATGCACGGAAAGACATCCGCCATTCAGGCCGACGGTAAAACCCTGTATGAAGGAATAAAACAGCCGTTTCAGGCTATGCGCTACCACTCTCTGGCTGTCTCAAAAGAGGGGTTTCCTGACTGTCTGGAGATCAGCTCGGAATCCGAAGATGGCGAAATCATGGGGCTGCGCCACAAGATACATCCCACAGAAGGAATTCAGTTTCACCCGGAATCCATCATGACACCTGTTGGAAAACGGCTGCTGAAGAATTTTTTAAAAATCACCGGATCAATTTGCTAACCCTGAACCCCAAAAGGAGTGCTTACTATGTTTAAAGAATCTTTAAACAGGATTATCCATCGCATCGACTTGAGCGAATCCGAGATGGCCGAGATGATGACCGAGATTTTTTCTGGAAATATAACAGATGCGCAAATCGGCGCATTTATGGCAGCCCTTGCCACCAAAGGCGAAACTTTTGAAGAACTGGCTGGAGCCGCCAGAATCATGCGCCGAAAAGCTATTCGTGTTCAGACATCGGCTGAGACTGTTGCTGATGTCGTAGGCACGGGCGGAGATGGCGCGCATACGTTTAACATCTCCACCACAACCGCCTTTGTTGTGGCAGGCTGCGGCGTCACAGTCGCCAAACACGGGAACCGTTCGGTATCCAGCCTATGCGGCAGTGCGGACCTGCTGGAGGCGCTTGGCGTCAACCTGAACTGCGGGCCGGAACTGATTGAAGAAGCCATAAGGGAAATCGGCATCGGGTTCTTGTTTGCTCCCCTGTATCACAGCGCCCTGCGCCATGCAGCCAAGGCCAGAAAAGAAATCGGTCTTCGCAGCATTTTCAACATGCTGGGGCCGCTTACCAATCCAGCAGGGGCGAATTGTCAACTGCTCGGAGTCTATGCGCCAGAACTGACCGAGATGTTCGCCCAGGCTCTTCGGCTTCTTGGCACCAAATGCGCTTTTGTGGTTCATGGTCATGACGGCCTGGATGAAATATCCGTATGTGCGCCGACCCGGATCTCCGAACTTCGGGACGGAATGATCCGTACCTACGACATCAGCCCGGAGCAGTTTTTCGGACAGCTTGCCCCACCCGAGTCGCTTATTGGCGGCGACCCCACCGCCAATGCAGTCATCACCCGCAATATCCTGAACGGCGAAAAAGGCCCCTGCCGGGATGTAGTCCTGATCAATGCCGCAGCCGCCTTGGTAGTGACCGGAAAAGCTGAACAGTTAAATGAAGGAATTAAGTTGGCTGCCCAGGCCATTGACAGCGGCGCGGCAACCGCCAAGCTGGATAACCTGATCCGATTTACAACCGCTTAAAAGGCCGGGAAATTGCGTCCATGACAAACCATATTTTAGATGCCATAGTTGAGCAGAAAAACCGGGAAATTGCCGCACTGCTTCAAAAAACACCTGAAAAACAACTTCTGGAACTGGCGCTCCAATCAAGAGAGCGTCGGCCGTTTCTGGAAAGACTCAGACAGCCGGGACAGACAGGCATCAATATTATTGCAGAAATTAAGCGGGCATCGCCATCCAAGGGAATGCTTTGCCCCAATCTGGACCCGGCGGCGCTGGCCAGAAGCTATGAATCAGGAGGCGCGGCATGTCTGTCGGTGCTAACCGACCAGCAGTTTTTTCAGGGAAGTCAGGAGGACTTGCAGGCAGCGCGAGCAGCCACGCAGCTTCCCGTCCTTCGAAAGGACTTTCTCATCTCTTCCTGTCAGATATATGAATCCTGTATCCTTGGGGCGGATGCCGTGCTGTTGATCGCACGAATCCTTTCTGCAGATCAACTCAGTGAACTGCTGGATATCTGTAATACGCTTGGCATGGATGCTCTAATTGAGGTGCATTCGGAATCGGATGTGGCATCCGCAATCCGGTCCGGAGCAAAATTGATTGGTATCAACAACCGGAATTTACAGACGTTTCACACTGATATCGCCACATCCACGCGACTGGTTTCCATGCTTGCACCCGATCAGATTCCGGTTGCAGCCAGCGGCATTCAAAATCGGAAGGACATTGAGCACCTTTTAAAATCCGGAATATTTAATTTTCTGATCGGCGAAAGTCTGGTAGTATCTGAAGATCCGGCTGCTTTTCTGATATCTTTGATGGCAGAGCCACAAAGTGATGACACAGAAAAGAGGCAGGAATTTTGAATTAACATATCAATATCCGTCCCCCCCTTTACTGTGTGACATCACCCATGATCTGATCAACGGTGTATGGACATGCGCCAGGAAATGAGGATTCCTGCAACCGGGTTTCTTTCATGGCTTTGATTTTCGCCAATTCAAACGCATCGGAAATGTTTTCTGTCAGCGAAAATTTCAATGATGGATTGTCTTTTAAATGTTTTTTCAGTCGAAATCTTTGCTCAGAAATAGTCAATTCCCAACTCCGCCCACGTCGATCCGGCTGATAATCCCACTTCAGCAGATGCGCAATCAAAACAGCCAGCCGGTTAACAAGCTCCCTCTTTTCAGAACGCCCCATTGATTCGATTTCCTCAATCAGATTTGTAACGTCAAGCTGCAATAGCGCGCCGACCTTCAGTAATCCAGCCTGCTCTTGTGTCCACTGGTAAAAATCTTGATCGTATAAGTTCATGGCGCCTCACTATAATTAACCAAATGACTGCCTTTCTCCGCTCTTTCCAGAACCCCCACGACACAAGTTTAAGTTGTCTTAACTGCCTGAGTTCCAAGTCTCAGAAGGAGATCGACGAATTATGGGTGAAAGAGGCTGAAGAAAGAGTCGGAGAACCGGGAACCAGCGAAGTGAAAGCGATTCCCGGAGAAGATGTTTTCAGAGAAATTCGGGAGAAACTGTCGGAAAGAGCAGAAGTCAGGAAGTTAAGAAACTTCGGCTCTTCGGTTTTTCCTAACTTCAGCCTATACCCCTGAGTTTTTGGAAATGCTGTTTCTTAGCCGCATGGCCAAATCAAATCGTCGGGTCAAAAATGCGGCGCAGGCCATCAGACAGACCGCTTCAGGTGTCTTTCGAAGAGAGCATGAGCGCCTGGCATGACCCAGCATCAGCAGGAAGTCAGAGGCCCGCCAAGCTGCGACAGCTTCTTCCCGATAGGCATCTGCAGCTTCTTCGACATCGGCCAGCATCCCGATGTCGGCCTTGCACCGGTGACATTGACGGTTTCCGGAATATCGCGCATTACAGACAGGGCAGCGTTCCATAAAAAATCCTCAAAATATGGGTTTTAGGCTATAGCCTATGGATTCGGGCAATTTTATATAACACCGTTTCCCTATAGCCTATAGCCTATTTTTTTATCCGATATAGAAGAGAATTTCTTCAAGTTCTTTGGCAAGCGCCCTGGCATCATCCAATCGCTTTTCTTTGGCGGCATCCTGAATGTCTTCCATAAGATTAATCATTTCGTCTCGATCCTCGGGAGGCGCTTCATCCAGTTTGGCTTTGGCCTTGCTGAGTATCGTTTCGATATCTGACGGCAAAGGCTCCCCGGAAGCGCCTTTAGCCGAATCAGATTGAAACACATTCTCCGGTTCATGCCACATATTATCGACACGTTGTCTGAATTTAGTGATTTCGGTATCGCTGAACCGACCCATGGCATTTTCAATGACACCTTCAACCTTTTTACCTGTCGCCTTTTCAACAGCCTGCATCTTGAGGATACCATTCAAATCCAGGTCAAAATTTATGGTAACTATACTCCCTCTGGGCGCAGGAGTCAGCTCAAACTTGAACTTGCCCAACAGGATATTGTCAAGGGCATGGGGCTCCTCCCCCTGATATACTGTTACTTCGACCCCCATCTGATTATCGTAAACGGTGCAAAATGCTTCGCCGCGACTGGTGGGCAGTTTGGTATTGCGCCGAATCAGCGGCACATACAAAAAAGGAGTTGGAATACCGTTGATCTCTCCAAGTGCGGATGTCCCAAAAGAATAGGGAGTGATATCCAGCAGTACGCTGGATGAATCAAGCCCCATTTCGCGTCCAGCCTGAATGGCGGCGCCCAGCGCCACACAGAGATCCGGATCAATCTCTCCATGAGGCATCTGACCGAATTTTTCTTCAAGCATAAGGGAAATCTGAGGAATCCGGGTGGAGCCGCCAACCAGGATGATCTTGTCAATGGCTGACGGCAGCATTGCGGCATCATCCAGAGCTTTTGTGACTGAATCCATGGTCCGCGAAAGGTCATCCTCGATCATCTCTATAAAATCTGTGCGGGAAAGTTCGTGGGACAGGTGAATGTTCTTGAATAGTTTTTTGCCTATATGGTCTTCCTCGATCCGCACAAACGGTTCGAAAGAAAGCGCCATCTTGGCCTTTTCAGCAGCCCGTTTCAACCTGGCCATGACAACCGGGTTCTTGTTGACATCCAGAGACAGATCATTTTGGATATGCGCAGTCAGGCGGTTGACAATCAGTTGATCAAAGTCATCTCCCCCCAAGTGGTTATCGCCTGTACTGGAGAGAACCTCTACAATCCCGTTTTCAATCCGGACAATGGATACATCAAAAGTACCGCCGCCCAGGTCATAGACCAGAATAGTCTGGGCATTGGGGTTAATGCTTTCATACGCCAGTGATGCTGCAGTGGGCTCATTGATGATTCGAACCACATTCAGCCCTGCGATTTCACCGGCCTCACGGGTGGCCTGCCTCTGCGCATCTGTAAAATAGGCTGGAACCGTGATAACGGCTTTGGCAATGGGTTTTTGTATACATTTTTCAGCGCGCTCTTTCAGAGCCTTTAAAATACAGGCGGATATCTCCTGGGGAAGATAAGTGGCATCCCCCATCTGAATGCGATCATCACTGCCCATGAGCCGTTTGACCGACTGAACGGTACGATCCGGCGCAACCACAGCCTGATTCAGAGCTTCACCACCGACTATGATTTTGCCATTGGCGTCTATTCCCACAACCGAAGGAACAATACCGTTATCGTTGTCCATCAAAACAGTCGCCAGACCGTCCAAAATAAAAGCAACCTCCGAATTGGTGGTGCCTAAATCAATCCCAACAATGGGTTCCATAGATATTCTCCGCTTTAAAATTTAATACCAGTTTAAAACATTAGTAACCAAAAACTGAAGGGTGAAAGCTCAAAGACTATAGGTGATAGCTGAATGTTTTCATCTTTCATACTTGTTATAGTGTTTTCATTATTCACTGACAACCACCTCGGCCGTCCGCAGCACTTCCTGACCTCTAACAAATCCGGTCAGCAGATCCTCCACGACCATTCCTTTTTCCATTCCGGTCCCGATCCGTTTGTCAACAGCCTTCATGGTTTTGGGATCAAAGCGCTTTCCTACGGTTTCAACGGACAGTACATTTACGGATGTAAGCGACCTGTCCATTCGCCGAAGCGCCATTTCATATCCTTCCACCACGCCTTCAATTCCCTTGGGTGGCGGCCTAAAAAAACTTTTGTTTGCGGCTATGGATGTACTGGCCCCAAGACCCCTCACAAGCGCATCCCGTACTTCCAGAAACGGCATGATTGTTCGTTTTTCACTGGATTTGCGGATATTCTCCTCAAGCTCCGACAGCGCCTTTGTCCGATCTTTAAACAAGTTGGACGTCTCCTGGTAGGCTTCAATAAACCCGGTGAGCGTTGAAAGGGTTTTGCCTTGTTCACGGTTCTGTATCCGGATTTCCTGCCTTAATGCCGTAAATTCAGACAGAAGTGTAAATAAATCGCAGGACTCCATTGCCACGGATTCGCCTGACACAGGTTTTTCCGGAAGCGACGAAAGCCAGGCGGAAAAATCTTCGAAAGCCTTTTCCTTCCAGTCATAGACAAGACTATATTTCCGGATTCTATTTTCAATTTTTTTTCTTAAATACCCCACAGCCCTTATCATCCAGGGAAGCAGGAATTTTTCATCAAAAAGATTCCAGTTCTGTTTCATCCATGGATATATACGATTTTGTTTCATCCATGTATATATCCGACTAAAAAAATTGATAACAGATGACTGAAGATTGATGACAGATGGCGGAAGACGGAAGATGGAAAAAAACATTCGCCCTCTGCCCCCTGTCGTCTGTTGTCTGTCGTCTGTCGTCTGTTGTCCTTCGTCTGTCTTCTCATTCATTGTCAAACCCCAGTTCCTGAAACAGCCTTATGGCCAGATTCCTGTATCAATTCCCTTAGCCCAACCCGCCTTCTTTTTCTGGGTGCGGCCCTGGCCAGCGCATATAGCGCAGCATCAGTATCAATGGGGTTTTCAGGCGGCAAGTAGCGGGCCTCCATACGTTTGCGAATACCCTTGATGGCTTCGTAAGCAGAAGTAATCTCCCGAAACCGAACCGGATCCTTTTCAGGCGTATGACATTTGACCTGCTCAAGGTAACGGGCTCGGATTTCTTCATCAGAGGCATCCGGCATTACCCCAAGTAACATATAATGAACCAACATGATTTTCTTTCTTTCAGAAGATATTTAGCTTATTTTTTCGGAATATTACCAAACAAGATGATTTTCGCTTCTCTGGAAAGCTTTGAAGAATCAACAAATTTCATCATTTCACGTATTGAATCCAACATTTTCCGCATTGGAGGAATGGAGCGGATATGATTTCTGATCTCCCGAATCTCTCCTTCAGGCAATCCCCTGACATCCAATTCATCCACTAATTCTTCGACACTGCTCGCTATTGCAAAGCGATCCTCATCGTCCACGCTACGCTCATTGATTATCTCATTGAGCATATCGAATACATCGGCATCATCTGTATCGTCGTCGAAATCATCCTCATCGAAATCCGAATCGAAACCAGAAAAACGTGTTCCCGGAAAAGGATCTTCCAGATATCTAAAATCAAAGTTTTCCAGTGATGATTTTAGATGACCCGATGCATGTCTTGAAAGTTTTATGGAAAGCGCTTCCAGTTCATTTTTCATCGGGCCATCAGCCGTTTTGATTACATCTTTATAGCTCTCCGAACAATGTGGATCACCTGTCATGTATGTCAGCGTTATCAGAAAAAACCGCATCTGCGCCGCTTGGGCCTGATTTTTTTTTCTCAGGCGCGTTTTCAGCTCACTCGCCATGAACCCAAGTAAGTCGCGATGGAAAAGCAGCTCAAAGACAGGGATTAAATCCGCATCCTGAAGAACGCCAAAGATGTCAGATCTATTGCTCAGCAAGATAAGGGCTATATTTTTTTGCGGTAGGACCTGCTTGCATTCTTTTGGAAAAGGGCCAAGAAGCGCGATAATATCTGTCGGCGTCAAATTGGATAGCCGGCTGATTTCAAACTTCATTTTTTTTGTTAATGAGTTAATATGGTTGGATGTAAAAGGTTTTCCGTGGGAATTCATCTCCTCAATCAGCAGCCCCATCACGCGGATCTGGTCAAATGAACTCAACTGCGGAAAATCATTAAAAGTGATTTTCTCGACATGGCTCGGATCTGCGAGCAAATCGAACAGAATCTTTTTTTCCACAATCAGGGATTTGATATTTTTACTGTTGAAGCCTTCGGCTTTTTCCAGGTCTGGAAGCACCAAATGGCGTTTTTTCCGCTGAAGATTTTTGCAGGCTGAAATCACCAGAGACAGCGCACGTCGATCTATCACCCGGTTGTCGTGCGGCGCGCGCGCAACAGCTTCTCCCAGCACACGTTCAGCCTTCCTGAATGCATTGTTTTCGTAATACAGAGAGGCCAGCTCCAGACAGGGAAATGGGTCATCATGGAATAAATCCGACATTTTAAGCAGGGCGATTTCGACTGCATCTTTGGCAGGTCGGGAGTCGCGTGGAATATCTACCAACAGTTCGTAAGCTTTTCGGTTCAGGGGATCCAGCCCAATACTTCGGGTGAGCAGATCCAAAACAACCTTGTCCGTATTTTTGTCATCCCTGGAAAAACCCATCATCTTGTTGAACGAACTGTGCAGATTAATTGATTGATGTCCAAGCTTTTCGGAATGCAGTATCTTGGCGGCATATATCAGCACCATACCTGAAACCATGTTGCGATAATTTAAATCCGGAATCTCTTTTTCCAGCAAAGTCAGGTATTTTTCTGCTGATTGTTGTGCTCCGGATGGATCATACAGGTCAACCTTGGCTATAGTCAGCAAGGCATCATGCAAAGGAAGCTGGGATTTAATCATTTTCTGCAACTGTTCGTAGCCATACTTGATGTAGTGGGCTGAAAACGCCACTGTCTCCAAAACCTGCTGGGTGGCGAAAACCGGACTGTGCGGAAATATGGCCTTTGCAAAACTGGACATGTTGAATGCCGTCTGCTTCAATTGCTTGTTTTTCAAACAATTCAGGATATCTGAAACCATTTTATCGGGATTTGCCGTACCTTCCCACAGGCAGCTTTGGGAATGAGGCTGGGAGGAGTCAGCAGATGAGTCTTTGCCGCCAGCGCTCTGTTTCAAGCTTTCAACACAAAAGGCCAGAGGGAAATCATCAGGTATCAGGGACAGTATCTGAATCATCTCGCTGTCATTTTCCTGATAAAACAGAACCATCGCCCTGCAAAAAAGCCGAATGGACGCAAACGGAGAAACGCGCGAAACGGCCTTGAGTGCCTGCAGTGCGCCTTCCCAATCTCCCTGATTCATGAGGGACACAGCTTCTTTCGCCGACGCGGAATCCTTGCGAAGCGGATTGGAAATTTCCAGAACACCCAATGGTTCCCAATCATCTGTTATCATTAAGCGATAGGCTATGTGCTGGTCCATTTTTGCAGATGGGGAATGGCTTTTTGAAAAGCTTAAATACAGTTTTAGAGATTCTGCAACCGAAGCACGCGACACATAATGCAGTACATCCACCTCAGTCAGTTGATCGGCGGTTGGCATTATTCCAAACGCCAGTTTCTTTACGGCATCCGCTTCCGGAATCAGTCCCTTGGATCGAAGCTGAGCATCACGCAGCAGATATGCACGGTAAAGGAGTTGGCGAATGGAAGCAGCATCACCGTTTTTCTTTTCGGCCAATTTCAGCGAATCAATGGCATCCCTGGCTTTTCCTTTTTCAAGAAAAGCTTTGCCCTGTTCAATACACTGATCAGCGGATATTTGCTGAAGCCTCTGCTGAATATCTTTTTGGCTCTTTTTATTTTTTTTGCCCATAATTTGAATTGATTCAGCGTATCTGTTTATTTTTTACCCGATATTCAGGGCATTGGCTCATGCCATACATCTGTCCTCTGTCTTTCAGCCTGAATCATCGGGAGAATTGATGAACTTCCCTCCTTATCATCATTTCATTTGTTCGTTCAAGAATAATTATGACGGCTTTGTAATTTTGCAGCCTTCGGTTTAAGCACCCATGCTGGGAGATTGCCATCCTGCTGGAGATTTTCCGAAGCATGTCCGCAACATGATCCGCGTTTAACCCTTTCATGGCAATCCCCTTCCAGCTTAGATCGTCAGCTCACAAAGCGATTCTTCAAAAATCGCCAGACCCTTATCCAGTTGTTCATCAGTGATAACCAGCGGCATCAGGGTACGGATTACATTGCTTTTGTGGCCACAGGAAATCAGAACCAGGCCCTTTTCATAACAGGAAGCCACCAGTTTTTTGGTCTCTTCAGTCGCCGGCGCCTTGGTATTTCGATCCTTCACCAGCTCCAGAGCAATCATGGGACCCTTGCCGCGTATATCCCCTATGATTTCATACTTTTCTTTCATGTCCAGAAATCGTTTCCAGAGCTTTTCACCAAGGACTTCGGCTTTTTGAAGCAACTGATCCTCATAAAGCACTTCCAGAACCGCCAGCGCCGCCCGGCAGGCTATAGGATTCCCAGCGTAGGTGCCGCCCAGACCGCCAATGTGGGGCTTGTCCATCATTTCCCGCCGTCCGGTAACAGAGCTTAATGGCAGGCCGCCAGCCAGGCTCTTGGCCAGCGTAATGATATCCGGTGCAATGCCCCAGTGATCAATGGCGAACATTTTTCCGGTTCGTCCTGCGCCGGTCTGAACTTCATCAATAATCAGGGCAATGCCGTATTTCTGGCAGATACCCTGAAGCTTGGGGAAATATTCCGGCGGCGGCGTCACAAAACCACCCTCCCCCTGAATGGGTTCAGCAATCACCGCTGCAGTGGATTCCGGAGCCACATAAGCAGTGAAAAATTCTTCAAGATAATCCGCGCATGCCGTACCGCAGGATGGATAAGAAAGCCCGAACGGGCATCTGTAGCAGTAGGCGTATGGCATTCGGTAAACTTCCGGGGCAAAGGGGCCGAACCCGAATTTATAGGGCTTTACCTTGCTCGTCAAGGTCATGGTCAGCAGGGTTCGGCCATGAAACCCATTTTCAAAACAGATGACAGCAGGCCTTCCCGTGGCGTATCTGGCAATCTTTACGGCATTTTCAACCGCTTCTGCACCGCTGTTGGCGAACATGGTCATTTTGGGAAAATCGCCGGGCGCCAGCGCATTCAGCTTTTCCGCCAGTCGCAGATATGGCTCGTACATGGCCACATGAAAACAGGTGTGAATGAATTTATCCGCCTGATCCTTGATGGCTGCAACCACCCGCGGATGGCAGTGTCCCACATTGTTGACACCGATGCCGCCTGCAAAATCGATGAGTTCGCGGCCATCCACATCAATCATTACTGCTCCCTTGGCCTCCCGGATAAAGGCGGAGGTTACATGAAACGGTCCCTGGGGAATATGTTGTTTTCTAAGGTCTATTAATTCCTGTTTCGTTGTGTTCATTGATTTCTCCTTGTCATATTTATCAATAATATTCTGTCTGACTTCCGTCATCTGATTGCGTCATTTGTCTCGCAAGGAATATACCATTTCAACATGCGGGCTCATTTACCCGCAAACAGGATGAAAAGCAGTCCGTATCTGCTTTGATTCAGACAGCCGCTGCTTGAAGATGCTGTTGATAGGCGTTCGAAAAAGTGTTTTTCATTTTGATGCAGGGTTGCATTTAATATGCGTATGTGCATATATTGAAGCTGAATGCGCTCTTTGCCCGATCTGAACTGGAGATAACGATGCTGCAAGATAAAAATGGCAGTTTAGCCCGATCCCCCATCCTGGAAGAGCGGATATACACCGCAATTATGGATAAAATTCGGGATGCGATCATTGCTGTTAATCCATCCGGAATGATCCATTATTTAAACCCTGCGGCTACAACCTGTTTTAATATCAGCCTTGGTACGAAATTTGAAGTAGCATTTCCAGAGCTGAAACGACAGTTGCTTCAAACCCTGAAGGATCAACAGAATCGCCTTAATTTGAATGTGACCATAGACCAACGACAATTTCTGGCCAATCTTTACGCAGTCCATGATCAGGGAAAACCGGCAGGGGCGCTTTGCATCCTGGAAAATCGCACAGAGATGAATCAGATCATTCAAAAAATGTTATCGTTTCAGGAGCTTTCCAGGGAACTGGATACGATTATCGACTCATCCTACGATGGACTGTGGATATGCAACGCCAATGCGACGGTGCTGCGAATCAATCCCGCCTCGGAGCGCCTGAACAATATTCGCGCCTCCGAAGTGGTTGGCCGCAACATGACAGACCTGGTTGCAGAGGGATTCATAAACCGATCCGCCACCCTGGAAGTGATTAAAACCGGATCGACGGCAACAATGCTCCAGAATACCAGCACCGGGCGTAAGTTGATGATTACAGGAAGTCCCATTTTTGATGAAACAGGCAAGCTGGTCCGCGTTGTTGTCAACGAAAGGGATATCACGGAAATTGATTCCCTGCATGAGGAACTTCAGCGTCAGGAAGCCATAAAGAATCAATATCGCAATCATATACTGGAGATGCAACTTGCGGAAATGGAATCCCGCAGAATCATTGCCCGAAGCCCTTGCATGGCCAAGCTTATGCAGCAGACCATTAAAGTCAGCAAAGTGGATTCAACAGCCCTGATTCTGGGCGAATCCGGCGCAGGCAAGGAACTGGTCGCGGATCTCATTCACAGGCATTCGAACCGAGCCAGTCAGCCCATGATCAAAATCAACTGCGGCGCTATTCCAGAATCCTTGGTTGAGTCCGAGCTGTTCGGGTATGAAAAAGGTGCTTTCACTGGCGCTCAGAAACAGGGAAAACCCGGTTATGTGGAGCTGGCTCAGGATGGTCTGTTGTTTCTGGATGAAATCGCGGAACTTCCCTTAGCCTCACAGGTCAAGCTTCTCCGGTTTCTGGAAGATGGCGCGGTTTGCCGGGTTGGCGGTGTCAAAAATCGAAAACTAAATGTTCGCATTATAGCGGCCACCAACCAGGACTTAAAGGAGATGGTCAGAACCGGAGGATTTCGAAAAGACCTGTATTATCGACTTCACGTCATTCCGCTGCATGTACCGCCCCTGCGGGAGCGGACAGAATGCATTCTGCCGCTGCTGCATCATTATCTTCATTTTTTTGCTGGTAAAATCGGCAAAACCAAATCCATTCATCTTTCCAGGCCGGTAACCGAAGCACTGCTTTCCTATTCCTATCCCGGAAATGTCCGCGAGCTGATCAATATATGTGAACGGGCAGTGGTCATGAGCGAGGGGGAATGGATATCTCTTGACGATCTGCCCCGTGATGTGACAAACGCCAGAAAATCCAGAGAGATTTCAGATATCGTGGATTTATCCCAAAACTCCCTGAAGGAACTCATGGGAAAATTTGAGCGCTCAGTGTTGAAAACTGCTTCAGTCCAGTACGGAACCCAGGATAAAATCGCAAAAGCGCTGGGTGTTGACCAAGCGACCATTGCCAGAAAACTGAAAAAATACGCAATGATCCCCCAAACCCCAAAGGGCGATTCCATTCAATGATTTCAGCCGAAATAATCTATGCAATTATGCATAATATTTTTAAAGTGGGTTATGGCATGCCCCAGACTGATAGATATTTTATCTGTTATTTCATTTAGATGAATGAAACATTGCCGCCAAATAAACCTTTCCTGTGCTATGGCATATTGATTGCAGAGTTATCCCGTCACAGCGGGAGTGCTGTATCGGTTGAGCGCATTTTCAGCTCATTTGATGTTTTTTTAACCATTTTATTCAAGGAGGCAAACATGAAGGGACGAACGAAAGTACTGGCTTTACTGTTGGTTTTGGCGATGTCTGTATCGGCTTGGGCG
>SESB01000630.1_pt1 | contig 24955 bp, 22 predicted proteins | sample 3171441 | NCBI WGS metagenome assembly SESB01 (sample SAMN06051867, study PRJNA518727) | freshwater metagenome | biome: subpolar coniferous forest; feature: holomictic lake; material: water; isolation source: holomictic Lake 227, 6 m depth | place: Canada: near Kenora, Ontario | collected... | reverse complement strand
GGTGCTCACTATTTTCCGCAAGTCCGAGAACCGCACGTTCCCGGTCCCGATCGTGCGTGAAGAAATCAAGACGCAAAGTGTCAAGAGCAAGATCGTGGAGCCCGGCTACGCCTGGATTCGCCTAAGCCAGTTCCAGGAACGCACAGTGGAAGACTTTGCCCGCAAAGCCGAAGAAATTTACAAGCAAGAACCTAAGCTTAAGGGCTTGGTACTCGACTTGCGCAACGATCCGGGTGGTTACCTGGATGCTGCCGTGGCGATTTCAGCAGCATTCTTGCCTGAAAACGTGACCGTGGTGTCGGCCAATGGCCAGTTGGCTGAGAGCAAGTTCACCTACAAAGCCTCGCCCCAGTATTACCAGCGCCGCGGCGGTGCTGACCCGCTCAAGCACCTGCAGGAAGTGACCAAAGGCGCCCTGAAAAAAGTGCCTTTGGTCGTCTTGGTCAATGAAGGCTCCGCTTCTGCCAGCGAAATCGTAGCAGGTGCGTTGCAAGACCACAAACGCGCCACCTTGTTGGGCAACCAGACATTCGGCAAGGGTTCAGTCCAGACCGCCGTCTGTCTTGACCCCTCGTTCCGCATGGACAATTGCCCGACGGCGGCCCTGAAACTCACCACCAGCCGCTACTACACCCCCAGTGGCAAGTCGATTCAGGCCAAGGGCATCGTGCCGGACGTCATGATTGACGAAACCGAAGAAGGCAACTTGTTTGCCGCTTTGCGGACCCGCGAAGCAGATCTGGAAAAACACCTGGGCAGCGGCCAGGGCGAAGAAAAGAAAGACGACACCCGCGAGAAAGCCCGCGAAGAAGCCCGTAAAAAACTGGAAGAAGAACTCAAGAAACCCTTGGCCGAGCGCAAGATTCCTGAATATGGGTCCGAAAAAGATTTCCAGCTGATCCAAGCCATCAACCAACTCAAAGGACATCCGGTCATGGTCAGCAAAACCATGGTGGAGCGTCAGGAAGAAAAGAAAGAAGAGTAGCCGCAAATGACGGATGAGGAGTTGCTGCGTTACTCACGCCATGTGCTGCTGAACGAGATCGGGATTGAAGGCCAGGACAAAATTCTTGGCAGCCATGCCCTGATCATTGGCGCCGGCGGTTTGGGCTCCCCGGTGGCACTTTACCTCGGGTCGGCCGGTGTGGGACATATCACGGTGGTCGACAACGACACGGTAGACATGACCAACTTGCAGCGGCAAATCATCCACAACATGGCGCGGGTCGGCCAAGCCAAGGCCTTGTCAGCCCAAACGTCCATCGGCGCCATCAACCCGACCATTTGCGTCACCCCGGTGGTGGCACGGGCGGATGCCGCGCTGCTCGAGACGCTGGTAGCCCAAGCCGATGTGGTGCTGGATTGTTGCGACAACTTCACCACCCGTCACGCCATCAATGCCGCCTGCGTGAAACACCGCAAACCATTGGTGTCAGGCGCAGCCATTCGTTTTGACGGACAAATCTGCGTCTATGACCCACGCGATGCCGAGTCACCCTGCTACGCCTGTGTATTCCCGCCCGACACCACTTTTGAAGAAACCCGCTGCGCCACGATGGGCGTTTTTGCGCCGTTGGTGGGCATCATTGGCTCGATGCAGGCCGCTGAAGCTCTCAAGCTCATTAGCGGTGCTGGCCGCCCGCTCACGGGTCGCCTGTTGATGCTGGATGGTCGGTCCATGGAATTCACTGAAGTGCGCATCGGTCGCCAATCAAGCTGCACCGTTTGCGGCACCTCTCACTGAGTCGCTGAAGTTACTGTTTTGCGAGGTGGCAAGTGCCGTGTCTTTTTCGAAAATCCCTCGGTAATTCTGGCTGACTCGCGGCAAACAGTCCCCGGCGCGACGAGCGCGCTTCTGACTCTTCAATCGCATAAGGCCCCAGACTGCGGCGCCAACGGTAAGACCAGGCTTGGCCCGACAAAACCATCTGCGCGCCCAAATCAGCACCATTAAGCCGAATGGTGGCCAGACCTCTTCCATACATGTCTTTTCGCTTCACCGTGACTTCGACACGTTGATGCAAGGCACGCTGCACCAACAGCGCACGCGAGTCCTCACCACCCGTCTGGCAAATCTCTGGGGCATCAATGCCGTCAATACGCAACTTTCGAACTTTTCCGCCCGAATCAGGCTTAACCCAGAGCGTGTCGCCATCGGTAACATGGTTGACTACTCCAATGAAAGCCCTTGCCGCATCGGCGTTATTAGCCATCAAAACAATAGCAAACAAGAAATATTTAAGCATCAAGCAGACTTCATCAAAAGAGGTTTTGTGCAGATCACCCGATATTGGTACGCCTCTACGAAAGGCTTTTAGTACGCGGTGAAATCCCTGATTTTCAACCCGGTTTTTAAAACTGTTCCTGTTAGACTTAAATTGTTATCTTTCCAGGTACTCTGTGGCTTCTATGAATGCATCCCCTGTAATTCAACTGCAAGATTTGCGCTTGGACGATGCGCGTGCCCTGCTGGGACACGATCCTTCCAGTAGATTGCCTGTCGCTGAAGAATCGTCCACCGCCTATGTGCAAACGATCATCGACAACCTGTGCGAACTGTCCCTGAAAGACCCGCTTACTGGCTTGTCAAATCGTCGTCATTTCCGTAACGTATTGAGTCGTGAAATTGATTCCGTTGCGCGATCTGGCGAATCAGCGTTACTGCTGATGCTCGATATTGATCACTTCAAAAATGTGAACGACACCTACGGACACCTGGCCGGCGACCAGGTATTGCAAGCGATTGCAAAGTGTCTCGCCGCCTGTGTTCGTCCCATGGACACCGTGGCGCGTTACGGTGGCGAAGAGTTTGCTGCCATCTTGCCGAATTGCCCGGTTTCCTTTGGGTTGATCGTCGCCGAACGCATTCGCGAAGCTATTGCCGATCTTTATATTTCTGTGTCGCCCCTGCTCAACGTCCGGGTGACGGTCAGCATTGGCGGCGCCTACGCCCCGGAATGGGTTCGATCCACGACCTCCTTGTGGACGGACCGTGCCGACATCCAACTTTACCGGGCCAAGTCCGAAGGACGCAACCGTGTTTTTATCGATGAACAGCAAGTGATCTCCGTGAGTGCAGAAGAAAAAAGTATGTTATTTGGCCCTTTGTCCATGGGTGATCCTGCCTGGATCGAAAGTATTTCCGGCGATGTGTCGGGCAGTTCGAATGGCAGCGCAATGAATAGGGTGAACTGATCATGAGCGATGTCCTGAATCCTCCACAAGACCAAGTGGTAGCGCCCGTGGTACCGCTTAAACCGCTCGGCAAGGTCTTGGCCGTGACCAGCGGCAAAGGCGGCGTCGGCAAAACCTTCGTCTCCGCCAATCTCGCGGCAGCACTGGCCAAACGAGGGCACCGTGTTTTGGTACTGGATGCCGACCTTGGCCTGGCCAACCTCGACGTGGTGCTCAACCTCTATCCTAAGCTCACATTACATGATGTGTTTACCGGAAAGGCTAAACTCGAAGAGGCCATTGTGCGAGCCCCAGGTGGTTTCTCAGTCTTGCTGGCGGGCTCTGGCATGGTGGAATATTCGCGCCTGACGCCTGAAGTTCGCGATGATTTTCTGCGCATCATGGGGGGGTTGATCCCGCATTACGACATTGTGCTGCTCGATACCGGTGCCGGTATTTCGGACGTCGTGCTGTTTGCCGTTTCGCTGGCCTCCGAGGTGATTGTGGTTGCCACCCCTGAGCCCACCTCCCTGACCGATGCCTATGCCACCATCAAGGTGCTAGTGGCCCAGCAAAAGCGCCAAAATATCCGCATGGTCATCAACCAGACGGCACGCTTGGGTGATGGACGCGCCATCACCACGCAATTGCAGCAAGTGCTGGACCGTTTTGTCAAAACGGAACCCGGTCGTCCCCTGCGCCTGATTCACATGGGTGATATACCTTCTGACCCATCAGTTCGTCAGGCCGTGATGCGCCGCCAGTTGCTGATGCAATCCACGCCGGGTTGTCCGGCCGCTCTGGCGATCTCCCAGTTGGCCGGCAAGCTCGAAGACACCATCATTAACCGGGTGAACTAAGGCGGCAAAACTCGACCCGGTTACGACCGTGGTCTTTGGCCTGGTACATGGCAGTGTCCGCATTTTTGGACAGCTCGATTTCATCTTCACCATGTTCAGGATAGGTAGCAATGCCCATGCTGCAAGAAATATGAACAGTGTGACCGCCAGGCAAGGTAAATGGTTGTGCGAGGGCCTGGCGAATCTTCAAAGCCACGAGCAAGGCATCCTGGTCATCATTGATCAAGGGCAACAAGATGACAAACTCGTCGCCGCCAATGCGGCCCACCGTGTCTGACTGGCGTACGCAATCACTCATCCGCAAAGCAGCGTCCTTGAGCAGGGCATCTCCCAAGCCGTGCCCCAAGGTGTCATTTACCGACTTAAAGTGATCGAGATCCAGAAACATCAGCGCAAGCCGTGTCCCATCCCGCTTGGCATGTGACAACTCCTGCTGCAGGCGGTCATAAAACAAGGCCCGATTAGGCAAGTCCGTCAGTGCATCATGCTGTGCCATGTGGGTCATGCGCAGTTCAATTTCCTTGCGCTCACTGATGTCACGCGCAATGCTGATGACATGCGGCTTATCGTCAATCAGCAGTTGTTTTCCCGAAATCAAACTTACTCGGGGCAGGCCATCTTTTGTCAGTAAGTCCGCTTCAAAATTCTCGCAAAACCCTTTCTCGGTGACTTCATCGACAAATTTTTGGCGTGCTGCTGGATCAACCCAAAGAGGAAAATCCGAACCATGCTGCCCCAGCAGTTCTTCCCGGCTGAAGCCGGTGAGTACCGTGAATCTTTTGTTGATATCCACCACAATGCCATCCGCCAAACGAGTGACCATCACCGCATCGGGGCTGGTGTCAAAAATCAACTCAAACCGTTCCTTGACCTCTCTAAGTTCAGAAGTCATTACCCTTGCAGCAGCCAGGGCGCGAGCCCGCCCTGTCACCAACACCCAAGCGAGCAGCGTCAGCAGCAGGGTAAACCCAGCACCCCCCAGCGCCATCAAGCGCGAACTGTCCCGGGCCACCAAAGCTGCCGAGTCGGCTCGCTCACGTACCGTGACGGCCCAGGTACGACCTGCCAACACCAGGTACTCAGTCTGTTCAAGGGGCGTGACCGCCTGAGTGGAGGCGGACTGTGTTGAGTCAAACATCAACGACTCAGGCGACATCTGCACGCCATCGTAAATTTTGATATCGTTTCCCGGAACGTGATTTCCATACAGGCTGGCCATCAAATCATTCATTTGCACCGGTGCCACCACCCAACCCTGAAGATTGGTGCGGCGTTCTGCCAGCGTGTCCGGGTGACGTCCTCCTTTGTAAAACGGCATGAACATCACGAAATTGACCTGCTTCTGCCCTTTGTCGCTCAAGGGCGATTTCAACTTGCCCGTCATCGTCAGTCGACCCGAGTCACGCGCCGCTTGCATAGCCTCTCGAAGGTCTGTATCAGCCTCAAGAATCATGCTGCCAGCCGAGGGCAGCAGTCCACTCACGCTGATCTCGTCAAGGCCAGCAAAATCAGCCCCCAATTGCAAGGCCTCGACATAAGCTTGCAGTTTCTTGGTATCGATCCGGTCAGACGTGGCGAGCAGAGCATGAACCCCCAGCATGACCTGTCCATAAGACGCCACACGCTGCTCAATGCTGCTGGTGATTTCGCGCAAGTTGAAGTCAAGCGTCTCTCGACGACCCTGGGCTGTATTGTGCTGTTCATGCTGCCACAACCAGACACTGGCAACGCCAGCAACAGCAAAGACCAGCGCAACAAACAGGTAATGACGAAACCGGCTCATAGCCCGAATCTCAGAAGTTCACCATGGAGGTGGCCAGATCGGTGGAGAAATACTTCTCGAAAATGTGCAGCATGGCACCATCCCGGCGCATGCTGTCCACCAAGGATCGCCACTTGGCTTGCTCAATGATTGACAGCGATTTTTTGGACATGATCAGACCGTGCGGAACCGAACTGTCTTGGGTGTCCACAATCAAGGTCAAATCCTTGACCGAACGGCCCGCCACTTGCGAGTAGTCGAAGGGTTCAATAATCATGCCTTGAATGCGATTCAGCGCCAGCAACTCGTACAGCGGGTCAAGGCCCGTGGCGTAAAGCACCCGGTTTTGAGCCGTCAGTTTGTCAACTAATTCATTGGCATTCTTGCTGTATCGAAAACTTCGAATGACGCCGAGTTGGAGTTGGGGGTTTTTCTCGAATGAAGACAGGTTTGTCACCCGCGCATCTTTGCGTGCCAGCAAATAATATTTATTGGAAAAATACCAGGCGAAGCCGGCAAAGACGTCACGCTTCTCGTTGGTAATGCCTGACATGCTGAAGTCGAGGGCCCCTGACTCGATCAATTGCCAGATCCGGGCACGGGCCATCACGGTGACGACAACTTTGCAACCGCTGCGCTTGATCAATTCATCGGCAACATCTTTGTCAATACCGCTGCCGGTATCACTGGAATATAGCAAACCATGTTCATGCAATGCCAAGGTCAGGGGTCGCGAACAATCAGGCCCTTCACTCGCATGCGAGGCACCCACAGCCACCCATAGCAGCAGCACCCGCCCCAATGCCCGAAACAAATGAACCATATGCCCTGACTTTCCCTAAAATATTCTTGTGGGGATGATTTTGGCACTAAAACACGACAACTTGATGGCAGCACATTGTTTCAAGCCGCCTTCACGTCAGGCCGTGACGATCCACCCTTCGAGCGGATCCATGTCACCCGGTAAACCATAGCACTTGGCGCCTTGGGCATGTTGGGTTTGCGCCCATGCCGCCTGGATCAGGCACAGCACCGCATCCAGCGAATCGCCAGTGGCATCGTCCACCAGCACATCCCGCTGCGCGTGTGTCAGCTTGAGGCGCAGTCCCAACCGGGTCTGCCCGTGCTCCAAGGCGGTGATCAGGTCTTTGCGGGCAATCAGGCGTTCTGGGGTTTGGCGGGCTTTGTCATCACTCTTGTAACTTCGCTGGTTCAGCACTTCACGCGCCAGCAAGCCCGGATAACCTTCCAAAGCCACCTGCTTTGGTCTATTGCCAAACGAGGCACCAGGATGCAAACCGGGCAACTGCACGCCAGCGGCCAGCAGCAAAGGGACACCGGCATGCAACATGTATGCCACCGGTGGGTTAACCCATTTCATGGAAGGACTTGAGCCTGCAGGGAGGTCAGTGGCCCGGTGCGCAAATTTACCGCCCACCGGTCGGGCATTGCAAAACGAAGAAAAGACGCTTCGGATTTCTGCCCTGGTCAATCGGGCGTAATGACGGATGCAATCTTCCCATTGAAGCGGCCATCCGACAGTCTCCAACAACTCGCGCGGTAAGCCAAAAGGCAGATCAAACGCGCCTACCCATGGAATCGGCTGATTTAGCCAATGGGCGAATGCATCCAGTGACTCAATCCGCTCCAATTTTGATAGTTGGACCCGCCCGCTATTCAAGGAGCCCAAGGCTAAAACTATCGCTTTTTTTCGGGAAGGACTGCTTGAAAAATCACAGCCCAGCAGGAGGGTGTCGACCAAACCGTCGGTCAGTGACGGATTCGACTGAGTCAGGGCCTGCGTTGCTGGCTTGCTTTTAAGAGCGGCCAATGATGCAGGCCGTGGCCATCAGTTCTTCCAGTAGCGCCAGCGACACGCTACCCGACACCAAATAAGGATTAAGTTCGGCTTTTTCAGCGTACTTGAGCAAGATGGAGGCATTGATCTTGGACATGTTGACCTGTCCCATGGTCCAACCGGCAAAGCGGCGCTCGGAAATCTCTTCGTAGTGCAACAGCACCACATCGTTGTGGCGAGGATCGCGCTGAATGTGACCGAACAACTCGCTCACAGCCATCCGCCCACCTTCAATGGCCTGCAAAAAGATACCGCCGCCATAACAAAGAATCCCGGTGATACCGCATTCCGGATTGTGGTGACGCGATTGAATCAGGATGGCCTCAATGGCTTCAGGAGTGGTGTCGATTGCACGACTGGCATAAAGTAAACGAACCAGCATGATCAGCCTTTTTTGGGTATCAACGAGAGAAATTCACGGCGCAGGTTGGGGTCTTTGAGGAAACTTCCGCGCATGACCGAATTGATCATCTTGCTATCCATGTCCTTGACACCGCGCCAACCCATGCAGAAATGGCTGGCTTCCATCACGATAGCCAGTCCATCGGGTTGGGTTTTTTGCTGAATCAAATCCGCCAACTGAACCACGGCCTCTTCCTGAATCTGCGGGCGTCCCATGACCCACTCCGCCAGTCGGGCGTACTTGGACAAACCAATCACGTTGGTGTGTTCGTTGGGCAGCACGCCAATCCAGATCTGGCCAATAACCGGGCACAGGTGATGACTACAGGCGCTGCGCACCGTAATGGGGCCAACAATCATCAATTCGTTGAGGTGCTCCGCATTGGGGAACTCAGTGATGACGGGCGCGCTGACGTAGCGGCCCCGAAACACCTCATTGAGGTACATCTTTGCGACCCGGCGTGCTGTTTTATCGGTGTTGTGGTCACGTTCGGTGTCAATCACCAGACTGCTCAGCACACCTTGCATTTTTCCTTCTACCTCGTCGAGCAACATTTCCAACTCACCTGGTTTGATGAAATCGGCAATGTTGTCGTTGGCATTGAAACGCTTGCGCGCCGCCACAATGCGTTCCCGGATTTTGACGGAGACAGGTGTGCCCTCGTCGGCATCAGCTTGATTCATGGTACTTTGACTTTTCATTAACATGCAAGAATGGTAGCAGCGTTTTGCTTGTAGGGTTTTTAGCCTCTAGCCCACGTATCTACTGCGCTACATGCTATAAATTCAATAGCGTTTGCCATTTAAGAAGAGCAAAACACGCATAACACCAAAAGCGAGTCGATCCAGAAACCGCTGACGCCACGGCCGATTGGCATAGATGGCAGGGTCGACCTGAGTCCCACCCTGCGCCATGGCACTGACGAGGCGCGTGCGCAAGTCCTGCGCAAACTCAACATCGTCCACAACCACATTGGCCTCGCGAGCCAGCAGCAAGCTTAAAGGGTCCAGGTTTGACGATCCCACCGTGGCCCAATGACCATCAATAACGGCCACTTTTGCATGGAGAAAGCTGACCGAGTACTCATGAATCTCGACACCCGCCTTCAGCAAAGCGCCGTAAACCGGTCGGGATGCGTGGTACTGCATAAAATATTCATACCGCCCTTGCAGCAACAAGCGCACCCGCACCCCCCGTTGCGCCGCATGAATGAGCCCCAGGCGCAATTTCCGACCCGGCAGGAAATAGGCATTGGCGATGATGATTTCGTGCTGAGCAGAGCCAATCGCCTGGCGGTAAGCGCGCTCAATGCGCGAGCGGTTGCGCACGTTGTCACGCAACACCAAATCAGCACTGGTGATGTGTTCTGCTTTGACCGGGAACAACCGGCTTGCTGACATTTCAGGCGCGACTCGCATTTTCTTCGCCAACTCCAGTGACTCCTGTAGGGCCTGCCAAGCACCTTGAAAGTCACTGTGGCGCATAGTGGTCGTGGCCTGCAAACGCCACCAAAACTGCGTCAGCACTTCATGCACGGTCTGCACCAGCGGGCCGGTCACACGCACGGCAAAGTCAAACCGGGCGGCCTCCAGCACGCCGTGGTTCGGATCGTAAAAATCATCAAGAACATTGATGCCACCACAGAAGGCGACCGAACCATCCACCACGCACAACTTCCGATGCAAGCGCCGCCAGCGACTTGGAATCAGTACCCCCAAACGGCCCAGGGGCGAAAAAATACGCCACTTAACCCCTGCCGCGTCAAAACGAGTGACCCATTCAGCGGGAATCTCCGGCGTGCCGACGCCGTCCATCACTAGATACACCGCCACGCCACGCAAAGCGGCACGCTCCAGGGATTGCGCCACTTGACGCCCCGTCGCCTCGGCACAAAAAATATAGGTTTCCAATCGCACTTCGTGCGAACTGCCGTCAATAGCATCGTTCAAAGCTGCGAAAAACGCATTCCCGCCTTGCAACAGCTGCATCTGATGTCCGGGGCGAAGGGGCGGCATGGTTCCTTTAAGGCGAGGTCGACAGGCCTTTGGGAAGTCCAAACTCGGCTATCAACGGCAAATGATCCGACATGCGCCACCAGATGCGGCCGCGTGGCACATGAACGCCCATCGGCGTCAAGCCTCTGGCATAGACATAATCCAACTGAACCAGCGGCAAGCGAGACGGGAAAGTAGCTTGGCGAACGCCCTTGAACGCTTTCAGTTGGGTCGCTGCCAATGCACGTTCCACCAGTGCGCCCCAATCATTGAAGTCACCCGCTACCAACAGCGGCTCTTGGGCCGGGATTTCCCGCTCGATATAGCGCTGCAACTGTGCCACCTGGCGCGTGCGACTGGCTCTAATCAAGCCCAGATGCACGACCACCACATGCACCGGTTGCCCATGCACCAGCACCTCGACGTGTAGCAAACCTCTTTGCTCAAAGCGATGATCCGAAATATCTTCATGCTGATGGTCCAGCACGGGCCAGCGCGACAAAATGGCATTGCCATGCTCGCCGTGCCGGGTAATCGCGTTGGTACGGTAGACCGCCTCGTAGCCCTCTGGCGCCAGAAAATCAGCTTGCGGCAACTCTGGCCAGTGCGTGAAATACGCGGCCTCATCCCGGTTCATCTTGCGTACTTCCTGCAGGCACACCACATCGGCGTCCAACTCCTTGATCGCATGGCCCAGGTTGTGAATCTCCAGTCGGCGCCGCGGCCCGATGCCCTGAACGCCCTTGTGAATGTTGTAGGTTGCTACCCGAATGGTATTCATGCGGTCACACTCAAAGACGCAAACTTGGGCAACATCAAACAGGCTTCCGCATTGGAGGGTGAAAAGCAGGCCTGCGCAGCTTGCAAGTACGGCAGCCATTGGTAGGCGGTGTGCTCGCGTGGACTCAAAATCACCCCGGTGCCGGCGGGCACTTGCAAGCCAAACAGGTGCTCGGTATTGCGGGTTACGCCCGGTGCATAGCGGTGCTGCCAACGCGGATAAATGTCATAAACGTTCTCAAGCTGCCAGTCATGCAAACATCCTGCTAGCGGCCCCTCTGGACGGCAATCGATGCCGGTTTCCTCCTGCACTTCGCGCACCGCCGTTTGCATAAAGCTTTCGCTGAGAGTGTCTTTGCTGCCTGTCACAGATTGCCAAAAATCGGGCGCATCGGTGCGTCTGATCAGCAGCACATCAAGTGCCGGGGTGTAAATCACCACCAGCACGGATTCGGGAATCTTAAACATGGATCCAAGCCGAAAAAAAAGGGCGCCGAATTAGCGCCCTTTCATTCTGCCTGAAGCCTTGCCTCAGGTCTTGATCAAACTGGTTTGGTCAACTCAGTTGGGCGCAAGCGGATGTGCAACTCGCGCAATTGCTTCTCTTCAACCACTGAAGGCGCTTTGGTCAGCAGACATTGGGCACGCTGGGTTTTGGGGAAAGCGATCACATCACGAATCGACTCGGCACCGGTCATGAGGGTGACGATGCGGTCCAGGCCAAAGGCCAGGCCACCGTGAGGTGGCGCGCCGTATTGCAGGGCGTCGAGCAGGAAGCCAAACTTGTCTTGCGCTTCTTCTGGCGTGATTTTGAGCGCATCAAAAACTTTTTGCTGCACATCGGCACGGTGGATACGGACTGAGCCACCGCCCATTTCCCAGCCATTGAGCACCATGTCGTAGCCTTGGGAGATGCACTTCTCGGGGGCTGTGACCATCCAGTCTTCGTGGCCTTCTTTGGGCGCGGTGAAAGGATGGTGGACTGCGGTGTAGCGCTGCGACTCTTCGTCGTACTCGAACATCGGGAAGTCGACCACCCACAATGGACGCCATGATTTCTCAAACAAGCCATTTTTCTTGCCAAACTCACTGTGACCGACCTTGATGCGCAGGGCGCCAATGGCGTCATTGACGATCTTGGCCTTGTCGGCACCAAAGAAAATCAGGTCGCCATCTTTTGCGTTGGTGCGTGCCAGCACTTCGGCCAGTGCCTTGTCGTGAATGTTTTTGACAATTGGCGATTGCAGACCGTCGCGGCCTTTGGACAGGTCGTTGACCTTGATGTAGGCCAAGCCTTTGGCACCGTAAATCTTGACGAACTCGGTGTAAGCGTCGACCTCACTGCGGCTCAGGCCGCCCGTTTCGCGGGCCCCACCGGGGATGCGCAGACCCACCACGCGGCCATCCTTCATGTTGGCCGCTCCGGCAAACACCTTGAAGTCGACATCGGTCATGACATCAGTCAACTCGGTAAATTCGAGCTTGACACGCAGGTCTGGCTTGTCGGAGCCATAGCGGTGCGCCGCTTCCTGGTACGTCATGACCGGGAACTCGCCCAAGTCGACGTTCAGGGTGTTTTGGAACACGGTGGTGATCATGCCCTGGAACATGTCACGAATTTCCTGCTCGCTCAGGAACGAGGTTTCGATATCAATCTGGGTAAATTCAGGCTGACGGTCGGCGCGCAAGTCTTCGTCGCGGAAGCACTTGGTGATCTGGTAGTAGCGGTCATAACCGGCCACCATCAACAACTGCTTGAACAACTGGGGGCTTTGTGGCAAGGCAAAGAAGTGGCCTTCATGCACGCGGCTGGGCACCAGGTAATCGCGCGCGCCTTCGGGGGTGGACTTGCCCAGCATCGGGGTTTCGATGTCAATGAAGCCATTGGCATCCAAAAACTTGCGCACTTCCATCGACACGCGGTAGCGCAGCATCAGGTTGTTTTGCATGTAGGGGCGACGCAAATCAAGCACCCGGTGCGTCAGACGCGTGGTCTCGCTCAGGTTGTCATCGTCCAACTGGAAGGGCGGCGTCACCGAGGGGTTGAGCACGTTCAACTCAAGGCACAGCACTTCAATCTTGCCGCTTTTCATGTTGTCGTTGGTGGTGCCTTCGGGACGGGCGCGCACCAAGCCTTTGACCTGGATACAAAACTCGTTGCGCAAGCCTTCAGAGGTCTTGAACATGTCGGCACGGTCGGGGTCGCAGACGACTTGAACATAGCCTTCGCGATCACGAATATCGACAAAAATAACGCCACCGTGGTCACGGCGACGGTTGACCCAGCCGCATAAAGTCACAGTTTCGCCCAACAGGGCTTCGGTCACAAGACCGCAATAATGGGAACGCATGGCCATAGAAAAGCTTTCAAAGCCCGCCAACAAAGGCGGCACAGGTTATCGACAAAAATTTACTTAAGGGAAACCGCAGCGGTGGGCGCCACAGAGCCCATCGAAATTACATAGGTAAGTGCTTCGTCCACACTCATATCCAATTCGATGACGTCAGCACGCGGCAACAACAGGAAAAACCCGCTGGTCGGGTTCGGTGTAGTGGGCACATACACGCTCACAAAATCAACCCCAAGATGCCCCGCCACTTCACCCACGGGAGCACCAGTCTGAAAGGCAATGGTCCAGACACCCGCACGCGGATACTGCACCAGCATGGCTTTACGAAACGCATTGCCGTTGCCTGAAAAAAGTGTGTCGGACACTTTTTTGACGCTGTTGTAAATCGACTTGAAGACAGGGATATGCGTAAACAGTTTGTCCCACTGCTTGAGCCACCAGCGCCCCGCCACGTTGGACACCAGCGCCCCCGTAATCAGCAGGGCGGTAAAAACCAGCACCACGCCCAAGCCAGGAATGTGGCGCAACTGCTCAATCACAGTTCCCGTGGCATCGGATGACACGGCAGCAATACCGGTCAGCAAGCCTCCAAAAATAGCATCAAGCAGGCCCACCAACCACAGCAAAACCCAGAGGGTAATGGCCGTAGGCAGCCAGACCAACAGGCCGGTGATCAGGTATTTTTTAATTGGCACAACAACTCCCAGGATATTGACGCAAGGACGTCAATGACAGGCGCAACCACCACCACAACCGCCAGAAGCAGCAGGCGCCGAATCGGTTTTGCTGGCAGTGCTTTCAGTGGGCTTGGCGGTTTCCGAGGGCTTCGAAGCGGCTTCGGTGCTGGTGGAACTGGCTGAAGTCGAGGTGGGTGCTGTGGTGGTCGCTGACCCGCCACCCTTGAAATCAGTGGCGTACCAACCGGAACCTTTTAACTGAAAACCGGCAGAAGTCAGTTGTTTCTTGAAGGTGGAGGCACCGCAGGTCGGACAGTCTGTGAGCAGAGGGTCGGACATTTTCTGCAACACATCCTTGGCAAACCCACAGGACTCGCATTTATAGGCGTAAATTGGCATGGCAATAAGGCTCGGATTTCAAGTTGCAAAGCTTTTGATTATAAAGCGTTGACATCCCCACCCTGCCCGCTCAGAAAACCCGAACGCGCACTACCCACTGCATCACCACCAGACCGAGCGCAAAACCAATGCCACCGTACAACAGCGCTTGCAGCAAGCGGTTAGTGCGTTTTTGCTCCAGCAACAACTCTTCGAGGGCACGCCCGGAGCCGGACTTGGTGCTTTGGAGAAAATTCACCAGCAACCTGGGCAGTTCTGGCAGTAATTTGGCATAGCGGGGTGCCTCGTTGCGCAACTGGTCGATGAGCTTTTTGGGACCCAGTTCATCAATCATCCATTTTTCCAGGAACGGCTTGGCTGTGGCCCAGAGGTCGAGTTCCGGATCAAGTTCGCGGCCCAAACCTTCGATGTTGAGCAGTGTTTTTTGCAACAAGACCAGTTGCGGCTGGATTTCAACCTGGAAACGCCTCGAGGTCTGGAACAAGCGCATTAGCACCAGCCCCAGCGAAATTTCCTTCAGGGGGCGGTCAAAGTAGGGTTCACAGACTGAGCGAATGGCAGACTCCAGCTCATCCACCCGCGTGGCGGGAGGAACCCAACCCGACTCAATGTGCAACTCGGCCACGCGCTTGTAATCGCGGCGGAAAAAAGCCGTGAAATTTTGCGCGAGGTATTCTTTATCGGACTCAGTCAGGGTCCCGACGATGCCAAAATCCAGAGAGATGTAGCGACCAAACGTGGCGGGCTCAATGCTGACCTGGATGTTACCCGGGTGCATGTCGGCGTGAAAAAAACCATCGCGAAACACTTGCGTGAAGAAAATCGTGACCCCGTCACGCGCCAGTTTGGGAATATTTACCCCTGCAGCACGCAGGCGCTCCACCTGGTTGATGGGTAGACCTTTCATTCGCTCCATCACGATGACTTCCGTGGCGCAATAGTCCCAGAACATTTCAGGAATCAGCACCAGGTTCAGCCCATCCATATTGCGGCGCAACTGCGCTGCGCTGGAAGCTTCGCGCACCAGGTCCAACTCGTCGTGCAGGTACTTATCGAACTCGGCGACCACTTCGCGCGGCTTGAGGCGCTTGCCGTCGTTAGACATGCCTTCGATCCAGCCCGCCATCATGCGCAGCAGGCTTAAATCTTTCTCGATTGCCGTCTGCATGCCCGGACGCAGCACCTTGACGGCCACTTCGCGGTTCTTGCCGTTGCGGTCTTTGAGCACCGCAAAGTGCACTTGTGCAATGGAGGCGCTGGCGATCGGTTCGCGGTCAAACGAAACAAAGATATCGTCCACTTTTTTATTGAAAGCGCGCTCGATGGTGGCGATGGCCACATCACTGCCAAAGGGTGGCACGCGGTCTTGCAGACGGGCCAACTCATCGGCAATATCCACCGGCAACAGGTCGCGCCGGGTGGACAACACCTGACCGAACTTGACAAAAATAGGCCCCAGACTCTCCAGCGCCTCACGGATGCGCTGACCGCGCGGCGCCTTCAAATTGCGCCCTATCGACAAAAAACGGGAAAGGGCGTGGAGCCAGGGTTTTTCAAAGCTGGTCAGGAACAACTCGTCCAGACCGTAACGCAACATCACCCAAACAATGAACGCGCCCCGAAACAGGCGAGTCATGTCGGGGCCTTGGGCGACCCATTGGCAACTGAACCCACGAACTGCTTCAAGGCATTGGCCATGCCACGCGCTGCCTGACCCAAACCGTGGGCGGGAGCGTCACCAATGATCTTGGCCAAGTCCTCTTCCAGGTCCCAGCGGACATGGTCAACCAGCCAATTCACCTCGGCGGCCAGTTGCACATCGCCTTCAATGCGCACGGTGGGCTTGTTGCCACGTAAAACCGCTTGCGCCAGGGCCAAGGGAGATTCTTCGGTCACCGCCAAGACCAGATCGGGTTTGGCACCGACCGGTGCGCGGTCCAGCAGACCGGCAGGCGTCGCCACCAATTCGATCGAAAAAGAGCGCCATTGCATCAGGACAACGCGGCCTTTCTGTCGGGCCAGTCGGCTGGTCGCTTCTTTTTCCTGGATCAGGATGTGATTAAGCAGCAGAACGATACGTCGCTGCGCCTCATCGACGGCCCAAACCGGGGGTTGAATATTTGGCAAGGGAAGGTTCCGAAATAAACCTTCAAGCAAAGAAAAAGGGGACTGTGTTTCCATAGTCCCCGATTATTCCCTGAATTCAAACTGATTTTGATTCAGGCGGTCATTGCGGTCCCGCAATGACAAATACTATTGACTATTGCAAGGCTTGAACGCCCGCCACCAACCAACCACTGTTACCGGATTTCAGTTTGGTCATATTCCAGACTTCGCGGAACGGGTTCGGGCTGGAATTCACCTCTTCCCGGATCATGCCGGAGAACTCGACGCTGGCCATGTAGCTCTCGCCCAGGTCTTCAATACCCAGCAAATGCGCTTCAATCATGACCACATCGGTCAAATTAACGGGTCCACCGGTGTGCACCTCGCGCTCGGCCAACTGCGACTGGATTTCCTTCAGCATGGTGTCGGTCATCATGACGCGCAAGGCGTTGATGTCAGATCTGTCCCATGCGGCCTGAAGGGACACGAAATTGGCCTTGGCTGACTGGAGAAATCCCTCGGTATCAAAACCAGCAGGCACGCCCCAGCTCTGAGAGCCGGTCAAGCCCGAGCCAATCATGGAACCAGACGCATCCGGCAAGGCCTTGAGCGAGTCGAAAGTCGACGTATTGCGCTCCCAAGGACGGGCTGAAGCGTCATTGCCCACGTTTTCAGGCCGGTAAGTCGCCGGTGTCTGGGCTGTGCTGGCGGGCGAAGCACCCTGAAAGGCGAAGGGCGAGTTGCCCGCATTTTGAGCGTCACCCCCTTGCGAAGCTTTGCGACGTTTCATGAACCAACCCACCGCCGCCATGATGACCAGCGCCAACAGCCCGAACATCAGCATCTGGCCGATGGCGCCTGCCATACCGCCCAGGCCTAAAGAGCTGGCCAACCAGGCCAAGCCAAGACCGGCTGCCAAACCACCCAACATGGCGCCCCAAGGCCGCTTGGGCGCGACGGCGGGTGCGGCTGGCGCAGGTGCCGGAGCCGGTTTCGCCACATTTTGTGCCGGCGCGGCTTGGCGCTGTGTCACATTGCTGGACTGCTGGCCGATCGACTTGCCGCCGCCCATGCGCCTTGCGGCTTCGGCATTAAAGCCGGCCAAAAGCAGGAATACTGCGAATACCAATGACCAAAATTTCATGATGTCTCCTATCGATTTTTTATAATTAACACTTGATGCCGACGTGCAAGGCTACCAGCCCACCACTCATGTTGTGGTAGTCCACATGGCCAAAGCCATTATTTTTCATCAGGGTTTTGAGCTCTTCCTGCCCTGGATGCATGCGAATCGATTCGGCCAGATAGCGGTAACTGGCATCGTCGCCCGCCACCAACTGACCCAATTTGGGCAAAATTTTGAAGGAATACCAGTCGTAGATTTTTTCCAGCGGTGGCGCCACTTTGGAGAACTCCAGCACCAGTAACTTGCCGCCCGGCTTCAGCACCCGATTCATCTCTGCCAGCGCCACATCCTTGTGCGTCATGTTACGCAAGCCAAAGGCCACGCTCACCACATCGAAATGGTTATTGGGGAAAGGCAACTTTTCAGCATCGCACACCAACGTGGGCAGCGAAATCCCGGCGTCAATCAAGCGGTCTCGCCCGGTACGCAGCATGGCTTCGTTGATATCGGTATGAACCACCTGCCCGCTTTTGCCGACCTTTTTGGAAAAAGCCATCGCCAGGTCGCCCGTACCGCCCGCAATATCAAGCACCTGGTAGCCTTCGCGGATGTCAGCAACCTGCACCGTAAACGCCTTCCAGGCGCGGTGCATCCCCATGGACATCAGGTCATTCATCAGGTCGTACTTGGGCGCCACGGAGTCAAACACGCCGCGCACGTGCTTTGCTTTTTCGGTCTCATCAACCGATTTGTAACCAAAATGTGTTGTTGTCATGGGGGCAATACTAGATGCGAAACACCAGTGCAAAAAGGAGGAATTCCCGCACCAGCGTTATTTCGTTGTGAATATGATGAAAATAGGGCTCTAGCCCCCGTGTTACCTGCGCTGATAGCTACTTAATCAATAGCGTAATAGTTCAGTGGCTGCCGCAGCTTTTACCGGCCTTCTCGGGCATGGGCGTGTCGCGCGTGACCCCGGCCTCAGCCAGACGGGCGGTGTAGTCCGACCACAGCTTGTCTTGCTGGGAGCCCAAAAAATAGAGGTAATCCCACGAAAAAATACCGGAGTTATGGCCGTCGCTAAACGACGGTTGTACCGCGTAGTTGCCAACCGGCTCCAAACCGTCCAGACCCACGTCCTTTTTGCCGCTTTGCAGCACCTCTTGGCCGGGACCGTGACCCATCACTTCGGCCGAGGGCGAGTAGACGCGCATCAGCTCAAACGGAATACGGAATTCAGCCCCATCAGAGAAACTGATTTGCAGCACTTTGGACTGGCTGTGCACTGTCATTTCCTGGGGCGTTGGAGCGCCGGATTGCAAACCTGCCATGTTGACCACCTTTTGTTAGACGTCGTGTTGAAAAAATGAACGATTAAAACTCAAACCAGCACGCGCTCAATGCCGCCGTTGTTGGCTTTTCTGACGTAGTCTGGCATCCACTGGTCGCCCAGAATCTGGTTGGCCATCTCGACCACGATGTAGTCGGCCTCCAACAGGCCGTTTTGCAGGTCATCGCCAAAACGGCTCAAGCCCTGCAAACACGCCGGGCAGGAGGTCAAGATTTTGACGTTTTCCTTCGGTCCCAAGCTGCCTTTTTCACGCAACTTGACTTCATTTTTCCGAATCTCTTCTTCCTTGCGAAAGCGCACCTGGGTCGAGATGTCAGGCCGGTTCAGCGCCAGCGTACCGGACTCGCCGCAGCAACGCTCCGACTGGATCACGTTGTCGCCGAGCAAAGCCTTGACGGTCTTGATCGGTTCCTGCAACTTCATCGGACTGTGGCACGGGTCATGAAACAGGAAAGAGCCCGCGTTTAGCAGCGTGATGCCCTTCTCAAGCAGGTACTCGTGAATGTCAATGATGCGGCTACCGGGGAATATCTTGTCGAACTCGTAACCCTGCAACTGGTCATAACAAGTGCCGCAACTCACCACCACGGTCTTGATGTCGAGGTAGTTCAGCGTGTTGGCAACCCGATGGAACAGCACCCGGTTGTCGGTGATCATCTTCTCGGCCTTGTCAAACTGACCGCCGCCGCGCTGCGGGTAACCGCAACACAAATACCCCGGCGGCAACACGGTTTGCACCCCGGCGTGCCACAGCATGGCTTGCGTGGCTAATCCCACCTGACTGAACAGGCGCTCTGAGCCACAACCGGGAAAATAAAACACGGCCTCGGTCTCAGCATTAGTCGCTTGCGGATCCCTAATGATCGGCACGTAGTCCTTGTCTTCAATATCCAACAAAGCACGGGCGGTCTTTTTGGGCAAGCCACCAGGCAACTTCTTGTTCACAAAGTGGATGATTTGCTCTTTGATCGGTGCCGTGCCCACCGTGGCCGGTGGTGCTTTGGTCTGCTTGCGCGAGATTACCTTCATCACATCGGCGGCGATGCGCTGCGCCTTGATCGCAACGTTGACCATCATGGAGCGTGCGAACTTGATCGTGTCCGGGTTGGTGGCATTGAGCATGAACATGGCCGCCGCACCCGCCGGGCGGAAGCTCTTCTTGCCCATTTTGCGCAAGAGGTTTCGCATGTTCATGGTGACATCACCAAAGTCGATATTGACCGGGCACGGCGACAAGCATTTGTGGCACACCGTGCAATGGTCGGCCACGTCTTCAAACTCTTGCCAGTGGCGAATCGAGATGCCGCGGCGCGTTTGCTCTTCGTACAAAAAGGCTTCGACCAGCAGCGAGGTGGCCAAAATTTTGTTGCGCGGGCTGTAAAGCAGGTTGGCACGCGGCACATGGGTGGCGCACACCGGCTTGCACTTGCCGCAGCGCAGGCAATCCTTCACGCTGTCGGCAATGGCGCCAATGTCGCTCTGCTGCATGATCAGCGACTCGTGGCCCATCAGCCCGAAGCTGGGGGTGTAGGCATTGGTCAAATCAGCCTGTAGACCCCGTTCATCCTGCGTGAGTAGCTTCGAATTTCGTAGCAACTTGCCTTTGTTAAAGCGCCCTTCCGGGTCAACTTTGGCTTTGTACTCGGTGAACGGGCGCAGCTCTTCGTCGGTCAAAAACTCCAGCTTGGTGATGCCAATGCCGTGCTCGCCCGAGATCACGCCATTGAGCGAACGCGCCAGCGCCATGATGCGTTTGACGGCCCCGTGCGCGGCTTGCAACATTTCGTAGTCGTCACTGTTGACCGGCAAGTTGGTGTGCACATTGCCGTCACCGGCATGCATGTGCAAAGCGGCCCAGACCCGGCCTTTGAGCACCCGTTGGTGCACAGCGTTGCACTCTTTCAGAATCGCCTCAAACGCTGCGCCGGTAAATATATTCTCCAGCGGTGCCCGCAACTGCGTTTTCCAACTGGCGCGCAAAGTGTGGTCCTGCAACTCGGGAAACAGCATTTCCACATCGCGCAGCCAACCGGCCCACAGCGTGCGCACCTCGCTAATCAGCGCTTGCGCCTGCGTCACGCGGTCTTCCAGCAATTCGGCCGACGTGATGCCATTGGCATCGCCTTGCTTGCCCAGCGGCAAATCGCTTCGGGCAAAAAACTCGGTCAGCGCATCGCACAAGGCAATCTTGTTGCGCAGGCTGAGTTCGATGTTGATGCGCTCAATGCCGTCGGTGTACTCGGCCATACGCGGCAGCGGAATCACCACATCTTCATTGATCTTGAAGGCGTTGGTGTGTTTGCTGATGGCGGCAGTGCGCTTGCGGTCCAACCAGAACTTCTTGCGCGCTTCCTTGCTGATGGCAATAAAACCTTCGCCGTTGCGTGAGTTGGCTATGCGTACCACTTCAGACGTAGCCCGGGCCACGTCGTCGGCATCGTTACCGGCAATATCGCCAAACAACACCATCTTGGGCAAGCCACCGCGCTTGGACTTGGTGGCATACCCTACCGCCTTGAGGTAACGGTCATCCAGATGCTCCAGCCCGGCCAGCAACACGCCGGAACGCTTTTGCTCGGCAAACATGAAATCGATGATCTCGACAATGCTGGGGACCGCATCGCGGGCGTTGCCAAAAAATTCAAGACAGACGGTGCGCGTATGCACCGGCATGCGGTGAACGACCCAGCGCGCACTGGTGATCAGGCCATCGCAGCCTTCTTTTTGAATGCCCGGCAGACCGCTTAAAAACTTGTCGGTGACGTCCTTGCCCAAGCCTTCTTTGCGGAAAGACTTGCCAGGGATGTCCAGACGCTCGGTGCGCAGCGGCGTTTTGCCGTCGGCCTTGAAGTATTTCAGCTCAAAGCTGGCGACCTCGGCATCGTGAATCTTGCCCAGGTTGTGATTGAGTCGCGTCACCTCAAGCCACTCGGCCTGCGGTGTCACCATGCGCCAACTGGCCAGGTTGTCCAGCGCGGTGCCCCACAGCACGGCTTTTTTCCCGCCCGCGTTCATGGCGATGTTGCCGCCAATGCAAGAGGCTTCGGCCGAGGTCGGGTCCACCGCAAACACAAAACCACCGCGCTCAGCCGCATCGGCCACGCGTTGCGTCACCACACCGGCTTCGGTCCAGACCGTGCCCACCGGCTCGGTCAAACCGGGCAGCGTCCGCATCTCGACCTCGGTCATGGCTTCGAGCTTTTCGGTATTGATGACCGCACTGCGCCAGGTCAGCGGAATCGCGCCGCCGGTGTAGCCGGTGCCGCCGCCGCGCGGGATGATGGTCAGCCCCAAGTCAATACAGCCCTTGACCAGACCGGCCATTTCTTCTTCAGTATCCGGCGTCAGCACCACAAATGGGTACTCGACGCGCCAATCGGTCGCATCGGTCACATGACTCACACGCGACAGGCCATCAAACTTGATGTTGTCCTTGGCCGTCAGCTTGACCAAGGTGCGCTGGGTCTTGCGACGCAAGGCCGCCGCTTCGACAAACGCCGCGTCAAACGACTGCACCGCTTGGCCGGCCAGTTTGAGCAACTCGCCCACCAGCGCATCGCGCTCCGGGTCAGTTTCAGGGGACCGCCGTTTTTCGACCTCATCAAGGCGATGATGCAAAGCATCCACCAACAGCACGCGCCGTTTGGGGTTGTCCAGCAGGTCATCCTGCAAATAGGGGTTGCGCTGCACCACCCAGACGTCGCCCAGCACTTCATACAGCATGCGGGCCGAGCGACCGGTGCGGCGCTCGTCGCGCAGGCGGTTAAGCAACTCCCAGGCGTGCTCGCCCAACAGTCGAATAACGATTTCGCGGTCAGAAAACGAGGTGTAGTTGTACGGAATTTCGCGGATGCGAGCGTGTTCGTGCAGCGCTTGGGTAGCAGGCGCCAATTGATTGAGCTGAAGGGGTGCGTTCATCGGGTTCTATAGTGGCAGCCAGAACGTGACACTGGGTGAGATCAAGCCCGGCTGGGCTGAGATATTACCGCAGCGCAGCATTCACCTACTGGCCTGATGGGGACCGGGGCCATCCCAAGCCGGAACGCGTGTTTAATCGGTGTGTTGACATCGCTGACCCACCTGGACGCGGACGCACAAGGCAAACCACCATGCTCATCACCGAAGAAAACTGGCCTTACCCGACCTGGATCGCCCACCGGGGTGCGGGCAAACTGGCCCCCGAAAACACCTTGGCCGCGTTCCGTCTGGGCGCCGCCCACGGCTACCGCATGTTTGAGTGCGACGTCAAACTGAGTGCCGATGGCGTCCCATTTTTGCTGCATGACGACACTTTGACGCGCACCAGCAACGCCCTATTGCAATGGGGAGCTGACGTCAGCGCGGTAGGGGGCGACCACGACTGGGGTACGTTGTCGCAACTCGACGCGGGCAGTTGGCACTCGCGGGCCTTTGCTGGCGAACCCTTGCCCTGTTTCGAGAACATCGCCCACTTCTGCCTGCATAACGGCTATGGCTTGAACATCGAAATCAAACCCACGACCGGGCAGGCGCGCCAGACCGGCACCGTGGTGGCCCAGCACGCGGCGCGGCTCTGGCGTAATGCCTCTGTGCCGCCCTTGCTAAGCTCTTTCGACCCCGAAGCACTGGCAGCAGCCCACGACACTGCACCGCATTTGCCACGGGGCCTGTTACTTGAAACACTCTGGAAAGGCTGGCTAGAGACGGCGCTGTCGCTGGAATGCGTGGCCATCATCTGCGACCACACCCTGTGGGAGACATCCAGCGTGACGCAAGCCCAAAGCGCCGGGTTTCGTTGCCTGAGTTACACCGTCAACGACGCGTCTAAGGCGCAGCGCCTGCTTGATCTGGGGGTTGAAGGCTTCATCACTGACCGGGTAGATTTGTTTGCCCCGGCCAGCTCGCAATAGCTTACAACCCTGACTTTTTGCCCCGTTACACTTCATGACGAGAACAAACGAAGGACGTCAGTGCCTGGGAGGTGGCGGCGTTAAAAGATTAATTTTATTGTTTTAGGAAAAAAACATGGCCATTTCATGTTCAAAATGCGCGACTGAAAATAACGACAGCGCGAAGTTCTGCAAAGGCTGCGGCCACGACCTGCGTACCGCCGCACTCACCCCGGCACCCGCTACCGACAACAGCCTGCCCTGCGGCAAGTGCCACACCGAAAACAGCCTCAACGCCAAATTTTGCAAAGCCTGTGGTGCCTCCATGGCGCCTGTTCCAGCGCCTTCATCACCATCGACGCCCGTACCTAATGTGATGCCTGTGACTGCGCCAGAAGCCACGCTTATTAAGGCTGTGGCAACTGCGCCGGACACGACCACCATCGCAGTTCCTGCGCCTCCTCCACCGCCGTCACCCGTACCTGTGGCTGTATCAAAACCGGCGCCCCATGTGGTGACGCCCTTGCCTGCGCCTGTTCCAGAGTCTGCCGCTACGCCAGACTTTGAGGAAACAGTGATCATCACGCCTGAGCCACTTCCGCCATGGGCTGTACCGACGCCCAAACCTGATTTTGAAAAAACTCAGATCCTGTCGCCTCGGCCCGTGATAACACCAACAATCACGCCCACGCCAAAGCCTTTACCGACACCTGCGCCCAAACCTGCCACTGTCGCTCCCCAGTCGTTCGTACAAGCACCAAACAAAGAGGTCATCGCGAAAAGCAACGCCAAACCCTTGGTGCTTTGGGGCAGTATTGCGGCCGTTGTGTTGGTTTTGGCAAGTGGCGGGGCTTGGTTCCTCACCCATTCCAAAAAATCAGCTGAGACAGAGACCTCTGCAGCGCCGGTACCTGCACCCGTGCCGGTCGCCCCCCCTGTAGCTGCGCCCGCACCCAGTCCAGCGCCAACGCCGCCTGTTGAACCGGCCTCGGCCCCCTTGCCCGTTGCAGCCCCGGCACCGGCTCCTGTGGTTGAAGCCGCGCCAGTAGTTCGCCCAGTGCCTGTAGCCCCTAAACCCTCGCCCAAACTGGCAGCACCCAAAGTAGCGCCAGTACCGGTTGCAGTGCCAAAACCAGCACCGCCCCCTGCACCGGTTGAGCCCGTCCATGCTGCTCCAAAACCGGCCCCTGCAGCACCCGTTGTCGAGGCGGGACCGTCCAGTCCCAAAGAAGCTTGTGGTGCACGC
>SESB01000628.1_pt1 | contig 25027 bp, 21 predicted proteins | sample 3171441 | NCBI WGS metagenome assembly SESB01 (sample SAMN06051867, study PRJNA518727) | freshwater metagenome | biome: subpolar coniferous forest; feature: holomictic lake; material: water; isolation source: holomictic Lake 227, 6 m depth | place: Canada: near Kenora, Ontario | collected... | reverse complement strand
CAGATCTCAATCTAGAAATGCGATTGTGTTGTAACGCGATAGTGAAATGAAATTTATTTGGGCGTAAATATGGAAAGATTAGAATTACAGATTCTTTTCTTATAAACACCGGGACTTGGGTCATGATTTTAAATTCAGTCATGCGCGCCCGAAATAAAAGTTAAGTCAAAAGATCGAACGGAAGATACGTGTAGTTTGCCACCATTTGTAGGCGGGTCAAATAGAATTACCTATATAAATAAATTTTTTGTTTAATCACAAATCGGCGATAGATTCAGCATGGCCGAGGAAGCGCGTCCAAATAACTAATTTAAAGCCGTTTATTAAGATATTTTCAATTTAGTCTTATGTTTTTTGATATTCGAATCAGCCTGCAAATTGATGGCAAGAACTAGAGACTAAGCGGGGCGAGCCCGCCATGGAAAACCGACTCGTCACTTGCATACTTGTTCACTTCAGCCGTGCAAAAATTTTAATTCACTTCTTCTTCGCAGCCGAATTCAGCGCCTTTTGCGCCGTGACCAGTTGCGTGAGTGTGGCGTCGTCCAACTCCGTGGGTTGGCCTTGCCAACGCACAATGCCGTCGCTGGAAACAACGGCGCAGCTTGGAATGCCTTTCACTTTAAAGAATGAACTTAATTTGTTGCTTGGGTCAAGTGCAAGCGAGTAGGTGAATGAAGCGACATCCAATTTGTATTTCGCCATGCCGTCGTCAAAGGCGCTTTTGTTTTCGTCGCTAATGCCAACGCACACCACATCGGCGGCAAATTTGCTGGCGGTTTCATTCATGTGGGGAATGGATGCGCGGCACGGCGGACACCATGTCGCCCAGAAATCAATCACCAAAAGTTTTTTGTCCATCTTGGGTTGTTTGGTAATCCACTCTTGCACAAAAAATGGAATCAGTTGATTGCCGCGCTGATCGCTTGCGGTGGTGACAGCGTTCGTGAACGTTGGAAATGGCGTGTTAGATTTTGGGCCCCAGTTGCTGGAAGAAGCGCCTTTTGCGCCACCAGCAACCGCGCCTGCGCCGCCACTTTTTTCCGCCAACAAAAATGCGCACGCGCGCTTGGCGCCATCCGCCGTCAGTCCCGCAAATCGAATGTTGCCGCTTTGGTCCACCACAATGTTGGCGGGTTTTTTCGGCAGACCAAGCAACGTGCTCCAACTTCCTTCTGGATCAAGTGCGATCAGAAACGGCGCATTCTTCTCGTATTTCTTTTTTAATTTTTCCGCGTCGGTGGGAATGATGACGGCAATAAATTTCACATCGGCGGGCAGCATTTTTTTTAATTTCTCGGCGGCGGCCATGCCAAACGGTTTGTCTTGCGCGCTTTGAATCACGGTCACGGCCGTCGTAAATGATGTTTGCGCGGCGCCACCTAGCCACTCAACACTCGCTGGCGCAACAGTCACGGGCTTACCAATTTTTTCTGTCAGCGCCTCGCGGTCGGCATCATCAAGTTTTTCAAGCCATTTGGTATTCGCGCTGCCGTCGTCGGCGGGCAGGTCAATGGGCAGTGGCTTTTTAATTTCCTTGGTGTCTTTATCGCCAGCGATTTGCAACGCGCCCAAAAGTGCCAGCATGATCAAGCCAATTTTTACGCGATATGGTGCGATGTGCATCGGCGCATCGTAACGCGTGAAGTGTGATTACTCCGCGCGTGAATCACTTGATGCAACCGTGGTCACGCGCGTGCGACCCGAGCTTCGCCGAGCAAGTTGAATCACCACAACGCCGCCAAGAATAAAAATGGTCGCAACCGCAGTGCGCAAGCCGGGTTGCTCGCCAAGGAAAAACCACCCAAGCACAATGGCAACCAACGGGTTCACGTAGGCGTACGTGGAAACCGACGCCGCGCTGACATGGTGCAACAACCAGACGAACGCGGTGAAGCCAATCATCGAACCGAACACCGCTAAATACAGCCACGCAATCCATGCGGAGTCGTTCCATGGAATTGTGCCGATGGGTTTCCATGCTTCAAAGCACGCGCTGAACGCAAGCAACATCAATCCGCCTGAAATCATTTGCATAGCGCTGCACGCCAGCGGATGCGGTGGTTGCGAAACTCGTCTGCCAACAATGCCGCCCACGCTCCACAAAATGCAACTGGCTAGCACCATGAAACTGCCGATCACATCAATGGGCGTTTGATCAGTGGTTGCGAAAAGTTTTCCGCTCATTAACACACTTACTCCAAACAGACCCACCGCAAGTCCTGCGATAATTTGCGGCGTGAATTTTCCCACGCCAGTTTGCCAGCGATCAAGCAGCAACATCCACAGCGGAGTTGTTGCCACAATCAGCGCCGCAAGTCCCGACGGCAAGCCTGGTCGCCCAAGGCTCATGCACAGCAAACCGTTTGCGCCCAGCATCATGAACGCGCCCACTAAAAATGCGCCGCGCCAATACGCGGGTTTGCCCAGCCAGTGAAATTTAAATTTTCCAAGCGCCGCCAAGATGAGCATCAATGTTGTGCCGGCCAGAAAAAATCGTGAGCCGCCCACAAAGAGCGGGGGGATTTTTGTGACCGCGATCTTCATTCCTAAATACGTGCTGCCCCAAATGACATACACCAACCCAAAGCATGTAATGGTCATGGCGACCGGTTTTGAAGATGGGGAATTCACTGATGACACAAGGGAATCAAAGGTTTTTTTGCGCGAGATTGAGCGTATTGGACAGGGCTATGCGCGCGGGCGTTCATGAGAAATTGAATGGTAGCGATGACTTCGATCTTGATGCAAAATTCCCTATGATGACTTTGGCGTAGTGCCGCCTATGGTTGTGTTCATGCTTGAAAGGATCCCATGTCTTCACTGAAATCAAACACTTCTGATCACGTCAATGTCAACGCGCAGCAGGCCGCAAGTCCGGCGCGCTCCATAAACCCTGAAGCGGTCACGCTGTCTGGCTATGAAGTCGAGCAGCAATATGGCCCGAACATTTCCACCACCGACGCCAAGGATTCAACCAAGCCGCACGCGCGCATTGGACAGCCTGGAGAATTTCCATTCACGCGCGGCGTGCATCAAACCATGTACCGAAATCGTTTGTGGACCATGCGTCAGTTCGCTGGCTTTGGTAGCGCCGACGACACCAATAAAAGATTTAAGTATTTACTAGACAATGCCAAAGGAACCAAGGCCAACACGGGTTTGTCCACCGCGTTTGATTTGCCAACGCTCATGGGCCGTGATTCAGATGATCCGTTGGCGGCCGGTGAAGTGGGTCGTTGCGGCGTGGCCATTTGCACCATCGACGACATGCACCGTTTGTACGCCGACATTCCTGTGGGCGAAGTCACTGTCAGTCAAACGATCAATGGACCAGCGTGCGTGATTTGGGCCATGTATTTAGCCATGGCAAAGCAGCGCGGCATTTCATGGGATTCGCTGGGCGGAACGCTGCAAAATGACATTTTGAAAGAGTTCCACAGTCAGAACGAATTCATTTATCCACCAGAGGCCAGCGTGAAGTTGGTGGTGGACACAATTGAATTCGCTGCGCAGAACACTCCAAAGTGGAACTCCGTTTCAATTAGCGGCTACCACATTCGCGAGTCTGGTTCCACCGCCACGCAAGAGTTGGCGTTCACTTTGCGCGACGGCATGGAATATGTGGAAGCATGTTTAAAGCGCGGTCTTGATGTGGATTCATTCGCGCCTCGATTAAGTTTCTTCTTCAATAGCCATAATGAGTTCTTTGAGGAGATTTGCAAGTTGCGTGCCGCGCGGCGTATTTGGGCCAACGCCATGCGCTTCCGATTTGGCGCCAAGCAAGAACGAAGTTGGCTGATGCGCACCCATGTTCAGACCGCGGGTTGCTCGCTCACTGAGCAACAACCCATGAACAACATTGTGCGCGTGGCTTATCAAGCGCTCGCGGGCGTGTTGGGCGGTTGCCAAAGTTTGCACACCGACAGCATGGATGAAACTCTTGGCTTGCCAACGGAGGCCGCGGTTCGCGTGGCACTTCGAACGCAACAAATTCTGGCGCATGAAACTGGCGTGCATCGCACAGTGGATCCGCTTGGCGGAAGCTGGTTTGTGGAGGCTCTGACCGACCGCATGGAAACCGACGCCAATGAATTCATCAAGGAAATTGATGACATGGGCGGCGTGGTTGCCGGCATTCATAAGGGCTATTTCCGCAGACAAATCGCCGAAGCCAGTTACCGCTTTGGCCAGGAAATGGAGGCGGGCGACCGCGTGATTGTTGGCGTGAACGCATATCCAGAAGGCAACGAGGATCGCCAAATGGAGATCCTGCAAATTCCGCATGAGGTGGAGTCACAGCAGAATGAACGCCTTGCCAAATTCCGCAGTGAGCGCAACGCGGACTTGGCCAAGAAAGGTCTTGATGGAATTCGCGCGGCTGCGCGCGCCGGCGAGAATGTCATGCCATCGCTTGTGCAAGCGTCGCTTGATCGCTGCACACTTGGTGAAATGGTGCAAGCCATGGCCGATGTATACGGGCGTTACGCGGGTGGCCCTGAATGGTGATTCGATATCTTTTGACATGCGTTGTTGGCGCCATGCTTGCGTTCACATGGGGTGGCATTGCGTGGGGAAATAATCTGTGGTCATGGGCCATGAAGCCCGCCTCCGCGCCTGTCGAATTGCTTAACGCGGTGGAAATGAACATGAGCCAAAGTGGCGCGTTGTTGTATCCAGGTTTTCCTGTGTTGCCCGCAACGGCAACGGCAGCAGAAAAAAAAGCCAGCGAAGATGCCACTGTTGCGGCGTACAAAAAAGGTCCGGTGTTCACGGTTTTGTTTCACAAGAACGGCGCCGACATGAGCGATCCACGCGTGTTTGTGCGGGGTTTTCTCATTGAATTGTTCGCCACGGCGGCGTTGGTTGCGCTGATTGGGTTGGGCGGCTCAGGCCACGGACCGCTTCGAAGATTCATGGTGTTGCTGGCCGCTGTTGTGTTTATGAACATGGGCGTGCATTTGGTGGCGTGGAACTTTATGTATGTGCCCACGGATTGGACCTTGGCCATGATCATGGATAGTGCGGTCACGTGGACGCTCGCTGGTTTGCCCGCCGTGATATTTTTAAGATCAATGCGTGAAGGCGACACGCTTAAGGAATTTCAATCAGCGTGAGTCAGATCAGCGTCACGCCTCCATCTCCAATTCAACAACCAGGTACGCCGCATGAGGGTGCCGCGCGTGTGATGTTCGCGGCCACCATTGGCAATGTGATGGAGTGGTATGACTTCGCGGTCTACGGATATTTAGCCACCACGCTTGGACCGCTTTTCTTTCCCAACGAAAGCCAGACGGCGCAAACACTTTCCGCATTCGCGGTGTTCGCGGTGGGCTATCTCATGCGGCCAGTTGGCGCCATGGTGCTTGGACCAATTGGTGATCGCTTTGGCCGGCGCGCCATGTTGGTCATGAGCGTCATCATGATGGGACTTTCAAGTTTGATCATGGGCTTGCTTCCAACATTCGCGCAAGTTGGTTTGGCGGCGCCCGTGTTGATGGTGTTGTGCCGCATGGGCCAAGGCATGAGCGTGGGTGGCGAATACACCGGAAGTATGACGTATTCCGCGGAAATAGCGCCAATTCGCTGGCGCGGCACACTGAGCAGTTTGGCAACAGTGGGTTGCCTTACAGGGTTCTTGTTGGGCTCCGCAACGGATTGGATTTTAAAGGAGCAACTGAGCGCCGAAGCGGTCAGCGTCTGGGGTTGGCGCATTCCATTCTTACTTGGTCTGCCCATTTGCGCCGTCGCTATTTGGCTGCGATCAAGTTTGCCCGAGACCCAGGATCAAAGTGCGAAAGAGGATTTGAGTGTGGGCAAGGTCTTCAACGACATCACGCGCAATTATCGCAAGGCGTTCGAAATTATTTCCATTGTCACTGGCGTCAACATTGCGTTCTATTTGTTCTTTGTATGGGCGCCGGATTTATTGGAGCAGGGCGTTGCCAAAGGCGAGCCATGGGTGCAAGGCTTGAACACCATGTCAATGGCGTATCAAATTCCGTTGATCTTGGCTGGTGGTTGGTTGAGCGATCGATTTGGTCGACGCTTGATCAGTATGATCAGTGTCGTGATGTTGTTGATTGTGTCCGTGCCCGCAATGCATTTGTGTCAATCTGGAATCAAGAGCGAGTTTGCGATTGGCCAGGCGCTGGTGGGAATTCCAGTTTCCATTTTGTTTGGTTTGCAAGGCGCCATGATTGTGGAACTCACGCCCGCCGCCATTCGCTGCAGTCTTTTTAGCGTGGCGTATTCCCTTGCAATCGCCATATTTGCAGGCACTTCGCCGCTGATTGCCACTTGGTTTGTGGAGTCATTGAAGTGGCAATGGGGGCCAGTGACCTATTTAATGGTGAGTTTGTTGGTGAGCCTTTGGACGCTTTTCACGCTGCCTGAAACACGTCATCGGTCAATGGCCGAGTTGAATTCCTCACGCTGATGTGTTGACGCGGGTACGTTGCAAAGAAGGCAACTCACTTTCGTTGCGGAATCCGTACTATCTCAAACTATGGCAGCTTTTCAAAGTCCAAAAGGAACGCGCGATTTCTATCCAGATCAAATGGCGCTGCGTCGCCATGTGGAAAATATTTGGCGCAAGGCCAGCGTGGATTGTGGCTTTGATGAGATCGAAGGTCCCACCTTTGAACATTTGTCCTTGTTCACCGCCAAGAGCGGTCCGGGAATTGTCAGCGAGCTTTTCTCATTTCGCCGAGCTGGTGGGAGCGATGATTACGCGTTGCGCCCAGAGTTCACGCCAACATTGGCGCGCATGGCTGCCGCGCGCGCGGGAACATTGTCCGTGCCAACAAAGTGGTTCGCCATACCGCTGCACTTTCGTGCGGAGCGTCCGCAGCGTGGAAGGTTGCGCGAGTTTGTGCAGTGGAACGTGGACTTGCTTGGAAGCGAAGGCGCCGCGGCTGATTGCGATGTGATCGCGTGCGCCGCATTGGCTCTGGAAAGACTTGGTTTAAAGCCCACGGATGTGCGTTTTCGCTTGGCGCATCGCGGAGCTTCAGCGGCCGTGTTGACCGCCGCGGGCGTGGCGGTGGATCACATTGGTGAAGCCTTTGAATTGCTTGATCGCCGCGACAAATTGTCGCCTGAAGAATTTCAAACGCGCGCGGTCAAGCTTGGACTTGATGACGCGGCGCAGAAAAGATTCGCCGCCATCGCGGGAACCAAACTTCCAGTGTCGGCAAGCATGAATGAGGTCGCAGCATCTCTTGGCGTGGGCGCCGATGTGCTTGCGCCACTTGCGGAGTTGTCCGAGAAATTAAATGCGCTTGGTCTGTCGGATTGGTGCCAATGGGATTTTGGAATTGTGCGCGGACTTGCGTACTACACAGGCACCGTTTTTGAAGTGCACGAGTGCGCTGGCAAAGAGCGTGCCATCGCTGGTGGCGGACGATATGACGGGCTTGTCGAATTATTCGGTGGACCAAAAATGCCTGCAATCGGTTTTGGAATGGGCGATGTTGTGCTTGGACTTGTGTTGGCTGATAAAGGATTGTTGCCAAAAGATGGCGGGGAACTTTTGCCGCGTCCCGATGTGTTTTTAATTTCTGATGGAAGCGACGCTTCCGAAAAAGAATTGCCCAAGTTGGTCATGCAAATTCGTCGCGCGGGTTTGCATGCGCGCCATTCGTGGAAAGCCACCAAAAACGTGGGAAAATTGCTCAGTGAAGCGGGCAAGTATCGCTCACGCACCGCGCTCATTCTTGGCGCGGAAATGGCCGATGGCGCGGTCGCCATTAAAGACCTTGATGGTGGTGGACAACGTGTTGTGCCGCTTGCCGATGTGGTGGCGACATTGAACGCAATGAAGATTGCGAACCCAGCTTCTCTCTAAATCTCAACAAGGGATGAGCGAGCGCACGTGTCTGATTCAACACTGCGTATTTGGTTTTAAGAATTCAAAACTTTAGCGAAGGCGCTTGCGAACTCTGGTGAGCCAAGCGTGTCATCAAGCGCTTTCAAGCGGGCCGCACGCATGGTTGCGCGTTCATCCCATCGCTTTGCCGCGCGCAAAATTTCTAATTGACGCAACTGGCAAAGCCACCACGCCTGGTCGCGTTGCGCAGGATTTGGTTCATACTCCTGACCAGCGAGTAGTTGTTTGTAAATAGACATGGCTTCGCCAAGCGACGCGTCATTATTGCGAGCGAATAAACATTCAGCCTTGCCAAGCAACGCTTCTTTGGAATTGGGTTTGAATCCAAGAGACTTGTCATAGGCTTTGCATGATTGATCAAATTCACCTGCAAAACGCAGTAAATCTGCTAGGTCAAGCCAAGCCACCGCGTCGGTTGAGTTGCTCATGCTGAGCGTATTCATAAGCGACACCGCAGTGGCGGAAAGAGTTGTATTGAAAGTTGGCATGACCGCCGTCCAACGTTCCTTGGGCATCAAGGCGTGCAATCTTCTTGCTGTCAGTCCCGCGACAAGGCCTGGGTTCTTCTGGTTAGCGGCAATCAACTCTTGGTCCTTGGAAATATCTTTAGCCAATGCCGTGGTCGCGGAAATTTTTGCGGACAATCGACGCGCTGCCGCGGTGGGGCCAAGCGTTTCACCACTACTTCGCGCAAGGCAATCCAATGCAGCTTGATAGCGGCCGCCTTCAACTTCAATCCACGCCTGCGCCGCGTTCAATCGATCTTTCATTTCCTTGACGGTTGAAGTGTTCGCATCAAAGCTGGCGGTGGGCGCGGAATTTTCAAGAGAGCAAGTACGTTTCTCAGCTAGCGCCTCCGTGGCCAGAGTTTGTCTTTCCAATTGCCACAGTCCAAATTCCGCGTGATCTGGAAATGTGGATGCGCCCAAATTCACAGCCTTTTCCAAGCGATTTCGTGCCACGGCATCTTGCCCGTCTGCTCCCTTGTCCAGTTCCCAGCTCACGCGAATTGCAAGAGCAATGGCGGCGGGACTCGCTGCGTCGGCGGCATGTTCGTTGGCAAGCCGAATGGATCGGTCGGCGGCGTCGCTCCAATGATCGGCTGCAAGATCCATGCGCGTTAATGTTCGCAAGGCGGCGGCCTGCATGACGCCAAGCACCGCAGGATCGTTGGTCAATGCTTGCAGCTGGCTCATTCGATCGTTGATCAATTCACCTTTATCAATCGCTTGATCAGCTGAAGCGATCATGCACATTGGATCTCGTTCAGGAAGTGGTGTACCGTCGCGCTCAATTGAAGCCAGTTTGGCAAGCACGGCGTCGCGCGTGGACGAAATATCTTTTGTGGAACTGTGGCGCAGCACATCGGCCAAGGGTGCCGTCCAAACGCGTTGTGTGGTGGGCGAATCCGCGGCCAACTCACCCATGGCTTGTTTGCGCAGGCGACAGAGCAACTCCGCAATGGCCAGTTGACGAGTGATCGAACCAGTGCCTTCTAAAACAGTCGCCGCGTCGGCGGCTTGGTTGGGACCACGCAGCAATCCCGCCGCGCGCAACGAAGCTAAATCGGCAAGCGTGACTAAAGCCTCATCATTTGCCGCTTTTTGCCTTGAAAGTGAAAGATATCTATTGGCACGCAACTCGTCACCCAAGCGCGCCGCGGCCAAGCCACCATAGCGGCTCACGATGCTTGTGGTCCGGTCGTCCAGTTCGGTCACAAGCGCGTCCAATCGCGAGAGCGCCATTTCCGCCATCGCTCGACGCTTTTGCGAGTCGTACTCCGCTGTTTCGGTGTTCAATATTTCCGCCAGCGATCTTAAGAGTGGAATGCGTCGCGCGCGTTCAACCTGCTCAAGCTGCGCAATGATTTGTGGCGTGGGTCGGTCGGGTCCCTTGCGCTCAATCACCACAAGGGATGATGCATCGGCGTCCTCCGCGGCCAGCAACATTTCGCGCGAAAGGTCGCGCACTCTGCGACGCGCCTCTGGGCCAGCGATTCCAAAGATGACTCGGTCCACATCGTCACCCGCGGGAAGCGCCACCGTGAAGCAATCCTCCGCGTGATCGGCCAACCAGATTGGCCAACGCGCGTCATTTTTATTTGTGGCCAAAAGCCCGCGACGCACTGCAAGGAGTTCCTCCGCGGCAGTTCGTTGCAAAGCCTCTGTTGGAGCAAGTTTCACACGCTGCTTTAAATTGGCGATGCTCTCAAGCGCCGAGGCGGAGGAATCACTGGCGGTTTGCGCAGCTGTATTGGAGGGTTGTGGCTTTGTGTCTTGCGCGGCTCCGTGCGCGTAAATGCTTATAAATAAAGCCAAAAATGAATATTTCACACAACTCATTGCGGCTCCGCGAAGTGAATCTGTTGGTAGCCAGCGCGCACAAGACCGTTGAACGCGGCCACAGCGTCCTCCCATGGAACTTCTTTTGCGGGCGCCAACTCAAGTGGGTGGTCACTTGGAAAAAGTCCATTTGGATTCTCTGGTGAATAGCGTTTGGAATTGAATACTTCCGTGAGTTGCTCAAACGATTCTGGTTGCGCCATTGGAGCCAACACCTTGATCATGGTGTGATTGTCTTTGCGAAACAACTCAATGCGAAGCGGGGGCTCATCCAAAGTAAGCGCGGTTGGATTCACCATGGCAACACCGCGTTGGCTTAAATCCGTGCGTAACAATTCTTCGCGATCCAACGTTTTATTTGCGCACACAAAGAACACAAGCAAGAAAAATGTGACGTCGATCATTGGAATCACATTCAGTGAAATGCCTCGCTTGGCTCGTCGCGCAGCGCGCCTATTGGCAAGCACGTCATCAGTGGAATGGGAATAAGTTTCAACTGGCCCTTGGCCGCGGGCAAGTTCATCAAGCGCTGCGGCAATGGATGCAGTTTCAGCCACCACGATGCTCCGGTTGCACGGCAAGCCGTAATTTCACAACATGGCCAGGAATTGCGGTCGCGGCGGCTTTGCCAACTTGATCTAAAACAGGGGAAATATAGGTGTATTTTACATTGGCATCCGCGCGTAAATGCACTTGCGCGGCGGGGTTGGCGCGTATGGCGGCTGTGACGGCTTTGCTCAGCGATTGCAGTCCAGTTGGGTTGACGTCAAAATCTTCTCCTGAAAATCGCCATGAGGTCACATTGCCATCTTGGTTGGCGATCGCGTTGATGACAATGCGCGGTTCGTTGCGGGCAGGGACCGCGGCGGTCGGCGAAGGCTTGGGCAGATTCAATTTTACAAAATCCGCAATTCCAATTTGAGATACAAGCGCGAAAAAAACCACAAGCAGCATTGCGATATCGATCAATGGAGTGATCACCGCCTCAATCTTCGCGGGTCCGCGAGTGAGCATGCTTCTCATCGAACAACTTCCGCCGTTGGCGATACGCGAAAGGCAGCCGGTGACATAGAGCGCGACTGACCAGGCGCGAATCGATTGAGGGATGTATCCACGCGACGCACGGACTCCAACGTGGCGGCGTCAACGGCGTTGCGCATGGTGGCGTACGCGCCAAGCGCGGGAATGGCGATGAGCAATCCCCAAAATGTTGCCACCAAAGCGGTTCCAATTCCAGCGGCAAGCGTGACGGGATCAGCGTTTCCGCCTGTTCGTGCGATGGTTTGAAATGCCATGATTACGCCGTAAACCGTGCCTAAAAGACCAATCATGGGGCTGACTTGTCCTAGAACATTCAGCGGCTCCAATTTGCGAAATCGTTTCACGGCGGCTTCTTCGCCAGCTTGCTCGGCGGCGCGCACCATGCTTGCATGTCCCGCTGGCGCCTGTCGAAGCGCCGCGCTCAGTATGGCGCTGTAGTCGCTTGACTCTGCCGCCGCCAATTCAACCACCTCCACATGGTGTCCTTCATCAAGCAACTTGTCCATTTCATTGGCGAATGCCAACGGCAACATTCGCTGTCGCTTGTTGCGCACCCACAAAGTAGAAATCAAATACATATTCGCCATGCTCATGGTCATCAGCAACCAAATCATGCAACTACCGACCCATTCAATTCGACTGGAGCCATCTGGACTTGTCTCCATGATCACAAAGAAAATGCTTCCAAAACCTTGAGCGAGCGAATTGGATGCAGGAACAAGCAGGGCGAACGCGGTTGCGACATGACGAATCTTCATATAAATCTCCTAGCGGGTGTCAAGACCAAGATCTTCTCGTGTGATGTTGATAAATCCTTCGGCGCCACCATGTTCTTTTGCAATTCGTTGCAAAGTTCCAAGTGGATCTGGATCAAGAAATTGAATGCATTGCACGCGTGTCAAGCGGCGGTTGGTTGCGGGGTCAATTGGGTTGAGGCGTTCTAGCGCCGCAAGAAGGGCCATTTCCGACATTTCAAATTCGCCAGAGCCAGTGATGTCGGATGAAAGCAGGAAAATAATTTCTGGGTGCATGGCCATGGCCGCCTCAAATGCGGCGACGGGATTGGATCGGCCCGACGGAATCATTTTGGACTCGATCCATTTCATGGTTTCGCTCACGCGCTCAGGCGTGGCCGATTGCAAATTTCCGCCAGGCGGAACCGTGACCGCATCGCCACGCTGGAAAAAAATCACTCCAAAACTTTGGCGCGGATCAAGTCGCTGCAAACTTTTACGAAGTTCCTCAATGATCAGTGGAAAAGTTCCAACCAAGCTTCCGCTTGCGTCCACCACATAGACCACGCGCCGCGCGTTGCTGGCTTTGAGTCCCGCAAAATTAATAGTGACCGCATTTGTTGCCGCGTTCAATTGTCCAAACTCATGCGCCGCCAAAGACAATGGCGCTTGTACTTGACGCACTGCGATCAACGCTTGCTCTGTATCACTTCGCAATGTTTGTGATTGCGTCAAAGTCATGTCGCTGGCTTGCGCGCCCCCAGGAAGATTTGCGGACTGACGGAAATCACTTCCGCCACTGGCCGCGGATTCGGCGATCAGATTCACGGTGGGCGCGTATGCGGGGCGCTCAAAATCAAGCACAAGGGTTGGCGGAGCGATTGGCTTGCGCGCTAATCCAACGGTGGTCGCGGCGGCGGCAATCACCAATCCTGCGGCAATTCCATGCGCGCCAAGCGAGGCAATCCAGGCAAAAACAACGTGAAATGTAGAGTTTTCGCGTGGGCGCCCTCCAAACTTCCGAATGGATTGCGCAAGCGATGTGGCTTGGCTGTTGGGAATGACTTGATTCTCAATCGGTGTGTCCATTGATCAATCCGCGTCGTGCTTGGCAAAGATAAGTCGGTCAAGCGAGAAGCGCCCCGGGCCAGTCAGTAAAAGACTGAATGAAATTAAGACGGCCGTCAAGGCTGTCGCAAATGCGTGCATGGTTGCGACTTGCCAATCCCATGGCAGTGATCCGCGCACTTGTGGCCACGTCATAAGCCAAATGTGAAAAGCGCTACCGATGAAAATCAGCAGCGCAAACCAGCGCGTGAACAAGCCCGCTAATAAAACAATTCCGCCAACCAGTTCTGCGATCGCGCAGACCCAACCAACGATCAGCGGTTGTGGAACTTTGGAATCATCCAGTCGAAGAATAAAATGATTCAGGTTGCGCATTGAATGGCTGCCAGCGCTGGACGTGTCCGATTCATCTTTGTCACTGTCGCCATAATTGTTCACGCTCCATGCCACAGGCTTGATCTTCTCAACGGAATTCTCAATCATTTTTACCGGGGTGCCCATGGCCTCAATGCGGGCGGCGTCCTCACTGGTGAAATTGGACGTGCGGAAGATGGAAACATAGCCCGCGGGTAGAACAATGGTGGCCAAAATAATTCGTGCTATGAATGGTGCGAGTTGAAGGGACGCTTTTTGACTTAGGCTCATAAGTTGATTCTGTCGATGAAAGGTGCTGTAACTTGCTTCCAACCAAACACAAAATCAATGCTATCGACAAGAAGACCTACGGTGGCGGCAAGAACCGGTGATAGGATTCGAAACTCATTCGCCGCGGGTGTGGCGGAACTGGCAGACGCGCTGGATTTAGGTTCCAGTGGGCTTAAACCCGTGCAGGTTCGATTCCTGTCACCCGCATTGAATGATTTGTCGCTGAAATAGAAACATGGCCATTGCCCACAACAATTCTTGGAAGCCAGAGAGTTGGAAAAACTTTCCCGCTGTTCAGCAACCGCGATACGCCAATGCCACTGCGCTTGAACATGCGCTGACAGAGTTGTCGCAGTTGCCACCACTGGTGACCAGTTGGGAAATTGAGTCGCTGAAGTCGCAACTTGCCGACGCCGCGGAGGGCAAGCGATTTTTATTGCAGGGGGGTGATTGCGCTGAAATGTTCGACGAGTGCCGCAGCCCCGTCATTGCGGCGAAACTTAAAATTCTTTTGCAAATGAGTTTGGTGTTGACGCACGGCGGCGGTCGTCCTGTGATTCGCGTGGGACGCTTCGCTGGTCAATACGCCAAGCCGCGCAGCGATGAATTTGAAACTCGCGGCGACATAAAATTGGATTCCTATCGTGGAGATCTGGTGAACGGTTTGGAATTTCATGATCAAGTGCGCACGCCAGACCCGCATCGTTTAATTGATGCCTACAGCCGTTCCGCGCTGACTCTCAATTTCATACGCTCGCTTGTGGACGGTGGATTCGCCGATTTGCACCACCCGGAATACTGGGATTTGGACTTTGTGCAGCACAGTCCACTGCGCCTTGAATATCAGAAAATAACGCGGGAAATAGGGCAAAGTCTGCGGTTTATGGAGACCTTGGCTGGCGCTCCCGTGCATGAAATGCGCCGCGTGGATTTTTTTACCAGCCATGAAGGATTGGTGCTTCCATATGAGCAAGCGCAGACGCGGCAAGTTCCCCATCGCCAAGGTTGGTGGGATCTTTCAACGCACATGCCTTGGATTGGATATCGCACCGCGGTGCCTGGCAACGCGCACATTGAATTTTTCCGTGGCGTGCAAAATCCAATCGGCGTGAAAGTTGGTTCAGGCACCAAAGAAAGCACGTTGCTTGAAATTATTCACGCGCTGAATCCAACCAATGAGCCTGGCCGCCTCACGCTGATCCATCGATTTGGCGCGCATGACATTGCCAAAAGTTTGCCCGTGCTTATTGACGCTGTTGCTAAAAGCAAGGCGCGCGTTCTCTGGGTGTGCGATCCAATGCACGGCAACACGGAAACTGTCACTATTCAGAGCGGTCCGCAAGCTGGCGCCAAAGTGAAGACGCGACAGTTCGCGCACATTTTGTCGGAGATTGAACAAGCGTTTGAAATTCACAAGCAGAAGTCAAGTGTGCTTGGTGGCGTGCACTTTGAATTGACTGGCGAGAATGTCACCGAGTGCACTGGTGGCGCGCGCGGTTTAAGCGACGATCAATTGGCGCAGTCCTATCGAAGCCGCGTGGATCCGCGTTTGAATTACGAGCAATCTTTGGAGATGGCCATGTTGGTTGCGCGACGTTTAGACCAATGAGCTGACCACTGATTGCGCTAGGCGCTGTTGATGCAGCGCTCCACCCAACTCATCGCCACCAAACTTGCGCAATTCGGTTACATTCTGCCACTTCATGCCTCAGAAACGCCGCGTTGTCATAACAGGAATTGGCGCCACCTCCGCGGTGGGAGTTGGCGTGGAATCGCTGTGGAACGCGCTACTTTTGGGGCAATCTGGCGCAAAGTTGTGCGACACATTCGACATGAGCGGGTTTTCGTGTCCCTTTGTGGCGCAGTTGCCCGCTGATCAATTGGACATCAAACAATTTGTTCCAAAGAGTTACCGCAAAGCCACCAAAGTCATGGCGCGCGACATTGAACTTGCCGTCGCCGCGGCGCACGAAGCCGTGAAGGACGCGGGGTTGGTCACCAAGTCGCATGAGCCCGCCGATGGCAAAGTCACGCTTCCAGCCAATCGCATGGGTTGTCAAATTGGCGCGGGTTCAATCGCCGCTGAGGAAAACGAATTAACCGTGGCCTTCGCATCAAGTCAAACTGCCGAGGGCGAAATTGATTTGGGCGCGTGGGGTTCAAGTGGCATGCAAAATATCACGCCGCTTTGGATGTTGAAATATCTGCCCAACATGTTGGCGTGTCATGTCACCATTATTCATGATTGCCAAGGTCCATCAAATACCATCACCTGCGGTGAGGCCAGCGCGTTGTTGTCGATCGGCGAAAGCATGCGCGTAATTGGTCGCGACGCCGCGGATTGCTGCTTGTCGGGTGGTGTTGAAAGCAAAGTGAACTTGATGGGCGTGCTGCGCCAATTTTATTCCGGGCGCTTGGCCACTGCATCGTTGAGCGACGATCCATCCACCATCATTCGTCCGTTTAATCCAACCTCCACCGGTGGAATGGCCGGCGAGGGCGGCGCCATTTTGGTGCTTGAAGAACTGGAAAGCGCGCGCGCTCGGGGAGCCAAAATTCAGGTTGAATTGGCTGGTTTTGGTGCAAGTCAAAGTTTTTGCCAAGACACGGTTGGCATTGGCGCGGAGGTTGATGGCGCGGGAATTGCGCAGGCCATTGAGAGCGCGCTGCAAGAGGCCGGCGTGAAGCCCGCCGATGTGGACGCCATTGTTCCTTTCGGCTGCGGCGTGCCTGGCATTGACGCAAGCGAAGCCGCTGGTTTGCGAAAAGTTTTTGGCGAGCGTGTTGCAAAAATTCCATTGGTCACTATTTCCACGGTCACAGGAAATTGTGGCGCAGGTTTTGGAGCGGTTGCCGCTGGTGTTGCGGTGCAATGTTTGCGCACGCAGAAATTGCCCGCGCGCATTCATGGCGGCAAAGCGGGCGACAATGTCGGTGGCGTTGACGGCGCAACTATTGGCGCGCGCGACGCCACGCTGAACACGATCGTGGTCACCACCACAAGTCTTGGTGGACAAAATGCCGCCATTGTTCTGCGGAGGATTTCATGAGCGAGCCACGCGTGGTTGTCACAGGCATGGGTTGGGTCACCAGTCTTGGTCACTCGGTCGACGCTGTGTGGGATCGTTTAATGAAATCCGAAAGCGGTATGGCGCCTATTACTCATTTCAAGGCGGGCACTTTTCCAACAACATTCGCCGCGGAAGTGAAACCCGACTTTGATTACCGAACATTTTTAACCGATCCAAAAGTCCATGCCACCACCGCGCTCAACGCGCAGTTCGCTTTGGGCGCCGCGCGACAAGCGTGGAATCAGGCTGGTTTTCACACAAATCCACCCAAAGACCCAAAGCGCGTGGGGTTGTATTTGGGCGCCGGTGAAGGTGTTCTTGATTTCGACAATTACGCGGGCGCGTTGATTTCCGCGTGGGACGCCACCAAACAAAAAGTGGACGGCGTGCGCTGGGCCAAAGCCGCGCTTGCGCGTCTTGATGCATTGAAAGAAATTGAGCAAGAGCCAAACATGTCGCTGGCACACTTGGCGCGCGAGTTTGGAATTCGTGGACCCGCGTCCAATTGTTTAACCGCGTGCGCCGCAAGCACGCAAGCTATTGGCGAAGCGTTCAGCATGATCCGCCGCGGAGACGCCGACATCATGATGTCGGGTGGAACCCACACCATGATTCATCCGCTGGGCGTGACGGGTTTCAATCGCCTCACCGCGTTGAGCACGTTCAAAGGCGACCCAACAATGGCAAGCCGTCCATTCTGCATGAGCCGCGATGGCTTTGTCATGGGCGAGGGCAGCGGCATGGTGATTCTTGAAAAACTTGAGCACGCGCTTGCGCGTGGCGCCACTCCGCTTGCGGAAGTGATTGGATACGGATCAAGCGCCGACGCCTTTCGCATCACCGACATTCAACCCGATGGTCGCGGCGCCGCGGCGGCCATCAATTTAGCTTTAAAACAAGCCAATATTGATCCAGCGGCCGTTGGTCCAGATGGCCGCCCGCTTATTCATTACATCAGCGCGCACGGCACGGGCACCAAGGAAAATGATTCCATTGAAACGCGCGCCGTGAAAGTTGTCTTTGGCGAACGCGCCAAACAAATTCCAATGAGCAGCATTAAAAGCATGATGGGCCACTTGATCGCCGCGGCCGGCGCGGTGGAATTCATGACATGCATTCTTGCCATTCAACGAGGCATGTTGCCGCCTACTCGCAATCACAATGATCCGGATCCCGCGCTGGATCTTGACTACGTTCCCAATGTGGCCCGCAAGTGCGCGGTTGATACTTGCATCAGCAACTCCTTTGGTTTTGGCGGCCAAAATGATACGCTTGTCGTGACGCGTTACAAATCTTCTTGAACACATTCAAACTTTCTGGGGGTTTTTATGACAAACAAGGTTGCGCCCGAATCCAATCAAATGCAATCGCGCCGCGGCTCATGGATTGTGAAATTCTTGTTGGTGTTCATTATTCTCGTGGCGGTCATTGGGTTGTCAAAGCGTTCGCCCGCGTGGTTCCATCCTCAGTTCACAACCGACGCGCAAATGGAAAACCGCAGCGCCAACTTTGAGCAAGGATTGGCGGCGCAATTCACTAAAGTGCGCGGGCAAGATTCCGTGTGGGCCATTCGAATCACTGAAACTGAAATGAACGAATGGCTGGCATCGCGGTTGCCAAAGTGGCTTGAGCACCAAGGAAAATCTCCTGCATTGTGCAACAATAAAGTGCAAGTCCGATGCCTTGAGGAACGCATTGATATTGCGGCGGAAAATTCTTGGGGAGTGGGGGTGATCGCGATCAAGCCCAAAATGGAGCCCGCCACCACAGACAACGCAACTCGTGCAACTTTAAATATGACGCCCACATCGGCGGCCATTGGCACGTTATCAATTCCGGTTTTTCTAATTTCCACATTTGGTCCCACGGATATGTTTGAATCCCTGCATAAGTCCGAGTTCAGCCTTGCGGATGGTCGACGCGTGCAAGTAAAAGATATTGAAGTGTTGCCTGGGGAAATCCGCATGCAACTGGAAACATCGCCCACTAAAAACTAATTGTTTTGTCTATGAAAGTGGGATGAGCACGCAGAAGAGCTCGCCACATTCCGCATGCCGCCTGTCTCCATGGCGACTCAGGCCAGTCCCAAAATTAATAAAAAAGTAAAATTTAGTTGCTTTGAACGCAACCACTTACAACTTTCAAACGGATATGTCCTTGGAAACACCAACAAGTGAATCCGACATTGAGGTGAGGAAAAAGAGAGGGCGATCGCCATGTCTGGTGTGAGCCGATTGTGGGAATTGGGAACAAATATCGCAGGGATTTGAGGGAAAAGGAAAAGCCAAGAGCAGGTTTGAGTTGTCTCATGGGTTGGCGCCGCAGTGGCCGCCAACCAAGCAATTCAAGCCATCCGCAGGCGCCAAACCCCTGAAAACTGCAACTCGTCACTCCCCCGTTGACGCGTCCGTGGCTAACCCCGCGGACGCGTTTTTTTTTGTTTACTAGACTCTCACCTCCGCAACCCATCAAGAAATTCCACACATGCCACAACTCACCATTAACGGCAAGACATGCTCCTTTGAAAAGGGCGAAACCATTTTGCAGGCCGCGCTTCGTCACGACGAGGAGATTCCGCATTACTGCTACCACCCCGGACTTTCCATCGTGGCCAACTGCCGTATTTGTCTGGCGGAAGTGTGGAGTCCAGATCCAAAGACCGGCGCGTTGCGCGCGGGTAACAAATTATTTCCAACGTGCCAGACGCCTGCGGTTGAAGGCCAAGTGGTGTACACCGATTCGCCCAAAGCGGTTGGCAATCAAAAAGCCGTCATGGAATTTCTGCTCATCAATCATCCGGTGGATTGCCCCGTGTGCGATCAAGCGGGTGAGTGTCATTTGCAGGATTACAGTTATCAATATGGTCGTGGCGAGAGCCGCTTCAAGGAAGCCAAGAACAAGCGTCCTAAGAAAGATGTCGGCCCGCATGTTCTGTTGTACAGCGATCGTTGCATCATGTGCACGCGTTGCGTTCGCTTCACGCGCGAGGTCACTGGCACTGGCGAGTTGATGGTGGATGGCCGCGGCAGCATTGAGGAGATTGATATTTTCCCAGGCATCGCCCTGGACAATGAACTCAGCGGCAATGTGGTTGATATTTGCCCCGTTGGCGCGCTGCTTGACAAAGATTTTCTCTTTCAACAACGCGTTTGGTTTTTGAAGAAAACCCCGAGTATTGATGGCATTACCGCAAGCGGCGACAACATCAGCGTGGAGCACAATGAAGGCGTGATTTATCGCGTGAAGCCGCGCGACAACGCGGACGTCAACAAATGGTGGATCACCGACGAGGTTCGTTACGGTTGGAAGTTTGTGCACAGCGAGAACCGTTTGAAGTTGCCCGCGATCAAGGGACGCGATGCGTTTGTGGCCGATGACGCGGCCGCCGCATGGAGCGACGCGTTGAGCGCCACCATGAACACGCTCGAAGGCGCCGTCAAGAATGGTGGCCGCCTTGGTGTGATGGTGAGTCCAATGTTGACCTGCGAAGACGCGTTCTTGTTGGCCTCCACAATTCTTTCCATTGATGCCCAAGCGGAACTTGCCGTTGGTCCAATTCCTGTTTTGGGTCAAGACAAAACATTCCCGGGTGGCTTCACCATGTACGCGGAGAAGGCGCCCAACGCGCGCGGAGTTCGCCGCGTGCTGGAGGCTCTTGCCAAAGGTCGCAAGGTTCACGACGCCGCGAGTTTTGAAAACGCCGCAAAGTCCAAAGCGATCTCCGCCGCGGTGGTCACCGGAAATTATCCAAGCGATTGGGTGATGCCGTCGTTGCACAGCGCGCTAAGCAACGTGAAGTTGATCGTGATTGACACTTTGCCAAGCACCTTGCTTGATATCGCGGAGGTTGTGTTGCCTGGCGCCACATGGACTGAAAAATCCGGCACATTTGAGAACGCCAAAAATCGCCTGCAAAGCTTTGAACGAGCCATTTCCACGGTTGATTTTGCCAAGGGCGAAAGTCAAATCGCGCTGGACCTGCAGGCCGCGCGCGCCGGCGTGAAGGCCAAGGGTTTTGACGCCGCAAACACGCGCGCCGATATGGCGCGGGTCGCGGGCTTGGAGCGATTCACAACGGATCTTCATGCGCCGCCAACACCTGCCAAGGTAGCGGGCGACATGGTGTTGATTGAAATCTAAGTTGTTCCCCGTGTTGTCAAGCGGATCCAACGCGCGTGGTTGAGCGACATCCAATTCGCGAAGTGTGGGCGCAGGCGTGGCCAAGCGTTCTGACCATGGTCAGTTACACATCCATGCAATTTGTTGGCGCATTGATGGTGGCGCAAGTTGGTCCCGTTGAAATCGCGGCGCAGGGCAGTGGCGGCATCTGGAGTTTTGTTCCGCTGGCGTTTCTGTTTGGCGTTTTGGTGATGGTGAACACCTTCACCGCGCAGAACCTTGGCGCTGGTCGCCGCAATGAAACCGCGCGCTTTGCTTGGACAGGATTGTGGTTCTCGCTCGCCGTGTGGATTGTGGTCATGTTGCCGTGGGCATTTTTCTTGCCGTACTTTTTCAAACAACTTGGCCACTCCGAATTGTTGTGCGCGCAGGAAACCAAATACGCTGTCACGCTTGTTCTTGGATCGCTCATTGCATTGGCTGGAAAATGCATGAGCAATTTCTTCTTTGGTTTGCAGCGCCCGCGCGTCATCGCGCTTGCGGCGATTGTCGGCAACATTGTCAATTTGTTTTTAAGTTACGCCTTGATTTTCGGGCAAAATGGGCTTCCTTCCATGGGATTGCCCGGCATTCCGGGCTTGCCCGCGTTGGGAATTTTAGGCGCGGCGATTGCCACATTGTGCGGCACGTGCGCGGAGTTGTCGCTTCCACTCTCGATTTTTTTCTCCGCGCAATTCGCCAAGGACCACGGCGTGTGGGAATCATGGCGACCATCATTGGTCGATCTCAAAAAATTGGTGCGCGTGGGTTGGCCAGTCTCCATCCAGTTTGGAAATGAAATTGTGTGTTGGGCGATTTTTATGACGCTGCTTGTGGGCCGCTTCGGCGAGATCCATTTGTCTGCGGGCTGGGCCACATTGCGTTATATGAATCTTTCATTCATGCCCGCCGTTGGTTTTAGCGTTGCGGCAACCGCGCTGGTTGGAAAATATATTGGAGCGGGACGTCCCGATCTTGCGGCCAACCGCGCGCATTGGGGAGTGTTGATGGCCGCCATGTATATGACGGTGTGCGGCGTGGTCATGGCCATATTTCGTGAGCCGCTCATCTCGCTCTTCGCCACCAGTTCAAACGCGCAAGACGCTGAGAAAATTCTTCGCATCGGTTCGCACTTCATGATTTGCGCCGCCGTGTTTCAAACATTCGATGCCGTTGGAATTGTGTACACAGGCGCTCTTCGCGGCGCCGGGGACACCGTGGTGCCAGGTCTGTACACCATCGCCTTCAGTTGGATTTTTATTGTGCTGGGCGGTTGGATTTTTGCCGTTGAATGGCCCGGCTTGGAAAGCCTGGGGCCTTGGATTGCCTCGGCTTTTTACATCATTGTGCTTGGGGCATTTATGGCCAAGCGCTTTGAAGGTGGGCGCTGGAAGCAAATTCGCCTCTTGGAAACAAACCCCATTCATGGTTAGACTGTCCGACCACCTTTTCACAACGACTTTTACAACTGGAGATGTATGTCAAACACAGGCCTTGATACCGTTCTCACCGTCACCACTGATCCCGCCGCTTCTCAAGTTTTTATGAAGCAAGCCAAGGCGTTCGAAGCCGACGCCAAATTCTTCGAGGCGCTTGAGGCCTACAAGAATGCCGCCAAGGCCAATCGCACCGCGACCACGCTGTTCAATGTCGCGCGCATGCAGGACCACTTGGGTTACGACGATGACGCCATGCGCAGTTACGAGGAGTGCACTCGTTTGCCAAATCCTCCAGTGAATGCGTTTCTGAATCTTTCAGTTCTGTTGGAGGACGCGGCGCAATTCACGCGCGCCAGCAAGTTGATCCAAAAGGTGCTTGAGGCCAATCCAAATCACCCACGCGCCAAGTTGTTTATTCGCGACGTGCAAGCCAGCAAGAACATGTTGTACGACGAAGAACTCGCCCGCTTGAAGGGCCGCGAAGAAGCCATGTTTGAATTGCCAGTGGCTGAGTTTGAACTTTCCATCCGCGCGCGCAATTGTTTGAAGAAGATGAACATTCGCACGCTTGGCGATTTGCTTCGCATTAGTGAATCTGAATTGCTTTCGTACAAGAATTTTGGCGAGACCAGTTTGGTGGAGATCAAGCAAATGTTGACCGCGCGCGGTTTGCGCTTGGGTCAACAACTTGATCGTGGCCACTATGACAAGGTGCGCGGCGAAGTGCTTGAGAAAATGAAGGGCACCGTGGCCGACGGCGTGCTGGGCATGACGGTTGGAACGCTCAATTTGGGCATTCGCAGCCGAAAAGCCTTGCAATTGCTGGGTATTCAAACCGTGGGCGATCTTGCCGCACGAACTGAAGCCGAGTTGATGGGCGTGAAGAATTTTGGCGCCACAAGTCTGGTGGAAATTCATGAGCGTCTTGCTGAGCACGGTCTTGCCTTGCGAACGCTTGAGTGAGGTCAAGCCGCTTGAGGCGGCGAAGGAGCCTCAATGGCGGTGAACTCTGGATGGCAACCACCAACGAACGCCGGCAAATTTTTTGCCACGCTGGCGGCGCTTGTGATTGTTTCTTGGGGATATATGACCATTCCAAGTGGTTGTGAATCGACAAGTCCAACGCGATCACGAACTGCGCTGCCTGGAAGTCCGCTGGAAAAAAAATCGGATGGGTCATCCGTTGTCGCAGCAGGCACGGCGGCTACGACCGCGGACAATGTTGAAAAGCCAAAGACTCCGCCGCCGCAGGAACGCCCGTTTCCGCCAACTGCTCAGCCTGACATTCGCGTGCGCGTGGCGGCGGTGCGTGGCGAGCCTGTGCAACTCACGCATCCAACGGGTTGGTTGTGGCTCAAAGGAGAGAGCGCGCAGGCGGGTCGAACATTTCGCGCGCCCATTGCCGTGTATCCCGTGGATGATGGTTGGCGAATTGTGGAGGCCAACGGCACAACGCAAGCCAGCAACTTTCGATTGAAGGAATCTGGCGCGTTGCAAGTTGAGGCGCCCAAAAATTCGCGCGGTGACATTCAATTTGGCGGCAGCGCGTATTTGGGCACGGCCAAAATTGTGCGGCGCGCGGATATTGACGCAAACGCCTCGGATTTGGTGTTTATTGTGCCTCTTGAAGAATATTTGCCTGGCGTGTTGGCCAAGGAGTTGTTCAAAGGTTGGCAGGTCAACACCTATCAAGCGCAGGCCATTGCCGCTCGCAGTTACGCCGCGTGTGAAATGGAGTGGTGGAGAAAACGCCGCCACTATGACGTTGTCGCGGGTCAAGCCAGTCAAGCGTGGGTGGGCGCAACCAGCGACGCAAAAAGTTTGGACGCGGTGGCCAGCACTCGCGGTCAATATCTTGTGTTTGATGGACGCGTGGTGCCCGCGTACTACTCCAGTAGTTGCGGTGGGTTGCCTGCGTCGGCGGTTGATTCCATTCGCGATGGAACATGGACGCAGATTGCTCCGTTGAATGTCACCGAGAAGGGCCGTCGTACGCAATGTTGTGAGAAGTCGCCCGCCGCGAAGTGGCAGGCTTCATTTTCAATTGCAGAAATAGTGGATCGCATGAACGAGTGGTCCAAACAAGCTGGTCGCAAAGATTTGGGTCCAATGAATGGCATCAAAAGTTTTGTTGTGGGCGATCGAAATTCAGTTGGACGTTCAATGACATTTTTCATCACCGATCGAAATGGAAAGCGGTTCACTTGGGACACCGGTGACTTTCGCGCGGCCATGAATGCTGGCGCCGAGAGTTCGCGTGACTCTTTAAAATCATCCGCGCTTGAGCCACGCATGGACAATGGGCGTTTGATTTTGGATGGCCGCGGCTACGGCCACGGCGCTGGAATGTGCCAATATGGCGCGGAATTCATGGCAAAATCTGGTAAGTCGGCGCGCTCTATTTTGGAGCGCTATTACCCTGGCGCAACCATTGTCACCATGCCGGAAAGTTCCAGCAGCAGCGCAACCAGCGCGGCGTTGGTGAGTTCGCCCAAACCATAAACGCACCCCAAGGATTCAACCGTGTTCACAGGACTTGTTCAAAATATGGTGGCGGTGCAATCATTGGAGACCCGCGACCATGGAAAAAGATTGGTGCTGAGCGCCGATGAGTGGCCAGTGAATCCAATCATTGGCG
>SESB01000626.1_pt1 | contig 25075 bp, 6 predicted proteins | sample 3171441 | NCBI WGS metagenome assembly SESB01 (sample SAMN06051867, study PRJNA518727) | freshwater metagenome | biome: subpolar coniferous forest; feature: holomictic lake; material: water; isolation source: holomictic Lake 227, 6 m depth | place: Canada: near Kenora, Ontario | collected 2014-07-08... | reverse complement strand
TCGATTTCACCGGGCTCAATACGCTGACCGCGAATTTTTACCTGCCAGTCAGAGCGTCCGAGGTATTCGATTCTTCCGTCATTTGTCCATCGGCCAAGGTCACCGGTAACATACATCCGGAATCTCGGGTTGAAGGGGTCGGCAATAAAGCGTTCAGCGGTGAGTTCCGGCTGGTTCAGATAACCACGTGCCACCTGCACACCGCTGATTGCAATTTCTCCGGAGATTCCGACCGGCAGTGGCCGGTGATGTTCATCAAGAATGTACATCTTGGTGTTGGCTATGGGACGGCCGATGGATGGGGCTGTTTTTATTGGCCATGGGGAAACGGGTTGCCAGCTGACATCTACCGTCGCTTCCGTAGGGCCATAGAGATTATGAAGCTCAGTGCCGTGACGATCAAAAATGAGCCTGTTGAAGCGTTCGGCAACCGTTGCGTCAAGTGCTTCTCCACTGACAAAAACAAGCCGCAGGCTTGCTATGCGATCGCAGTCAACTCGACCACTCTCAATCATGTCAAGGAAAACGGCAAGCATTGATGGTACAAAATGGATGATGGTGACCCGATGCCGCTGGATAGCATCTGTCAATGCTTCCGGATTTTTTTCATCACCCGGTTTGAGCATGGCGACGGCAGCTCCAGTCCATGACCACCAGAAGAGTTCCCAGATCGAGACGTCGAAGGTTAATGGCGTTTTCTGCAAAACAACATCTCCTTGCGTGATCGGAAAGATCTCTTGCATCCAGAGGATGCGGTTGAGGACGGCGTGATGCTCAATCATTACCCCTTTGGGTTTTCCGGTTGACCCGGAGGTAAAGATGATATAGGCCAGATCATCAGGAGAGGCAAGCGAAACCGGCTCTGCTTCATGATCGGGATCCGGGAGCGTGATACCACGGCAGCAAAGAGCAAGTTGTTCCGGCAGTGATTGATCAAACAAGACGAAGGGCTGCTGAAGATCTTTGAGTGTTTCGCACAGACGCAGCGGAGGGTGAGTCGGATCAAGAGGGACATAGACCGCACCCGCCATGAGTATTCCGAAAATTGCGGCCAGCATCTCCGGTGAGCGCGGGAGCAGTATGGCAACATGTTCTCCACGCTGAACGCCGTTTTTTATCAGCAATGCGGCAATGGCACCCGCGCGGCGTGCAAAATCGCGATAATTCTGTGAAGTCCCATCCTCAGAGAGTACTGCTGGAAGAGCGACGTGACGAATTGATGCGTCCAGAAAAGGTTCTGTTATGGCACGGCGAGTCGGCAGAGAGAGAGCTGTGTTATTAAACTCTTCCATGACCTGATGTTTCTCTCCCGGAATCCAGATATCTAACTCTTCAACCGTTTCAAGGGGGTTTTGAACAAGTGCAGAAAGGAGTGATTGGAGCCGCTGAACCATTTTGCCAATGGTCTGTTCCTCAAAAAGTTCTGTGGAAAATTCAAGAAAAAGTTCAATGGTTTTCTCGTTTTTTACAAAGTTGAAAGAGAGGTCAAATTTTGCAAATGGCAGGCTGGTTTTAACCGGCCGGGTTTTCAGTTCCGGCAGGTCGGGGGGGGCCGGAAGCAGATCCTGCCAGACCACAAGAACATCAAAGAGCGGATTTCTGGAGAGATTTCTCGGCACATTCATTCGCTCAACGAGGTGAGCGAATGGGCACTGTTGATCGGAGACGGCAGCCTGCCATTCTTCACTGACGATGGCCAGATGCTCAATAAAGGTCTGCTCTGGCTTGATATGGCAGGGAATCACCACCGTATTGACAAAAAACCCGATAAGGTCACTCATCTCAGCGCTCTCTCTGCCGGACGACAAAGCGCCTACAGCAAAATTTCCGTTTTTTCCATGACCGGAAATGCGGTACAGGAGCAGTTCCACGATTGCCAGCAGAAGAACAAACGGTGTGACGGCGGCATCCTGTGCCAGCTGGTCAATGCTCTGGCTGAGTGATGCCTCGAAAGGGAGATGAAGAGTCTGGCCGGCATAACTCCGATTCAGAGGTCGAATATGGTCGGTCGGAAAATCAAGCGGTTCCGGAGGTGGAGTCAACCGTTTGCATCTTCGGTCCAGAAGCTGTTGACCCTTTTTGCTTTTCAGAAAGCTTTTCTGGCTATCGACATAATCAGCAAACCGGTACCTGACGGTTGAAAGCTGGCGGTCTGCTGCTCCTCTCTCAATGGCATAGAGTACTGCAAAATCATGCAGAAGAATGTCTAAACTCCATCCATCACAGGCAATATGGTGGATGACCATGAAAAACCGCCATTGCAGTTCACTCAGTCGGAAGAGAAAGATTCTTGCTGGGATTTCAGATTCCAGACGGAACGGACGAACTGTTTCAGCTGCCATTGCTTTTGTTGCGGCCTCTTCCGGATCCCGGGATGAACTGAGATCAACGATATGGGGCACGAGACCTCCGGGAGGCAGCAGCTGATGGCAAACGTCTGGATTGGTATCGTCTGCAGGTCGAATAAGAGAACGGAGCGCCTTGTGGCGCGTTTCGAGAGCGAAAATGGCGTGGTTGATTGCCGCACAATCCAGCTCTCCTTCAATGGCAAAGGCAAGAGGGACATTATAGAGCGGTATGTCGGGGGTGAGATGCTGCAATATCCAGAGCCGTTCCTGGCCGAATGAAAGCGGAATCTCTTCCTGGTTTCCGATCAGCATCTTGCTGAGGTGGGTACGATCTTTTTTTCCGTTGCTGTTGACTTTGAACTCATCAAGCCAGATAAAGCGTGCCGGCATCATGTAGATGGGGAGCCGTTCGGCAAGGTGGTGTCGCAAGAGCATTTCGTCATGGTGCAGTGCCGTGACAAATGCGACCAACTCTCTTGATTCCCCTTCACCATCAACCATGACCACAGCCTCTTTAACCCCGTGGCAGTCGGAAAGCACCGTTTCTATGGCGCCGGTTTCAATGCGATGTCCGCGGAGTTTGATCTGGCCGTCTTTCCGACCGCAAAATTCGAGGATGCCGTCCGTTCTCCACCGTGCAAGATCACCGGTTCGGTAGATTCGCTTTTCGGGCCTGTCGGGCAGCGTGAGGAATGCCTGATCGGTAAGATCCTTTCGTCCGGCATAACCGATTGCGAGTCCGTCACCGCCTGCGTATAATTCACCAATAACGCCAATATCAGCGGGCTTCAGGGCTTCGTCAAGCACATAGACCTGTGTGTTGTCAATGGGACGGCCAATAGGGACAGAGTCAGTTTCAAGATCAGCAGCTGTAATGGCATGAAGGGTGGTGAATGTCGTGTTTTCTGTAGGGCCGTAAGCGTTGAAGATCTGAAGATCAGGGCAGGCCGTCATCACGGTTTTAAGATGATGGGGACTTAAGACTTCACCGCCCGTCAGCAGAATCCGGAGAGGGGCGAAGGCTTCTGCAGAGAGGTCGGCAATCCGGTTCACGAGTGAGGCGGTAAGCCACATGGCGGTGACCCCTTTTTCGGCAAGGAAGTTCCCCAGTCTTTCCGGCTGCAAGAGAACGTTCTCTTCAATGAATACCAGACGAGCTCCTGAGAGCAGTGTGGCCCAGATCTCAAGGGTTGATGCGTCAAAAGCAAGCGGAGCGGTCTGTGCCATGCCGTCACCCGGTTGCAGTGCAATCACGTTTTTGCTGAGTGCGAGACGGGCAACAGCCCGGTGGGGAATAATTACTCCCTTTGGTTCACCTGTAGAACCAGAGGTAAACATGACATATGCCGGTTTAAGACCGCCTTGTTCAGGAACTTCCGGCGGTATCAAATCGGATGATACAGCGTTCAGTTTGTTTAGTTCGAGGAGCTGAACCTCCTTGAGCTTTGCATACCTTTCGGGCTCTTCCTGATCAATAATTATCCAGCGAGCCTCACAGAGTTTCAACAGCTCCCCGGTCAGCATGCGGGGCATCTTGTCATCAAGAGGGAGATAGGCGGCGCCGCATTTAAGTATGGCAATGATGGCAGCAATTGATGCTGCGCTTCGTGTCGCAGCCAGTGCGACAGTGGAGCCTTCTCTTACACCTGAAGCAAACAGTGCAGCGGCAAGAGTTGACGACCAGCCATCAAGTTCCTGATAGGTGAAAATTTCATTGCGATAGACTATGGCAGGAAGTTCACGGTAAAGCTCAGCGGCTTTTTGCCATAACCGGGCAAGGGAGGTATTGAGGAGAGAATGTTCGCTGATCCCGGTGAATGGAGAGCTGAAAGGCTGAGCGGACGATACAGGCCGTTCTGACGGGGATGATGCACGAGCCTCCAGAGCCGCTGAGGCACTGGCAGCCTTATCAAGCACTCCTGCCATTTTTTCAAGAGTTCTTGCCGTTATTGCCTGCGAAAGATCAATGGTCCCCATTCCGGCTGACTCAATTCTGAGAACCAGGCGCATCAGGAGCAGGCTGTGTCCTCCGAGGATGAAAAAATCGTCTTTAGCTCCAATCTTGTCGCATTTAAGAAATTCATGCCACAGAGCAGCAAGGCGGCTTTCGGTATCTGTTAACGGTGCTTCAGCGATGAGAGCGGCACTGCTTTCCTTTTGCAGAAATGCTATCAAATCGGGTTTTACGGCCAGAACTTTTTTACGGATTTCATCGTGAAAAACACCTTCAGGAGCATTGAAATGCAACGAGCCATCTTCAACCCGGAGCTGAATGTCCAATGCAGCCAGTTCGGCGAGCAGATCTGTAATCGATATCATGGTCGATCCCTACTTTTATTTGCAGATTGCCGGTTTAGGTTTTCCCGTTTATGGTGTTCTCACTCTCTTCTATTGTTCCTTCATTCATCCGGTACATTCTGTCGGCAAGGTGGAACCATCGGTCATCGTGTGTCACACAGATAATGATCTTGTTCCGTGCCTTGAGGTCTGGCAGGATTTCTTCGTAGAAGATACGCCGGAAGTGGGGGTCCTGGTCAGCAGCCCATTCGTCAAGCACAATGATTGGCTTGTCTTCAAGTTCAGCTACAATAAGGGCCAGACGCTTGCGTTGTCCGGAGGAGAGATCTATGGTGCTGAAGTACCCATTGCTGACCTTCACTTTATCCTGCATGCCGAACTGCTCAAGCATCATGCGTACCCTTTCAGGATTCAGCTCATCAATAGAGGTGAGGCGCCGAGAAAGGTGAAAGTCGGAGAAGATCGCAGAGAACTGGTTTCTGTAGTCCTGCATCTGCTCGGTCATGAGTTCGACGCCATCGGCAACAAGAGCACCCGTGTCAAGCGGAATGAGGCCTGTAAGCAGGCGAAGCAGGCTTGATTTGCCTGATCCGTTACCCCCGGTAATCATGGTGATCTGACCGGCATGAAACTCCGCATTAATCGGTCCGATTTTGAACAGTGAGAGTCCTTTCGCATCAAGGAAAGAGAGCTCCGCATCTTTCAGGGCAATCATAAGTGGTGCATGGTGAAGCGAACCGCTCTCTTCGCTGGAGATGTTCTTTGCAGCAGAAGAGAGTCTTTCCTTGACAAGATCAATATTTTCAAGTGCCAGTTCTGCTTTGGTTACAAGGGGGGTGACAAAAGAGACGGTACTCACAGGGCCGGAGATAAAGAGTACAGCAATGGTTGCGGGAAGTATCACGGCATGGAAGCCGGCAACCCACAACGGTACCACAAAAACCATCAATCCGACCAGTGAAAAGAGCATGGCTTCGATAACAGCATAATTTCGGCCCCATTGAGCTTTCAGGAGCGAGTTGGTTGTGCGGGACTCATCAGAGGCTTCTGCAAGAGTTCGGGTCACATCGTCAGCACGCAATCCGTTCATCCTGATCTCTTTGAACCCGTGCAGAAGTTCGGTAAGACCGTCGAAAACCCTTTTTTCAGCTTCGTCAGCCGCCTGCATCATGGAGCGCAGCGCTTTGACACGTGAAAAACGTATTGCTACGGTTAAACCGGCAAGACCGAATGCAAGGAAACAGGCAAACGGCGAGAGCCAGGCAAGGTAGCCTGCCAGGAAAAGCAGCATGACAGCCTGCTGGAACCCGATTACCAGCATGGGAAGTACCTCGGCCAGAATCTGCGTATCCTGTGTCAGCACTCCCTGAAGAGTTGCATGACCGATCTTTTCTATGGTAACCAGATCGGTACGCCGGATGAGGTCGAACAGACCCGTGCGAAGTTTGTGTATCAGGCGCTCGGTATCGGCTGATGCCGTTACAAGGGTATAGATGTGCGTTACATGATAGAGCGTAACCGTTACGGCAAACATCAGCATAAGGCGACCGCTTATCTGGCCGGTTCCGCCCTCTTTTGCTGCGGTTGAAACCAGGGCAACGAGCGACATCGTTGCAATCGCAGACAAAATGTTCATGAAGAGGAGCGACTTGAGATTTTCCGGGATTTCCCGCAAAACAGCCTTGAATAGTCTCATGTTGTTTCCTCCCTGTTGGCGAGCAGTTCTGTCAGTCGGCCATACTCAAGATGGAGACGGCGGTCAGCAACGTCAAAATAGCGGTCATCATGCGTCACGGCGATAATGGTCATTCCGCGCCTTTTGAGTTCCGGCAGAATTTCGCGGTAAAATTTATGCCGGAAATATGCGTCCTGGTCAGCGGCCCATTCATCAAGAATCAGAATCGGCTTTTTCTCAAGCAGTGCCGCAACAAGGGCCAGACGTTTGCGTTGCCCGGTTGAAAGCGTTGTGCGGGTAAACTGGTTCCCTCCCATACCGACGACATCCTCCATCTCCATCCAGCGCAGCAGTTCTTCAGCCTCAGCGCGATCAATTTCTCCAAGGCCGTAAAGGTGCGAAAAAAGATGAAAGTCGGAGAAGACCGGGGCCATGAGCGCACGATACCCCGCAAACCGGGGCGGACTGATAACCTTGTCGTTCTGCAAGAGTCTCCCGTGCTGTGGATGATAGAGTCCGGTCAGCAGTTTGATCAGACTTGATTTTCCTGAGCCGTTGCCGCCGGTTATGAAAAGCACTTCACCCCGTTTGAAGTTGAGGTTGAGAGGACCGAGCGTGAAGGGTATTTCGCCTTGGGGAGCCGGATAGGCATAGACCATATCAGCCATCCTTATCTCGTTGAACTCAGCGGGTCCTTTTTGCTCAGGATCTTCACTGCAGAGTTCCACAATGTTAACCAGTTCGCTGTCCAGCTCCATCATACGGCCTGCCGCAGCTTTGGCTGCACGAAGGACCGTAAGGGATTGCATCAGCCCGAATACAGGGGGAACCATGAAGAGTACCGCTGCAGAAATCTTTACCAGTTCGGTTCGCACAGAGGGGGAGTAAACCGGTATGACAAAAACCACCAGCCCGAGCATCAGGTTGAACATGGTTTCGCCAAACACAAACTGTTGCCAGCTTTGCCGATGCAGTTCGCTGCGCGATGTCACCGTGTGCAGGGAGAGCTTGTTGAATTCTTCACCCAGAGCCTGGCTTCTCCGGCTGCAGAGCCGCTGTTCCTTGAATCCATCGAGCAGGTCAGAGACGCATTCAAAGAGTTTCCCCTCATCCTTGGCCAGGCTTTCCTGGCATCCCTCCAGAGATAGCCCAAGTCGGTAGTAGACCGTCGCAGCAACTGCCAGCAACACTGTTAACATCATGCACGAGATCAGGGAAACCGTCGCGATATAGATGAGTATCATCGCGATCTGGATGATCGAACGGGTTGTCAGGGCAAGGTATTGGGAGTTCGATGAAACGACCTTGCAGCTCTGGGTAATGTTGGCGAACAGGCGGCTCTGGCCGAAATGCTCCAGTTGCCAGAGATCAGCATGACGGAGCCGACCGATCAGCTTCATGCGCAGGATGTCAATGGCTTCTTCTATATCAGACGCAAACCGCTCAACCAGTCGGCTTTCGAAGACAATATAGGTCACCAGGCAGAGCAGAAAGAGCACTGCAAGCGGCAAATTAACGAATTCTTCCTTGGTCTTGTCGATTTGCTGGGCAGCGAAGGTAACCACTGAAAGCACAAGAGTCGTGCTCAGTGCCGAAGCTGAAGCAAATGCAAGAAGTTTCCGTAAAGGGTTCCCACCGATCAATTTCAGGAGACGGATCAGATTCAATACTCTCTCCTTGTTATTAGGACGGCTATTCGCACCACTTATGCTGAACCAACGCCATCACTATTGAAATTCGTACAAAAAAAACCTTATAACTCTGCTGCACGAGGAATTCCGGATCCCTGTGCGGCATCCGATCCTGATGGAGCTGTTCGTATCATAATTACTGAAAAAAACTTAGATTCCCTTGTGATGATACGCATTGAACCGGTCATCATTCACCGATGAATATCATTGGCGACAGCTTCGACGTTTCTTTTGAAAGCCTCGCACAGCAGTTGGTGATTCTCCTCTTTCAGGCTGCTTTCAACCCACAGCCCGGCTTTCCCTTCTCTGCCCAGTCCATTGATGTCAACGATATTGTCGAACCGGTTATCAGGACTCATGCTTTCGCCGCTTGCCTCTTCAAGGCGGAACTGCCAGTTGCTCTCGTCTGTCCCGATCAGTTTTTCAAGATAATTAAAAAGAATACAGGGCATGTTGTCGTAGCCATATAATGCCCCATATCCGATTCCCTTGCCTGGGACCTCTCTTAACCGCTTGCGGTTGCCGAGGAGTGTCTCTCCGATGCTTCCGCCGACAGTTAGGCAAACCGGAAAGAGTGTTGTGAACCATCCTACCGTCCGACTGACATCAACGGGCGTCGTTATCCCGTCACGTCCATGTTTTTCGAGCGTTATCCAGTTGTTTGTTTCACCGCTTACCTCATGCAGTGCATAAGCCAATCCGCTCAGCAGCACTTCGCTGATATCGAAATGGTTTGCCTCATGATTTTGCGGCACCATTTTCCTGACGGTCTCCTGTGAAAACTTAACTCTCGAAAGTTGTAACAGGCTGTTATCTTTTTCTGCAAGTTCTTTCCAGAGAGAGAGTTGCCGCGACTGTTGCCTTTTTGATTCTTCCCAATATGCTTTTTCTTTGTCTGAGGCGGTCACGGCATACTCTTTTACAGCGTCAACCCACTGTCGGTAACTTCCGCTCCTGTTTTCTATCACTTCGCCATCATAGAATCCTTTCAGGTCCTCACGGATAATCGACCAGCTCGCGGCATCAACGACCATATGGTGTGCCGCCAGATAGATCCGTTCACTCTTGTCTTCATAGCCTTTCAAGATACCGCTTTGCCAGAGATAGCCGCTTTCCAGATCAAACCGGCTTTGCCATCTGGTCAGTTCTTCAAATATTTCAGCATCATTTTTTCCGCGGATGTCGAGTTCCTTTACTTCAATGGCGGGAGTTTCTTTCAAAAAGCACTTGCCCCCGCCAGGATAGACAGCTCTCAGCATCCCGTGCAGCCGACACATTTTTTCCAGCGCGTTCTGCACTTTTTTCTTGTCGAGCGGCTGATTGACACGGATCAGAAAGGAGTGGTTAAAGTGATTCCGCGCTGTTAGCGCTTTTTGCATAAACCATTTCTGAATAGGGAGATAATCTATTGTTTCTGATGTCATGGTGCTTGTTCAAAATTTTTCAGACGTTTTGTTTTACCAATTGTCTTCCTTTTTCAACGAAGGCCAGGCCTTATCTGCTCATTTGGCCGTTAACCGTCATTACCATGTTCAGGAGCGCATTAACCCCTTCCTGTGGTATTGAGGGCCAGATGATGCCGAAATGATCAAGCAAACGCTGTGTCCTGTCTGAGGCGATCGCAACACTCTGTCGGCGCGTCATGACGGAACTGCCGGATTGCAGTGCGTAATTTTCAACGGTTTCTGCAACTGCAGACTCCATTTCCGGTTCATCAACTGCGTCACGCAACCGTTTCAGAAATTCTCCGAAGCTGCACGCCCTGATTTTATCTTTCATCCCTTTGGCTGAGAGTATCAGCGTAGCCAGAGAGTCACGGCGAGAGGTCTCAATATGGTGAATTTCATTAGTCAGTGATTCTCTTGAAGAGAGCGCAATAATTGAGCGGGCAACCAGATCGACATGGCAGAGCGATGCGGGCTGATCGGCAGGCACGACACCAAGGCGCATGAAGGCTGCAAGCTGGCGGAAAAAGGCATTATCCTGGATGTTCTGCTGCAGTTTCGAGCCTTCCGAGGCAAAGGAGATATTTCCTACTCGATAAATGGAGCTGTTTTGGAGTTCCGTGCGGTATGCGATAACCAGACGTTCAGCCTCCTGCTTGGTTCGGATATAATAGTTGTCATCCGGAACCTGGGGAGGGGAGTCGTACTCCGTAAAGAGCTTGAAATCGCCCGGCAAGGCGCTGGCTGATACTGAAAGCGTGGAGATAAAATGAAAATCGGTTGCAATTGTTTTTTGTTGTGTTGCAAGCGTCAGAAGATGGCGGGTCGCCGACACATTGTCAGCAAGAAAATCCCGGTAGTGACCGATATGGTTTACATTGGCCGCACAGTGATAGATGGCATCGATATTTTCGGCAAGTTTTCCGTATTCGCCCGGTGAAAGAAGCAGTTGCGGATGCCGCAGGTCGCTGGACAGAACGGAAAGCCCGGGATTGTCAAGCATGGACCGGGCAGCATCGTTTCCGAAATATCCTGAGAGCACCCGTTCAAGCCGGGCACGTCCGTCAAGGTTCTCTTTGCTGCGCACCGGAACGGTTACTTGAATCGAGTTATCTGCAAGCAGCTCACGCAGGAGGTAACTTCCAAGATAGCCGGTTGCGCCGGTGAGAAGTATGTGACAGCGGGGACGGCGTCGAAGAAGATCACGATTCCGTTCAGAGCGCATCCTTGCCTCATAGCGTACCCGTTGTGCCTGCAACGCATTTTCGCGTTTGTGTTCTTCGCCTTGCAGAATGGAGTCAACATTGCTGTACTGCGTGCAGAGTTTTCCGAGCAGATCCCGCAGATGATCAGGACGGGGATGGCAGAAAAGGGCAAAATCAGAGAGTACGGGATGCTCGTAAAGGTTGTTGACCTTGCAGTCGAACTCGCGGCCGAGACGGTTGATAACAGCGATGGCGCTCAGGCTGTCACCGCCGAGTTCAAAGAAATGATCCTCGCGGGAGACAAGGGCTTTTTTGAGCTGTTCAGACCAAACGTGCGAAATCCTTTTTTCAATGGCGTTCTGCGGCGGTGTTCGCAGTGAATAACCGTTTGTTTCAGATGTGGCTTGAATCGGAGAGCTTTCGTTTGCATCCAGAGTTTGAAGCAGTGCCTGACGATCTACCTTGCCTGCTGCCGTGAGCGGTATGGAAGGGAGCCTGACTATGGATGCGGGAACCATATAGGAAGGAAGGGTTGCCGAAAGAGAGGAGACCCACTCCCTATACTCTGGCATTGCTGTTCCGGCAGTCATGGTGACGAATGAACGGAGAATCTGGCTTTGGTCCGGTTGCGTTTCAACTATGGCAACAGCCTGTTGCATGCCTGGCCAGGATGCAAGGCGGTGCTCAATCTCGCCCAGTTCGACCCGCTGGCCGCGTAATTTTACCTGGGTATCCGATCTGCCGAGAATCTGAAGGTCACCTGTCCGGAGCCATCTGCCGAGATCACCGGTTCTGTATCGCCGTTCGCCGTTGCGATAGACAAATGCAGCCGTGGTCAGATCCGGTCGATTCAGATAGCCAATGGCCACGCCCGTGCCGCCAATCCAGATTTCGCCCGTGACGCCGGGCGGACACTGTTTGCCATTTTCATCGACGACGTACACTGTGGTGTTGGCAAGAGGACGACCGGCGTGGATCTGCTCTGTATCATGAAAAATTCGGCCGACTGAAGAAGCCGCTGTATTCTCGGTGGGCCCGTAACCGTTCATGTATGAAATTCTTGCCGCATAATAGCGGAAATCATCGGCATCGGGCGGTTCTCCGACGGTCATGATCAACCGCAAAGTAGGAAAATCTGCCTGTTCAAACAGGCGAAGATAGGAGGGTGACATCGTGGCGATGGTGACCCCCCGGCGACGGATCAGCGTCTGCATACCGGAAATGTCATTCATCTCTTCGCGCGTTATAGGAACCAGTGCCCCACCGGAGGACCATGTTATGACCAGATCGCTGATCCACAAGTCGAATGATGGTGAAGAGATCTGCATTACCCGGTCATCGTTTCGGAGACCAAAAATTTCAGCCTCTCCGAGACCGAGATTGAGCAGTCCTTTATGGGAGAGCACGACACCCTTTGGAATACCTGTGGAACCAGACGTATAGATGATATAGGCCGGATCGTCAGGGGTAATTGCGGTATTGATAACCGTTGCATCGTCAGCATTGGTGAGCAGCTCTTCCGGGCGCAGGATGTTTATTCCTATACTGAGGAGCTGCGGAGGAACGGCCAGAGCGTCCAGCGCAATGATGCAGCGAAGAGCGCTGTCCCGGGCCATGAATGCGAGCCGCTCGGCAGGCAGGTCGGCTGTGAGCGGAAGATAGCATGCGCCGGCTTTCCATACAGCAAGTACCGTTTCTGGAAGTGAGACCGAGCGTTCCGTCAGAATCCCCACGGTTTCACCCCGTTGCACATCGAGTTGCAGAATGGCATGAGCCAAGGCATCAGAGCGTTTGTTGATCATTTCAAAGCTCTGCACACTCTTGTCTGTGATCAATGCAGGCCTTTTTGGATGGAGAGCGGTAATCTGCTTAAAAAGCTCGGGAAAGGTGCTGGCCGGCCAAGTGTGCAGTGGACCCTTCTGCCAGTACTCAAGCTGCTTTTTTTCTTCAGGAAGCAGCAACGGTGGAGCAAGTGCCGAGTTGCTCGGGCTTTTGCTGAAAAACAGCATCCAGGCGATCAGCGTATCGAACCATGTCTGTGCGGTATCCTTAGTGTACAATGCGGCATTGACATACCAGGTGATAACCAGCCCCCCATCAGCCATGCCTTCATGTACCAGTACCATATCCTGTGCCGGAGCATTGTGCCTCAATTCGTAACTGGTAACGTCGGGCTTCGGAGGAGCCGAAGCGGCGCTGAAACAGGTCTTCGTTTCACCGGTGGCCGCGAGTGCCGGATTTTCAGTAACGGCGATATCAAAGAGCGGATATCGTCCCGGATGCCCGACCTGCTGTTGCTGCCGGCGAAAATCACGGTAGATGCGGGCAAAAGGGTATTTTGAGTGCTGAAGGGCTTCTGCCAGATGCTGCTGCATGCCCTGCAGCAGAGCATCGATTGTGGCTGACTCAGGCGAATGGCACGCAAGAGGTAGCATGTTGATAAAGTAACCGATGACGCGCATTTCTGCATCGGATTGCCGGACTGAGGCGGCTGTGCCAAGCAGAAAGCGGCTTCGACCTGTCCGGCGTCGCACTTCAAGTCCGAGGAGAGAGAGCATCAGGGCATGGAGCGTTGCCTTGTTTTTTTTTGCAAGGGATCGCAGCGCATCGGCTGTTGCAGGATCGAGACTGGTACGGAAGCAATGACTTCCGGGAGAGGAAACAGAGCGCGAGTTTGGACGCAATTTGTCGAGAGGCCATTCATCAAGGGCGTCAGGGGAGCTTTTGACAAGTTCACTGAGGATTGACTGCCAGTATTTTGCATCAAGTTGTGCAGTTTTGCTTTCCAGATAGGCCGCTTCACGAGCTGCCGACCGGTCAAATCCGAAGTTCAGCGCAGCGAGATCAGCGCCTCTGAGCAGTGCCGAGAGCTCTTCGATGAGGACGGCAAGCGAAAGTCCGTCTCCGACAGCATGATGCATGACAAACCAGAAAATGGTTTGACTGCTTTCGGTTATTTTGGTCAATCCGGCACGCCATAGACCAGGGGTGCTCATGCAGAAGGGTTCACTTTGGCGATGGTTGATCCTGGAAAGCGCCTCGTCGAAAGAGGAGGCGAACTGATATTCCAGCGTTGCATCAACGTGCTCTGCAACTACTCGCCGCAGGATACCGGATTCGTCTTCGGAAAATCCTGTACGAAGGGCATCATGTCGATGAATTATGGTATTCCACGCCTCTTTCCAGCGTTCTGCCGATGGAACTTCGCCTTGCAGCAGAAGCGTCAGAGGAATATTGAAACCGCTGGTTTCGAATCCGGCCTGCTCGGCTGTCCAGAACTCACGCTGTCCTTCAGTTGCAAGATCAGAGAGGAGGTCATCGACATGGTCTTCGGTCTGCAGCTCACGAACTCTTTGAGAAAAACCTGCGAGGGTCGGTTCGGCAAAAAGTTCACGGGCGGGGACCTCGCGATCGAGTTTCTTTTCGAGACGATGGGCAACAGCAATCGCCAGCAGGCTATGACCGCCCAGTGCAAAAAAATTGTCTTCGCGGTGTATAGGAGTTCGTTCCAACAGGTCGGCCCATATTCCGGCAATGCATTGCTCCAGCTCATCCTGTGGAGGAGTCAGCCCCGTGCTTGACGGTTGAATATTCAGTAACGCATGAAGAGCTGTCCGATCAACCTTTCCTGAAACCATCAACGGAATGGATGGTACCGAAATTACTCCAGACGGAATCATGTGGGAGGGTAGCCGTTCCATCAGGAATGTTTTCCATTCTGCCATGTCAGGCATTTGCTCTCCCGGTTTGAGGCGGACAACACCCCATAAACTCTTTGCTCCACCGTGCTGTTCGTCAAGCAGAACCACTGCCTGCGAGATTGCCGGGTACTGGGTCAAAGCATATTCTATTTCGCCCAATTCGATCCGGATTCCATTCATCTTCACCTGATCGTCAATACGTCCGATGATTTCAAGAGTTCCGTCTGCATGCCAGCGGCCAAGATCGCCGGTGCGGTAGCGACGGCCATGGGGGTTTTCCATGAAACTTGCCGCCGTGAGTTCGGGCCGGTTCAGATAACCCTTACTGATACCGACTCCTCCCAGCCAGATTTCTCCAGTTACTCCCGGCGCCAGGGCATGACCTTCATCATCGAAGATATAGACGCTGGTATTCGGCAGCGGCCTGCCTGCAGTGAAAAAACGTTGTTCGTCAACCTTCAGGAGCCCCATTGTGCTGGTAATCGTATTCTCAGTGGGGCCGTAGGCGTTGAAATAGTTCAGATGAGGCGCGTATCTTTTCACATCTTCCGCAGCTGGAGCTTCGCCTCCTGTGACCAGGACACGCAGAGATGCGGGGAGTTTCACCCCTTCCAGGAGTCCGAGATAGGTCGGCGTAATGTCGGCCACGGTGATACGCATTTCCTGCAGGAAATCAAGAAACCGTTTTGGCGACTCAATAATGTTTTTAGGCACAGGGCAGATTGCTGCGCCAGAGGCGAGCGGGACCCCGATGTCGGAAAGGGAGACGTCGAACGATGGAGATGCGAACAGAAGTGAGCGGTCATCGGCATGGAAATCCAGGATCCCGGCGGCGCCAAGCACCATGTTCACCAGGCTGTCGTGAGCAATCAATGTGCCTTTCGGCTTGCCGGTGGAGCCTGACGTGTAAAGGATATAGGCAATATCGTCGGGTTGTCCGTCGCTAAAGGTTCTGTTTGAGTATTGCTGCCGAAACAGTTCCGGCAATTCTTCCGGCCGCAGCGGGTCGGAAATGATGCGGTCAAGCTCTTCGGGTACGGCAATGCTGTCAAGGACGATGAGGTGGGATGCTCCGCTGTCAGCGACCATAAAACGTATTCGTTCCGGGGGGAGTTCCATTGATAGCGGCAGATAGGCGGCGCCTGATTTCCAAATGCCCAATAGTGCAGCCGGAAGCTGCAATGACCGCCCGGTAAGCACAGCGACAACGCTGCCGCGAGCGACTCCCCGCTGCAAAAGAGCGTGCGCAATGGCGTTGGCTTCCTCATCAAGAGAGCGGTAGGAGATTCTGCCCTCAGGCGTTATGACTGCAACTCTGTCAGCCTGATCCGGCAGGTCAGTAATCCTTTCAAAGAGTTCGTGAAAACGCAGACGCGGTCGTTCTACGATTTCACCTTGCTGCCAGGAGGCAAGCATCAGTTTTTCTTCCGGCAGGAGATCCGGAAGCGGTTCTGCTGCATGTTCAGGTTTTTCTGCAAGCCAGTGAGCCCATCCCTTCAGAGATTCCAGCCAGAGCCGGGCTGTTTGCTCTGTGTAGATTGCTGCATTGACATGCCATTGCAGAAGGAGTTCCCCTCCCTCGAGGTTTTCGTGGATGAGTACCATGTCCTGGCCAGGAGATGCAGAGGTGCATTCGTAGCTTATGGGCCCTATTGTCCTTTCAGTGCTTGTGAAGAGCCGCGCGGTACCATCATTGCGGCCTCCGGGATTTTCTGTTACGGCAATGTCGAAAAGGGGATAGCGCAGGGGATTGCGCAGTTCCGGACGTTTATCCCAGGATGCATGGTAAATATGGGCAAAGGGCAGGCGTACATGCTGCAGTGCCTCGGCAAGGCTTTGTTGTGTTGTTTGCAGAAGTTCACCGAACGAGCGGTGACGTTGAGGTTTCAGATGCAGCGGCAGCATGTTTACACTGTAGCCGATTATCCCTGAGTCGGATGCACTCTCCCTGACGGATGCGGTGGTGCCGATCATGACATTGCTACGGGAGGCGCGTCGGCCTGCTTCCAAAGCCAGAATCGTCAGTATCAGCGAATGCAGAGTCGAATGGTGAATACGTGCAAGGGTTTTGAGACTCTCTGCCGTCCGGCCATCTAACAGCAGTTCAAAACGATGACTTCCTGGTGCGCTCCTTGATGAACGGGGCATGTCAAGAGGCCATTCCTCAAAGGCTGAATCCGGCACCTGGTTTAGCCGATTTTCCCAGTAGCGGCGGTCACGCCGAGCTTCTTTGGAGGCTAAGTAGGCGTGCTCGCGTGAAGCAAATACCATTCCGCCAGGACAGAGAGGGGAGAGCGGCCCTCCGTCTAGCAGAATGGCCATTTCATTGAAAAGTGTTCCGATGGATTGTCCGTCACCAATCGAATGATGAAGGGCAAGCCAGAAAAAACGTTTTTTTTCCTTTTCAGCAGCAACGATACCTGCCCGCCAGAGCGGTGCTGCACTCATCGAGAGGGAGGTGAACTGGCGTTCCCTTATCAAGGCAATGGCATCGGCAGTAGAGTAGGCAACTGATGATTCAAGCGTCCAGTCGATATCTGGCGCTAGCCGCCTTCTCAACAGGCCTGATTCATCATCTTCAAAAAAGGTGCGTAAACCCGCGTGGCGCTTTACAAGGATTCCCCATGCTTCCTGCAGTCGGTCAGCAGTCACCTCCTGATTGATGAGATAATGTACCGGAATAATGAAGTTCCGGGTGTCAAGTCCGGCCGACTCGGCAATCCAGAACTCCTTTTCTCCTTCTGAGGCAAGATCAGTTTCCTGCTCAATGGCTTCCTGGAGGGATATGTCGGCCACAGAGCTGATTTTTTCAACAAATGCCGACAGTGTCGGAGCAGCGAAGAGCGTGCGGGCCGATACCGGGTGCCGAAGCGTTTCGCTCACACGATGTGCCAGCGTTACGGCGAGCAGACTGTTGCCTCCAAGTGCAAAGAAATTGTCGTTGCGCTCAACAGTTTGGCCTAGCACATCAGTCCAGATGTCGGCTACCTGCTTTTCAAACGAATTCAGGGGTATCTGTCGGTCAGAATTGTTCTGCGTTTCCTTCGCATGGTTGAACAGCACCTCCCGGTCAACTTTTCCTGAAGGGGTAAGAGGAATTACGGCAACCGGCATGATGGATGCCGGAACCATGTGCAGAGAGAGGTGTCGGGCAAGAAATTCCAGAAGTTGAGCCTGGGAAAACGAAGCCATGTTTTCTGGTTGAACAAAAGCCTTCAGTACCTTGACTCCGTTCGGAAGTTCATCGGCAAGCACTGCAGCATTGACAACGGAAGGATGCTTGCAGAGCATCTGTTCAATTTCACCCAGTTCAACGCGCTGACCGTTCAGTTTGATCTGCTGATCGATTCGTCCGCTGATCTCGACCTGACCCTCTGCATTCCAGCGTCCATAGTCTCCTGATCGGTAGAAAAGACCTTCAGGTGTATCAATAAAGTGCTGCGCAGACTCTTCAGGCTGGTTGAGATATCCGTGTGCAATTCCCGTCCCGCCGAGCCAGAGTTCCCCTCGAACGCAGGGCGGGACGGGTGAGCCGTCATCACGGCGGATTGAAATCTTCATGTTGGGCAGCGGAGAGCCTACATGCAGGGGCTTTTCCGGATCATGATCACTCAGTATGAGTCCCCCTGAAACCACGATGGTCGCTTCGGTTGGACCATAAAAGTTCCAGAATGCGAGTTGGCCGGCGTACAGGCTGGCATCCTGATGGTTTGGTGCTTCTCCTCCCGTGAGCAGAATGCGCAACCCCTCGAATGGAAGTTTTTCGCTGACTCTTAGGTATGATGGTGTATGGAAGGCAATGGTGACGCCGAGTTCATGGTAGTATGGCTTCATCTGCCAGGGGTCTTCCCGAAGGGAGGGCGATACCGGTATCATGGTGATCCCGTTCAAGAGCCCGTGACCGATCTCCCAGAGGGAGGCATCAAAACTGATAGTCGAAACCAGAGCGATACGATCATTGTCACGAAGCCCTGTCCTTTCTGCAACTCCAAGTATTGTATTGATATACGCGGCATGTGTTACAGGAACTCCCTTTGGAGTGCCGGTTGTGCCTGATGTATAAATGATGTAGGCGATATCATCCGTTGAACCATTGCTTTCCGGACGCTGCCCAGAGATGGAACACTCTTCCGGAAAGATGATGGTGTCCACTTCGCTGCATAGAAGCTGGGGAGGTGTGAGCTTGTCAAGGACGATGAGATGTTTTGCTCCGGCATCTTTAGCCATTGAGACCAGTCGAGCTTCCGGGATATCAAAGGCAAGTGGCAAGTAGGCTCCCCCGGCTTTCCATATCGCGAGCACTGTTGCCGGAAGATTTTCGGGGCCTGAAGCAAGTACTCCAACGGTCGTTCCGCGAATAACTCCGCGCTCCATGAGGCAGACCGCAATGCCGTTTGCCAGTGAATCGATTTCGCAAAAAGTTGCGGAGTGCTCCCGGCTGATGAGTGCAGGTCGATTTGGATACCGGTCAGCGATCGCTTCAAAAAGTTCGTGGACGCGCTGATCGGGGCGCGGCATTTTCTTTCCCTGTTCCCATTTCTGCAGAAGTTCCATTTCGGCTGGAAGCAACGGAGGAAGAGGCTGATGGATTCTTTCAGGCTCTTCGGCCAGCCATCGAGCCCATGCGGCAAAAGAAGAAAGCCATGCGCGGGCACTCTCGATTGAGCAAACATCGGAATTCCAGCTTAAAAGCAAATTCAGCCCTCCGCTGCTCTCAGAAGAGGGTTCATGACTGAACGAAAGATCAAGACCGGCAGCGGGGTGCTCAAGTTCTCCGGCAAGGGAAAGCGGTTCTAAAGTGAGTTCGCTCTGCGGGTCACTGACGGTCCGGGAAGGAATCGCTGTCAGGGCAATGTCGAAAAGTGACGTGCGGGCTCGTGGGCGAAGGTCGGGATGGCGCTGCCGGAACTCTCGGTAGAGCCTCCCTGAAGGATATGCTGCATGTTCTACCGTTTCGGTAAGTGCCAACTGGGTGCTGCGCAGGTGCTCCGAGAAGGGGAGGTCACCATCCTTCAACAGAATAACGGGAAGGATGTTGACGAAATGTCCGACAGCATGTTCTCCTCCTGCAGGGCGAATGGTGATGCCGCTTCCGATCAGAATATCACTTAGTCCGCTGCGTCGTCGGATTTCTGATGCAAGAATGGCAAGAAGCAGAGCGTGCAGTCCGATTCCACAGCTTTTTGCCAACTGGCCAAGCGTCTGAACCGTCCCGCCATCAAGCTGTTCGACAAGCGGCTCGGAATCACGTTCGCCGGGCAATGACGGGCGGTGGTGATCCGCTACATATTCATTGAAGGCTCCACTATCGCGGGCAGCGAGAGTATCAAAGCGCCTCATCCAGAACCTGCGGTCATGTTCTGCCCGTTTGGAATTGAGGTAGTGCTGTTCTGCGCTGCTGGCCATAGCGACGCCGTTTGGTGCTGGCGGCAATTGCCTGCCGCCAAGCAGGGCAAGCAGATCTTCCTGTATCAATCGGGCCGATGTCCCGTCCACGAGGGAGTGATGGAGCACAAACCAGAACAGTGTTTCATTTCCCTCATCAATTCGGATAATGCCTGCCCGGGCAAGTGGTGGATCGGTAAGCAGAAACCTTTCGTTCCCCCAGTGTGCGGCTATGCTGCGGGCTTCCTCCATGGAGCAGCAATGATCCACGCGCAGAACTGCATGGCGGGAGAGTTCACCGGACGAAACACTTTTCCATCGAATCCTGTTCTTTTCGTCTGCATAAAAGGCCGTGCGCAGTGCGGCATGGCGATCAAGCAGGCTGGTCCAGGCTGATTGCCATGCAACTTGAGAATACGGCTTGCCGTGAACACGCAGAAAACGCACAATGTGGGACGCCGCTGGAGCCAGCCCGATTTCCGAAGCGATCCAGAAATCCTCCTGATCGACCGTTGCAATATTTGAAACAGAATGATCACTGTTCAGGAGGGAGTCACTCTCCTGCTCAATTGACGCGATATGATGGGCAAGCGCTTTCACGTTCAGCGCACTCAAGACCATTTGCACCGGTACATTATACCCAAGCAGATGCAATCGCTGGCTTACCGCAATGGCAAGCAGACTTGTTCCTCCTGCGGCGAAGAAGTTTTGTTCCCTCATGATCGGGCGGATATCAAGGAGTTCTTCCCATATGGCAGCTATAGCCAGCTCAAGCGGGCCCAATGGAGGAGTTGAATCACCCTGTTCAATAGTGCCGTTATTGAAGAGCTCTTCTGCAATCGCCCGAAGGGCCTTTTGATCAGCTTTGCCGGCAGAATTTAGCGGTATCTTATCCAGCACGGCAAAATGGGCCGGAATCATGTATGAGGGGAGTCTCTTCTGAAGAAATTCATACCAGTTTACCGCTTCGTTTGCTTTTGCATCATGATACTCCACAAACGCAAAAATACGGCCTTTAAGGTGCACGGACTTTGCGGTTTTTACGCTGGGATGCCGCTGCAGCGCCAGCTCAATCTCATCAAGAGAGACTTTCTGCCCGGAAATTTTGATCGCATTGTCTGATCGGCCAAGTGTTTCAAGCTCATCATTGCGGTTCCATCTGGCGAGGTCATGAGAGCGGAACGCACGTCCATAACGAGTTTTAACAAAATACTCTGCATTGAGTTCAGGCTGTTTCAGATACCCTGGAGAAACGCCGGTTCCAATAACATGAACCTCTCCGATCTCGCCTTTAGGCACTTCATTGCCTTCTGCATCAAGCAGATAGACCTCAGTATTGGCAAACGGCCTGCCGCTCAGAATGGCGCCCTGCTCATCGGGATCTACATGATGCATGCAGATCGTGCCGCAGACCTCAGTAGCTCCGTAGATATTCCAATAGTCGACATGCCGTGCGTAATGCCGTGCGTCATCTGCGTTCGGCAGCTCGCCGGCAGTAATGATGCAGCGAAGTCCATTCGGTACTGCTCCATTCAGCAGATGAAGGTATGAGGGTGTAAAAAACGCGATCGAGACCTTATGGCGGCTCATCAGGTCAAGCAGGCGGTCAGGATTGTAAATTGTTGACAGTGTTACCGGTACAAAAGCTGAACCGGAAATCAGGGGAATGCAGAGTGTACGAAAACCAAGGATAAAAACCGGCGAAGAGGAGAGTAAAATGCGATCCTTGCTGGTGATGCCTTGTGCGTCAATATGACCAACTCCCATATTGATGCAGGCGGCATGTGTCAAGGGAACACCTTTCGGAGTGCTGGAAGAGCCGGAGGTGAACAGAATGGCCGCAAGAGTTGTCAGGCGGCTGTTTTTTTTGTCAACGACGTCTGTTGCACCGGTGCCCGATGCCGGCAATTCCTCGGGTCGGATGACGGCATCGCTCAGTTTGCCGCATCCATTGCTTAAAAGGCTCTTACTGAGTGCAGGTGGAATTTCTATGCCGTCAAGAGCAATCAGGCGACGAATCTCTGCCTGCTCAGCCATGTTTGCCAGGCGGTCGGCTGGAAGGTCTGCGGCCATGGGTACATAGACACCGCCGGCTTTCAGTATGGCAAGAAAAGCTGCGGGCAGATCAGCGGATCGTTCTGTGAGAACACCGACTGATTCTTCGATCTTGATGCCCCTGCTTTGAAGTTCAAGGGCCAGTCTTTCGGAAGCGGCGTCCAGTTCTGCATAGGTAATGAGAACATCATCGGTAATAATCGCGGGAGCGGAGGGTTGCCTTCTCGCTGATAATTTGAAACAGTCATGTATTTTCTGCTGATACTGCATGCGATTTCAAAGAGTGCCGTTTTTCTCAGGGAATAAACCTGTCTGATAGCCAAGACAGCGGTAGCCGTTTGCTGCTGATGCCTGATCAATGCTGCGAACCCACTCAGCGTTTGTACTCAGCTCCTGTTTTACCCAGTTGCATATGCTGATTGTGATGCCATACTTCTCCGTGGAATTCCGGATCTTCTCGAGATACTCAACACAGGCAGCGCGTTCAGGTGCGAGTCTTGAGCGCTGTTTGATATGATTCTGATTCTCGTGCGATAGATAGGGTCGGAAAAATTCACCGATGAGCTCTGGATTAAAGTAGTTGATGTAGTTTGCAAGCAATACCAGATTGCGTATTTCTGTAGTCAGAAATTCAGGTTTGATGTTGCGGACACCGGCGGATGCCAGAAGCGACATGTACTGGTCGATATTTTCATCGGTCAGGTAAGGGAGTATCAACGGCTGACACAGAACCGACTCGGCAAATAAACCAAGTTCCCTGCATTGAACAAGGGTATCAAGGCGTTCTTCAATTGATGCGGCATTTGGTTCAAGTACTTCACGAAGGTACCGGGGCATAATACCGATACTGCCGTTCAGTTGAATTTTTGATGCAATCTGGCTCATCAGAGAGAAAAGGGAGTCTCCTTTGTGGGTTACCTGCAAGTGCTTTGGACCAGCCTTGGTCGCGATGAAAATTCGCACCGGAGAATCGGGATGTTTCTGAAAATGGCGCACAAAGGTCCGCAGGATATCGTGCGCCAGACCGTTGAAAAGGTGCGGTTCGGAAAACGCCTCGGTTTTTGGCGAGAAGTAGTAAAAGAGTGACTTCAGGTGATTGTGCTCAAGAGAGTTAGCCAATCGTTCCGGGTAGTTGGTAAAGACGGTAATTGGCTTTACATGATTGCCATCGGTCACCAGGCAGTACTGGCATGCAACTGCACACGACCCGACAGATGGTGAGATCTCCAGCACATTGGTAGGACAGAGTCCGGTATAGTTGTGGATCTCAAGTGGCTGGTTTATGTCTGTAAGGCTTTCCTGGTAATGGTTGCCGGCAGTGAGGTTATTGTTTTCGTAGAGTTTTGCAAACCATTCCGAACCAATTTCAAGCTGGGAAGCAACCTCCGGGGTGATCTCATAGTCAAGACCAAGAGCGACGAGCTGGCGGCTGTTGATTTTCAGCGGGACAAATCCCATCAATTCAGGGCAGGCAGGTCTGTGTGAAATATACCGGAACTGCGTTCTTGAAAGCATTGCGGCCTCGATTGAATTGCAGGAAGGGGTACTTACTTTTTTTTCCGGGGTCATAAACGAGGGGTTCAATTGGTTCAGTAGATCTCGTTGTCATCTTGTCGGAGAGACCGTATTATCAGTTAAGACAGCTGAATTTGTTCGGAACATAAAAATTACCTGCCTTCCATAGACAATTAATATAATGGTAATTCAGATGAAAGTAACGAATTTTCTTTGTAATAGTTTTCTTTGTAATGACTTGTTAATGCTTTGCCGAAATCAAGTTACTGGCTTTCAGTCATGGGTAACAGATCTGATGAAGCTTGTTTTGTTTATGCTTGTATGTACATATTTTACGGAAGAAATATTTGGCTACATGAACAAAACGCCCTTCCGCTGATTTCCACGCTTTCGCTTCGGCGTCTTGTTCTCATATTCTTATTTGATCGTACAGGAATCTCGATTCAAACCAGCCTGCGAGGCGTTTTATGGAGGTGACTCGGTGCGGGCACTTGAAAAAAATGTGGCTATTTGACAGTTTGTTTATGTTGAATGTGGTAACAGATTGATATTATTGTACGGAAAATGTTGACAGGGAAGCTTTGAATCAATTGTTTAATGCATGCACGATTAACGGAAATCAAACCTGCAAGCAATTTAAATCATCAAATCATGCGGAAAAAACAGCTTGGCAATACGGATATGCACCTAACTCCTGTCGGCTTTGGAAGTTGGGCTATCGGGGGTGGCGATTGGTCGTACGGCTGGGGTGCACAGGATGACGGCGATGCCATAGCGGCAATTGAGCGCTCAGTTGAACTTGGCATCAACTGGATTGATACGGCTGCGGTCTACGGGCTTGGCCATTCGGAGGAGTTGGTTGGAAAGGCTGTTGCCGGTATGAAGCAGAAGCCCTATATTTTTACCAAGTGTTCGATGGTTTGGGATAGTGTTACCCGCCAGGTTGGATACAGTATCAAGGCTGATTCGATACGGCGCGAGTGCGAAGCGAGCCTTAAGCGGTTGCAGGTTGATGCCATTGATCTTTACCAGATTCACTGGCCAAACCCTGATGCTGATCTGGAGGATGGCTGGACTGAGATGGCCCGTCTGCAGGCGGAGGGACTGGTTCGTCATATCGGTGTTTCGAATTTCAGTGTTGATCAACTGCGCAGGGTACTCTCCATCGCACCGGTAGCCTCTCTTCAGCCGCCTTACTCGATGTTGCGGCCTGCTGCAGAAAAGGAGCTTCTGCCGTTTTGTCTCGATCAGCATATTGGCGTTATTGTCTACTCTCCGATGCTCTCCGGCATGTTGACTGGAGCCATGACCCGTGAACGGGCAGCGAACTTTTCATTGGATGACTGGCGTCGCCAGAACAAGGAGTTTCAGGAGCCGCGTCTCTCAGCAAATCTTGAACTGGTTGAGTTGCTTAAACAGATCGGAAATCCGCACAAACGCTCTGCCGGAGAGGTTGCCATTGCCTGGGTCTTGCGCAATCCTGCCGTTACGGGAGCTATTGTTGGCGGACGCAATGCAGCCCAGGTTGAGGGGATTGTCGGGGCAGGGGAGTTCAGGCTGAGCGGGGAAGAGATTGACGCTGTTGGGTCTTTTATTGCCAACATGCCGAAATAGGTAAGAATTTTGGGAGTTGCTGTCCGGAGTTTGAAATTTTTTTTGTCGGAAGTGAAACTTTTAGCGGTGTTATCGGCTATTTTAATGTTAAATGGTTGGGTTTAATATTTTTATTGCATTACGTTATAAATCACGTAAATTGT
>SESB01000623.1_pt1 | contig 25151 bp, 22 predicted proteins | sample 3171441 | NCBI WGS metagenome assembly SESB01 (sample SAMN06051867, study PRJNA518727) | freshwater metagenome | biome: subpolar coniferous forest; feature: holomictic lake; material: water; isolation source: holomictic Lake 227, 6 m depth | place: Canada: near Kenora, Ontario | collected... | reverse complement strand
GTAAGGATTCTAAGACGACTTGCTTTTCATCCAGCCATCCATTAATTCCAGCGGCTTTGATCATCGCGTATTCACCACTGACTTGATAAGCAAAGGTGGGCACGCCGTATTGGTCTTTAACGCGACGAATGATATCTAAATAAGGCATGCCGGGCTTAACCATCACCATGTCCGCACCTTCCTGTAAGTCTAACTGGATTTCACGCAGCGCTTCATCAGAATTGGCGGGGTCCATTTGGTAGCTGTATTTATTACTTTTACCTAAATTACCGGCAGAGCCAACGGCATCTCTAAAGGGGCCATAAAAGCTGGATGCATACTTGGCAGAATAGGCAAGAATTAAGGTGTTAGTATAATGGTTTGCTTCAAAAGCCGATCGTATTGCGCCTATCCGTCCATCCATCATGTCAGACGGTGCGACAATATCGACGCCCGCTTCAGCATGGGATAAGGCTTGTTTGACTAAGACTTCGATGGTTTCATCGTTAATAACATAGCCATCCTGGTTAATCAGGCCATCTTGTCCGTGTGAGGTAAAGGGATCGAGAGCAACATCAGTAATGACACCTAAATCAGGAAAAGCTTTTTTTAAAGCCCTGACACTTCGCTGTGCCAAGCCTTCAGGATTATAAGCTTCAGCCGCATCATCCGATTTTTTATCGGCGGGTGTTACAGGAAATAAAGCAATGGCAGGAATCCCTAAATTATAAATCTCATCTGCTTGCTCTAGCAGTAAATCTAAAGAAAATCGATCGACGCCTGGCATGGAGGAAATTGACTCGCGCTGATTAATACCTTCAGTCACAAACATAGGGTAAATCAGGTCATCAACCGTTAACTGATTTTCACGCATTAGGCGCCGCGAAAAATCGTTAAAGCGCATTCTTCTCATGCGTGTGCTTGGAAAATTGATGTTATTATATGTTATCTTATCTGTAGTCATGGGCTTATAAAATGCAGTCTCTCAGGAGTTATGGCATTAGGCTTGGTTGATTTGTCGGATACTTATTTATTGTATCAGGGATTGGCTATACTGATATTTGTAAAATATAGCACGTAACCATGAGTTTAATTTTAGAGGATTATATGAACGTTAAGCGTTACACATTGTTCAGTTTTTTTGCGGTATTAATGATTTTAATGTCTAACACTCAGGTAATGGCTGATGATTTGTTACCACCGCAGCTTGCAATCGAAACTGCATCAAATAAATTGCAGGAAAAGATGAAGGATAAAACTTTTATCAAGGATTTTGCAAAGGTTAATCAGTTTGTTAATGAAGCTATTTTACCCAGTACTGACTTTGAGAAAATTTCTTCATTAGTATTAGGTAAGTTATGGAAAACAGCAACCCCTGATGAACGTGAGCGTTTTAAGAAAGAATTTCAAACGTTATTAGTTAGAACCTATTCTCGTGCTTTCGTCGAGTTTAAAGATTGGTCGATTCGCTATTTACCGATTGAGATGGAGGCTGAAGCCACAAAAGTTATTGTAAAAACAGAAGTATTACAGCCGGGTCTTAAGCCAGTTGCGGTTGATTATCGTATGTTGCAGACTGATGGCGATTGGAAGGCTTACGATATTTTGATCGAAGGCGTGAGTCTAGTGACGAATTACCGTACAACCTTTTCCACTGAAGTTCAAACCAAGGGTTCGTTGAACGCAGTAATTGATAGTCTCGCAAAGCGTAATGTTGAAGCACTGGCTGCAAAAAACTCCTAAACGATTGCATAGATTTTCAGATAAATAAAAACTGGAGTGCAATCGCTTAAGCTATTGCCTGTAAAAACAGCTAAAACTATTTTACTCCAACTTTAGGTTGATATCCCTGTGAACAAAAGCTTCGTGTCATGGCGGTTTAATTTCTGAAAGACTATCTGTTTTCTACCGATAAGGCTTGAGTGGCTTTAACTGCAGTTTTTGTGGTTAAAGCCATTTTAAATAACCTTCAAACCGTAAAAAGACGATTTACCTTAAATGATTGATTATCAACCACTCTATGATGCTCTGGTCGATGTAAAAGCAGAGGCATGGGTGGATCTTCTTCCGCAACAAATTTCCAATGCATTTGATTTAGAGGCGCACGGTACTTTAGCAGAATGGCTTTCTATTATAGACAGTTTACCCACGCCAATAACTTCACACCGATCATTAATAACGGATGCCGTTGAAATCGGCGAGACGGTCGATTTATTAGATGCTGATCGAATTCTACTTGAGAAGCAACTTAAAGGGTTACATCCCTGGAGAAAAGGGCCTTACGATTTATTTGGTATTAAAATAAATACCGAATGGCGGTCAGATTGGAAATGGGATCGTTTAAAAGATCATATTGCACCCTTGAAGAATCGCTTGGTGTTAGATGTAGGTTGCGGCAATGGCTATCATTGTTGGCGTATGCTGGGCGCAAATGCAAAAATGGTGGTTGGTATTGATCCCATGATCCTGAATGCTTTACAGTTTCAGGTGATTAGAAAGCTATACGGAGCGGCTCCTGTGTATGTGCTCCCTTTAGGCATAGAAGAGTTGCCCTATGGTTTAAAGGCGTTTGATACGGTCTTTTCAATGGGGGTGCTTTATCATCGTCGCTCACCGATTGATCATTTAATGGAATTGCGTGATTGTTTACAGCCTGGCGGTGAGTTGGTATTAGAAACCTTGGTCATTGATGGTGGATTAGGCGAAGTGTTAGTGCCAGAAGGGCGTTATGCCAAGATGCGTAATGTTTGGTTTTTGCCAACCTGTGATACGTTAATGAGTTGGATGACACGATGTGGATTTAAAAATATTCGTTTAGTGGATGTAACGATTACAAGTATTGAGGAGCAACGCAGCACTGAATGGATGCAGTTTCATTCACTCAAAGATTTTTTGGATGAAGAAAATCCATTATTAACCTGCGAAGGACTTCCTGCTCCCAAGCGTGCTATATTTATTGCCAATGTGGCTTAAAGTTTCAAGGCAGTACTTTTGTTTCGGTTTTTAAATAGTTTAATACGTTGACAAACACGCTATCCAGTATGGAATGTTGATGCTGATACTTGGCTCTTCGCTTACTTGGCGTGTCTTCCCGCTTTTTTCGATTAATAAACTGAGGTAAAAGATAATCCTCTTTACTGTTTAATTTGCCACCTAAACCTTCGCAAAAGTGATCATAACTAAAGTGTTTATTATGTTTATTTTTGAAAACCTGATTTTTGTCCGAAACAAACTCTATTTGTTTGATGTTTAAAAAACTGGCAAAAGCCAGGCAGGACTCAATAACTATCCTGTTCGGGGTTAAACCATATAAAGATTTACAGGCATCATGAACCATTTTTTTACTTTGAACGCCTTTCGGTCCCTGGATCGCTGAAATGAATAACTTAACTTCGCCATTGTTAGAGAGAAGACTAAATCTGGCAATAGATAAATAGGCTTCATTGGGTTTATGAAAACTGATGGCTAATTCACCTTCCTTGCACTCATCTTCTGAGATGGATAATGTTAATTCGTAAACTTCCTTAGTGCTAGTTTCAATTCTTCCAAGGTTTATACCTTTGTCAAATAGAGCCTGATGAATAAATAACGGGTCAAAACTATCGGTAAAAATGGCGTAGTGGTCTAATATGTTTTTAAGTCTCTCTTTTGCCGAAAAACCAAGACGAAGGTAACGTTTGAATGGTTTATCGATAAGCCCTTTATGACTGATGACCAAAGTCGATAATAATGGAGAGCAGGAAATTTGTCTGTACCACTCAACTGTTTCTCTATACCAGATTAAATTTCGTATCAGAAGTTTCGTTCTTTGTTTTAAGTTGTTCGGGTAGCGATAATAAGCAATTTCAACCAGTAATCTCAAGAAATCAGCTTTCAAGGGAAGGTCTGTATATTCTACCGACTGGGAGTTGAAAAACGGGTTAGATTGACTAAGCTTTTTAAAATTGCCAGAGTAGTCAAATAACTGATCCGAAATAGCTGTTGTTATTGCATTCAAAGGAAACTTACCATTTATCTATAATTACTCGTTTTTGAAGAACCAGGTGATACACCTAATTACAATTGTGCACAATTCTTTCACAATTTGTGCACAATTCAAAATGCAATTAACAATTATTGATATCAAAAATGATCATACACGAGTTAATATTCATGGATTATTCGAATAATGCATAAATAATGTGGATATACCTTGTATTTTCTACATAGAGGGCTAGACTCATGTATAAGCAATGGTGTTATTTAACTTTTGATAACCCTATTGTTTTGGGAAGTTTAATTAATCTTAGGAAAAATCATGAAAAATTTAATGCTATTAATGTTGTTACTATTTGTTTCTAATGTAATGGCAACACCGGTTAATATTAACTCTGCAGATGCCAAATCTATTGCCGATGCCTTAACAGGTATTGGTATCAAAAAGGCAGATGCTATTGTGAAATATAGAACAGAGAAAGGTGCATTCAATGCGGTTGAAGATTTGACCAATGTAAAAGGGATTGGTCAAAAGACATTGGATAAAAACAAAAAAGACATTCTACTGAGTGATACGCCAGTTGCAGAGCCTGCAGCGGTTGTTGAACCTAAAGCTGCAGGAGAAGCAAAGGTTTTAACAGAACCCGCTAAAGCAACAAAATCAAAGTAAAAGGTCCATTGCTTGGTATGAGATCAAATACTTTGCTAACAACGTATTTGCTTTATTACTAGCAGCGCAGTTTATTTGTAGGGTGGAAGTATAAGGCTTATTCTGCTCTACAGATATATTGAACAGGTTTCCACTATTTGCTTGCTATTTGTTTAGTAAGATCTGCAAGTCCCATAGCGTGACGAGTTAAAATAGATTTTGCACTGGGTATATGGTCCAGTAAAGTCAGGCCAATGTTTCTGGCTGCAGCCATCACCAACCATTCAGTAGAGAAAATTTTCACTACCGTATCAGTAAAGCCAATGGTACGATCATGATCTTTTTTACGAGAGTGTGCGTACTCATTTAAAAACTCACTTGATCCAATGTCTTTCTGCTGTTCAATTTGCTCTAATAGCCTTTCAGCCAAATGTATTACGTCCCGTAAACCCAGGTTAAAGCCTTGTCCTGCAACCGGATGCAATTGATGAGCGGCATTACCAATAATAACAGCACGACCAGAGACCATTTTATCTGCACGAATGAGAGATAGAGGAAATGCACGTCTAGGTGCGGTTAAACTCAAGGCGCCTAACTTAAAACCAAAGCAGTCTTGTAATTCGGCTAAAAAACTAGCCTCGTTACCCAGCATCAATGCTTCTGCATCTTCAGTAGTGCGTGTCCAGACCACGGCACATTGATTTTTTTCAATGGGTAATAGAGCTAAAGGGCCTGATGAAGTAAAGCGCTCAAAGGCAGTGTTTTTATGGGGAAGCGATGATGTGACAGTAGTCACTAACGCTGTTTGACCATATTCGGTGATATGTTGAGGTATATCAAGTAACTCTCGAACCGAAGAAAAACCACCATCTGCACCTACCAGTAATTTGGCCGTTAGATTGATGGATTCATTCCCCTGTTTTAAATTAACAAAAACTTCTTTATCACTGGATATTAAGCCAACGACTCTGGCTGGAGAAATAACCGTTATACCGGCTTCAGTCACAAGACTTGCAAGATACGTTTCTATGTCGCGGGCCGTGATCACATAACCGAGAGCGTCAACCTGCTCTTTTTCTGCTGATAAGCGGGTTTTTCCAAAATGCCCCTGGTCAGAAATATGAATCTGCTTTATTGCTGTTGCGGTGTGGCTGATTCCTTGCCAACTGTTTAATTTATCCAGCATCATGACCGTGCCAGAGGCTAAAGCTAAGGCTCTATCGCCTGCATGAGCAGTTTTAAGTTGTTCACGGGTATTGGCCTCAATAATAGCTATATTTAAGCCGCTGTCTTTAAGAGAGAGTGCCAGGCAATTTCCAGCTAGCCCACCACCAACAATGATTAAGTCGTAATTTTGTTGCATTATACGGCCTGCATTAATGCTTCAATTTCAGCGATGGATTTAGGTACGCCACTGGTTAGCACTTCATGGCCTTGTGATGTTACCAGAACATCATCTTCAATGCGTATGCCTATACCCCGCCATTTCTCGTCAACTGTTTTGCAGTCAACAGGAATATATAAGCCCGGTTCAATTGTTAATACCATTCCGGCTTCTAAGAGTCGCCACTCCTGATTAACTTTATAATCGCCCACATCATGTACATCCATACCTAGCCAATGCCCAATTCGATGCATATAAAACTGTTTATATTTTTCATCCTTAATAAGTTTCTTTACCTTTCCTTTTAATAGACCTAGCTCAACTAATCCCTTTGTGAGCACTTCAACAGAAGCGTCGTGAGCATTATTCCAGGGTAATCCGGGCTGGATTTGTTCTAATGCAGCCGTTTGGGCATCCAGAACCAATTGGTACAGTTGCTTTTGAGGTTCGGTAAAGCTACCTGATATCGGGAACGTTCGTGTGATGTCTGCCGCATAGTGATCACATTCAGCCCCCGCGTCAATTAATAATAAATCCCCGTGTTTTAATTTAGAGTTATTTTCAGTGTAATGAAGTGTACAGGCATTTTTTCCACCCGCTACAATCGATGGATAAGCGACTGCCCGTAGACCATTTTGAATAAAATGATGAACCAGTTCTGCTTCTATTTGATACTCAAAGAGCCCGGCCTTACAAGCTTGCATCGCTTTAATATGGGCGGCTGCAGAAACTTCTGCGGCACGGCGCATTAATTTAAGTTCGCCGATGCTTTTTAGTAAACGCATTTCGTGCAGGATAACATCTAGAGAGGATAAGTCGTTGGGTGCGGTAACACCTGTTCTTGATTGACTTCTAATATGGTTTATCCACTCTAACAGATTATGGTCTAGCTCTGAGTTTCGACCCATTGGATAAAATATCTTTGCTTTGTTTTCTAAAAGACCGGGTAATATATCTGCCAAATCATCAATTGGAAATGCATCATTTGCCTCATAATGGGCAGTTGCTCCTTCTAGCCCTGCATGTGCTCCTTCCCATAAGGCCTTTTTTTCATCAAATTCACGGCAAAATAAAATATATTCGCCTTGTTCTCTTTCGGGAATAAAGACAGCTAAAGCATCCGGTTCATTAAAGCCGGTTAAATAAAAAAAATCACTATCTTGCCGGAACGGAAAATCGACATCTCTGTTACGTGTCTGTATGGACGCGCTGCCAATAAGCGCAATATTGCCTTTTCCAATGCGTTGCAGGAGTTTTTTACGACGGTTTTTAAATTCAGTTTGCTTCATTTTCTATCCATTATGCACTAAAGTCATTTCCACTCTGGGTCAATTCATCTCTCAATAATAATACGGCGGGCCTGAGATATTCAGTGATTTCAACAAAATCATTCTCATCGTTTTCGTCCTCAACGTCAGTATCAAGCTTTGTAAACTCAGCAATATCTCTTAGGATTTCCATAGCATCTCTTGAGCAATTTGCCGAAGAAGCGCCTGAACCAATTCCAAACAAGAAGCCTCTACACCAGCATTTTAATGCCTGAACACGAAGGTCTAAAGCAGTGTCATCGTCTGGAAGAAATAAGTCAAATTCAAATTCTTCACTGAACAATAATCGTCGGGTTTCTTCGAACAATCTTATCAGGATATACTTGTTTTCATCACTGATAATATCATTATTACTTAAGAGTTCGGTTAACCATAACTCGCTTTCAACGTGTTCATTGACACACAACATGCCTGTTGCCATGCCGTGTGCTTCAGCAGCTGAAAGATCCCCATCAATGTTAATAATTATTGTGTTACATGTGTTATAGGCCATGATAATATCACTATCACTAAAATAAAAATGTCGCTTATGCTACCATTGATATCGGAAGTGTTTAATATTTGTTCATTTTAACTTGCAGAGCGAATTGCGCTACTGTTTAAAGTTTATCATTACTAACTAAAAATACCGGATTACTTGTAATAACCTCAGTGGCCACTATGACAGAAATTCATTTACCCCAAGAATTAAAAGACTTTGAGAATAAACTGGATGAGTTGATTGAACAATATCAATATTTGAAAAATGAGAATAGTAAGTTAAAGATTAAAGTAGAGCATTTAACGCAGGAAAAGGTCGAATTACTTGAAAAAGCGGCTCTAGCCAAGGCTAGAGTGGATACAATGATTACAAGACTAAAAGTGATGGAGGTAGGCTCGTGAATACAAAACCGCAACATGTTTCTCTAATGATTATGGGGAAAGAATATAGAATAGCCTGTGACCTTGAGGATCAAGATGACCTGATTTATTCTGCACAGCAACTTGATTTACAAATGAGAAGAATGCGTGATTCAGGTAAAGTGGCTGGGCCTGATAGAATTGCCGTTATGGCGGCTCTTAACCTGGCTCATGAGCTTCAAATTTTAAAAACTGAAAATGTTCGATTAAATAAGAAGTTAATTGATTGCTTAGATAAGTTGTCTTTAAAGTTAGAAAACGTTTTAGAAAAGAACTAAACACGCTACAATAAACACCTGTATCTCCTGTAGCGTTCGAGAGTGTGCTGGGTGTTTCCTGAACCTGTATTAACCCCGGGAACGAAATCCTTTACTGGTGAGCAGGCCCATTTTATATGGGAAGCCTGATGTGATGGTTACGTTCCCACTTGAACCTCCGGTTCAAGGACGAAGGCACATAGCGGCGCAGGTGGGAGATACGCTTTATTTACAGTTCAAAATGCACTCTGGCATTATAAATATTGACGGGTCCGCGGTCAGCATTAAAAGCGGGATTGGCAAGATATTGATAGTCAAAAGTCAGCCAGGTCGATTTGACAACATGCCATTGATAGTAAATATCAACCACTTGTTCAGGCTTATAATTGATTTTGCCGTCACCAATAAAGCCATCAACTCCACCCATATTTAAATAGTTGACGTGATCTTTTGATATCCAGCTTTGCGCGTAACCAAGCCCTACCGTATCTTTCTCTCGTCCCCAACGGGTACCCTTGATGGCTGAGCCAAAAGATAATGATCGATCAGCCGGTACATAAGAATAAACTTCAGTTCTTCCATCTGAATACATGCTTCTAAAAAAGACGCCGATATCTTGAGTGATGCTCTGCTCCATATTGATGCCGATGCCCATTTTTATATTCGATTTTCTGGCCCAGCAAAGATCAGGTGCGTTGGCATTGCTAGAGTTATAATTATAACCCGTACAAGTTGTTGCATTCTTTGACGGATTAGCCTGGAATGCAGCAATGGCATCCGTATAACTCCCCGAGTTTTCCTGATTTCTATAACCCAGAATTCTTATCGCTCCAGGTTGGTCTTTTATAAGATGCTTATGTTCAAGTTCTACCTGCTGTCCATAGTTACTTAACATCTGAAAATTCACTTGTAGATCATTAGGGTTTTTGGGGCCGGCAATGTGCCCAAACCTAAATGCCCAGTCATCAAAATAAAATTCGCCCACCAGCCCGGTCGTATAGCCCCTTGCATCGGCAGCAAAGTCATAAGCAGCATTGGTTAAAAAGGCCATGTTTACAAATTGACGACGAAGATCACCCGCATAGGTGTTTTTATCAAATATATCAAGAATGCTAAAAGTACCTGCAGTAAAAACAAAACGGTGACTGTCGACAGTCCCTGCTAATTGCATGGGGCCGGAATTAACGCTACTCTGTTTGCCACCGAAAGATAGGGTTTGTCTGTAAATAGCTCTTGACGGATACCAGGTAGAATGTACTGCACCATTTTTTTGCAGCTCAAAGTTTTGAATACTTCCACCGATTCCCTTTAGTCCCGACAGAGGCCGCTCAGAAATCATTTCTGGTGCCACATAGAGTTCGGCGCCTTTCCAGGCTTTAACACCAACGTAGAAAGTCGTTGTTCCTGTAAAGCCACGCTCCGCACCGGGTTCTAATGAGTTAGGAGAGCCGTTTAAGTTAGTGTAGGCTGCAGGGAATGCCTGTTTCCAGCTCGAAATATAAGTTGCTTGCGAGTAAAAGTTCCAGCGCTCATCCTGAATGTTGTGCAAGCCATGATCAGCCAAAGCTCCCATGAGTGAAAACTCGCCGTCATCATTTAAATCTGGATAGTTCTCTGCATGTGCTGATGTTGTCAAAAATACAGTGCAGATTAGTAATGTTTTTAAAATCTTCATTCAGGTAAACTTTTGGTTTTGTGTCAGAGCGTCAGATTTGTTGATCCAGACGATGTTGATAGCCCTTCCGATATTCAGAATCCAAGGGGTAAACAGGGGGTATTCGGGTTTTGAATTTGTTCTGTAGTCGAAGGAGTTATTCAATAACGAGGAATAACTCAATGCTACCTATTGATTCTAATGGACTAAATTGTACCAAGCTTTAATGACAGAATTATTAAAATATTAGCCTAGATCATAGTGTCTTTCATGGGAGCTGATACGCCCCCCTTCTATGACATTCATAATGTAAACCTTTCCATCACCATGCTGACCACTATAGGCTGACTGCATAATGGTGTCGAAGATGATATCGGCTAAGTGATCAGGCGCAAAAATTTCAATTCGTTTTTTAGGTAAAAATGGTTTGTAGTCCTGAATGTGTTGAGTTCGTTCACGCCCAAATCCATCACAGTCAATGATCGTCATCCCAGGGAATCCTTGTATTTCTAAAAGGGCCATCGTTACACTACTGAGCTTGTGTGGCTGGATAAAGGCGCGAATTTCTTTCATAAATTTCCATTAAAGTTCATCTGGTTCTGCAAAATATCGATAAAGCGCTGGTAATAAGGTCAGAGTCAGTATAGTTGCTGTAAGTAGTCCACCAATGATAACGACGGCAAAAGGTTTTGCTGTTTCTGATCCCACGCTGGTTGAGAGCGCAGCAGGGAAAAGCCCTAACATAGCCATCATGGCCGTCATTACAACAGGCCTTAGACGGCTAACTGAACCGTTTACAATCGCATCGTGAAGAGATTGACCTTCTCTTCGAAGTTTATTGAGTTGAGAAACCAGAATAACGCCATTTTGTACTGCAATACCAAAGAGTGCTATAAAACCGACTGCAGCTGAAACACTTAAATTAATACCAGTTGCCAACAATATAAGAATACCACCGATCATTGCGAAAGGCACGTTCATAAGAATCAGTAGAGCGTTCTTAATTGACATGAAAGCCCAGAATAATAACACGAAAATCAGTCCTAAGCTGATAGGTACGATAATCGCCAGTCGCTTCATAGCTCGTTGCTGATTTTCAAATTGACCACTCCAAACAATACGATAGCCTAGTGGTAAATCAACTTGGGCTGCAACTTTTTGCTGGGCTTCTGCTACAAAACTACCTTGATCTCTGTCGATCAAATTACACTTAATTGCAATTCTTCGCATGTTATCCTCTCGGCTGATTCTTGATGCTCCTTGATTAATTTTAATCGTTGCAAGCTCTGATAATGGAATGCGGACACCATCAGGAGTCTGTACCATTAAGTTTTCTAAGCTAGCGACTGAATTACGAGCGTTTTCTTCGTAGCGTAGCGTAATATCAAAACGTCGTTCACCCTCAAGGAATTGTGAAGCGGCCTTACCACCCATACCAATTTCCATGACGCGTTGTACATCTGCGATATTGATGCCATAACGAGATACTTTGGCTCTATCAATATCTACCATAACTTGGGCAAGTCCTGCTTGCTGTTCGGCTGCGACATCAGTAGCGCCTTGTATGGATGCTAAAATATTGGTGACTTGGTCGGCCCTGTCTTGTAAAGTTTTTAAGTCACTACCAAATATTTTGATAGCAATTTCACCCTTGACACCAGAAATGGCTTCCTCCACGTTATCTTGAATAACTTGCGAAAAGTTAGTGAGGATTCCGGGAAAAATAGACAGCTCTTTATCCATTGCCTGAACTAATTGATCTTTTTTCTTATACCGCCAAGTATCTTTAGGATTAAGGTCAATCAGTACTTCAAGATTATTGAAGCCTTTTGGATCAGTACCGTCTTCAGGTCGACCTAATTGGGTTAACACCATTTTAGCTTCGGAAAATGTCTCCAATTTATCGCGAACCTTACGTTCGAGTTCTTTTGCTGTCGTAAGTGAAACGGGAGTTGGTAAGGTAATGGTAAGCCATATATTGCCTTCATCAAGTTTTGGCATGAATTCAGTGCCAATTAATTTAACTGATGCAAAGCTTAATATTAACGCTGCGATTGATGAAATAAACACTGTTTTGGCATGTCTAAGAACCCATTCGAGTATTCTACGATAGTGTTTTTCCATCGCTTGAACTAATGGGTTATGGCTTTCTGCCATTTTCGGACCCAATAGATAAGTTAGCATTGCCGGTACAAATGTCAGGCTGAATAACATTGAGGCTATTAGAGCAAAGCTAAGGGTGTAGGCCATGGGAGAGAAAATTTTGGCTTCCACACGTTGGAAAGTAAAGATGGGTAAAAAAGCGATGATGATAATTGCTTTTGAGAATAGAATCGGTCTACCCATTTCAGTCGCTGTAATGAGTAGTGTTTGTCGTAAATGGCGAATATCAGCATTCCGGTGTAAGTCTAGAGTGACTTGCACCATGACCGCTTCGACCAAAACGACGGCACTGTCGACAATGATACCAAAGTCAATGGCCCCTAAAGATATTAGGTTTGCAGAGATTCCCCCTAGGTCAACCAGAATAAAAGCGAATAATAATGACAAAGGAATAATGAGAGTTACTAAAAACGCAGCCATAAAACGTCTTAGGAATACTAACAATATTATCATTATAAGCGTAGCGCCTTCGAGCATGTTGTGCTCTACGGTATGTACGGTATGACCCACCAGCTCCGTACGGTCGTATATTGGAGTAATTTTAACGCCAGGCGGTAAACCAAAATCGTTGAGTTCTTTGATTTTTTCTTTTACACCACCGAGTACATTGACGGCATCACGACCTTTAATGAGTAGTACAATACCTTCAACGATATCATCACGTTGATTCATTGCTACGATGCCAGTACGTGGCTGTGGTCCGATACTGATGTCAGCTACATCCTTAATTCGGACGGGTACACCATCATTACTATCGACTACAATTTCACCGATTTCTTCGGCAGATTTCAAGAGGCCAATTCCTCGTACAACCAGTGCTTCATCACCATATTCGATGTAGCCCCCTCCGGTATTGCTATTATTAGCAGAGATAGCATCGAATACTTGTTTTAAATCTATATGGTAATTTTTCAGGCGATCAGGTTTTGCTGAGATTTTGTACTCTTTAACGCCACCGCCGTAGGAAACAACATCTGCAACACCTTGAACAGCGCGAATTTTCGGTTCAATGACCCAATCCTGTAAGGCACGCTGTTCGACTAAGGGTAGGTTTTTAGCATCAACTACATAACGTAAAATTTCACCAACGCCTGTGGATAATGGACCAAGCTGGGGCTTGCTATCGTTGGGGATGTCGGCATTTTGAAGGCGTTCCAATACTTGTTGACGGGAAAAGTAATCTTCGGCACTATCGTCGAACGTTAAGGTAACTACCGATAAACCGAAAATAGAAACTGAGCGCATATTCATTAAATGCGGCAGCCCGTTCATTACCCGTTCTATGGGTAATGAGATGAGCTTTTCAACTTCTTCAGGTGCTTGGCCAGGATATTGAGTTACCACTTGTACAAACACGTTTTGCACATCTGGGAAGGCTTGTACAGGCAAGTTTTCGAAGGCGATAATGCCTGAAATGGCAATAGCCATGGTCGCACCAATAACCATTAGACGTTGCTGGAGACAAAAGGCAATAAGACGTTCAATCATGTTTATATGTCTCTAGTTAGAATTATTTTTTATCGCTATTGGTTTCGACCTGTTCTTCCGAACGAAGTGTGAGGGCACCTTCACTGACTAATTTCTCATTAACATTTAATCCCTTAGAGATCACTGCTCTATCTTTTAGTCGTAAGCCGATTTCAACGGGGCGTTGTTGGTAGTGGTTTTCGTCGATGGCAATGAAAACGAAATCGGCATCACCCTCTGTAAAAACAGCGGTTAGAGGAATAACGATAGCTTGGTCGCTCGGCTCACTTTCTACGGTAATTGTGGCGTACATGCCAGGCAGCAACAGGCCATCATTATTGGGTAAGTCGCATCTAACCTGAATTGAGCGCGTTTTCTCATCTAAAACCTGACCAATATATTGTACGGTCGCAGGAAATGTTTTGTCAGGATAAGCCGGTACAGAAATTGATAGTTTTTGTCCCAATCTAATTTTACTGAGATTCACTTCAAAAATGGCCATCATTAAGGTTAGCTTTTTGGTATCTGAAATGACATAAAGTGGTGTATCTCGATCGGGGCGAACTTCAATGCCTGGGTTTACATTCCGTTCAACGACAGTGCCAGCAATTGGGGATTTTAGTGCAAAGCGACCATCGTTCTGTTGAGCGCTTATATGCAGATTTTTTAAGCGGTCTTGCGCACGTTGCACTTCGCTGCGGGCCGCATTAAAGTCATCTTGAGATCTTTCTAGTTCTTTTTGAGAAACAGCTTTCCCTTCATAGAGTTCTTGTTGGCGAGTGAATGCTTTTTTAGCTAATATTAAATCTGCTTGAGCTTTTGCATAATCAGCTTCGGCAGCAGCAACATCTGGACTGTCTAGTTCTAGTAAAGTCGACCCCGTTTGAACTTGTGAGCCTAGAGCAATGGGATTGGTAATAACACGCCCAGCTACAGGTGAGCTAATACGTGATGTTGAACTTTCGTTATAAGTGATTTTTCCAGTTAAGGGCTCTAGTAAGGGGTGTCGGGTTAGGTTAAGAAGCGTCGTTTTAATGTAAGCTTTTTTGGGTGAGTCAGGCGCTAACTGGACTTCGCCACGTATTTGGGGAGGCTGAGCCAATGGTTGCTTTTTATCTTGTGAGTCTGAGCATGCTGTTAATATGGTTGCTATTAGTAGTAGGCTGTAAAAAAGCTTTTTTCTTTGAGGATACATCATTTTATCCATTTTCGTTGTTTACACGCACTATTTTAAGTTTAGGAGATTGGCCATTTAAACCATAGTGCCTACGTTGATTGATAATTTACCTAGTTTTGGTGGTTTTTTGGCTAGGAGTCTTGTCTAGATTCGATTCAACACCTAAAGATTTTTCCAAATCATAATAAGCATTGGCCCGGTTAATTTCTGCAGCGTAATAATCATGCATGACATTTTTGTAGCTACGTTCTGCCTCGATAAGGTCCAGTACACTGGTAGCTCCTTTGTTATAGGCGAGTTCTGAACTATTTCTGACCGCTAAGGCATCATCAAGCAAGCCTTCTTTAAACCGCGCTACAATTTTATCGGCACTTTTCCAGGTAGCCAGTGCGCTAACGACATCATTTCTGATACCCAATTCGGTTTGTTGAGCAGCGAGACGGCTTTGACTTAGATTGACATTCGCTTTGTCAGCCTCACCTTGGTATTGATAAAACAAAGGCAATGGAACACTAAAGCCAACAAAGCCTGAGTTAAGTGCGTTATTACTGGGGTCTCTTGCATATCCAGCTGAAATGGTCACATCAGGGTACTTGAGTCGTTTAGCGAGTTCTAGCTGTTTATCAGCTTGTTCAGCACGTAATTTGTCGGCTTGCAAATCGGGGCGGAGTTGCAGGGCTTTGTTAATCAAATCATCTTGTGAAAGCTGTTGGCCGATGTCTTTTACTACCGGCCATTCCTCTTTTGCTTCAAATTGCAGGCTTTTTTCAGGCCAGCGCAAAATCACTGCTAAATCTGCTTGGGCCATGGTTACAGCTGTTTGAGCATTATCAAGGTCAGATTGCGCACGAAGGGCTTCCATTTTAACTCTTAAGAAGTCAGACTCAGAAATATCACCACTTTTCATCCGTAGATTATTGGCTTTGGTCACTGTTTGGTAGTGATCGACAATTTCTTGGGCTAACCATAGGTTTTTTTGCGTTTGCAGTAATTGATAATAAGCATCTCTAACCATGTTGGAGAAAATGCGAATTGCATCGCGAAAATCACTTTCAGCTGCTTGCGTTGCAAAGCCACTACTTTGTATACGCAATCCACGTTTGCCTGCAACCTCAATTAATTGGCTAAAAGAATAATATTGTGCAGGGCCGCATGAGGTGTTTTGTGGGCAGCCTGACGCTGCAGAGTTGTTATTTAGATTACGGCTAAGTTCGAGCATTTGAAACCCGAACGTAGGGTTAGGGATTGCTGCAGCAATAATTGAGTCGGCAACAGACTGGTCAATGTTGTATTGAGCTGCAATCAGATCGAGATTGCGTTGATAAAATAGAGCTATCACTTCGTCAACAGAGAGCGCTTGATTTTGCGCTTGAGCATCAAAGGTAATAAATAAACAAAACAGCAATATATAGGCTGTTGACCTGATTGATTTTTTTGTCATAAAGTCTAAGCGATAACTAAAGTAAATTAAGTGTGGTGCTTTGATGATGCTTTTTGTTATTGTGTGGTGTTCGGTATAGGAACCCATTATGAATGAATGGTTCCCTAATCCTTAAATAAAGATAATAGAAAGCTTTGTAGAGAACACTTTTGTTATCCTGATTATCATAAACCTGTTATAACTATTTATTTTATCAAGATAAATAAAATTGTAACTCTATTATATTACTAAATCCCTAAATAAGAATTATAGGCATTGAATTGTTACAGTTTAAAGATACATAATAATCAAAGATAGTCCGGTGTTGTATGCTATTTCTATGCCACTATTAAAAAGTCAATAATTTTAATATGTTATGTCTAAAAATAATAAGGAATGAACTGTTTACGCCAATTTATAGGGTTAAAACAACCTGTTTATCGGGCCATTTAAACCTAAATGCAAAGTTTATTTAAAGTCAGAGTGAATTGTTGTCGTAGTTTTGAATGTTTTAGCTAAATTTAGGGGTTGGTGGGTTGATAAATTAGGTTGACGTTGGGTGTCAACCTAATTTCATGATATGAAAACCGGTTACCACGTTGTGCTTACCGGTTTTTATGACATGAAAACCGGTGAACAGTGCGTGTAAACCCAATATCTTGGCAAAATAACCAGTTGCCTTTGTAAAGTTGACTGATAATATCAGGCAACAATCTCGTGCCGGACACTAATCATTCCTATTTAAAAGCGGTCGCTGGTTACTAAAATTTGGTCTTGACAGTATTACTTGCCAGGTTCATATTTGAATCAAAGATTAATTTTTACGGAAAAATGAAATGAATGAACCCTCTTTACTTTGGTGGATTGAGCTAGTTAAAGTAACAATTGGCTTAATAGCATTTTTTTTGGCTGTATATCTTGTTGATCGATATAGAAAAAATTTACGGCAACTGTTCGTTAGCATCAAAAAATTAATTGGGCTTAAAATTAAATCAGATCGTGCTTCATCGACTTTAAACAAAGCTATTTCTTCTCAACAAGTAGTTGTCAGCGAAGACGATTACCAATCAGCACTCAGAAGGCTTAAATTGATCTCGCCGCGTATGCGCAGCGTTTGTATTTTATGGGTCGATGATAATCATGCTCACACTCATCATGAACGTGAATTGTTGGAACAATTCGGAGTTCATATAACAATTGTTTCCACCAGTGCGCAGGCCGAAACTTCATTGCGGAATAAAAAGTTTCTTATATTTATTACTGATATTAACCGTGAGGGACTAAAGACTGAAGGCTTGGATTTTGTAAAACGAACTGTCTATGCAGGTATTTCAGTGTGGAGTATAGCGTATGTGAAAACCTATCAGGATGGCTTGCCAAAACCGCCCTATTTTTTCGGAATTACTAATCGTCCTGACCATTTAATACATTTGATCTGCGATATTATTGAAAGAGAGAGGTACTAAGCTATACGTTGAAATAAATCTATTTATTTCAACGTATTAACCAAAGTCACCTTAAGTAATAAAATACTCCAGCCTTTATAAATTTCGGTATTGAATGACTAGTTATCTTTCAATACTGATTGTCATTTGAATACCATTAGTTGAAAAGAACCTTAAAAAGTGGTTATTTAAACCATAAGAACTATTCCAATTCGATTTCGAAGTTGTTTTGTAGAAACTATCCATTGATTTTATTAAGCTTTTTATTTTTTATGTTTTGGCACGTAAATAGCAAGGGTCTAAATATTTTTAAATCAATTGATTAAGAGAAGTAACGTGACTGATCGAATTCTTGCATTTTGCCTACAACAACGAGTTTTTGTTCTTACAGCTTCCATTATCCTTATCATATTTGGTGTATATGCTTTCAAACGCTTACCAGTGCAAGCATTTCCGGACGTACAAAACGTATTTGTTCAAGTTGTTACACAGTATCCCGGTCAAGCACCAGAAGAAATTGAAAAGCTGGTTACTTTACCCATTGAACGGGGCATGAACGGATTACCTCATCTCATTAACATGCGTTCCATTTCCATCTTTGGATTATCTGTCGTAACACTCACTTTTGACGATGATGCTGAAGATTACTTCTCCAGGCAACAAGTCAACGAGCGATTAAGATCTATTAATCTCCCTGACAACTCAGATACGGAATTAGGACCTCTTTCAACGGGTATAGGCGAAATTTACCGATATGTTATTGAGGCAAAAAATGAGCCTCTTATTGAACAACGCGCTATTGAGGATTGGGTAATTGAACCCACAATTCGAACAGTACAAGGCGTAGCAGATGTTGTAGCTTTTGGCGGGGGAATTAAAGAATATCAGGTTCGAGTAAACTCAGATGCTTTAAAAAATTACAATTTAACGTTGACTCAAGTCTATCAAGCCATAGCAGATAATAATGCCAATATCGGTGGAGGATATATCAAACATGGTGACGAAGCGCTTGTAGTGCGTGGCATTGGATTACTAACATCCACAGAGGGTATAAAAAAAATAAAAATAACGTCTAATGATGGAGTGCCCATTAGAGTAGGTGATATAGCCGATGTACAAATTGGCCCTCAACCCCTAACTGGCATTGTTGGTTATAACAAAGAAGATAACGTAGTTGAAGGAATTGTTCTCTTACTTAAAGGAAAAGATCCTCTAGAAGTGCTCAAGGGTGTCAAAGAAAAGATAGCTAATCTAAATGATCACGGCTTACCAGCGGGTGTAAAAATCAAGCCTATATATGATCGAACTGAATTGGTAAATCACACGGTCAAAACAGTTGAGCACAACATGATCGAAGGAATTCTATTGATTGTGATCATTTTGATGGTTTTTCTACGGCGAATTTATGCCGCTTTGATTGTAAGCTTGACGATACCTCTTTCTTTGATGTTTGCGTTCATCCTGATAGATGTTAACGGAATTTCAGCCAATTTGGTTTCTTTAGGAGCCATAGACTTTGGAGTTATTGTTGATGCTGCTGTGGTATTGGTTGAAGGCGTTATAGTTACTATTACACTAGATATGAAAAATAAAGCTAGTTTGGCTCATATGAAGCAGTCTCTGCTCCACACTATATCTCAGCTAGGCTCCCCTATTGTTTTTTCGCAATTAATTATTATCACAGCATTTTTGCCAATTTTTACATTTCAGCGTGTTGAAGGAAAAATATTTTCGCCCATGGCTTTTACCATTAGTTTTGCCATGATTGGATCATTGATTATAAGTTTAACGCTGATTCCAGTACTTTTAAGTTATATTCTTGGTCCACAACTTGTCGAAGCACACAATCCTCTTGTGCATTGGATGGAAGAAAAATACACAAAATTTCTAGACTGGGTGCTATTGAATTTTAAAAAACTATTTATTTGTGCATGCATGGCACTTCTAATAAGTCTAGGGTCAATCAAGCTCATCGGTACAGAATTTATGCCGAAGCTTGATGAGGGAAACATTTGGTTAACTATTACATTGCCTACTTCGATTACACTTGACAAGGCCAAGGAGTTAGAGCGCGATATTAGGTCAAAAATAGAAGCATTTAATGATGTAAAAATGGTGGTTACCCAGCTAGGTAGACCTGAGGATGGAACTGATCCGAAAGGCTTTAACAATCTGGAGGTTTTAATTGACCTTAATCCTAAAGAGACATGGCTCTTTCAAAATAAAGTTGAAATCATTAAAGCCATGAATCAATCACTGTCTGTTTTTCCTGGATTACTACTTAATTTTTCACAGGTTATACAGGATAATGTTGAAGAAGCCATATCCGGTGTAAAAGGAGAAATAGCAATTAAAGTCTTTGGACCCGATTTAAAAATTTTACAGGAAAAAGCCGATCAAATTACCGATATTTTAAAAAACACAAGAGGTTCAACGGATGTTGCGGCTGAACAGCAAGCGCAATTAGCGCAATTTGTCTTACAAATTGACCCTGATAAAATCGCTCGCTACGGACTTGATATTAAAGATGTCGAGGATGTCATCGAAATTGGTATTGGTGGTAAAGCAGCCTCTATTTTTTTGGAAAACGAGCGTCGATTTAATATAGTCGTCCGTTTGATTGAAAATGAACGTGATTCTGTAGCCGCAATTAATAACATTACTGTAACGACCCCAGATGGAATTAAAATTCCTCTGTCAGAACTGGTTGAAATAAAAGTAAATCAAGGTGCTTCTCGCATTGGTCGGGAAGAAAATATGCGACGTATTTCTATTAAGTGTAATTTGATAGATCGTGATCAAGGAAGCTTTGTTAGCGAAGCTATGGGAAAAACAAACATGGAGGTAAAATTGCCTTCAGGGTATCACATTGTTTGGAGTGGACAATTCGAAAATCAGCAGCGGGCGATGAAGCGGCTATATATTATCGTCCCAATCAGCATATTTTTGATATTTTCACTGCTGTTTTGGGCATTTAAATCAGTAAAAAATGCTTTATTGATTATCCTGAACGTGCCATTTGCATTAATTGGGGGATTGATCGCATTATTAATCTCACATATTCACCTCAGCATTTCGGCTGCAGTTGGTTTTGTTGCTCTTTTTGGTATTGCCGTGCAAAATGCCGTCATATTGATTTCTCAAATTAAACATTGGCGCATACAAGGCGAATCCTTACGAGATGCTATTGTGTTAGGTTCGGCCAGTCGCTTACGTCCAGTAGTTATGACTGCATCCATGGCAATGTTGGGATTGATTCCAGCAGCACTTTCAACTGGAGTAGGTTCTGAAACGGCAAAGCCTTTTGCTATTGTTATTATAGGCGGACTCTTAACAGCTACATTTTTTACTTTAAGTATGTTACCTGCCCTATATCAATATTTTGAAGACAAAGAATGACTAAAAAAATGATAATCAGAGTCAAAAATGATAATTTTTTACCAGGCGTAAAGAATTTATAGTAAATATCAAGTGTCTATTATGAAAAAATATTTAAGGAATCCACTATGAAAGAAATTCGCGCCTATATTCAACCTTTTATGCTACATGGAGTTACGCAGGCGCTTTTAGAAATTCCTCGTTTTCCTGGTATGAGTGTATCTGATTGTTCAGGATTTGGAGGAGACAAGGAAAAAAAAGATCAGAGCTTCACTCCATTTTTAGAAAAAAAGCGAATTGAGATCTTTGCCCCAGAGGAATTAGTAGAGCAAATTTTTACAACTATTATGAAATATGCCAATACTCATCATGATGGAACTGGTAAGGTTTTTGTACTAGATGTTATTGAAAGCGGTTTTATCAAATCTGGAGAACGTGCTTTATATCAAAAGTAAGATTTGGTTAGTTAATCCTCAGAAGAAGTTTGCGCCCAAAAAATGGTTGAACTCGTAAAAGCCGAACTTGAGATTTTTAGCGAAGGTGTTGAACAGTCTGATGATATCACTATGTTGTCCTTGAGTTATATTAGCGCTAGTAATTGTGATGGCTCATGAGTTTGGTCATGCTTTTGTCATCTTCAGTCGCTATAATTAAGACACATTTAAAATTTTTAATTGTGTTAAATTGATATGCAACTCATCGACAGTTTTGAGCTACAAATTATTAATGATTTGATGGAGCTTAGGTCTATGAGCGAATGGCTAAAGAAGATGTGTGGTAATTTGGCGGTACCAGAATCAGTTGTTAAAGACTTAGATCTTTGTGCGAATGAAGCAGTTGCCAATATCATACTTTATGCCTACGGAGATCATGAACAGCATCAAATTCAAAAATTCAAATAAGTCTTGAACGTATGAAAGACCAAGAATTAAGCTTGACAATACAGGATGATGGCAACCCTTTCGATCCTTTTAAAGACATTCTACCTGAGTCTTACGATAAGATTGGAAATATCCAAATCGGTGGCATGGGCATTCAACTGATGCGTAGTTTAGCGAATGAATGCAAATATTGTCGGCTCAATGGTAAAAATATTATCAGTCTCGGCTTTCAACTATGCCAGATACCTTCCACCTCGGATCAAAGTGAGAATTCACCACTTTTGAATTGCAGTAATTACTGAACTTTTGAGTACTTATGGAAATAAATTGCTAATCATTAGATGGAGGCATTTACAAAATCACTTTAAAAGGTCGGATGGATATTCCTGGTAATAAAACTGATTTATAAAATATCCCCTTCAAGGACTTAGTCCGCGTATTCAAAAACTGTAATAATCTGCCTTATATTTGGTTGCAGCTTGGTGACATTGATTACCACTGTGCCTTCTTCCCTGTGCACTAAGCCCATCAGATAAACAATTCCATTTTCAGTAACCACTTTTATCATGGCAGGATCAAAGTCAGGCAATGTTCTAATTTGCTTGAGTGCCGTTTTTACCGTCTGAGTGATAAATTGGTCATTAGACTGTGATTCCGGGCTGCTAGGTTTAGCGATTTTTATATTATCGTGAACCATTTTTACATTGTCGATAACCTGCACCAGCGAAATGATTTTTGCTTTTAGTTCTTCAGTGGGAGCTTCGCCAGTAATCAGGGTTGCTCCGTTATAAGCATTGATATTGATGTGGCAAAGTTTTTTTATTTTATTCTCGGAGTCGAGTTCTGAATAGGCTTCTGACTCTATTGCTTGATCAGATAAAATGATTTCGCGTGTTCTTCTGTCTTGTGCCAAATCTTGTGCGGTGAGCGTTGTTTTTTTGTTGGCAACAGGAGCACAGGCTATTATCCCGAAGTTAGTCAGTAATATAATGAGTAGAAATGATGTTTTCATGGCTCGCCTAGGGTGATGTTTGAAAAAAGGTTTTAACCGAATAGTTGCTGATCAATTAAATCGCACAGGCAATCAGTAATGAGTATGTGTGTTTCATGGATTCGGGCGGTTGAGTTTGATGGTATGCGAATTTCAATATCGGTTTCTTGAAGTAAAGGCGCAATCAAGCCACCGTTGTTTCCAGTAAAAGCGATGACAGAGATTTCTTTGTCATGCGCGGCAGTAATGACTTTTACGATATTGGTCGAGTTTTTTCCATCGGTATAAACAACGAGCATATCTCCGCTTTGGCCCAATGCTCTCAGTTGCTTTGAAAAAATGTCATCAAAGTGAAAGTCATTGGCGATGGCGGTAATTGTTGCTGTATCGGTTGTTAATGCAATGACCGGTAATGAGGGTCTGTCACGCTCAAACTGGTTAAGCATGGCGGATGAAAGCAGTTGCGCACTGGTTGCTGAACGCCCATTACCGCAGGTCAGTATCTTTTTGTCATTGAGTAAGGTGGTCACCAGACGCTGAGAGGCATGTTCAATCAGCTCGGTTAAATAGCTCATGGTATCTTGTTGAACTTTGATACTGTCAGAGAAATGGTTAATGATTCGGTCTTGTAAGCTCATGGTGTGGTTTTTAGCTTAAAAAGCATTTTGTATCCATTCTAGTTTCCCATTACCCGAGATAGCGATAACATCAAAACGGAGCGGATTATTTTCTTTTTTCGATGATAGGTAACAATGTGTTGCGGCTATTATACGTGATTGTTTTGCTCGGGTAATGCTCTCTGTCGCACTTCCGTATCGATCGGTTTTTCTGTAGCGCACTTCGATGATAACCAATGATTGTTGATCTTTCATAATTAAGTCAAGTTCACCCAGTTTGCATCGAAAGTTTCGGCATACTGGCACGAGTCCTTGGCCAATCAGAAAGTTATGGGCCTGTTCTTCGGCTTTTTCACCCTGAATTAAGTGTGCACTTTTAGTCTTGGGTTTTGCTAGAGGCACTCACTGTCTCCTGAGTCTTGGCGATCCGGCCGCAATAAAAAGGCAACATACTGATATAATCGGGGCTTGTGCAAATAATAATTAAATCTAATCATGATAACTCATGGTTTTATCTTTAAATTGAAGGTGATATTAATGGAAGTATCAAATTTTAACAGCTCTGGCAAATTATACGTTGTTGCTACGCCAATAGGTAATTTAGCCGATATCAGTTTTAGAGCTGTTGAGGTTTTAAAGGTGGTTGATTTGATTGCTGCTGAGGATACTCGACATGTAATAATGTTGCTTCAGCATTATGGAATTACTAATAAGCTGTTTTCATTGCATCAGCATAATGAAGATAAGGCATCCCTGGTTCTATTGGAAAAGTTACGCGAAGGACAATCTATTGCTTTGGTTTCTGATGCGGGTACTCCTTTATTAAGTGATCCCGGAATGCCTCTGGTAAAAATGGTAAAGGAGGCCGGTTTAGATGTAGTCCCTATTCCAGGGGCTTGTGCTTTAATTACTGCGCTATCGGCATCGGGATTACCGGTTACGCAATTTGCTTTTGAGGGTTTTTTGCCCAGAACTTCATCAGCACGTAAAACCTTTTTTAGTGAACGACTTAATTCTCAGAAGACCTGGGTGTTTTATGAGTCTTGTCACCGAATTTTGGCATCACTGCAAGATATGGCTGAGGTCTTGCCTTTAGATAGGGAAATTGTTATCGCTAGAGAGCTGACCAAGCTTCATGAGACGATTGTAAAAACCAGTTTGGGTGAAGCATTGGATTTGGTTGCTCAAAACGAGAACATGAGAAAAGGCGAGTTCGTTGTTATCGTTGATGGCGCAACTATCGATAAAGCTGAAGATTTAATGACGCCTGAGCAGGAAAAAGTGCTTCGGGTGTTGTTAAAAGAATGCTCTATTAAGTCTGCAGTGGCTATGGCTGTAGAGATTACCGGAGTCAGAAAAAAAGTGCTATATCAGGCTGCTTTGGAAATAGGGAGTGGCAAAGGCGCTTAGCCTATCGGTTACTTATACTGGGCTGGGGTTTGAATTCTAATTAGGTTAGAATAGCCGAATGAGGTATACTGGAGCG
>SESB01000618.1_pt1 | contig 25289 bp, 26 predicted proteins | sample 3171441 | NCBI WGS metagenome assembly SESB01 (sample SAMN06051867, study PRJNA518727) | freshwater metagenome | biome: subpolar coniferous forest; feature: holomictic lake; material: water; isolation source: holomictic Lake 227, 6 m depth | place: Canada: near Kenora, Ontario | collected... | reverse complement strand
ACGAATGGCGATATTTAGACCAAGGGCAACCCGATATGGATTGCACCAATCGCCCGATTAACAACGATTTCGTGCTGAATAAATCACAATACAAAAGCGCACAAATTTTGCTGACTCGTGAAAATTTCGGTTGTGGTTCGTCACGCGAACACGCGCCGTGGGCATTGGAAGATTACGGTTTTCGGGCGATTATTGCGCCAAGTTTTGCTGATATTTTCTACAATAACTGTTTCAAAAATGGTTTGTTACCGATTGCGCTAGACGCTGAAATTGTGGACGGTTTGTTCAAAGAATTGAACGATAATTATGCGTTGACGATTGATTTAGTCACGCAAACCATTAGCACGCCAAGCGGCAAAACGATTGCGTTTGACGTGGATGAAAATCGTAAATTCCGTTTGCTAAACGGTTTAGACGATATTGGTTTAACGTTGCAACACGCGGATAAAATTCATGCTTACGAAACCGAACGCGCCAAACGTGCGCCGTGGTTGTTTCGAGAAGTTTCAATTTAAAAAATTAAGAAAAAGGTTTTAGTTACATGACAAAAAAAATTGCAGTTTTACCTGGTGACGGCATCGGCACAGAAATCGTCACCGAAGCGTTAAAAGTTTTAGATTTTCTCAACGTGGATATGGCGTTGGGCTTTGAGTTTGAACACGGGCTAATCGGTGGCGCGGCTTATGACGTTTACGGCACACCATTTCCACAACACACGATTGATTTAGTCACGCCTGCCGACGCAATTTTATTAGGTGCGGTCGGTGGTTATAAATGGGAATCGCTCGATATTTCAGTGCGTCCTGAAAAAGGGCTGCTCGGTTTGCGTTCAACGTTGGGTTTATTTTCAAATTTGCGTCCTGCCATTTTGTATCCACAACTCGCGGCGGCTTCAACGTTAAAACCTGAAATCGTGTCAGGTTTGGATTTAATGATTGTGCGTGAATTAACGGGCGGCATTTATTTCGGTCAACCGCGCGGCATTCGCATTTTAGAAAACGGTGAACGCCAAGGTTTTAACACCGCAACTTACACCGAATCTGAAATCCGTCGCATTGGACATTCCGCGTTCAAAATTGCCCAAAAACGCAACAAAAAATTATGCTCCGTCGATAAAGCGAACGTGTTGGAATGCACCGAATTTTGGCGCGAAATCATGACCGAAGTTGGCAAAGAATATCCTGATGTTGCGTTGTCGCACATGTACGTTGATAACGCGGCAATGCAGTTGGTTCGTGCGCCAAAACAATTCGACGTGATGGTGACGAGTAATTTGTTCGGCGACGTGTTGTCAGATTGTGCGTCGATGTTGACGGGTTCAATTGGTATGTTGCCATCGGCTTCGCTTGATGCGAATGGCAAAGGAATGTACGAACCCATTCATGGCTCTGCGCCTGATATTGCGGGCAAAAATCTTGCGAATCCATTGGCGACCATTTTGTCGGTGGCGATGATGTTACGCTACACTTTCAACAATGAAGAAGCCGCGAAACGTATCGAAAAAGCGGTGAATGACGCGCTCGATTCAAACGTTCGCACGGTCGATATTTATTCAGAAGGTATGACAAAAGTGAGTTGTTCAGAAATGGGCGACGCGGTGGTAAATGCGTTGAAAAAAGGAAGTTAAAAATGAGCAAAACTTATAACGTCGCGGTAGTGGGTGCAACGGGTGCAGTTGGTGAAACGATGCTGGAAATTTTAGCCGAACGCAATTTCCCCGTTGGTGAAGTCTACGCTTTGGCGAGCGCAAATTCGGTTGGCAAACGTGTTGAATTTAACGGTGGCACGTTGGTTGTGCAAGATTTGGCAAAATTCGATTTTTCAAAAGTACAAATCGGTTTGTTTTCACCAGGCGCGTCCGTTTCAGAAATTTACGCACCCATCGCCGCAGCCGCAGGTTGCGTCGTGATTGATAACACCTCGCAATTTCGCTACGTCGATGACATTCCGCTCGTCGTTCCCGAAGTGAATCCTGAAGCGATTGCCGATTATAAAAATCACGGCATTATTGCGAATCCAAATTGTTCGACGATTCAAATGTTGGTGGCGTTAAAACCGATTCATGACGCAGTGGGAATTACGCGCATTAACGTGGCGACGTATCAAGCGGTTTCTGGCACGGGCAAAGAAGCGATTGAAGAATTAGGTCAGCAAACCGCTGGCATTTTCAATTCTAAAAAAGTCGAGCCAAGCGTTTATCCTCATCAAATTGCGTTCAATGTATTGCCGCAAATCGACGTGTTTATGGAAAACGGTTACACCAAAGAAGAAATGAAAATGGTGTGGGAAACGCAAAAAATTATGGGCGACAAAAACATTTTAGTGAACGCAACAGCGGTTCGTGTGCCGGTTTTTTACGGTCATTCCGAAGCGGTTCATATTGAAACCCGCGATAAAATTACCGCTGACGAAGTGCGTAAATTGCTTGAAAATGCACCAGGAATAACCGTTGTTGATGAACGTGTAAATGGTGGTTATGCGACCGCCGTCACACATTCAACCGGACAAGATGCCACGTTTGTCAGCCGAATTCGTGAAGACATTTCGCATCCACGCGGCATTGATTTGTGGGTGGTTTCTGACAACATTCGCAAAGGCGCGGCGTTAAACAGCATTCAAATTGCCGAAGTGTTAATTCGCGATTATTTGTAAAAATCAAAGGTGCGAACACATTTCGCACCTTTTTCATTTTGGAGGAAATTATGCAAGTTGTATTGGCAAAAGAAGCGGTAATGGATAGCTCGCACAGTTTTTTATTGTCCGATTTACCGATTGCAACGGGCGAAAAATTCACCATTATTGTGATACGCAATAACACCACCGTTAAACCTAAAAATGCTCGCAAAGTCTTTGCACATCGCATTTTGGTCGATAACATTACTTTGCCAAATCGTGACGAGTTACATGAAAGATAAATCATTTATCGACACCAACATTTTTGTTTATGCACATTTAGACGATACAAAAAATGGTGCAAAGTCGAACATTGCGCTGAAATTATTAGAATCGTTGCCTGTTTTAATCACGAGTACCCAAGTTTTAAATGAATACTACAGCGTGTTACTCAAAAACAAAGTTGCGGATAATTTAATTCAAGATAACGTCGAAACAATTATCGATATTACTGATATTCACGTTGCACAAATCACAACGATTCGCCTCGCACATAAAATCAAATTGAAATACAAATTTTCTTATTGGGACAGCTTAATTGTCGCCAGAGCGTTAGAAGCCAAATGCGATATTTTGTATTCTGAAGATATGCAGCACAAACAACTTATTGAAAATACTTTGACCATCGTTAATCCATTCAAAGGGTAAAATCATGCGTGCCACCCTTTTCATTTTTGCATTTTGGTTAGCTTTTTTTTCGACCCACGTTTTCGCCACGGACATCACGGTTTCACTTGATAGAAGCCCTGTCAGCGTGGACGAATCTTTTCAAATTATTTTTACGGCTTCGGAATCGCCCGATGCGGATCCTGATTTTAGTCCGTTAGAGCAAGATTTTACCATTCAAAATCAGAGCGAAAACAGCCGTTTTGAATTTGTGAATGGCAAATCAAATCGCATTATCCAGTGGATTGTCACGGTGATGGCGAACGATTCGGGCAATTTGATTATTCCGGTGATTAAGTTCGGCAGCGATGCGAGTCCGGCGTTGAAAATTGTCGTTTCGCCCAGTTCTACAGTGAATAAAAACGCCGCGCACGATGACGATGATTTGTATTTGGAAGTCACGACGAACACCGAAAAACCGTTTATTCAATCGCAAGTGTTGTACACGGTGAAATTGTATCGGCGCGTGGATTTAGCGAAAGCGAATTTGAGCGAACCCGAATTAAACGACGCGGTGATTGAAAAATTGGCGGACGACGCGAATTACACCACGCAAGTGAGCGGCGTAACGTATGTGGTGATTGAGCGAAAGTACGCTATTTTTCCACAAAAAAGTGGCACGATTACGATAAAACCACTAATTTTGACGGCGGACACTGTGGCGCGTGGGCGGCAAAATAATTCCTTTTTTAATTCCCAAACGACACAGCGGCGTATTGTAAAATCGAATGCGGTGACGCTCAACGTGCAGCCAATTCCGGCGACGTTTACGAATTCGCATTGGCTCACGGCGGAAGAAATTGAATTGACGCAAACGTGGTCGGGCGATACCACACAAATGAAAGTCGGCGAGCCGTTGACGCGCACGGTGAAATTAGTGGCGCGAGGTTCAACGGTGGGGCAAATTCCAGAATTAAACAGCTCCAAAATCGACGCACAACTCAAAGCCTACAACGATCAACCTGTTTTGCACGAAGAGAAAACCGTGGCTGGCATTATGGCAAGTCGGGAAGAAAAAATTGCGTTTATTCCCGCTAAAGCGGGTAATTACACATTGCCCGCGCTTCAAATTTCGTGGTTCAACACACAATCGAAAAAAGTTGAAATGGCGACGTTGCCTGAAATAAATTTGACGGTTGTCGCGGCTAAAAATGCTCAAACTGCAGAGCCAATTTCGCCGCCGGTAGCATCACAAAATGGTGTAAATACGGAAAATGCACTTGAAAACGCGCCCTCCATTTTTGAAACAGAGAAGGAATATTTTTTGTGGCAATTCATCGCCATTTTTTCAACTGTTGGCTGGTTAATCACGTTAGGATTTGGGTTTTTAAAATCGAAAGCCGCCGCAAAAAATGTTTCTGAAACGGTAGAAAGTCCAGCTGAAATCTCATTAAAATCCAGCGTCAAAAAATTGAAAAATGCGTGCATGACGGACAATTCCGAAGATGCAAAAACCGCATTGCTCGAATGGGGGAAATTGCAATTTAACGAAACCAGTTTAGGAGCCATCGCGCCACATTGTGAGGCGTTTTTATGTGATGAAATCTTGAAACTCAATGCCTCGCTTTACGCTAAAAACACTGATATTTGGCAAGGAAAACAATTATTTAAAGCCTTTGGCGAAAATAGCGTGCGAACAAAATTCACTGCTCGTACCGACGTTGACGCGCTTCAACCGTTGTATAAATTATGATTTTTTCACCGAAAAATTTTATTGAAACTGCCGAAGGTTTGCTTTTTGCCGTGGTTGCTGAAGGATTGGAAGCGGGAAAAGTGCGCTGTTTTTTGCGTTATGTTCGCCATGAAAATGGACAATGGCGCAAAGTTCAAACCGATGAAGCGAACGATTTACTTGCCAAAAATTATCCTGATTATTGCTTTCATTCGTCCGAATTTGATGCAGGGTTACACGCTGTTTCCGTCGAAAAAATCACAATCCATCATCATCCACAAAACCGTTTAACGCAATTATTAGCAAATTCACCGAATGATGAAATCGAAAATGATTGTGTGAATTTGTGCCGATTATTTGAACAGGCTGGAATTGATTTAAATCAGCTTGGCGTAACGGGTTCGTTGTTAATTCACCAACAAAAAGCATCGTCTGACATTGATTTAGTTTGCTACGACACAACGACGTTTCACCAATGCCGCGCGGTGGTTCGTGAGTTAATTGAGCAAAATGTGCTGGCAGATTTGAGCGACAATGATTGGCGTGATTCTTACGAACGCCGTGATTGTGATTTGGGTTTTGACGATTACGTTTGGCACGAATGCCGTAAAACCAATAAAGGTTTAATCAACGGACGAAAGTTTGATTTAAGTGTGGTTGAAGGTAATAAATCAAATGGCGCGTGTGACGTGATGATTTATAAAAAACGGGGGGCAGTTGTTTTACAAGCGATTGTGTCAAATGATGTCCGCGCTTTTTGTTATCCCGCAGAATTTGAAATTTTACATTCTACGATTCAACGTGTGGTGTGTTTCACTGCGACGTATGTTGGGCAAGCTATTAACAGTGAAATGATTGAAATTTCTGGGCAGCTTGAACAGAACGAATTTGGCAATCAACGCCTGGTTGTGGGTTCAACTCGTGAAGCACGCGGGGAATATATCAAAGTGATTCGGTCAGAAACGAACTAACTTTTGTTTTGAACGCTTGCAAAAAAACCGCCCTTCGAGCTTGCTCAACGGGCGGTTTTTTTTGATACATGGACGCAGTTTAAAGCGGTAACGCTGTTTTTTGAACTTCAGCGGCTTTATTCGGCAACACTAATTTGCCCGTTTGTCCGCACGCAGTTAGAAATAACGTCAACATAACGGTGAAAAGGATTTTTTTCATGATTCAACCGCTGGTTTTTGTGCTGATTTATTGTTTCTTCTGCGACGCTTTTTCTTGGCTGGCGTGACCGTTTCAGAATTGATTTTCGCTTTCACGGGTTCAGGTTTTTTTGCCGATTTATGTTTCGGTTTCGGCTTGGAATCCGATGATTTAAAAGGTGTTTCGGCGTTTGATTTTGACCTCGCCGTCACGCCTACCAGCATAAAATCAATTTTCTTTTCGTCCAAATCGACTCGCGCCACTTTCACTTTGACGGTGTCGCCCAAACGGTAACGAACGTTGCTGTGTTCGCCTTTGAGCTGATGACTAAGCGCGTCAAAATGGAAAAAATCCTGCCCCAAACCGCTGATATGCACCAAACCTTCAACGTAAATATCATTCAATTCAACAAAGAAACCAAACGACGTGACGGCTGAAATAACACCGACAAAATCCTCGCCCGTTTTGTCTATCATGTATTCGCATTTGAGCCAATTTGTCACGTCGCGCGTAGCATCATCAGCGCGGCGTTCATTTGCGGAACAATGTTCGCCCAACATTACCATATCGGGTACGCCATAAATAAAACTATCCGCCTTTTTATTATGCAAACAATGGCGAATGGCGCGGTGAACCAATAAATCAGGATAACGACGAATCGGCGAAGTGAAATGCGCGTAAGCGTCTAATGCTAAACCAAAATGCCCTTTTTCTTCCGCACTGTAAACGGCTTGCGACATCGAGCGCAATAACACCGTTTGAATCAAATGCGCGTCGGGACGTTCCTTAATACTTTCAATCAGGTTCATATAATCGACAGGCGTAGGTTCATTATCGCCCGTCAACCGTAAACCTAACTCACCCAAAAAGGTGCGTAAATTGGTTAATTTTTCTTCGCTCGGCCCTTCGTGAACGCGCAATAATTTAGGCATTTTTTTACTGTTTAAATACCGTGCCGCTGCGCCGTTTGCCGCAATCATAAATTCTTCGATTAACTTATGCGCGTCGTTGCGAACAACGGGAATAATTTTATCGATTTTGCGATTTTCACCAAACACAATGCGGGTTTCTTGCGTGTCGAAATCCATTGCGCCGCGTTTTTCACGGGCAATTCGCATCGCTTGATAAAGCGCGTAAAGTTCGCGCAAATCAGGCATTAACTTGGCGTGTTTTTCGGCTAAAACCGTGTCACCTTCGACCAACATTTTTGCCACGTCGTTATACGTCAAACGCGCGTGCGATTGCATCACCGCTTCATAAAAACGAGTTCGTCCGACTTGACCTTCTCCGTCAATTAACATTTCGCAAACCATGCACAACCGATCAACGTGTGGATTCAGCGAACATAAACCGTTCGACAAAATCTCTGGCAACATTGGAATCACTTGCTCTGGAAAGTAAACCGACGTGCTACGTTTATGGGCTTCGCGGTCGAGTTCTGTGCTAATTTTCACATAATGCGAAACGTCGGCAATCGCGACCAATAATTTCCAACCTTTGGGCGTTTTTTTGCAATAAACCGCATCGTCAAAATCACGGGCATCTTCGCCATCAATCGTCACTAAAGGCGTGGCGCGTAAATCGACTCGTCCTTCTTTGGCAGATTCGGGAACTTCGGCAGTGAGTGGCGCAATTTCGGCGAGTAATTCAGCTGACCAAGTGTTAGGCAATTCGTGCGTCCGAATCGCCATTTCAATTTCCATTCCGGGTGCCAAATGATCGCCAAGAACTTCAACGATTTTGCCGAGAGGTTGGTGTAATTTCGTCGGTTGCTGGGTAATTTCCGCGACAACAATTTGCCCTTGTTCAGCATTGCCAGTTTTACCGTTTTCGATTAAAACGGTTTGCGCGATATTTTTGTTATCCGGAATCACATAAGTAAAACCGTCTTCGCTGTATAAACGCCCGACAATTTGATGGGTGTTGCGTTCTAAAATTTCCACCACCGCGCCTTCGCGTCGTCCTTTGCGGTCTAAACCAACAATGCGAACGATGGTGCGATCGTTGTGTAACAGCACATTCATTTCACGCGGCGATAAATATAAATCATCCGAACCGTCGTCAGGGCGAACAAAACCAAAACCATCGGCATGACCAATTACGCGCCCAACGATTAAATCTTTGTTGTTGACCAAGCAATAACGCCCGCCACGATTGAATAATAATTGCCCATCGCGTTCCATGGCGCGTAATCGACGGCGTAAGGCTTCCAAGCGTTCTTCGTCGTCCAGCGCAAATGCCGCTGCAATATCTTCACGTCCTAGCGGTCGCCCCGTATCTTCGAGCAATTGCAAAATCAGTTCGCGGCTCGGAATCGGATTATCGTATTTTTCGGCTTCACGTTCAGCGAAAGGATCGTTTTTTGACGCGAAATCAAGGGGATTTTTAGACTTTGAGGGCATTTGTAGGCGGCTTCTTTTAGGAGGAAATCAATGATAATTTGCTCATTATCATACAGGTTTAAGGCGCGAGGTAAAAGGTTAGAACGTCGAAATTACTTTCTTTGAATTGACAAGTTTACCCGCGCTGCGTATTATTCAACCCGATTCGCCGAGGTGGTGGAACGGTAGACACGCTAGCTTCAGGTGCTAGTGGGCGTAAGCCCGTGAAGGTTCAAGTCCTTTTCTCGGTACCAAAATGTAATTCATCAAACATTGAATCATTTTTCATTTTCCAAAATTAAAATCAAAAAAAAACAGAAACGGCTCAATGGATTATCCATTGAGCCGTTTCTGTTTTTGCAATAAAAGCGATTTCCTAAAAAATTACCTTTTCACTCGCGTAATTTTCAACACAATCGATAACTCTTTTAGTCGTCGTATAATTTGCGCTAAATGTACGCGATTCCGCGCTGTGAGAAGAATCGAATCGGTACACGTTTGAGCATCTTGATCAACAACCGTCACGTTTTCGATATTGGAATCTGATGCTGAAATAGTCGATGCAATCGTTGCGAGTGCGCCACGTTGATTTAAAATTTCCATGCGAATTTCTGTCACAAAATCCCCTTTCGCATCTTCGCCCCATTCAACATCCAGCCAATTATTCTGTTTTTTCTTAATCATCGCGTGATTGCGGCAATCGTGTTGATGCACCACAATTCCTTTGCCCGGATTGAAAAAACCAATAATCGAATCACCTGGAATCGGACGACAACATTTCGCCATCGTGACGACCATGCCTTCCGTGCCTTTAATCATTAACGGACGATTTTTGTTTTCGGTGCCATCGTCAAGTTTAACGTGCGTCTGCACGTCGTCCTGAGTTAGTTGTTTTGCCACCAAAAACGGCATTTTGTTTCCTAATCCAATGTCTTCCAGCAATTTGTCCAGCGACTTAATACCCATCACTTTTAACAGCGTGACAATTTTTTCATCGCTGATTTGTGCCAATTGCACATTCATTGCCAGCAACTCATTTTCTAACAAACGTCGCCCTAAACTCAGAGCTTCTTGCCCTTCAATATGTTTCAAACGATTACGAATCGCGGTTCGCGCTCGGGCGGTAATCACATAATTCAGCCACAACGGATTAGGACGCGCGTGTTCCGCCGTAATAATTTCAACCGTCGCGCCACTTTCCAATTCGGTTTGCAACGGAATCAGCTGTTTATCAATTCGCGCCGCCACGCACGCATTGCCCAAATCAGTATGCACCGCGTAGGCAAAATCAACAATCGTTGAACCGCGTGGCAATTGGATAATCGCGCCATTCGGTGTAAAAACAAACACTTCTTGTGGAAACAAATCCACTTTCAAATTGTCGATAAATTCAAGTGAATCACCGGCACTTTTTTGAATTTCCAACAAGTCTTTCAACCATTCATTCGCTAATGCTTGGAAATTGCGGTTTTTATCTGGTTCAGATTTGTACAACCAATGCGCGGCAATGCCTGATTCAGACATGCGGTGCATTTCGTAGGTGCGAATTTGAATCTCAATCGGCACGCCATACGGCCCCATTAAAATGGAATGTAACGATTGATAGCCATTTTCCTTAGGCATTGCGATGTAATCTTTAAACCTGCCTGGAATCGGTTTGTATAAATTGTGCATCATACCCAGCACGCGATAACAGGCATCGACATCGTCGCAATAAATCCGAAAGGCATACACATCGAACACGTCAGCGAGTGGAATTTTTTTCTTTACCATCTTTTTATAAATGCTGTAGATATTTTTTTCACGTCCTGCCACATCACACGGAAATGCCGCTTCTTTTAATCGCGCCCGAATCGTGCTTTCGATGGTATCAATCATTTTGCGGCGATTGCCTCGCGCTTTTTTAATGGCACTATTTAAAACAGCACAGCGAAACGGATACATCGCTTCAAAACTTAACGCTTCTAGTTTATGACGAATGTTGCTCATGCCCAAACGGTTTGCAATCGGCGCATAAATATCGAGCGTTTCGCGAGCAATCCGTCGTTTTTTAGGCGGAGCCATCACGTCTAATGTTTTCATATTATGTAAACGATCGGCGAGTTTAACAATGATGACGCGCAAATCTTTTGCCATTGCCAAAAACATTTTCCGCACATTTTCCGCTTGCGCTTCGGCGTGCGATTGATTTTCAATTTTTGATAATTTGGTCACTCCATCGACTAATTCTGCGACTTCCGCGTTGAATTTTTCCGTGAGTTCTTGTTTGCTCACGCCGGTATCTTCAATCACATCATGCAAAATGGCAGCGGTAATTCCATCTGCGTCCATTCGTATTTCTGCCAAACTAATCGCTACCGCTAATGGGTGGCAAATATACGGTTCACCGCTTTTGCGAAATTGTCCAACGTGTGCAGCGGCACCAAATTCGTAAGCGCGTACACATTGAGCAATTTGTTCCGCATTTAAATAACCCGTCAATATGTTGCATAAACGTTCAACATGTTCGGCTTCGACATTTTGAAGATGTTGATTGAGTGGTGGCAATAAATGAACCGTTTTTGACACAGTTAATGTGGGCATAAGGCTGGTAGAACTCAAACTTAAAACAAAGGGTTTTCAGGAGGTTGATGATCGTGAACTTCGCCCACGCGATGCAATGCGGCAACATTGGCTTCCGTCACATGACCAGCGGCAATTTCGCGCAACGCAACGACGGTATCTTTGTCGCGGTTGCGAGGCACAAATTCGGTGGCACCGTGACTTAATTGACGTGCGCGGGTGCTGGCTAATAAAACTAATTTGAAACGGTTTTCAAGGTTGTGCAAACAATCTTCAATCGTTACTCGTGCCATTTATATCTCCAAAATTTACGGGTTAAAAAGTTATTTTTGTAAAATTGCCACAGCGGGTAATTCTTTGCCTTCTAAGAATTCTAAAAACGCGCCCCCGCCGGTGGACATATAAGAAATTTGATCGTTAATGCCATATTTATCAATCGCTGCCAACGTGTCGCCACCGCCTGCAATCGAAAATGCGTCGCTGCCTGCAATCGCGTAAGCAAGCGTTTGTGTGCCGTGCGCGAATTGCTCAATTTCAAACACACCGACGGGACCATTCCAAACGATGGTTTTGGCAGATTTTAATAAGTGGGCGTAATGCGCTGCCGTTTCGGGCCCGATGTCTAAAATTAAATCGTCGGCTTCAATATCTGCGATGTATTTAATCGTAGCTTCAGCAGTTTCAGAAAATTCTTTCGCGCAAACCACGTCGGTCGGAATTGGAATTTCAGTTCCAGCGGCTTTGGCATCGGCGATAAGTTGTTTCGCTTCATCAATTAAATCGGCTTCGTACAATGATTTGCCGACTGAAAAACCTGCTGCGGCAATAAAGGTATTCGCAATCCCGCCGCCAACAATGAGTTGATCGACTTTTTCAGAAAGTGATTTTAACACGGTTAACTTGGTCGAAACTTTTGATCCGCCCACAATTGCAATCACAGGTTTTTCAGGCGTTTCGAGTGCGCGACCTAACGCTTCTAATTCGCTTGCCAATAATGGTCCAGCACAGGCAATCGGGGCAAATTTTGCGATGGCGTGCGTCGATGCTTGAGCGCGATGGGCGGTTCCGAACGCATCCATCACAAAAATGTCGCACAATGCCGCCATTTTTTTGCCCAACTCGTCGTTATTTTTGCCTTCGCCGACATTGAAACGCACGTTTTCACACAATACGATTTCGCCTGCGTGAATTTCAATGCCTTCGAGCCAGTCTTTTTCTAAACGAACAGGCTTATTTAACAATGTCGCTAAATGTTCCGCGACCGGCTGCAACGAGTATTCGGGATTGTATTCGCCTTCAGTCGGACGACCAATGTGTGACATCAACATCACCGCTGCGCCTGCGTTTAAGGCAAATTCAATCGTCGGCAAACTCGCTTGAATTCGCGCATCGCTGGTGACTTTGCCATTTTTGACCGGCACATTTAAATCTTCGCGAATCAATACCCGTTTGCCTGCTAACTCTAAATCGACCATGCGTAAAATCGTCATTTCTTATTCTCCTTCTTTCCATTTGATTGAACAGCCAATGCTGCTTAATTGCTCTTTCGGGCCGTGACCCGTTTCAGCCACGAGTTTCATTGCTTCAAACAAATCACGCGGCGTATTATCGGGTGTAATTTCACGACGACTCGAATCCAAACGTCCGCGATATTGCAATTCAAAATCCGCGTTGTAACCAAAAAAGTCAGGCGTGCAAATCGCGCCGTAATTTTTTGCTACTTCTTGCGTTTCGTCGAGCAAATACGGAAAACTGAAATTCAATTCATCTGACCACAGTTTCATATTTTCAAACGAATCGTCTGGATACGCCACAAAATCGTTCGGCATAATGGCGACACTGTTAATCCCAAAGGCTTTGAGTTCATTGGTATCGCGCACAATACGATTTTTCACGGCTTTGACGTACGGACAATGATTGCAAATAAACATCACCAACAATCCTTTTTCACCCATGCAATCTTTCAGTGTCCTGGTTTTACCGTCAACACCCAATAATTGAAAATCCACTGCGGGTTTGCCAAAATCACAGATTGGCGTTTCTAAAGTCACCATAAATTGCCCCTCGTTTGTTTGAAGATTAGGGCGTGATTATATATTTTATTCGAGGCAGGCGGTAAAAAACGTTTACAGTTGATAGGATTGAATCGACTTTTAATCCAGAGCGTAAATGTCATAAGAGTCACGCATTTTTTAAATTGACATGCTTCGACATAACAGATATAAAAATTCAAATCCACTGTTTAGAGTTGATTATCATGCTAAAAAATATTCGTTATTTACTTTCTTTGGGCGCACTTACTTTTAGTGTCAGCACATTTGCACTGACCTTAAATGGCACAGTCACGAATTATGACGGAGATCCTATTTTTGAAGCCGTGATTACGGCAGTGGGGTCGATAAAAACTAAATCGTCGCAGACAACTTCGCCACGAAAAATGGATCAAAAAAATCGGGAATTTGTGTCTCACATTTTGGCGGTACAGGTTGGTGAGTCCGTTGTTTTTCCAAATAGCGACAACATTCAGCATCATATTTATTCTTTTTCGCCCGCGAATTCGTTTGAAATTCAACTTTATAAAGATATTTCACCGAAACCCATTACGTTTGATAAAGCGGGAATTGTGGTTTTAGGTTGTAACATTCATGATTGGATGGTCGGTTATGTGTATGTCACCGACGCGCCTTATTTTGCCCAAACCAATGAAAAAGGCGAATGGTCGTTAAATTTGCCTGCCGATGATTACACGTTGACGTTGTGGCATCCGAACTTGGATACACCTAATAATGTGCTGGTTCAACAAATCAAATTAACGACTGAAAAGCCTGTGCCTATTGAACATAAAATTACATTGAAGACTACCTCGCGCACTGGCAAGCCACCAACGGACGACAACCAAAATTCACTTTATCAATAAAAACAATAAAATGAATAATAAAACTTCTTCAGACATATTTTTCATCGTGTTGCTTTGCATAATCACACCACCGCTGTTTGCCGAAAATTTTCACGGCATTCAAGCGCACGGTTTGGCGGATTTTCGTTATATTCACACCGACAGCGATAATCAAAATAATACCGATTTCAGTAAATTTTCTGAAGGGGGTGCGAATCGGGATTTGTTTCGCGTGAATGAAGCGGCGTTGACTTTACAAGGTCGGCTTGGATGGAGTTGGACAGGTTCTATCACGGCAAAATACGGACATAATGCGAAAAATCCGGTTGATATTAGCGAAGCGGTTTTGTTTTTTAAACCCGTAAGCACTTCGCCTTGGCGCGTGAATGCACGATTAGGTTCATTTTATGCGCCCATTTCACTCGAAAATACCAGCACCGCGTGGACAAGTCCGTACACACTAACGTCGTCAGCAATCAATTCGTGGGTAGGTGAAGAATTAAAAACCTTCGGCGGTGAAGCAACCGTTGGTTATCACCTTGAAAGCGGTGATCACGTTGATTTTTTCGGTGCAGGTTTTGGTAATAATGATACGGCAGGAACCTTACTCGCGTTTCGCGGTTGGCGAATGCACGATTATGAAGCGACAATTTTGGATGGTTTCAAATTGCCGAATCCGGCTCACATTCAAAGTATCTTTACGCGCCAATCGTTAACTACGCAGCCGTTTGCGGAAGTAGATGGTCGTGCAGGTTATTACGCTGGCTTTAATCTCGAACGCCCCGACGCAGTGAAATTTCGTACGTTATATTATGACAACCGGGCGAATCCAACGGTTGTCGAAAATGGTCAATACGGTTGGCACACCCGTTTTGTTAGCGCAGGTTTGAAAGTCATATTGCCATTTCAATTGACGTTAATTGAACAAAGTATGTTGGGTAATACGCAAATGGGCGGTTTAGTCGGAAATCATGCGGCAATTGATGTGAATTTTTGGGCGCATTCGTTGTTACTGAGTAAAAAAATTATCGAAGGACATCGAATTAGCGTGCGTTACGATATTTTTGGTACCCATAAAAATGATGAAATTGTGCAAAATCCCAATGCAGAAAATAGCCATGCGTGGACAGCGAATTACAACTGGACACTATTCACGCATCATCAATTTAATTTTGAAGTGACGACTTCGACCAGCGATGTCACAGCGCGAACGTTACAAACTATAAATCCGTCGCAACATGAAACGCTTTGGCAAATTGGTTATCGGGTGTTTTTTTAATGCGTCATTTCACACGCTTTCGCAGTCGCTTATTGTTTTACATTATCGGTTTATTTTTGCTGACGTTAAGCTGTGTATTTGGCGTTGTTAATCAGGTTTTTCGCCAAAATAGCGAAGACAGCATTCGTCGTGAATTGATAGTGACCGAACGTATTTTTTTACGTTTATTGCACGAACGTAGTTCACAATTAACGCAACAAGCCAGCGCACTCGCCAGCGATTTTGCCTTCAAACGGGTGATGGCAACGCGCGACAATGCTACGATTTCATCAGCATTGACGAATTTAAGCACGCGGGTAAAAGCCGACGTTTCATTTTTAGTAGCGACGGATTACGGTGTGATGATTGACAGTTTTGAAGCGCAAAAAATGGGGCAACCTTTTTTTGCACCAGAATTGATTAAACAAGCTGAAGCCAAAGGCAAAGCCGCGCAACTTGTGTTGATTAACCAAAAACTGTATCAATTGATTGTCGTGCCGGTACTCGCGCCCGAACCGATTGCGTGGTTATGTTTAGGTTTTACCATAGACAACGAAGTATTGGCGCAACTGAAACAACTCACGCAAGTCGAAATAAGTTTGTTAAGTGAACAAAATACCGCGCTGCGCTTACACGTTTCAACCTTGGATTTACCTGTAAACCAAATTTTGCCGCTGTATGAAACGAATGCCGACGGCTTTTTTTGGCACACGGATAATGAATTGTATTTGAGCCGATTGGTGGTTTTAGAACAAAGTGAAAACAAAAAAATTGTCGCTGTTATTGAACGGTCGTGGCAAAAATCCTTAGAAAATTTTTATCAGTTGCAGTGGCTATTGTTAGTTATCGCGCTAATGAGTATTGTCGGTGCGTGTTTGGCGGCATTTTGGTTGGCAAAAACTGTGAGTAAACCCGTGCAGATTTTGGCACAAGGTGTACAAGCTATTGGGCAAGGTGATTACCGTTTTCAAGTGAACATTAACAGCCATGATGAAATCGGCAAACTCGGCACAGCGTTTAATAATATGGGCGTACAACTACTCGAAAAAGAAAAAATTCGCACATTACTTGGAAAAATGGTGTCGCCTGCTGTGGCAAATGAATTACTGAATAACGATGTTGTTTTGGGTGGCGAAGTGCGAGAAATTACGGCACTTTTTACAGATTTAGCGGGCTTTACGCGCATTGCTGAACAAATCTCACCCCAAGATTTAGTGGCGTTATTGAATAATTATTTAACATATATGAGTAGTGATATTAGTCAGCATGCAGGGGTGTTAGATAAATTTATCGGTGATGCGATTGTGGCATTTTGGGGTGCGCCACTGGATGATAATTTACACGCGAAACACGCTGTTTGTTGTGCATTGGCAATGCAAAAAACGTTACAAAAATTGCGAGAGGAATGGAAAGAACGAGGTTTGCCATTATTGACGATGCGAATTGGTATTAACACGGGGTGCGCCGTCGTTGGCAATATAGGTTCCATTGACCGTTTAGATTACACCATGATTGGCGACATGGTAAATTTAGCGGCTCGATTGGAAGGCGCAAATAAATACTACGGCAGCGAAATTCTAATTTCAGAATTTACTTTTGAGCAAATTAAGCATGATTTTTTATGTCGTGAATTGGATAATGTGCGTGTGCAAGGCAAACAAAAATCGGTGGCTATTTACGAAGTAATTGCTGAAAAATCGAGTGTCACAATAGAACAACAAGCATTTTGTGTTGCCTTTTCTGACGCACTGAAATCCTTTCGAGTTAAACAATTTGATGATGCTAAAGTCCGATTCGCCGAATTAGTTGAGCGGTATCAGGATGACGCAAGTGTCTTGTATTTAGAGCGTTTAGAATCTCAGGCGACAAATACAGACGGAGCAAATTCCGCAGTGATTTATGATTTGTCGAAATAATTTTCGATTGCTTGTTATGATTACGATTCAAGCGCGGCATTGGCATTTATCGTCGATACGCGATCATTATCTGTATTTCTAATTTTAAATTTCCATAAGGAAAATTCCCATGACTGAATCTGTTATTTTTACCGTTACTGGCATGAAATGTGGCGGCTGCGAAAACAACGTAATCGAAAAATTAACGGCATTAGATGGCGTAATTAGTGCCGTTGCGAATTGCAAAGAAAACCACGTCAGCGTTGAATTCGACGCAGAAAAAATCGAAATTGAAGATTTAGAAGACGTGATTATCGCTGCTGGTTTTGGTGTGGAGTAAAAATCATGACGACCGATTCCAACTCTTCTCCAGAATTACGTTTATCTATTTTAGGCATGCGCTGCGCGGGCTGTATTGCTTCGGTTGAAGGCGCGTTAACTTCTGTCTCGGGCGTGGAATCGGTCAGTGTCAATTTCGCCGACCATTCTGCGATTGTCAAAGGTAATCCCGATATAGATGCCTTGAAAAAATCGGTGAAAGCGGCGGGTTTCGATGCGGCAATTATGGAAGGTTTTGAAGATCCCGCCGAACAAGAAGCGCAAGAATTGGCGCGTTATGCGTCGTTAATGCACAAAGCAAAAATCTCTGGCGCGTTTGGTGCGTTTTTGATGATTTTAGAGCAATTCGGTTGGATGCCGATGATGGGAATGCCAAATAGTCAGTGGTTTTGGACGTTGGTGGCGGTGATGACGCTCGGAATTATGGCGGTTTGCGGCGGGCATTTTTACAGTGGCGCGTACCAATCGTTGAAACTCAAACAATATAACATGGAGACGTTAATTGCGCTCGGAACGGGTTCAGCGTGGCTGTATTCGTGCGTGATGATTGATTATTACGCCGCGTTTCCGGCGTTGTCGCAACACGCTTATTTTGAAGCAGCGGTGGTCATTTTAGCGTTTATCAATTTAGGCAACGCGCTCGAAACGCAAGCGCGGGGCAAAACCTCGGGCGCAATTCGGCAATTATTAGGCTTGCAACCCCGAACCGCGCGAGTTGTCAGAAATGGCGAAGAACTCGACGTGCCGATTGAAGAAGTCGGTTTAGGCGAAACGTTGCGCGTTCGACCCGGTGAAAAAATCCCCGTCGATGGCGTATTGACCGAAGGACATTCGAGCGTTGACGAATCGATGTTGACGGGCGAATCGATGCCGATTGAAAAAACAATTGGCGCGTCGGTTGCGGGCGGCACGATGAACCAAACTGGCAGCTTTTTATTTACGGCAACCCGCATTGGACGTGACACGGCGTTGGCGCAAATCATCAAAAGCGTTCGGCAGGCGCAAAGTAGCAAACCGCAAATTGCGCGTTTAGCCGACCAAATTGCGAGTGTTTTTGTGCCGACGGTGGTGGGAATTTCAGCCGTGACGTTTTTAATGTGGCTGATTTTTGGTGGTGAAGGTGCGTTAGCGTATGCGTTTGTCACCTCGATGACCATTTTAGTGATTGCGTGTCCGTGTGCATTGGGGCTGGCGACACCGATTTCGGTCATGGTTGCGGTGGGACGTGCGGCGCAATCGGGAATTTTGATTCGCAAAGGCGAAGCGTTGCAAACGGCGGGGAAATTGAATTGCATTATTTTGGATAAAACAGGCACCGTTACGCAAGGCAAGCCAACCGTTGCAACGGTTTTGGCATTTGGTGATTTCGACGAAAAAGCCGTTTTACAATTGGCAGCAAGTTTAGAATCGGGTTCAGAACATCCACTCGCAAGCAGTATTTTATCAGCGGCAAAAGCGCAGGATTTGAAATTGCATCGAATCAAACAATTCAAAGCAATTGCAGGGCGCGGCGTAATTGGGCAATGGAAAGAGCAAACGGTTTTGTTTGGCAATAAAACCTTGATGCTTGAACAAGAAATTGCCGTTGAGGATTATTTAGCGACGTTGGACGAACTTGCCGAATTGGGACAAACGCCAATGTTGTTGGCGGCGAATGGTGGAATTATTGGGATTGTTTCGGTTTCAGACCCAATCAAAACCGATTCTGCCGAAGCCGTCAAAGCGTTGAAAGCATTAGGCGTGCGTTTGATTATGGTGACGGGCGATAACGAAATTACTGCGAAGGCAATTGCGAAACAGGCGGGAATTTCCGAAGTGAAAGCGCAAGTTTTGCCCGAATTTAAAGCTGAAATCGTGCGCGAATTACAACAAGCGGGTTATTGCGTGGGCATGGTTGGTGACGGAATCAACGACGCGCCCGCTCTCGCGCAAGCCGATGTCGGCATGGCGATTGGTGGCGGAACGGATGTGGCGATTGAAAGTGCGGACATTGTGATTTTGCAAGGTTCGTTGTTGAAAGTGGCGGAAGCGATGAAATTATCGACTGCGACATTGGCGAACATTAAACAAAATTTGTTGGGCGCATTTTTCTATAACACCGTTAGTATTCCCTTGGCGGCGGGTTTGTTTTATCCCGTTTTTGGCGTGCTGTTAAATCCCATGATTGCCGGTTTGGCAATGGCAATGTCGTCGGTGACGGTGGTTTCAAATGCCAATCGATTGCGCTGGATGAAGTTTTAAAACTCAAAAGAGAATTTATGAAAAGACTATTTTTAATCACGGGGTTGATGTTTGCCTTTGTCGGTTTAGCACAAGCCGAATTGGACGCGCCAACGCTTTTAAAACCTGATAATACGGCGAATTTACCGCTTAAAAAAGCCGCTAAATTTACTTGGCAAAAAGTCACAGACGCGACGAAATATCGGCTTATTTTTTCTAACGACAAAAGTTTTGCCAATTACGATGCAAATAAATTCAAGTGTTTAAATGCCAAAACGTGTTTCATGTACACCGTCGCGTCGCCGTCTTATAACGTTGTGGCAACTCATGCGATGTTAAAAACAGATGGCGATTATTTTTGGCAAGCGCAATCAGTTGGTAAAAAAACCGTAGATAACAGCAAAAAAGGTGAAATTCGTGAGTTTCGCGTTGGGACATCAATTTCAAAAATTACCAGCTACACAAAAATTGCCAACAACGGTTCGACACTTTCAGACGATGCCAAACTTGGCACTACTCCAACTGATTGGGCTTGTACCAAAGACAATAAAACTGGGTTAATTTGGGAAGTTAAAACGGATGATGGAGGTGTTCATGATGCCTCTGTAGGATACAACAGCAAATTTGGAATTTCTCTTGCGTTTGAATATGGTGCAAATCAAGCTGTAACGGATGCCAACAATAGCAATTTCTGTGGTGCGGATAATTGGCGTTTACCAGAACTTAGCGAATTAAGCTCATTGGCAGAATATACTAAATCCGGTTCAGCTATGAGTTCTTCTTGTGTCAATGGTAGATGTACATCTCAAGAATCCGCATATTACAGCCCTAGCATGTCAGTTGATGAAAAATTTTTCCCTAATTTCGGATGGGGAGCATCATTCACTTCTAGCTATAGTGCTTTTTATTTGGCAGGTTCTGTTTCGTTGAATAATGGTATTCCCGAAGTCCTGGGCGTTCAGCTCGTAAGAACTATGAAATAATTATAATTCAGGAAAAACGTAATGTATTTTTATATGTTGCGTTTTCTAAGCACGTTTTAGGAAAAAATATAAATGAACGAGAATTTTACAATTCAAATCACTAAATCAACTTTAGATAATCACCGTATTTATTTCGACCGTGAGTTACACGCAAAACTTTTTCCTAATGATTGTTTTGGTGAAAGAGAAACTGGTGGAAAAAGAGGTAAGTTAGTTACGTTTATTGCAGGAAGGCACAAGTATGAAACGGACATTGTTAATAAAAACGGTGGGCAATTTAAAAAACGTATAAATCCACGCTGTAGTTTTGGTCGTTATTTGAGCGATTTAGAAAAAGATGGCGCAACCACTTCGGATATGTTGAAAATGACAAAAATTGACGACAGGCTTTACAGGGTAGATTTTGTCCGTAAGTAAGTTTAAATTTTTCGCTAATTGTCAGGATTTTGTGCGGGTGTGTTCTAAATCTGCCCGTGTGGGATTTTTGAATGGTGATTTTTTGGGAGAAAAATAAAAATGACAATGACCATAAGTATTGACGATGGACTGTATCAACAAGCCAAAATGCAAGCGCAAGCGGAGCGGCGTTCAATTACGCAGCAGATAGAATGGTGGGCAACGATTGGCAAAGCGGCGTTAGATAATCCCGATTTACCGATTGATTTTATTCATGATTTATTGATTGCAAACGCGGAGGATAGGTCGTTAGCAACGCCATTTGTGCCTCAAGGAAAACGAGAAAATGGATGATATTTGTGTTGAGCAAAGTGCAATGTTTCGACGGGTTTATAAAAAGTTGCACTCAAACCAACAAGCCGATGTCGATGATGCCGTTGCGGAGATTGTGGAAAATCCAACTATCGGCGAACCTAAAATTGGTGATTTGGCAGGGATTTTTATACACAAGTTTAAATGTAATGGACAATTAACGTTGCTTGCCTACAAATATGACCCGAAAACTCGTTTTTTGTTATTGCTTGGTTCGCATGAAAATTTTTATCGAAATTTGAAGCGAGAATTGTGAGCAGCTAAATTTATACAGGTACGGAATTTTATGAAATTACAAAAAATGGTTTTAGGTTTGGCGACGTTGGCATTGAGTTTAAACGGCTTTGCGGCAGATTTAACGCGCGTTGAAATCGAACAAAAATTAAAAAGTGCAGATAAAACGCACGTTGCCGATTTGCGTCGCAAAGATTTTCGCACGTTGGATTTGTCGAAATTAGATTTTCGTAACGCGGATTTGTGGGGAACGGATTTGCGTGACGCGAATTTGAACGACAGCGATTTGTCGAATTTAAATTTAGATTTAACGGTGATGACACGGATTCATTTTGCCCACGCGAATTTGTCGAACACCAGTATTTTTGGCGTGAGCATTATGGATGCTGATTTGAGTGGCGCGAATTTAAGCGGCTCGCGTTTCATTGCGAATTTGGATCGCGCGAATTTAAAAGACGCAAATTTGACCAACGCGAATTGGGGGGTTGACATGAAAAATCAGCCCATGGGTTTGATGCGCGTGAGTTTGAACGGCGCAAATTTGTCGAATGCGAATTTAACGAGCGCGAATTTGAATCGGGCGTTGATGAAACGGGTTGATTTAACGGGCGCGAATTTGACGAATGCCGATTTAACAATGGCGGATTTGAGTGGCAGTCATTTAGAAAATGTGAATTTCAAAGGGACGAATTTGAGCGGTACAAAATTTGGGTTTATTAAAGACAAAACTATTTTTAATGGCGCGTTGAATGTCAATGCGGCGATTTTTGAAGAGTAAAAATGCGAATTTCAAGACTTTACACCAACGCCGCGTTACAAACCGGCAGCGCGATTCAATTAGATGATGACAACGCACATTACGCCCGAAGCGTTTTGCGTTTGAAAAACGACGCGCCAATTATTTTATTCAACGGAGCGGGCGGCGAATTCGTCGGTAAAATTCTCGAAGTCAGCCGTAAATCGGTGCGGGTTGAATTAGAAAAACACGTTGAGCGTTCGGTCGAATCAAACTTAAAAATTCAATTAGGTTTAGGAATTTCGCGCGGCGACAGAATGGATTTTTCAGTACAAAAAGCGGTGGAATTAGGCGTAACCTCAATCACGCCGTTGATTACCGAGCGTTGCGTGGTGCAATTCAAAGACGAAAAGAAATCACAACGTTGGCAACATTGGCAAAAAATTATTCAACACGCCGCCGAACAAAGTGGACGCACGGTTTTACCTGATTTTGCGGACGTTTCGGTGTTGAATTCTTGGGTGACAAAACAGAATGGATTGAAAGTTTTTTTAGATCCGTATGCTGAAAAAAACTTAGCGCAACTTTCGCCAGAAAATAATTCAGTCACATTATTAACAGGCCCCGAAGGTGGTTTTTCCAGCGCAGAACGTGAGATTGCGAAAGCGGCGGGATTTATTCCAGTTCGATTAGGCGCACGAATTTTACGCACTGAAACCGCGTCACTCGCGGCATTATCAGCGGTTCAGATGTTGTGGGGCGATTTTCAATAATGCGTCGGGCGATTGTTTATGCGTTGGTGCCGATGTTGGTGTTGTTCATAATAACGAGTAGCGCGTGTGTGTTCAGCTATTTGATTGCGTTGAGTTTTAATGACCCAACCATTTTGCGAAAATTGATGATTCGGTTGTCGCAAATCTTGTTGTTGTTGAGTATTTTTCCCGTTTCAAAATGGCTGGGTTTGAACAAAGAAATGCTCGGTTACGCGCCATTCAAAACGATGTTGAAACAATTTTGGCGTGGTTTTGGTTTGAGTTTGCTCATTTTGTTGCCGGTATTTTTTACACTTAACATTTTGGGCGTGCATTGCATCGACATGACCAAAGCGTGGACGTTTGGCTGGATGGCAAAAAAATTCGGTATTGCATTTGGATTAGGGTTATTGATTGGCATCGTTGAAGAATCGGTGTTTCGGGGTTTGTTGCTGACTAGTTTAAGGAAGTATTTGTCGCCATTTTTAGCCGTTTTAATCAGTTCGATTTATTACGCAGGCTTACATTTTTTAGACAGTAAATCGCCTGTTTCAGAAGAAACGTTGAGTTGGAATGGAAGCTTTCAATTATTGGGCGAGGCGTATCACAACGTTTTTGCGATGCAAGAACCGACCGCGTTTCTGGCATTGTGCGCGGTAGGATTATTTCTGGGCGTGTTGCGATTACGTGGTGACATAAATTTGGCGTTGTGTATCGGTTGCCACACGGGCTGGGTGACGCTGATTCGTATGAATAAATCGACTATGAGTGTGGATTTGAACACGCCGTATTCATTTTTAGTTAGTCACTATGACGGCGTGATTGGTTTATTCGTGGCTGGTTGGTTGCTGTTTGCGCTGGCGAGTTATTGGTTATTCTCGAAAGTTATCAAACTGTAACGGTTGTTCTAAATCAGAACTTCGCAAAAATTGAATGGTGGATTGTAAATCGTCGCGATTTTTCCCATTCACACGCAACTTTTCACCTTGAATAGCGGCTTGAACTTTGAGTTTATTGTCTTTGATGAGTTTGACGATTTTTTTGGCTAATATGGATTCAATGCCTTGTTTCAGTTCGACTTCTTGACGCATGAGTTTTCCGCTACCTTTGGGGTCTTTCACTTCCATGCAGGCAATATCAATGCCGCGTTTCGTGAGTTTGGAACAGAGAACGCTAAACATTTGTTGTAATTGAAAGGTCGATTCCGATACCATCACAATGGTGGTTTCGTTGAGTTCAAAACTTGAATCTGTACCTTTAAAATCAAAGCGCGTGGACACTTCTTTGTTGGCTTGATCGACGGCATTTTTTGCTTCGTGAACATCAAATTCGGAAATAATATCAAATGAGGGCATAAATATAGTTGATTAGTGAATAATGGCGTGCCTTATAATATGACAAAATTATTTAAACATACAAATTTGAGATTTCTATTATGGTTTTAACTTCGATTCATTTACTGGTGTACACTGCGTTATTTTTTATTGTTGGAATGTATAAACCGCATTGGCCGTTGTTTTTTATGAAACAGCCGACGCGATTTCTGGTGTCGTCGATTACGTTGGTTGCGATTATGGGAGGCGTGACACTTTATGGGGAGGGGCATAAAGAAGAATTGTTACTCGCAAAAAAAGCGGCTGAAAAGGCGGCTCTAGTTTCAGAAATTCCTGAAGCGAAATAATTTTTAACAAATTTTGGAATTATAGCGATGAGAGTTAATCATTTTGTTCAAGCGACTTTAGCAGTTGCGTTATTAAGTATGAGTGCCAGCAGTTATGCGTATTCAGCTGGTGAAGTCGAAGAAACGTGTAAAAAACCACAGGTTCGTGAATTTAGTCTACCAACGTACGAAGAGCCAGAAAAAATTGAAGTAGCGGCAGAATCTGAATTCTCATTTAAACTGTCGGAATGGACTGATCCAAGCACAATTAAGGTCACAATGAAGGATCAATTAGTGCCAGTTGTTATTGAAAGTAACAGTAGTTTTTATAAAGTGACAGCTAAAATACCCGTTGAATATGCGGGGAAATTTGTGCGTATCAATTTGTTTTCAAAAGCAATTTTGGGATGTTATGACCAAAAAGGCTGGTTGATTAAAGTTTCAG
>SESB01000612.1_pt1 | contig 25343 bp, 19 predicted proteins | sample 3171441 | NCBI WGS metagenome assembly SESB01 (sample SAMN06051867, study PRJNA518727) | freshwater metagenome | biome: subpolar coniferous forest; feature: holomictic lake; material: water; isolation source: holomictic Lake 227, 6 m depth | place: Canada: near Kenora, Ontario | collected... | reverse complement strand
CCATTGCAGACAATCTATAACCCGAAGGGTTTACAGACAATAGCCGGGGGTTGAGCGATAGCGACACCCCCGGTATGGAGAAAATTTGCATTGACCCCGAAGGGGTCGCAGAACCCCGTTGCAAGCTTCTGTCACCCCTTTGGGGTGAGGCGCTGGAATGCAAGGTTCCGGTGGTGTCGGCGCGCAGCGCGCCTCAACCACCGGCTATGGTCTGGGAACCCTGCGGGTTCCTTTTCCTCAACCACTCTACGCGGGAATCATTTTATTTTTGCAAGCGATTCAAAGTGGGTAATTCTTCTGAAAATAGCCCAGCCATTTATGGCTGGGAAAATGACAGGGAAAGCCCCAGTCTATTTCCAGCAGAATTACCCTTTTCGCCTCACCTTAACCCACATTGTGTTGCGCCCGTGGAGCAAACATCCACACCTTCCGCTCATTTTAGGTGGGACGAAGCTGGGAGCAGGGCGTTTTTTCCAAACGCCACGCTTGTCTCCGCGCGGGTTCTCGGGCAGGATTTCCGCCTCTTATGAGCAATAAACGGTCGGGCTGTCTATGGGTGGCGTTGGTCATTGTGCTGTGCATCAGCTTGCTGGCAAACGTGTCGCTGGTGCGAGGCCGGGGCAAAACGGTGGGCCGGGATTTCCAAACGAAGCTGAGCACGCCCACCAAATTGAGCGAGCGCGTGCTGCGCAGCGGTTCCGACAAGGCGCGCATTGCGGTCATCTCCGTGCGCGGATTGATCAGCTCCAGCGTTGCGGGCCGCACGAGTTCCTCCATGGTGGAGGACATCAAGCTGCAACTCCGCCAGGCGGAGGAAGATCCCAAGGTGAAGGCCGTGGTGCTTGCCATTGATTCGCCGGGAGGCGAGGTGACGGCGTCGGACATTCTCTACAACGCGGTGCGCCGGGTGCGCGATGGGAGCAAGAAGCCGGTGGTGGTCTCAATGGGTTCCATGGCGACGAGCGGCGGCTATTACACGGCCTGCGGCGGAAGCTATTTGATGGCGCACCCGACGACATTCACGGGCTCCATTGGCGTGATCATCCAGTCGCTGCGCTACAATGAATTGCTGGAAAAAATCGGCGTCGCGCCGCTGACGTTCAAGAGCGGAGCCTTCAAGGACATGCTCAGCGGCACGCGCGAGATGACGCCGGAAGAGAAAGCCTACATCCAGGCGCTCGTGATGCAGACCTACGGGATTTTTGTCGGCGTGGTGGCCAAAGAACGGCATCTCGACGAGGCGCAATTGCGCTCGGGCATCGCCGATGGGCGCGTGATATCGGGCACTGATGCGCTGGAAGCGAAGCTGATCGACGGGCTGGGGGAGATCGAGGACGCCTACCAGAAAGCGAAGGAGTTGGCCAAAGCGCCGGATGCAACCATCGTCGCCTACGAGGCACAGTTTAGTTTCAGCCGGTTTTTCCAATACCTCAACAGTGAGGAAAGCTCGGGGCAAGTGGAGATCAACGTGACGCAGAAGCTGCTTCCCAGCCTGGAGCCGGGCCGCGCCTATTGGCTGCCGGGGTTTTACGCGCCCTAAGCTTATGGATGCGCCGGATAGGATGTTGTGGGGAGTGCGGCTCGGATTGCTGCTGCTTGGGGGGATTTTTGCGCTTTGCTTTCGGCTGTATGCCCGCTTGCTGGCAGCCCTGCGTGCTGGAGGCGGCAAAGTCTGGGTAGACGCGCTGGGGCTGCCGGATTTGATGGTGGCCGGGGTGCTCATTTCCTGGCTCGGGGCGTCGGCGGTGCAGGGATTTCTGCGCAACGCCTCTGCGCCTGCGCTGGGGGATAAGACGCTGCTGGAAAGCGCCCTTCTGTATGGGCTGATCGTGTGCGCCCTCGCGCTCTTTTTGCAGGCGCGGCGGATTCCGCTCACGCGGCTTTTGGGCTTCCGCCTCATGCAGCCCGGTGCGTTATTAACGCAGGGCGTTCGGTTCTTTCTCGCAGCGCTTCCGCTCGTGCTTTTTTGCTTCTGGCTGGTGCATTTGGTGATGGGGGATCAGGTGGAACCGCAGGAAATTGTGAAGTATTTCACCGAGGCCGCGCGGCAGTCGGACTGGCGGCGCGTCCTGCTTGCAACGGGCATGGCGTCGCTGGTTGCGCCGGTGGCGGAAGAGTTTCTATTCCGAGGCTATTTTTACGGCGTGCTCAAGCGTCATGTGGGGGCGGTTCCTGCGATGCTCTTCACTTCGGCGCTCTTTGCCGCCATCCACATGAGCGCTCCGGTGTTCCTCCCGCTGTTTGTTTTGGCGGCATGCCTCACGCTGGCCTACGAGGCGACCGGCTCACTGTTGGTGCCGATGGTGATGCACGCACTTTTTAACAGCGTCATGCTCGCGGCAATGTTCTATAGCGCGCATCATTCATGAAACTTTCCGATCTCGGTGAAGACGCCCTCGTGGCGCGGTTGACGCGCGGCCTTCCCCGCAACGCCTCGTTGCTGGTGGGGCCGGGGGACGACTGCGCGGTGGTGGGACGGCGCTTGGATGCGGTCTGGACGCTGCTCAAGACGGATTGCGTGATCGAAGGAGTGCATTTCACCAGCGCGACCGATTTCGCCCGCGTGGGCTGGAAAGCGCTGGCCCGCAACGTGAGTGACATCGCGGCGATGGGGGGCCTGCCGCAACACGCGCTCATCACCGTGGCGATGCCGCCGGATCTGCCAGTGGTCAAGGCGGATGCGCTATACAAAGGGCTGCGCCGGTGTGCGCGGAAATTTGGCGTCGCAATTGCAGGCGGCGAAACGGCGCGTAGTCCGGGGCCGGTCTTTGTTTCCGTGGCGCTCACGGGCAATGTGGAGCGGGCGCGTTGCGTCACGCGCGCGGGGGGCAAACCGGGCGACGCGCTTTTTGTCACGGGGAGGCTTGGGGGCTCGCTCGCGGGCAAGCATCTCGATTTCATTCCGCGCTTGGACGAAGCGCGCTGGCTCACGGAGCACTTCCGGTTGCACGCCATGATGGACTTGAGCGACGGCCTTGGAGCCGATCTGCCGCGTTTGGCGAAGGCGAGCGGCTGCGGGTTTGAGTTGGGCGAACTCCCCTGCACGCCGGGCTGTTCGCGCGAGGCGGCGCTGGGCGACGGCGAGGATTTCGAGCTGCTTTTTGCGGTCGCTCCCCGGCAGGCGGCGCGACTGGAGGCGGCGTGGCCGTTTCAAAAATTGCCATTGACGCGAGTGGGCGTTTTAACGGCCAATACCAGGCACCTATCCGTTCATGGCTTCGATCATTTCGCATAATCCGCAAGAGACCTTTGAGTTAGGCCGCCAATGCGCCGCCACGTTGCGCCGTGGCGACGTGCTGGCGTTGGCAGGCGATCTCGGCGCGGGAAAAACGCAGTTTACCAAAGGGCTCGCCTCCGGGCTGGGCGTGGAGAGCGATGTCACCAGCCCCACGTTCACGCTCATCCACGAATACCCCGGCGGACGGCTCCCGCTCTTCCACATCGACCTTTACCGACTGGAGGAGGAAGACGAGGTGCTCGGGATCGGCCTGGACGAATACCTCGACGGCGACGGAGTGACGGTGATCGAGTGGGCGGACAAATTTGCCGCGCTCATGCCAAAAGGCGTGCGCTGGGTGCGCTTGAAGGTGCTGGAGGGAGACGAACGGGAGATCGCCTATTAAAGTCTCGCGCAAAGAACGCAAAGGCCGCAAAGATTCTCTCCTTAAAATCTGTGTTAATCTGTGAAATCTGTGGATAACTCCTCTTCTTCCATCCTTGCCATCGAAACCTCCACGCACCAAGGCAGCGTCGCGGTGTTGCACGAGGGGCAAATCGTCTTCTCCGAATCCTGCGGAGCGGGCCGCAGCCACAGCTCGCTGCTTTTTGCCGTGCTGGAACGGGCCTTGCAAACCGTGCCGCGCATCGACCAGATCGCCGTGGGACTTGGGCCGGGTTCGTATGCCGGGGTGCGCATTGCCATTTCCGCCGCAACGGGTTTTTCACTGGCCACGGGAGCGGAGTTGCTGGGCCTGCCCTCCATCGTCGCGCTGGGGGAGGGGGGATACGTCGCCTTGGGAGATGCCCGGCGCGAGAGCTACTATTTCGCGCTCGTGCGCGGCGGCGAATGCGTGGAAGGCCCCGTGCTGCTTTCCGCAGAGGAACTGGCGCAAAAGCTGGCGGGATGCACTCTGCCGGTCATCGCGTCGGAAGAAATTGCCGCCGTGATTCCGGCAGCGATGGAATTGCGGTTCCCGTGCGCGGAACGGCTGGCGCGGCTGGCGGCGGCGGGCAAATCCATCATCGCACGCGGCAGTCTGGAGCCGATTTATCTGCGCGAGGCGCATATCACGGTGGCGAAGAAAAAAGATTGAAGCAGGAAGCCAGGAAACCAGGAAAAATCCAGAAATTCATCAAGTCGCTTTGGTATGGCGATTTTTTCACCGCTCCTCGTTCCCAGGCTCCAGCCTGGGAATGCCCGTGTCTTCGAGGCTCCAGCCTCGCCAAGCGTAAAGAGCCGAGCTATTTTCCAAACCACATCAGAGGAGGCCGGAGCCTCCGGGACAGTGTGCGTTACAAGGCTGGAGCCTTGTAACGAGGAAACTTATAAGCCGTTGGGTGCGCATGATTCTTTTTTCCTGATTTTCCTGAGTTCCTGATCTTTTTCATTCTGTCCTGATTGCCCATTCCCGGTTTGCAGACCGGCCCGTTTCCCGATAGACTGCGCCAACTCAACGAATTGACCTCTCCCATGCGGAAATTTTTCAAACTCCTTGTTTTCGCGGCGCTGGCAGCGGTGGCGGCATGGCTTTGGTATCAGCATGTCACCGTGCCGGAACCGCTCTCCGGGACGGTGGAGGTGGACGAGGTGCATGTGGGGCCGCGCTTTGGCGGGCGCATCGAGAAACTCCCGCACCAGGAGGGGGACGAACTCCAGGCGGGCGCGGTGATCGCGGAGCTTGACGCCCAGGAGTTGACGGCGCGGCGGGCGTTGGCCGCCGCGCAGCTTGAGGAAATGGTCAATGGCTCACGTCCCGCTGAGATCGAAGCGGCGCTGAAGGACTGGGAATCGCTCAAGGAACAGCTCGTTTTTGCGCAAGCGGACGCCAAACGCGCGAAGGCGCTGCTTGCGACGCGCGTGCTTTCCTCCTCGGAGGCGGAGAAGACCATCAGCAACGCGGAAGCGCTCGCAAAAAGCGCCGAGGCCTCGCGGCAGCGCTATGAACTGCTGCGCGAAGGCACGCGGCCCGAGCGGATCGCCCAGGCCCGCGCGCAGCTTGCGGACATTGATGCGCAGCTCAAGGAGATGCGCATCGTCGCGCCGGGCCACAGTATTTTGGAGGTGCTCAGCGTGAAGGTGGGCGATGTGTTGGCGGCCAACCGTGAGGTGGCGACGCTGATTTTGCCGGATCACCTTTGGATTCGCGTCTATGTCCCCGCAACCTGGCTGGGCAAGCTGCGGCTGGGCCAGAAGGCGGAACTCCGCGTCGACGGCATTGCGGACAAAGTGTTTTACGGCACAGTGGAGCAGATCAACCGCGAGGCGGAATACACGCCGCGCAACGTGCAGACGGTGGAGGATCGCGTGCGGCAGGTTTACGGCGTCAAAGTGCGGCTGGAGAATGCGGACGGCGCGTTGCGGGCGGGGATGTCGGGTGAGGTGACGTTCCCCGGAATGGGCACGCCGGTTCACAATGAGCGTTTGATCCCATGGCCGAACCGATGATCCAATGTGAGGGGCTCACCAAGCGTTTCGGCAGCTTCACCGCAGTCGACCGCGTGAGCTTCAACGTGGAGCCGGGGGCGATCTTCGGGTTCCTCGGGCCGAACGGTTCGGGGAAATCCACCGTGATCCGCATGCTCTGCGGCATCCTGGAACCGAGTGAAGGGAGAGCGAGCATCGGCGGGCGCAATGTCGTGGAGGAGACCGACGAACTCAAGGAGATGATCGGCTACATGTCCCAGAAATTCTCCCTCTACGACGAGTTGACGGTGCATGAGAACCTGACGTTCTACGGCAAACTCTACGGGCTGCGGCGCGAGGCGTTGCGCAAGCGTTTTGACGAGTTGCTGACGCTGACGCATCTGGAGCCGTATCTCCAACGGCGCGCGGGGCTGCTCTCCGGCGGCTGGCGGCAGCGGCTGGCGATGGCGTGCGCGCTCATGCACGAGCCGAAGGTGCTCTTTCTGGACGAGCCAACGGCGGGGATCGATCCCGTGGCGCGCCGGGAGTTGTGGGATTTGCTGTTCGAGTTCTCCGGGCGCGGCATGACGCTCTTTGTCACGACCCACTACATGGACGAGGCCGAGCGCTGCTCGCACGTCGGCTACATCTACCTCTCCAAGCTCATCGTCTGCGGCGTGCCGGATTCGCTGAAGCTCCTGCCGGAGGTGAACCCGCCGGGCACGCGCCGCATTGACGTGACCTGCGAGCATGTGACGGTCGGCTTGCAGGCGTTGCGGCACCGTCCCGGCATCTCGACGGCGACCGTCTTCGGGCAGTCGATGCACCTGCTGGTAGACGATGCGGTGAGCGACGAGCGCATCCGCGCATACCTTGCGGAAGCGGGGATTGTATCAGCAGATCTGCGCCCCATCTCACCCTCGCTGGAGGATGTGTTCGTGGCGCTCACGGCGCGGCATAGCGCAGAAAATAGAGGAGTTTTGTGATGTGGATAATCCTTTGTTGTGAATCCTTCTCTAGCGCCAAAGGCGCGTCCCCATACCAGCCTGGGGCAACGTTGGGAATTTGTGCATGGAGCGTAAAACGGCGTATCTTACTGAAACGCAGAGTCTTGCAAAATTGTCATTACCATATGGTGGCTTTTCACGCGAACAGCAAGCCCAAGACGCTTATTGAGGCGGTTCGGGCCAAGCGGATTGCCCTTGGGATCAGTCTTCGGCAATTTTCCAAAATAATCGGGAGAAATATGTGGTCTATTTCAGAGTGGGAAAACGGTCGCGCACGTCCGAGGGCAAGCGGCAGAAAGTTGCTGATTGACTGGCTTGGCTATGATCCCGAGTCGAAGCCTGCATACAAGGTCTTCCCGTAATTCGAAGTGCCGTCCTATTTTGTTGTTTTATAACTTTTTCATAAGCTCATCCCAAGCCGATTCAACCTGCGATCCAACCCCTTCAATCTCCAGCGGTTTAACGCCAGTCTCGGCAGCAGCCTCTTTCCAAAACGCTACCCGGCCATCATCGTCAAACGAAGATGTGAACAACATTACCGATTTCGCCTTCCGAAGAATCTCCTTCGCAACGTCAGGCTCAATTCGTGTGGGGGCTATGAGAACCAACGATATGTCAGGATTTTCGGACGATAGCCGCGAAACGGTTTCTCCGGTCGCCACGAATACCTGATTTTGATTTTGGATTGTGCCGTTGACATGCACCGTGGCGTTACGGTCGATTGCCAGACGCCGCAGCAGTTTACCATAGTCCTCTCCCAAAACCGTCTCATCGACGCAGAAGATAAAATCCCTTCCATGAGCGCCCCCAACTGATTCAATGTTCACTTTTTCCCCGAAATAGGAAATTCTTACTGGTTGTTTGGCCGTCACAATCCAACCGGACGCATACAACCCGACGCAGCTAACCAAACTAATTACGGCGGCTGCAAGCACGACGGCTCCGATAAACCGCCGATCCCGAGATCGAATTGTTCCGACGAGCAAGGCAAAAGCGCAGGCTACAGGCACCGCCCACAGCACCCATTCTTCCATCGTCGTGCTGAAAAATCCAGCCACCGCAAACGCTGCCAGCGATCCTCGTGATCCGGTCATCAGCGCGTCTATCCATTTAGCATCTCGGCTGACATCGCTCCAGTGCCAAAACATAGCAGCGCCAAATACGGCGAGCGCGAAGATTCCAATCCCTTGTTCAACTGCAAAAGTAAGGTAGCTATTTACCAGAGTCCGGTAGCGCGTTGTCGAATCCAACGGCTGGAACCACTGCATGTAGGCCGAACCAGATTTGCCTTGCCCAACCCCTTGCGGAATTTGCGCGATCATCTGCAATCCGCCACACCACAACTCGAAACGGTTTTCCACGGAGCCTTCCCGGTTTGCCACCCATTGCGTGCTGCGTTCAGCCGCGTTGGTTGCGGCAAATAGCACTGCTATTCCCAGCACGGTTGCAATCATCACCGTCTGTCGTGTCCGGTTGTCCCGTGCAAACAAAACATGACGCTCGCGCCATCCAATGTAGAGAAAACCCACCGCCGCTGCCACGATCCCCCCGCGTGAGAAAGTCATGAACAGCAACCACCAACCCGCGCAGATTGCCCCTGCGCCCAAAACCGCCAGCGGCCACTTCACTGTCGCGCGTTTTATTCTCCATCCCGATTGCGCAATCACCCATAGCAACGGCAGGAGCGAGGCGATCAGAGCCGCCGCTTTGTTCGGGTTTTCAAAGCCGAACGACCAGCGCAGTTGATCTTGGAAATAGTATTCAACCATTTTTAGACGTAATGTTGCGCTGCTAATATGGAGCGCCGTTGCGGCCCGTTTCCTGTCCCCCGTCCTCCTCTATTCCCTTGCCGGACCACATGCGGGCGATTTCCGGCGAGGGCAAATAGATCATGTCGTCCGGGCTAATACGTTGGAGCGCTTGCGGTTCGTTCTTATAAATCTTCCAGTCTTTCATATCGCCCACGAGTGGCATGGATGCGGGCGGAATCAGCGGGGAAGTCGGTGCGAAAGCGGGCGTTGGCGTCGCTTTGGGTTGGAACTTCTTGGCAAAGTCGGAAAGCACTGGTGTTGCAGCGGGGCGGACAAAAGATGCTGCCATTGGGCGTGCGGCCAATTTTGCGCGTGTTGCGTCGTCGTAAAACTTGAGAAAAATAATATTGAATTCATCCACCTTGCTGCTGCCTTCATGCACCATGCCGATGTACGAGCGGAAAAGCGGCAGTGCGCCGTTGGCCCTCAGTTTATCTAGAAAATCAACGCTGTTTTCACAAGACGGATCGGCCTCGCCGATGGTGACAAGCCACGCTACCTGCGCCGACTTCGGATTTGGATCGTCAAACCAACTCGATGAATTGACCGCCACCGCAGCCACCCGCTCCGGCTGCCAGATTGCGAAGCGATGGACAAATTGCGCTCCGCCGGACATCCCTTGCATTAGCAGACTGTTAGTGGCAATCGGGTATTTCTTAGCAATAGTATCCAGTGCTTCTAGCGTCGCGCTACCGGAGAAGGTTTCCGGGTAATAATAAGATTGTGCCCGCTCCTTGATGTCTTCCCGAGCCTGCTTAAAAGTGGGCGAAATGGTAAACCAACCCCGTTCGTCGGCCAGTTGTGCAAACGGCCCGTCGCCGGAGGCACAGCGGATGCCGATACCGTTGTAAACCGGGCAGCGGAACAGCACGCGGGCGCGGACATTAGGATTGTAGTTGGCCGGGATGCGCACGTAAAACGGGATTTCGGGGTTGAGCGGAGATGCGCTCTTGACGATGAATTTGTCAATCTGCACACCCCAGTAGTTGGCGAGTGCCCTGCACGGAAGTTCCACCCTTGCGTCTTCAGGGATTTGCGCGGATTCCGGCGAATCTGCCTTCCAATAGCGCAACGTGCGCAAGTCCCCAATAAAAGCTTCCGGCTGGAGGAGCGGGAACAAACGAGCTTCATTAGAGGGGCCCTGGCTTTCATCAAAAGTCAATGCGGGCAAGGCTTGTTTTGCCCGCAACGCTTCATCGCGATAACGGAAAAACATCTGCGCCAATGTGTCCGGCTCGGCGCTATCAATCTGGCCGGGGATTTTTCGCGCTATTTCGCCGTAATTACGCACAATCGGCTTGCCGCCCGCCTGACGCAATCGCGCGGTAAATTCGGCGCACTGTTGAGCAACGGCATCGCTGGAGATTTGCGTGATAAGCCACGGCAATGCTGCGGCTTGCCCTGTATCTTGTGAGAGTGTCTCTCCAAAACCATTGGCGGAATGGGCCGCCACAGCCCCTACTTTTTGCGGATTGAACAGCGCATAGCGGATCACAAATTGCGCTCCGGTGCCGTAACCTTGTAAAAAGAGCGCATCGGTTGCGATGGAATATTTTTGCTTCGCCTGTTCCAGAGCCGCTTGCAACGCCTTGCCTGAGTACCTAGCGGCATCAGCATAAGGGGCAATCGGCGTCGGTATGCTATTAACGGGGAGAGGGGAAGGCTTCACCATTCCCGAGGCCGAACGGCCGCCGTTGGGCGCGGCGGCGGCAGTCCCGGAGGCTGCTGTCGTACCCGTCGCGTTCACTCCACCCAATGCGTCTTCCGGCAGAAAGGAAGCGCTTAAAAGAAACCATCCGCGCTCATCGGCGACCGTTCCAAAGGCGTTGCTGCTGATGGTCATCCGTCCGCTCGCGGTTTCATCCGGACAAATAAACACGACGCGGGCCGGTTCCTTGCCCACTATTCTGGCCGGACGGCGCAGGTAGAATGTTACCTCGGCAGGAATTGGTGGGACTTCGCCAGCATTCGTAGCTCTATCTCCGGCGTCCACGGACACCTTAAAGGTTTCCACGTTAGCCGGAATGGGAATCGGCCTGGGAGCTGGCGTTGGTTGCGGCGTGGGAACCGGTGTCGGTTTCGTTTTTGGGATGGGTGTCGGCGCGGCACGCAATATCCGCGCCGTTCCACAAAAAACCGAAAACCCCAGCAAGATAGCGGCCCAAGCGAGTAAAACAGAATTCCTTCGCGATTTCAAAATAGACTGTGTCATGGTTCTTGTTCCTCCAACTGGTTTTTTGTATTTGAAGCGCTCACTGGCGCATTTGAATTTTCTTGCGCCCAAACCTCGGCCAGTTCCAGAGACGGCAACGCGACGCGGGACTCCGGTGGAATGTGCGCTGCCTCGGGTGAGTTTTCGGGATAAAAATGATACGACTGAATATCGCCAACGAAAAATGTTCCAGAGGGTTGCCTCCGTCTTGCAACTTGCTCCAGGTTCTGTTGCTGCGCGTAATACCCTAGAAACGCCTGTGCCATTCTTAGAACCTGCGGCTTCAACTCATGCCCCACGTCGTGATATCCGCGCCAGATCAGCGGCAGCCCCAGCCGACGCCCCTGCGCAAAAAAGCTATACGTCATCTCGAACCGCTCATCCGCTTCGCCGCACATGATCAAGCCTGGCGTGTCGTGCAAAGTCGTCTTGGGAGCGTCCCACCAGCCCGCCGAATACGCCACGAACGCGGTCACCTTGTCCGGCTTCCAGAGCGCAAACCGGTGAGCAAAATGCGCTCCCGCCGAGAAACCGAAAATGAGCAGCTTGTCGCTCCGAACGCCCGTCTTTGCGCGGATTTGTTCCAGTGCTTTCAGCGTCGCCTCTCCGCTCCAGAGCTCCGGGTAATAGTAGCCGTGGCGCGAATGTAATTCCTCCAGCGTTGTCTTGAACGTTGGCCCCACCAACACGAGATGCGCTTCATCGGCAAAACGCGCCCACGGCCCTGTTTCATTCAGCATTCCCCGGCCATCGCCGTTGCAACCTGGCACCAACATTAGCACCCCTTCCGATGCGCCGCCCACCGGAGCGCGATACCAAAATACCGCCTCCTTATTGAGTTCGGACGGCGTGGAGACCTTTACGCACTTGAGATTGTCCGGTTCGCCTCCAATGGCTTGGATTGCGGCCATTAACCACAAAGCGATCAGGGCAAGCGTAGCCGATGCCGCCCACAAAGAGCGATTGCATACGCAGTATCTGAACCGGAATGGTTTACTGTTCCTCATTCTCCGCCGTCGAAAGCGGGCTGAAGATTGAACTTCAGCCCGCCATACGGTTTCTTGTCAAGAGATGTCGCCTGGCCCCATTTCTTGTCATGACCCCCATTCTACATCATTTCTCTTTCTCTTCTTGCATTACGATTCTTTGCAGTTTTACTTTAGCTCCACTTGGGAGTGTTAGAATACATTCATTTTCTGATTTAAAAATAAATGTTGATAACTTTGTTGCATTCAGTTCATTTGCAAAGCGTGCTCCGTCTTTATTTTCAGACAAATCAATAAGGCTTAAATTTCCCTCATCAACGATCAACACTTTCTCGGGAAGAATAGGATAATAAGAGAAGTGGCCTATTAAGTTATGTCTTAAGTTAGTAATTGCAAGAGTGTATTTTTCAGTAAAATGAAATTCCCAATGTCCTTTGTCTAATGATTTCCAATCACCAACTAGAGTTCTATCCGTATTTTCTGAAGCTATTGCAGGACAAATTGAAGCAATTGCTATAAAAAAAAGAATGAATAACTTTTTCATGTCGATAGCATTTATTCATTCCATTCTCTTCTTGTTTCTTGCCATGCTGTAACAGTCCATGTAGTTGTGGTTTGCGAACCAGCAGTTGTGCTGCCGTTATTATTGCTAGATTGACCAGAGGATATAATTAACGACTCAACTAACTTCCATTGACTTCCTGTAGGCGCATCATTTTCGTACTTTTCATTTGTCATCTCCACTCTATTGGTTTCTTTAATCGTTGTTGCGCTTGGGGTTATGCTTACACCGGGAGACTTTGAAACATTTATTGAAATACTGAACTTAGGTATATCTTTGTCGTAAGTTGCAGTGTAAATCCCCCCGTACTCTCTGTAAATGTATTGGTAATAAACTTGCAACCCATCGAAATCACTGCCGTTTAATGGATTGTTGATTACATAAATGAAATTATTTGCTCCATCGGGAAATCCACTCGGATCAGCACTTGTCCAACGAATCGTTGAAGGATCATAGTTCCGATAGTTGAACGTATAAGCGCCAAGGTCTTTGTCATACGGCTTTCCAGTATAAAAGAATTCGGCGGGCTGGGGCGCAACGCCGGGGATTTCTTCTTTCTTGGCTTTATCTTTTGCCATGAGGCCGGTTGCCGCAAAGAGCGACAGAGCGGTGATGAGCAGGATTTTGTTGAGTTTCATATTGCTGGTTTTTTTCTCTGTTTGTTTTGGTTTTTAGTTTTGGCCTTTCACCGGGGCCACCGGGTTCTGTTGTGGAACAGAAGGGGTTTCTGGGGAAGATGGGTTGGTGACGGCTGGCTCGGAAATTGCGCGCGGAGCACCCAATCCACCTTTGGGTTTGCCGAAGGCGGTCATGGGAGCGATCTCGACGCGGTCGGGGGTGACGACGGCGAGGGTGGTGCCCAGAATGTCGTTGATGTAATAAACCGGTGGCGCACCTGCGCCTTGTGTTGCGACCAGCGGCACACCGCCGCTGACGTGTGGCTCCACCGCGTAGCTGACGCCATTGCGGTAGAGCAGCGCCAAGCCGTCCCACACGAGTTCCTCGCGCAGGTTTTTGTTCAGCGCGGCTTGCTCGGGGTTCGCCTCCAGCGGTTCCTCTTCCGACTTCGCTCCGAGCAGATTGGAGATCATGCCGCCGACGGTCTGCTTTGGCCCCGCTTTTGCCTCTGCGTTGAGATCGGCGGCAGCAGGGAGCGGGGCTTTGGCGGCGAGCTGGCCGTCCGGGTAGTAATCAAAGCCGATGCGCGTGCCGTCGGGCTTTGTCAGGACGAGCACTTTGTCCAAGAACCCGTAGGTGCGGCTTTGGGTTTGGTCACCAGTGGTTTGCGAGATGAGGCGGCCCGCCTGGTCGTATTTGAACGCGGTGGTTTTGTCCCCGGTGACGGCGGAAACCAACTGATTGGCGGCGTCGTAGGTCATGGAGGTGGTGTCGCCGTTCTCGAATTTGACGAGCATGTTCCCGGCGGGATCGTAACGGTAGGATTCCATAAGATTCGACGGCGAACCAGGCTGGGTATTGGCCACGGGCATCACTTGAGGTTGCTGGGATGGTATTCCACTGGCTTTGGAGACGGTGAGCAATTGGCCGCTCGGGTCGTAGCCATAGACCTGTGTCTCGTTGTTCCAGGTGCGGCTCAAAAGCTGCCCCGCCGAGTCCCACTGGTAGGCAAGCAGGAGCGGTTCGGTGAGCGGACCCCCGCTCAGGTCCAGCCGGGTCTGGCGTCCAAAAACGTCGTAGGCGTAGCGGGCTACGATGCCGTTACCGAACTGCCGCGCAACGAGCCGCCCCTTTTTGTCATATTGATAGCGGCAGGCGCTCGCTCCGTTGCTCTTGATTTCGCTCAACCGGCCCTTGAGATCGTAGGTGTAATCCGTTTGCTGGAGGAGTTTGAAGTTGTTGGCGTTCTTGGGGTCGGGCACTTTCTCCGAGATCGCAACGGAGGTCTTGCGGCCCGCCACGTCCCAACTATAACGGACGACGCGCTGGCTGTCGCCTCGCGCAAGCTGCCGGGCGACGATGCGGTTCATGCCGTCGTAATACAAGGTCACACTATTGGTGGGGGTGGCCGTTTTCTTGACGCGGCCTTGCTCGTCATAGGTGTAAACGATTTTCTCACCGGGCGCACCGTAGTCGATCATTTTCAGGCGGCCTTTGTCGTTGTAGATGTTGCTGACTTTCTGGACGCCGTTGGTGCGGCCCACGAGCCGCCCCTGCGCGTCGTAAGCCCAAGTAAGCGTCTGCCCGAGCGGGTTCTTCTGCTCCACGAGGTGCCCCCCGATGTCGTATTTGAAGGTGATGCGGTTGCCTTTGCCGTCAATCTGGGCTGTGCGGTGGCCCGCCGCATCGTATTCATACTTGGTAGCGTTGCCGTTGGGCTGGTATTCGGCAGTGAGATTGCCTTTGGCATCACGCTCCATCCGCGTGGTGCGGCCAATCGCGTCGGTTTGAGCCGTGACGATGCCGTTCTTGTCACGCTGGTATTTCACGACGGTGACCCCGTTTTGTTTGATGGCAGTGACATTGCCCGCCGCATCATAAGCAAATTCCATCACCTGCCCATCAGGCTGCGTGCGCCGCTTCACCCGTCCGGCGTCATCATAAAGAAGCGACTCTTCCTGTTCGCCGTTGCTGGCGCTGGTGACGCGGCCTTGGGCGTCGCGGCGCAGGATCGTCTTTGCACCGGATGGATCAGTGACGCTTTCCAGTTCACCGCGAGCGTTGTAGGTAAATTGGGTGACGTGGTTTTCAGCATCGGCACGGGTGATGACACGGCCCGCCTGATCATACTGAAATGCCGAAACAACCTCCAGTTTTCCTCCCGCCTTCCCTCGTGTGATGCGTGAGGGCTTGTCAGATAGCAGAGGGTTTTTGTTGGTCGGATCGGCGTATTCGTAAAACGTGCTCACCCCATTGCCGTCGCGGCTTTCCGTTAACTGCCCGGTGCGCTTGTCATAAAAATTCTCCAGCACCACGCGTCCGTTCTTCTCGATGCGGTTCAGTTTGCCATCATGCTTGCGGCCCGGTGCTTTGTAGTAATACTTGACGACCTCGTTCCCTGCGGAATCCCGGCTGGTTTCCATGTTCCGCTTGGTGGAAAGCCCATAGCTGCTCCATCCTCCCGTGCGGTCTTTGATTGTGACAGCCCCCTCTTTGTCGTAGGAATAGCTGAGCGCCCCGTCATCCAGCAGCCGGTAGTTGCCCGGCTTTTGACGCTCCTTCGGGTTCGGGTCGGGCTGCTTGTTTCTATCGAGCTTGGCGTATTCGGTTTTGAGTATCAGCGCATTGCCGCCAGGGGATTTAATGGCAGAGAGCACGCCATTTTGGTCATACTCGATCCGCTCTGGCTCCGCCACACCTGGCCGGGTGAACCAAACCAACCGTCCGTCCGGGCCGTTCTGATAATCAAACTGGCAGAGCGTAGCGGCGTGGCTCGAACTTGGTAGCGTTGTCCCCTGAATCTGCGCATCGCCAATGACCAACTGCGTGACCAGATTGCGTGCGTTATGACCCAAGGTCAGCAGCGGTTTTACGGTGTTGGTGACTGGGTCGCGATAAACGACTTGGGCGAGTTTTCCGGCTCTGTAAACTAAATCCAACTGCCGCCCGCTCGGAGCCTGCGCCAGTTCCATCAGTCCGTCGCGGTATTTGAAGAGCCAGTTGTCGGCAGAGATAATTGTCGTCTGATTGCCTGCTACCTTCGCGGAGAACTTCTTTTTGTGATCCACAAAAACCTGCTTTTCATCGAGCGTCAACCCCTCTACAGCCCCCCACGGAGTCGTCCAAACCAGCACGTCCTTGCCCCGAGGCAATATTTTACTTTCAAGCTGGGGGATAAACCAGTTATCGGCAAAAAGTCCCCGTTCAGTGCGCACAGAACTGTAACAAAGCTGGAGCGGAAAGGTAAACTCCGCTCCGCCCGGCACCGTTCCCAATTGTCGTTGGACCACCCAGTTGGTGCCATTCGGGTTTCCCGCTGTCATTGCCAAACCAATGCGCGACGGCTTGAATTCCCACTCTACAGCACGGGCGGCGGGACTAAACAGCATGCCCAGGCACAGGCTCAAGGCAAGAAAATTACGCCAACGGAAGCGCGCTGTTTTCGTTGTATTCGATGGTTCCATTCTGATGAAAGTGATGATTTTCCGACGGTAATTCCTGCCGCTTTTTCCAGTTCGCGGATATGACATCCGATGCTTCCTGATATGTCCAACTAAAAACCCGATAGCAGCCCTGATCGACGCATAAGGGAAACCCTGTTTGCGATCTAAGCAGCCCATTGCAACAACGGATTGTTTGGTAACACAGAAAACCTCCCCGCTTTCACGAGGAGGTTGTGTTGTTCATATGACTGCTGCTTCTGTATCGGGAACTTCTTTGGCCGTAGGTAAACGACCCAAGATGAAATCTGTCGCCTTGGCTGCTTGGTTGGCGGCCCGGACGATCCAGCGCCGATGGTCTTTGTCCTTGAGGGCGTCGAGCCAGCCCCGGAGATACGCGGCGGATTGCTCGTGGTTGTCACGAACGATGTCCGCTTCGGCTCCGAGAAAGGCGGCTCCCATTTCGGCGACGAGTTCCTCTTGCGAGTAGGTCTCGCTGCCGAAGCCGTCGTTTTCCACGACGGTCTTCCGGTTGAGGCGAGATGGACTCCCTGTGGAGTGGGTCAATTCATGATAAAGTGTGAGAAAATACGTTTCCGCACTTTCAAAGCTTTTCATTGCAGGCATGTCAATGGTGTCGGTTGCCCGTCTGTAGCACGCTTGGGTATATCTTCCTTCTCGAATGACAGGCGGTGATGGCATGCCCTTGACGATGGATTCGGCTTTGGCGATCCGCTCTGGCGTGCCGAGCGCCACCACGGGTTTGACCTCCGGGAAGCAGATGCCTTCGATTTGCATGGCGTTGAATACCTTGTATCCCTTGAGGAATGCGCTCCCCTTGGTTTTCTCTTTGCCTTCCTCGTCGGCTTCGCCGGTTTTCTTTTCGAATTTTCCGTACTTCACCACGAGCGAACCGTGCTCTCCATTCTTTACACTGCCACCTCGTTGTTTGAGCTGATTCCATGTCAGCCAATACGGGGAGGCAAACCGGCGTATTCCCAACAGAAGGATGTTGATGCCACGGTAGTCCAAGCCGGTGTGGAAATTCATCGGCCTACCGACATCGCGTCGCCACGGGCAATGCCATGGCACGACGCCTTTTTCGAGTTGAGCGATGATGGTTTCCGTCACGAGTGTGTACGGATCAATGAACTGCGCTGTTTTCATTTGAAGGAACTTTCTATTTTTGTGGTTGTCACGAGAAGCCCGTCTTACATGAGATGAGCTTCACGGTGACAACCACATGGCCGATGCGCAGCGCTCCAAGTGGAATAAAGTATTAACTGTTATGTTTTCCTGTGATTCGCCTCAAACACTGCGCGCGCAAATCCCATTGGGGTGACGCTGCGGATATTGGCGCGGTGGGGGCTGGGCGGGAGCTTGTGCATTTTGCTGCCTTCCACGGGGGCGACGCGGTTTTTCTTCGGCATTACGAATCCGTTGCCGACCCAGAGGCAGGTTTTCTTTGTGTAGGGGTCGCCGTAGTCGCAGGGGTCGAAGATGTGATCCGGTTTTCGCCAATGGGTTGATATTACGCTCACCGGATTTTCCAGCATGTAGGGTGCGCCGCTCCATTGCGCTATTTCCAGTCCGCGAGCAAAGAGGGTGAGGCCGTCGATTAATGCCGGAAATCCCTTCTTTGCAAACCAGACCCTGCCGCTCACTGCCAGATGCGTGCAGGGTGACTGACTGAACACCATTGCAATCTTCACTCCGCACGGAGGCCACCATTTGCATACGTCTGTGCCGATCTTGATGATGTTGTCGTCTCGCGTTTCTCCCGGTGCATGCTGGATGTCCACGCAGTAGCAGAGGTATCCCGCATCGGCCCACGGTTTGACGATGTTGGTTGTGAAATCGTAGAGGCTTACGATGATACCCCTTTCATTGTTGCATTCTCCCCCCTCACTGCTTTCCGCCACGAAGCCTTTCTATTACTTTATCAATCTTGCTCTTGATGTCCTGTGGATTACCTGTGGGTAGCGGCTTAGGAGGAGGTTGCTTTGGATCGGAACCAGATTCTGGATCAGGTTTTTTGTCTGATTCAGAACCAGAACCAGAATCAGGATCAGGATGCGGAAGGGCTTCGAGACTGATACCTCGCTCATGGTAGAGGGTATATAGTCTCTCCTTGATTGTTACCGGAACCCGTTTCAACTCGGCCTGCATTCCCTTCTGAATGTTTGAATTCGTATAATTTTGATACTTGATGAAGTTCACCACGCAAACCCATCCGTTCCAGCGGATGAGCTTTCCGCTTGCTTCCAGTTTTTCAAACACCGCGCTCACTTCCTCAATGGAGAAGCCTATGTCAAAAGCCGCCCGTTGAATGGGCAGTTCATAAGCACCGGTAACATTGGTGAGGGGGTTGGTAATGAGGTATATGAAAACAAGTTTCTCCATCGGGTTAAGACTCACGATGTAGGAATCGTCCCAAAACCGCGTGTCTACATATCGTTGCTTTGCCATGTTTGTTCGCCCGTTGCCAGGGCCGGAAGGCCCGGTGCGTGATCCACCCAGGAGAGATCGCGTAGATACATCCCCCAGCATGGGCGCACCGGGCACAGCCGACCGGTTCCGAGCATGTTTAAAACTCGATCACTTTTTCCTCTGCCTCTGCATCCCGCAACCCACGACAGGCCGGACACACGCACGAATGCCGGAGCAACCGCAACATCCAACGCTCAATAAATGACCGGAGGCCACGATTGCGTCGTCTTGCGGCTTCCGTTCCAATCGGCACGTATTCCATTTCCCATCGATCTAGCATGAAGAAAATGTGATTAAGACCTGATAAAACGACCATCCCTGTTTGTGCAGGGAAACATGCGGGCAGCATAGCCCAACGAGACTCATCTGGCGTCTCTGGCCGAACCCGCATGTTCCCCCAAGCAAAAAAACCTGATGGAAATATCCATCAGGTTTCATGCTTTTTCTTCATCGAGTAATTCGAGTTTCCACTTCCGTGCGCATAAGTCATATTGTGCGACATGAAGAAGTAGTTTTTGATCCCGCCCGAATGGCGGGGTTGAACAGGCTGAAGCTGATGGATGCTCTATTCCCTTTTGAACGATCTCTTACGGGAAAGTATAGTACGGATTTCAAAAGCGTACAAGTCCACCCCTGTGGATAACTCACTCTGCGCTGACTCAGGCCGCGCGTCCAAGTTGCATCTCGGCATATTCCCGGAATTCTGGGCGGCTGAGCTTCGTATAATGCGCAATCGTCATCGGCGTGCTGTGCCCTACTAGCTGCGCGATGATCGCGTCGGGAACACCCAATCGCGCCAGACGGTGGATGAATGCGTGCCGGAACGAATGCGGACAAATCTTTTTCTCGATCCTTGCGCGATGGAGATTCCGCTTGAGCATGGATTGAACGGCGCGCCTGGACAGCGGGCGGTCGGCGTATTGGCCATCCCCGACGAACAGCGCATCGCATTTTGCCGTGCCATCGTTAATTCTCTCCACAAGATATTGCTGCACGATCAAGTCTGTCGCCGGGTTCCAGAAGATGCGCCGCTCCCGAATGGTCTTCTCGGTTTTCACCACAGCGGAGCGATCCTCCTCGATGTCCTCAATCTCAAGACTCAGCAGTTCGCCGACACGCACACCGGTATCATGCAGCAGCATGATGATGGCGAGGTCGCGCAACGGCGCGTGTGCTTGGGCTTTGAGCGATTCCACAAGGGTTTGATATTCCTCTTCCGTGATTGCCAGGTGCGAATTGGAACGCGCCTTCGGCACCCTCGCGAGATAGAGGGGAAATCGCAAGCGGCCCTGCTCGAAATAGAAACGGAGGTAATTGTGCACCACCGTGAGCGCATACTGAATTCCCTTCGATGCATGTTTGCCTTCAAGGCTTCGGGCAAAAGCGGTGTAATCCGTGTGGGTCAATGCCTCGGGCGGCTTGTTGACGAACGCTTGAAAGCGCTCCACCCAAATCCGGTAACTGCGGACGGCAGGTTTTGCATACGACTGCTTCCATACCAAGTATTCTTCCACAAGGTCTTTGTTGCTCGATGAAGTGAGGCGCGTAACGCCGATTGCTGGGCGATACGCATAACTTACGTTGTTCATGGTATTTAACCATTAGCTGATAAGCAAAGAGCGATCCTTGTTCTGCGCACAAATCCAGCGCAGTTCACCATGTAATATCACCATGAGGCCTCACAATTGTCAACGTGCGCAATCGCTCTCCTTGCTGATGGTAACGTACCGCTGCGGTACGTCAAACGAGGTTATCCACACCTCTGTTTGCCCCTACAAACTAGCTATGTAGCGGCAACTGCCGCCATAACGACAAAATACCCTTGTAAACCAAGGGTAGAACGAATTCCCAGGTGTCGGCCTCACGGCCCGACTTGTCCCTTTTTCCTGGCGGCTAGCCGGGTGTCATCCTTTCCTATCGGACATGTTGACACCAAAAAGGGACAAGTCGGCCCGCTACGGCGGGACCGACACCTGGGAACTGGTTTACGGATGAAACTACGTCCGCGCTTGCGCGGAACGACTGGTCTCGCTCCCCCGCCGCCCGCACCCTTTGACTTTGCTCCTGGTCTGCGTTCCTTGCCCAACGCAAAATCAAAGCGTGTGGCACGCCTGCCACCCAACTATTTTTTATCGCGCCCTCTGCAATCGCAGAAGGCGCGAGACGGGTTTAGCAAACTGGTTGAAGAACACCCGCCACGGGCGGGCGCGGTGTCGGATTCCATGAAGTATGATAAAATCAACTCATGGAACAAAAATTGGAGCAGGATATTATCCTGCTAGCGCAAAAGTTCATCTCCAACCCCGAAGCTTTCCCCTTGTATCGCGGAGAAAACGAGACAAACCAGGGAGGACTGCATTTCACTACGGACAGGGATTGGGCGAGAAGTTTTGGTGATACTATTTTATCGGGACGGCTTCCGACGCGTTGCAAATTCAAACTGATTTCAGGGGACGATTTTGAATTTGCCTTCAACTCGGGAATTTTCTCGGAAGGAAAACTGTGGAATCTTCTCTTTTCAGAAGGCTACGACGCCATCATTGGACACGATCCGATGAATTCTCATGCGCTCGACGTGGTTGTGAATCCTGTTCACATGGACAGGTTCAAGCCCCTGCACGGTTAAACCGCGCCTCAAATGGAGACGGGTTAAAGCATCTTGCTCCCCAGCATGCTCATGAGCTTTACTGCGTTCACCTGGGCCTCCTTGCCGTCCTTCGAGCCTACGAAGGTGTCCCAGCCTTTGATGAGATCGGCATCGTGGATTTGGTGGATGTCGTTTTCCAGTTTCAAGCGGTCTTCGGTCGATATGCCGCCTTTGGTATTGAGCACGGTATCGATGAAGAATTTGAGGAAACGGGAAATTTGGATGCGCGTGGTCGCAGAGTCGTCCTGCTGTTGCTGCTGTTGGGCTTGCTGCTTGATGTTCTCTGTATATTGGATGGCAAAGAAGATGTTTGAGCAGAGTAGCACCAGCATGATGATGTTTGTGGTAAGTCTTGTTTTGTCTAATATTCCTGATTCGAAGTTCATAAATTTTAAAAGGTTTAATTTGTAATTAAGAAACGGTCGCAAGCTCGTTCTGTTTTCATGTGGTCATAGGCGTTAGAAGAAGTAGTTAATGAGCTTGCTAAACCAGCTTGCTGATTGGGATGCCCGTGGAGCATCATCGGCTGCTTTCGGTGTTGCTCTGCCCCCTGATACTTCGATGCGGAGCGTAAGCGGAGATGCCGGAGATGTGAGGGTGTAGGTGCCGGGTTGGGATGACGTCTTGAGCGTGAGGGTATTGTTTATAAAGGAGAGGGTTTGCCCGTTGAAATCCGCTGTCTTTGCTCCTTTGAGGGCGATGGTGATGTCTGTGTTCGGAGTGATGGTGATTTTTTCAAACACCTTTGCTTTCGTGTCGCTTGTGAGGTAGGCAGAAACCGGAACGGTCGTATTTGTCGAAAACTCCTGGTTCGGAAGTTTGATTGGCAAGCCTTTGGCCGAAACAGTAAACAGACCCGGGATAGCTGCGGTTGGCTTTGGGAGAAGAAGCGGTTTCTTCTGGATTGTAACCAAGTCCTGCTCTTTGGAGAAACCGGCCTGCTTGAGGTAATTTGCAAGGTCTTTGCCGAGTGCTTTTGTTATCTTCTCCGGGATTGGAGCGAAGAGGAAGCTCGTGATTCCCTCGCCAAGTGAGAAGGATTTTTTGCTCGTTGTGTCGCCGAAGGTCGGAACTGGGGAGAGCTTGATTGGGTAGAGTTTCGTGACTGGGGGGAGGACGGTGAAGATTGGGGTTAGGCTGGATTCTGCGGCGCTGCGGCTCCCGCCTGAGGATTGCGTCGATGGCGCAGCTCGTGTGGCATTTTCAGTGGCGGCGCGGGCTGCTGCCTGAGCATCAGCGACCGGATCGCTGGAACCGGAATTGCCATCGGGATCATGATACTGCCCTCTTGAGCCTCCTGAATGGGGTGTGTTGGGACATCCTGTATTGGATGAATTTCCAGCAGCAACGGAAACTAAGTTATAGCTTGAACGAGCGATATTGACCGTTCCTGCATTTCCCCCATTTCCACAGGAGGTGCTATTGCCTCCGTTGACGGCGAGTGTTGTGGATGCGGCAATGCCTCTGGCATTGGTGTTGCTGATCGATATGGTTCCTCCATTCCCGCCATTGGTTGAGCCGTTGCCTCCATTGGCCTGAATGCTTGCGTTCAAGGTCGAGGTGGCAAACGCGACACTACCGCCATTGCCTCCAGAACCGTTTGCATTATCCGCGCCGCTCGCATTTACAGCGTACGCGAATCCTGCAAAGCGGATGTTTTTAATCGTGAGATTTGTAAAGGCATCGTGGGTTCCATCATGGTCTGGGGTCGAGGTGGCAAGGACAGCGAATGAGGACGTGCTGGTTGACTGGGTTCTCACGGTCATGTTGTTGCCGTTGATGGTCACGCCATTAGCACGAACGATGAAGCAGGTGTCGAAGTTGTAATTAAAGAAATAGTTTCCGGCATCCGTTGAAGTGGCGAGGCTGTAGGTTCCATTCTCTGTATCGAGCACTCCACAGCTTGAAATGACACCCGGCACCAATGGTTTAAGGATGATACCGCCATTTTGCTCCACGAACGTGGTTGTCGGATTTGAGTTGATTCCGGCAAGGCCCAGAAGGTTGCGGTAGAGGAATTTCACAAGCGTGTTGTCCGCGACAATCGTCCATGCAGAATCCGTAAAGTCTCGAAGGATGTTGATTTGCGGTGCGAGCGCGGTGTAGAGGCGCGTCTTGACGCCTGTGACAACGCCCCTGGTCGATTCGTAAAAGTTTTCGGCGAGGTCTCCGACGAAAGTGGCGACTGTGGCGATGCCGATATTGTAGGCGCTGTCCTTGAAGGTGGAAGAACCCGCAATGCCGCTGTTGGAACTGTGGTTATTGAAAATGCCGTTGCCTACCGAACCGGCATTGGTTGAACTGCCGTTAAAGGTGGCCTGCGAAGTTGTGCCGCTGTTGGTGCTGTTGCCACCGAAGATGGCCGACTGAACGGTATTCTCATTGTAGCTGGAATCGTAAAAATTCGGGGTGTTGACCGCCGTGCCGGTCACGGTGTTGTAGCTCTGATTGTAGAAATTTAATGTTCCGGGCGCGTCGGCAAGATCGTTGTGGGAGGTGTCAAAAAAGTTAATGGTGATATTCGGATCAAAACTGCCCGTTCCCTTCACTTCTGAAAGCGAGAGGTTGTTGTGGAGATCAAGCGTCCCCCGGATGTTGCCGGTGCTATGCCCGTTGTAGAATTGCGTGACGGTGTTTGCTCCGGTAAGGTTGGTGAGATCGACCCCGAAGTCGCCGGTGTTGGGAGTCGAAGTTCCGATGTATATCGTGCCGAGGATCAATGGAGGGACATCAGTTGGGGTTCCTCCGAGAATGACGGTGTCCTGTGCCTGTGGGATGCTGGAAGCTGTGCCTGGAACGCTGGTTGTGGCGTTCCCGCTTTTCCAATACCAGTTGGCCGGATTGCTCCACGATGAATCTGAAGTCGGCTGGAAGTAATATGGCTGAAGGTAGCTGGCCGTAGCGCAGGTGCCTCCGCTTTTGCTGCTTGCTTCGTAAAATTTACAAATATTAACGGCCCCGGATCGCATTTCGGAGGTGCCGTAAAACTTGGCGGTGCCGTGGATCGTTCCCGTATTGAAACTGCTGCCATTGAAGATCACGGTGTTATCCGCGCCGCCGTCGTCCATCGTCCAGGACTGCCCATTGGAAAGCGTGACGACGGAATGACTCATGGCGAGCGTTCCTCCCTGCCCTGAACCAGCCCCACGGCTTGAGACACCGCCAGTGATCGTTGCGTTGGTGACGATAATGGAGCCGCCGCTGCCATTTCCGCTGGCATGAGCACTCGCGTTGATGCCGTCGCCAAAATTGTTGAAGATGATGTTTTGAACCGTGATCGCATGGCCGCTCGCGCCGCTTTCCACGCCACGGGCGTCCACAGCTATATCGTGTCCATTGCCGGTGACGGTATGGATTGTTGTGTGGTCGGTTGGGTCAAGACCATCGATGACCACATCGTCGGCGACGACGGTAAAGCACGCGCCAGTATTATCAACGAGGTCGGCTCCCAGCGTGTAGGTTCCGGGATACGCGATGGTTCCGCAGGAGGTGACGGGCGTGGTGGTTGAAAGCGGAGGCACCCAGTCGGTGACGACTTTATTGGTGTCCGTTCCAAAGAGGATGTTCCCGATATTCTCGCCATAGGCGAACCCGCCGAATTCCCCGGTATTGAGATCAAACGTGACATGCGAGAAATCGATCCATCCGATATTTTCGCCCCACGCATACCCGCCCAGGACTCCTTGAAAATTGTCGTTGGTGACGGCGTAGGGGTTGTCGCCACAGGAAGAGGTGTTTTTGCAGTTCAATGAGATGAATCCGATATTTTCGCCGTAAGCCCAACCGCTCAGTGTCGTGGAGGCGTAGTCCACTGTCGTGCTCGCGAAATCGATCCACCCGACATTTTCGCCCCACGCATAATGATTTGCAGGATCAATCTTTCCAACCGCACTGGATGCCGTCGCAGTGGATGAATAAAAAATAATTCCAATCACTAAAGACGCAAA
>SESB01000611.1_pt1 | contig 25356 bp, 18 predicted proteins | sample 3171441 | NCBI WGS metagenome assembly SESB01 (sample SAMN06051867, study PRJNA518727) | freshwater metagenome | biome: subpolar coniferous forest; feature: holomictic lake; material: water; isolation source: holomictic Lake 227, 6 m depth | place: Canada: near Kenora, Ontario | collected... | reverse complement strand
GCCGACGGCCTCAAGCAAATGAACGACTCGGGTGAGTTGGAAAAAATTGTGGACGATGTGTTGGCCGCCAACCCCAAAAATGTCGAGGAGTACAAGGCCGGCAATGGCAAGGCGCTCAACGCGTTGGTCGGCCAGATCATGAAGGGCAGCAAAGGCAAGGCCAACCCGCAGCAAGTCAATGACCTGCTGCGCCAAAAGTTGGGCTGAAGCGGTACCCGCCGGGGCGGCTCAGCGGGTTTTGCTGGCTGCTGGTAACGAGGGTGCCATCATGGCCCACAGCTGTTTCAGACGCACCAGTTCTTCGTCAAAACGGGCATTGACGCGTTTGAACTCGGCGTCCTGATCGGCAATAAAGCGTCCCTGCACGGCCAGGCTTTGGGTCACTTCGTCCACTTGACGGCGAAGGGAAAGTGGCGCCTTGGCCGGGTCTTTCTTGTAAAACTCCATCTCCTTGTCGATGTCGGTGCGTTGCACCAGTAATTCTTGCGCGCGGTTGATCGCAGCCTGACGAATCACCCCAATCTGTGCCAAAGCTGCGGCACGTTCCTTGTCGTGGACCGTTCTGCTGGGGTAGCGGATCAACAGTGCCCGCTCACGTCGCTTTTCTTCATTCAGGCGGGCACGTTCTTCGATGTCTGCTTTGTTTTTGGCCTCAATGTCTGCACGTTCCTGTTGGGTCAGGGTGGGGCCGACCCGGGCTCTCAACGTGCCACTGGGGTTGAGCACTTTTTGTTCGCGGTCATTGCACTCTGCAATGGGTCGGTCTGAGGTGAGCTTGCGTCCACGTGCGTCAGTGCAACTGTAAATGCCAGAGGGCTGATCCGACTGAGCGAGGGCAGAGGCGGCGACGGATAAACCAGCGATCAACAAGCCTGCGCTCATGCCTGCGTAGCTGCGTTTGATGTGAGACTGGTTGGGGTTTGTCATGGTTAACTTTCTTCGACGCCGTAACGCTGCCGGTAAGCCAGCACCCGCTGGTGGTCGCTGGCCCCGGTGCCTGTGCTGTGTTTTTCCAGATACTGCATTAAATCCGACAGTTTCGCAATCGCACAAACCTGAAGTCCCAACTGGTTCTTCACGTATTGAACGGCGCTGTGTTCAACGTCTACGCCGCCTTCAGTGGCTTTTTCTTGCCGGTCCAGCGCGATCACGACCGCGTGCGCCTTGGCTCCGGCGGCCTGAATGATGGCGATGGATTCGCGTACCGCCGTGCCGGCAGACATCACATCGTCCACGATCAATACACGGCCTTGCAGGGGCGCGCCGACCAGCGTGCCACCTTCGCCGTGGTCTTTGGCTTCCTTGCGGTTGTAGGTAAAGGGCACGTTGCGCCCCAGTCGAGCCAACTCCACGGCAAGCGCTGCCCCCAATGGAATGCCTTTGTAGGCAGGGCCAAAAATCATGTCAAATTCGAGGCCGCTTTGAATCAGGCGCTGCGCATAAAATTGCGCGAGTTTTCCGAGCTTGGCACCGTCGTCAAACAGACCGGCGTTGAAAAAGTAAGGGCTCATGCGGCCCGCCTTGGTTTTAAATTCTCCAAAGCGAAGCACACCACAATCCACCGCAAACTGCACAAAATCCTGGGCCAACGCATCTTGCGCCGGGGCTTGTCCAGTAACGGTTGCAACACTCTCTGACATGGGAACTTCCTTGTTTAAATTGACCAGCCTTAATCTCAACGGTATCCGATCCGCCACCACCAAAGGCCTGGAGGCCTGGCTGACGCAGGTCAAGCCTGATTGTATTTGCGTGCAAGAGGTTAAAGCGCAGGCGGTGGATGTGCAAGGCCGCTTTGAAGAATTGGCGGGGCTCAAGGGCTACTTTCATTTCGCTGAAAAGAAGGGCTACTCCGGTGTGGGTGTCTACTCTCGCCAAGAGCCCAGCGACGTGATCGTGGGCCACAACTCCCCCGAGTTTGATTCGGAGGGGCGTTATGTCGAATTGCGCTTTGACACCCCGACGCTTAAAAAATCCATCATCAGTTGTTACTTTCCCAGTGGCTCCTCCGGCGACGAGCGTCAGCAGGCCAAGTTCCGGTTTCTGGCCGAGTTGTACCCGCACCTGACGCAACTCAAGGCCGGGCGTGAATTCATTTTGTGTGGCGACGTGAACATCGCGCACCAGGAAATTGACTTGAAGAACTGGAAAGGCAACCGCAAAAACTCCGGCTTTTTGCCAGAAGAGCGCGCTTGGATGACGCAGTTGCTGAACGAGGCCGGGTTGGTGGACGTGTACCGGCAACTGCAACCCACCGCCACCGACGCGGCCTACACCTGGTGGAGCAACCGGGGCCAGGCCTACGCCAAGAATGTGGGCTGGCGTCTGGACTACCACCTGGCCACCCCGGCCTTGGCCGCCACGGCGCAAACTGAGTCCATCTACAAAGGCGAAAAGTTTTCAGACCACGCGCCGATCACGATTGAATACGCTATTTAATAAATAGCTACTTACGCAATGAATACGTGGGCTAGAGGCTTAAAAGACTTATAAATTATGTTGAACTACAAAACCATCCCCGTGACCGCTTTTCTGCAAAACTGCTCCCTCCTCTGGTGCGATGAGACGATGGAGGCGGCCGTCATCGACCCCGGTGGCGATCTTGATGTGCTGTTGGCTGAAGTCGATCGCTTGGGCTTGAAGCTCACTCAGATCTGGCAAACCCATGCCCATATTGACCATGCGGGTGGTACTGCCGAGTTGGCGGAAAAGCTCAGTCTGCCCATCATCGGACCGCACCCGGCAGACCAGTTCTGGATTGATGGCCTGCCCGAGCAAAGCAAGATGTTTGGGTTTCCCCATTCGGAGGCGTTCACGCCCACGCGCTGGTTGTTTGACGGCGACAAAGTCACAGTGGGCCGCTGCACGTTAGATGTGCGCCACTGTCCGGGGCACACCCCCGGCCATGTCGTGTTTCACTCTCCGGAGATCGGACGGGCTTTTGTAGGTGATGTGCTGTTTGCCGGGGCCATTGGGCGCAGTGATTTCCCCCAAGGTGACTACGACACCCTGATTGACAGCATCGTTACCCGCCTGTGGCCGATGGGCGATGAGACGGTTTTTATTTCAGGACACGGACCAGAAAGCACGTTTGGGCGCGAGCGCAAAACCAACCCGTATGTGGGTGGCACCTGAGGATCTGAGCGGTTCCAAAAAAGCGCCATGCGACCCCGGGTAAGTTTATTTCGCAAGTTTTTCATAAATCAAAAGTTTTAATGAATTTTCAATTGAATTGCTTCTAGCCTGTGTGTATCCTTTTGCTCTTGCCATGGAGTGCCCTCGTTGAAAAGTTTGTTGACAGTTTTGATGTCTTTGCTGGCCACACTGTTAGGTGTGCGGGCGATGGCCGCGCCTGCAGCGCCATTCACCGCCAGTCCGGCCGTGGCGTTTTATTACGGGGCCAATCCGCCCTGGAGTGAATTGCAGGCATTTGATCTGGTGGTGGTCGACCCCGGCCATGTGCCCGACCCGAAGCTGCCCGCCCTGACCCACACGAGGTTGGCCGCCTACGTGGCGCTGGGCGAGGTGCAGCCTTCGCGTCCCTATGCCGACAGCATTCCCAAGGCCTGGTTGCGTGGCGAAAACAAGGACTGGGGCAGCCGCCTAATCGATCAGACCCAGCCCGAGTGGCCCCGGTTTTTTACAGACAAACTCATCAAGCCCTTGTGGGACAGCGGCTACCGAACGTTTTTTCTCGATACGCTGGATTCCTACCAGTTGTTTGCCAAAACCCCTGAAGAACGAGCGCGGCAGGAAACCGGCATGGTGGCCGTGATTCAGGCCGTCAAGAAAAGCTACCCCGAGGCCCGGCTCATATTCAACCGTGGCTTTGAAATCTTGCCCCGCACCTACACCTGGGTGGAGTCGGTGGTGGCAGAGTCTCTTTTTCAAGGCTACGACGCCGGAAAAGGCCGTTACACCACGGTTTCTGAAGCTGATCGGACCTGGCTGCTGGGTCAGTTGAAGCGGGTGCGTGACGAATTTCATTTGCCAGTGATGGCGATTGATTACGTACCCTCGGCCCAACGCGACCTGGCCCGTGAAACCGCCCGGCGCATCATGGATCTGGGTATCACGCCTTGGGTTGCCACGCCGGATCTCGCCACGCTGGGGGTGGGTGCGATTGAAGTCATGCCGCGAAAAGTGCTGGTGGTGCATAGCCCCTTGCAGGATGAATATGAGTTGTCTACGATCGATTCAGCCCGTTTGATCGCAACGCCACTCAATTACCTGGGTTACTTGCCTGAGTATTTGGACCCCCATCATTTGCCAGAATATTCTCTTGCGGGGCGCTATGCCGGCGTGGTGCTTTGGCTGACCAAGGAAACAGAAGCCAGCGAGCGCCAAAAGCTGATCACATGGCTTGGGAAACAAGCCGAGGGAAAAGTACCTTTTGCACTGATCAACCCGTCAAATCTGCTGCTTGACAGCGCGCTTGGAAAAACACTGGGCTTGAAACTCAGGTATCCGCCCGCGTCGTCTACACCAGTTTCTATTGTCCAGCAGGATGCCCTCCTGGGCTTCGAGCGAGTACCCCGCCACGAGTTGGATGATTTTTTATCACTCTCTTTATCTCAGGGGCGGCCCTTGCTGACCCTCAAGCGAGGAGTTGATCAACATGTCGCTGCCGCATTGATGCCTTGGGGTGGTTACGTCATGTCGCCGTATGCCGTTGTAACTTTGCCCGGAGATGCAGGAAATAGGTGGGTGATTGATCCGTTTGGTTTTTTGCGGCAGGCTTTGCAATTGCCCGTCATGCCCGTGCCAGACGTCACTACCGAGGTCGGGCGTCGAATGCTGATGGTTCACATGGATGGCGATGGATTCATCAGTCGATCTGAATTGCCCGGCAACCCGATTGCGGGTGAAATGGTGCGTGACCGGGTTGTCAATAAGTACCCGCTGCCCATGACGATTTCGGTGATTGAAGCGGAACTATCGCCCAAGGGTTTGTACCCCAGCATGTCCAGCTTGGCCGAAAAGGTGGCGCAGGATATCTTTCGGGCGCCCAACGTGGCCCTTGCTTCGCACAGTTACTCGCATCCCTTTATTTGGCGCAAAGTGGGCTCAACAGAGGGCAGTGAAGGCTACAACCTGCGTCTGCCGGGTTACAAATTTGACCTTCAGCGGGAAATCGAAGGCTCGATTCGTTACATCGAAGAACGGCTCGCGCCCCCAGGCAAAAAGGTGGACATGTTTTTCTGGACCGGAGATTGCGTGCCTGGCAGCGATGCACTGGCGCTGACGCGCAAGCTGGGTGTGTTGAACATGAACGGCGGTGACACCGTCGCAACCCTTTCACAGCCTACCGTCACCGAGGTTGAAGGGCTGGGCCTGCCCCGTGCGGGTGGTTTTCAGGTTTTTGCCCCCAATCAGAATGAGAACGTCTATACCAATGAGTGGAAAGGGCCGTTTTATGGGTTTGAGCGCGTGATCGAGACGTTTGAATTCACAGAGTTACCGCGCCGACTCAAACCGATTGATATTTACTTTCATACCTACATCACGACCAAGCATGCGGGCATGAAATCGCTGGACAAAGTATTTGCCTATGCCCTGGCACAGGAAACAACGCCTGTATTTGTGTCCGAGTACGCCCGCAAAGTGCTTGATTTTCAACAGTTGGCCATTGCCCGAACCCCGCTGGGATGGCGGGTGCGTGGTGCAGTTGACCTGCGCACCTTGCGTTTGCCGGTTGCCATGGGTTTTCCTGATGTGCAAAAAAGCCAGGCCGTTGCAGGCTTCAGCGACGGGCAAGGTGAGCGCTACGTTCACTTAAGTGGGGATTCCGCTGAATTGGTGCTGCGCCCCACCGAGTCCACAGGGCCCCGGTTGGTATCGGCCAATGCCCGGGTGGAAAGCTTTACAGCGACCTCTGAGGGGTTGAAGTGGCAGCTTGACGGCCACGTTCCACTCAAGTTCACGCTAGCCAATGCCGAAACTTGTCGTATCCGCATTGGCGGCAAAGATATTTCCCCTGCCCGGCGTGCTGCCGGTTTGTCTTACTACGAAATCAAATCCCATGTTGCCAGACCGCTCGAAGCGATATGCCGGCATTGACGGAGCTATTCCCCGTCTTAGCCTGGCATTGAACTGGCAGCTCGCTTTGGTCGCGCTGCTGGTGCTGGCTTTGCTGGCCGTTATTTTCCCGCGTAAAGCGCTGGTTGAAAAGCTATATGCCCAGGAAACCCTGGACGATCTCACGCTGTCCTACATCCGAAACCTGTACCGGGCGGATGCCAATAATGCGGATGCCGCCATCCTGCTTACCAAGTCGCAGCAAAACGTGTTGGACATTGAGTCGATGGAAGCGCGGCTCTTGCCTTTGATCATCACGGGTGATTCACGGCAACGTACCGAAGCCAGGTTCATGATGAGTAGAGCCTATGACAAGGCGTTGGCCGCTAATCCGGATGCCTTGGAGCGAAAACGTCTCAGGGAGCAACTGACCGATATGTTGCAGAAAGCAGCCCAGGAAAAAATCCCGGAATCGCTGGCGCGCCATTTTGCGTCTTCTTCCTTTGAGTTGAGTTTGCCGGCCCTGGGACTTGAGTTCTTGCATCAAGCGCACGAAGTGATGACGGCCGTAGCCCTTGAACAATACGGTACAGATGCTCTCGCCAGAAGGCAGTACGGCTTGGCTGCCGAGTATTTTTTGATGGCGCGGGATCTGGCCGTGAACCTTGACGACTCAAGACGCTTATTCCAGAAAGGTGTGGGGGCATTGATGGCTGCCAGTCGTTTCCAGCAAGCCCTGGTGGCGGCGAACCAGCATCTGGGGAATTTGGAAAACGACTCGGTTACGCTGCGCTACCTGGCACGTACTGCCTTGGCTGCGGGCGATCCGGCGCAGGCGGCAGGCTATGCGCGCAAGTTGGTTTTCATGAATCAAAAGCCGGGGCGCGCACCATGAAAACCAAGCGACTTCTGACCGTCCTGTTTAGCGCCGTTTGTTTATCCGCGCTGGCGGTTGACATCCCTAAGGTGGGGAAGTATGACTACGCGCAGCCAACCGATTCGTCGCCTTCGCCGCAAATAGCCCAACCCGTACCTATGTCGCGAATGCCTTTCGCTACGCTGAGCCCGACTTCCCCCGGTGCGAATGAACTCGACGTGTTGCGTCCCTTCAATCAAAACGATTTTGCATTGGCATATGACGTACTGCTGGGCAGTGGTGACCTGCGACACGCCTTTAAAGTGGCGAGCCAGGCTGTGCAGCACGTGCCCAAAGACCGTGCCTGGCGGCGCAAGCTGGCCCATGTGGCCGAATGGACTCAGCGCCCAGTGGTGGCCGTCGAGCAATGGCGCGCACTGTTTCTGATGGGTGACCACTCTGACGAGACGATCACGGCGTTGATTCGCCTGGCCTCGTTACTGGAGGATCAATCTGTCGTTCTGCAAGCGTGGGCCGTTCGGGCAAAAACCACGTCACTCACTGACGCGCAGTGGGAAGATATTTTTGACCTTTACGAAAGCATCGTGGAGCCGGCCCAGGGCTCGCGTTTCTTTGAAGCGCAGTTCCAGCAAAAAGGAATTCCCTTGCTGCTGGAATACGCAGCGAGGCTGGCGGAGAACGCCGGTGAGGACGAGCGGGCCGGTGCCTTGTTTGCACAGCGGACCCCCATGGCCCCTTTTTCGATGGACATGGTGCTGCGCGCGGTAGTGATTTTGATTCGTCGGGATCACATGGCCGAGGCCCTTGTCCTGATGCAATCCCAGGAAAGTCAAGTGCCCGCCGATGCCGCGGAGTTCTGGCGACTGTTGAGCCAGATTGCCTGGGAGTTGCGTGATTACGATGCCGCGCAAGCGGCCTACCAGCGCTATACCCAGACGCAAGAGGCCACCGCGGCCGATTGGTCTCGGCTGGTATTTCTGGTAAGGCAAAAACACCCAGTGCAAGCTGCCGGGTTGGCGCTGGAGGCGTACCGACGTTATGGGGCGCTTGACCAGTTGGTGCTGGGTCTGGGTATTTACGCCGAGATCAACGACTCCCCAGCATTGGCCCGGGTTTTCAAGTCAATGAACGCCGAAGAGCGGGCCAAGGCGGAAGAAGAAGTACGGTTTTTACTGATTCGCGCCCAGTTTCAGCAGCGTCAGAAAAAGCCGGACCTGGCTTGGAATGATTTGCGCCGCGCATTGCAAAAAAATCCGGCTGACAACGAAGTCGTTTTGGCTTCGCTCTGGTTTTTGATTGATGAACAACGCGTCGTTGAATTGTCCTCGGCCCTGCAACGCTATGCGCCTCAGGCCGCCAAAGATCCGGCCTACTGGTTGGCCTTCGCGGCCGCCAACCAGGTGTTGGATCGGCACCGCATAGCGGCCACTTGGTACGCCCGGGAAATCGGGCGTGCTTCGGAAGATCCACTGGTGTTGCTCAATTACGCCGATGCACTGGAACGCAGTCAGCAGGCGGGCATGGCCGAGCGGGTACGCCTGCATGCCTGGCTGAGCCTCAAGCAAAAATTCCCACAAGCCCAGAATTTGCAAAAACTGGGAAAAAACCCGGAGTTGCTGGCCATGGTTCGACTCGCCTTGCTCAATCAGCCGGGGGACCCTGGCCTGCAGTTGGTGCGCCAGTTGTCCAGCCAGTTGAGGGGGGGCGCGACCGATCCGTCCGACGATGGCCAAACGGCAACACTGGTGCTGGGCTGGGCAATCGTCAAGGAACAATTTGCCAGCGCCCGGGCCTGGATGTGGTTGCGCTTTGCGCGCCAAAGCCAGACGGCGCCGCCCTTGTGGGCTGACTCGCAGGTGGCCTTGCAATTGGGTGAGACATCCACCATGAGCCGTTTGCTGCGCAAAAATAGCGAAGGCTTGCCTATTTACAACCGGTATGACACCGCCTATGCGCTGGGTCATGTCAAGCAAGCCCAGGACGTCGCGTTCAAGGGCATGGAAGCTCAGAACGACGATGAGTCCCTGCATGACCGTTATCGCCAGCACATTCCCCTCCAGGCCAATTACATTCAATTGCGCGCTGTCACGGAAGAGTTGGGGTCTGTAGAAAACCAGAATGTCCGTATGGGCCCGGTGGTCAGTCAAGGTCTGCAGTGGGAGACGCGGTTGGTCATTCGCCCCAAGTTGCACGTCATTCTGGGTGGCGCCCGCATGGGGCAGTCCAGCGATGAATCGAGTCCTGCGACGCCTGCTAATCCGATCGCCACGTGGGCCGCGCCGCAAGCTGATCATCTCAAGAGCGTGGAGGTTCGCTGGATGGGCGATCGAGCTGAGAGCAGTTTGACTATTTTCAGGCGTGAGGAATTGCAGGGCACCAACGGCTTGCGTATGAGTCAGAGTCTGCAATGGAACAGTCGCATCAACCTGGAAGCCGGGTTGGATTACCACACGGACTCGACCCTCAGCCTGCCCCTGCAGGTCTTTGGCTATGAAAATGCGGTGCACGCCAGCCTGAACTACACCTTGGGAAAACGGGAATACCTTCGGATTGCGCCGCGTGCCAGCCGCTACTACACCCAGTGGGGTGACTACCTCGGCAGTGGTCGCGCGCTAGACCTGGAAGCCGGGTACCGCCTTCGCACCGAGTACCCGGACTGGCGCGTGCGGGCCTTTGCCAACTACCAGCGCTCTTCGCATGAAGGTACTCTGAGCGAAGCCTCCAAAGCGGCATTGCCGCAATCGGTGCGGGATGCCATTGCCAATGATGCCTTTGATCCTGTGGCGTTTTTTATCCCTGAAGGCAGCACTAACTGGGGCGCCTGTGTCAGCATGGGGGAAAACCTGGCGGGTCAAAATATGCAGACTGTTTACAGCCGCGCCTGGCGGCCGTTTGGGGATTTTTGCCTCAGTCACAATACCGCCGGCACCGAGGGTTACACCGGCATTCTGGGCATGGCAGGATCTCTGACCGGTGAAGATCACCTGTCCGTGACCCTGCAAAAAAACAGTGAGGGGATTGTGGCTGGCAGCAGCATGACCCGCTCATTGGCGATTCGTTACCGACATTACTTTTAGGAAGACCACATCATGAAGCCACTAAAAAACCTACTGCTCGGCCTGGCTGTTCTCCTGCTGGCTGGGTGCTCAACCACCATTCAGTCCAGCGCCGACATCGAGACCCTTGATGCGCAAGCCAAGTGGGCCTTGCTGCCGTTGGCCAACAATACCGACACGCCCCAAGCTGCGCTATCGGCTGAGGCCATGCTGGAGCACCAGTTGCGTCGCCGTGGCATCAACACCTTGCAGCACTACCCCGCCCTGCTGTCGCGTGACAGTCTGTTCGAGCCGACCGAGCGCAAGATCAGTGACGATGCTCAAAAGTGGGCCCGCGAGCAAGGCGCCCGCTTTGCCGTGACCGGCAGCGTGGAGGAGTGGCGCTATAAAACCGGCATCGATGGCGAGCCGGCTGCTGGCGTTACGCTGAAAGTTATCGATCTGAGCAACGACCGCGTGGTGTGGAGTGGTTCAGGTGCCAAAAGCGGATGGAGTCGTGAAGCGCTGTCCGGCGTTGCCCAAACCTTGTTTGAGAAACTGTTGACTACGCTTCCATTGGCCAATGGCAAAGTGATCGTTCCATAATTTCCCATGACACGTTCCGATTTTTCAGGGTTCCTCAAACGGCTGACTGGGGCGCAAGTGCTGGCACCTGATCAGATTGATGCCCGTGCCAAGTGGCTGGAGGTAGCCCTCATTCCGATGTTGGCGATTGGTCTGGCCTGGCTGGCCAGTCCGGCCGACCCGATGCTGGCGTCGACCCTGTTTCCCTGGTTGTGGTTTGCGCCCGTTTTGGTGGCGTTGCGCTACGGCGTGATGCCGGGCTTGCTGGCCAGCATTCCCTTGCTGCTCAACGGCTTGCTGGCCAACCATTGGGGCTTGACGGGCAAGGATTTTGCGCCTGAGTATTTTTTTGGCGGGGGCTTGCTGGTGCTGGTGTGCGGGGAGTTCAGTGATGTCTGGCGGGATCGTAATTTGCGCATGGAGGAAACTTACCTGTATGTGACCGAGCGCTTGTCCCGGCTCACCAAACGGCACCTGCTGTTGAACCTGTCCCATGATCGACTGGAGCAGGAAATGCTGGCCCGTCCGGGTTCCTTGCGGGATGCATTGGCACGCCTGCGTTTGATTGCTATCGAGGGCAATCCCACTGCGTTGCCCATGCCGGGGGCGACTGGCTTGTTGCAGTTGCTGTCCCAGTACGTCAATATTGAATCGGCGACCCTGTACACCCTCAAGCCTCAAGGTTTGAACACGGTGCTGGGCGAGCGGGTGGCGAGCCTGGGCGAGGCCGTCGACCTTGCCCCGGATGATGAATTGCTGCTGTTGGCGATTGAGTCCTGCAGCCTGGCACACATCGCCAGCCGGGAGGTTAGTCTGGAGCGCCAGAGCCAGCACCTGGTGGTGGCACCGCTGCTGGCCGGTGACGACACCTTGGTCGGCGTGCTGGTGGTGACCCGAATGCCATTTTTCTCACTCAATGTCGAAAATCTGCAGATGATGTCGGCCATCCTGGCTTACTACGCCGACAACCTGCGGCATGCCCCGGGCGTGCACCTGCTGCAGCAGCGCTTGCCGACCATTCCAGCCTTGTTTGCTGAAGAATTTGTCCGCATGATTTTGATGCAGAAAAAAATCGGGATTCCCAGTCACATTGTGGTCATGACCTTCAATGGGCCACAGCGTGAAGAAATCCCGGGGGAGTTCTTGCGCATCAAGCGCGGTATAGACCTGTATTGGCAAACGCAGGTTAACGGCAAACCGGTGATTGCGGTGCTAATGCCGTTTGCCTCGTCATCGACCAAGGACGGTTTTTTGCTGCGTATCGAATCCTGGTTGCAAGGCCGTTTTGGTGGCAACTTTGACACCTTGGGCATTCATTTACGTGCCATCGATTTCGCTCAGGAAGACCCGCAGCAAGCGTTAGCTGGGGTCATTCTGGGATGAACGACTTATGAATGCCTTCTATTGGGCCTGGGGTGCGGTGCTGGCCGACCTCGGAATTTTTTTCAGCCCCTGGATGTTTTCCAGCAGCATCACGATTTTTGTGGGCGTTTTGACCGCGCATGCGATGGCTTGTGCGGTAGTGGCGTTCTGCTGTTATGTCTTGATGCCAGCCCGTTTTCAGCAGCCACGTGTTGTGGTGTGGTTCCTTTTGTTTGATTTCGCATTCATTGCACCCGTGATAGGCGCCCTTGGCTTGCTGTTCATGACGCGAGCCACCCTGCGCCAAACTGCCGATAGATCGTCAATAGCGGTGCCGGTCTCTGTGAGTTTGCCGGTGTACGACGTTCAGGGTAAAGACAATAGCCGCAGCGGGCAGGGCGCCATTCGGTCGCGACTGGGCGCTAATGTCCCGAGCGAGGTGCGCATGCAGTCCCTGCTCACCTTGCAGGCGGTGCCCAATCGGGTCTCCAATCCGATCCTGGAAGAGTTGCTGGGCGACAGTACCGATGACGTTCGACTGGTGGCCTTCGGCATGCTCGATGCCGAGGAAAAGAAGCTGTCCGTGCATATCCAGCATGAGCGTGAAATCCTGACCCATGCGCTGACCCCCGAGCAGCACTACGCCTGCTTGCGTCACCTAGCCGAGTTGCATTGGGAGCTGATTTACGCCTCGCTAGCCCAGGGTGAACTGCGCAACCACATCCTGGGACAGGCCCGCCAATACCTCGTCGCAGCGCTTGATCTGGGGCTGCCACCTCAATCGGGACCGATGTTCCTTAAAGGCCGCATTTTGCTGGCCCAAGGCGAGGTCGATGCTGCCGACGCCGCCATCAAGGCAGCGCTGGCCTTGGGTCAGCCGCAAATCTCGGCCTTGCCGTACCTGGCTGAAATAGCCTTCAAACGTCACGAGTTCGCCCAGGTGAAGCTGTACATGCAACAACTCGTCGAGCTCAATGTGTCCTCCAAAACACGCGCCATTGCAGATTTCTGGACCGGCCGAGACCAAGTGAGTAATTTCAGTGACCGCAGATACCTCCCCCACATCTAAACCCGTTTTCCCACGCGCTGACAGCGTGGATGTGATGCTCCTGCTCGAAGGAACTTTTCCTTTCGTGGCCGGCGGGGTATCGAGCTGGGTCAATCAAATCATCCGCGGGTTTCCGGAGGTCCGGTTTGGCGCTATTTTTCTGGGAAGCCGTCCCGAAGACTATGGCGACATGCGATACGCTTTGCCTGACAACCTGGTGCATCTGGAAGCGACTTATCTTTATGAGCCTCAGGACAACCCCCCGGTGATGCCAGTGCATGCTGCACCCGAAACCATGCCCATGGTGGAGTGTGTGCACAAGCTGTTCGAGACCGACATGAAGCACCCTGATTGCGCGGAACTGTTCGCAGGTTTGATGGATGAGGCCGGGCCCGATGGCAAGGTCAGCCACGAGGTGTTTCTCTACAGTCCGGAGTCTTGGGAATTTATCAAGAAAAGTTACCGCAGTCGCTGCACGGACCCGTCGTTTGTTGATTATTTCTGGACCGTTCGCCACATGCACACACCTTTCTGGCGGTTGCGCGAAGTGGCGGTTCGCTGCCCGCAGGCTCGCATCTACCACGCGGTTTCCACGGGTTACGCCGGTATCCTTGGGGTGCTACTGAAGCACCGCAACAAGCGCCCCTTTATCCTGAGCGAGCACGGTATTTACGTCAAGGAACGCAAGATTGACCTCTATCAGGCTCAGTGGCTCAAGGACAACCGCAGCGTATTTGAGCGTGACCCCTCGCGGGTGAGTTATTTCCGACAGTTGTGGATTCGTTTTTTTGAGCATCTGGGCTATGTCACTTACCAGGCGGCCGATGACATCGTCGCTTTGTACGAGGCCAACCGACAGCGACAACTGCTGGATGGCGCACCCATGGAGCGCACCTCCAACATCCCCAACGGCATTGATATTCAACGCTTCGCCCCCTTGCGCGCGCAGCGGTCGGCCCTGCCACCGCCGGTGTTGTGCCTGATTGGCCGCGTGGTGCCGATCAAGGACATCAAAACCTTCATTCGCGCCATGCGCACGGTGACCAATCATTTACCGGAGGCCGAGGCCTGGATTGCCGGCCCCGAAGATGAATCGCCCGAGTACGCCAATGAATGCCGTGAGCTTGCACATCAACTCGGTCTGGGCGATAAGGTAAAGTTTTTGGGCTTCCAGAAACTCACTGAGTTGCTGCCCAAAGTGGGGTTGGTGGTGCTGAGTTCCATTAGCGAAGCGTTGCCGCTGGTCATTCTGGAGGGCTACGCCGCCGGCGTGCCGACACTCTCGACCGATGTGGGTTCTTGCCGTCAGTTGGTCTTTGGTCTGCCGGGTGAGGACGAGGCCATCGGGGCGTCCGGCCAAGTGGTCCGCATCGCCGACCCCGAGGCGCTGGGGCAGGCCGCGCTGGCTCTGCTCACGAACCCGCAGGCGTGGCAGCATGCCAGTGAAGCGGCGGTCAAACGGGTTGAAAAATACTACTCCCAGGACATGATGTTCGAGCGCTATGGTGCACTTTACGAGAAGAATTTCAAATGGCAGGCATAGGCTTCGAACTGCGCAAACTGCTCAAGAAGCAGACCTATGCCGGTCTGATTCAGGCCTATGCCTTTGCCGGCATCATCAGCTCTGGTCCTTGGGTGTTGTCCATCGTAGGCATCATGCTGATTGGTCTGTTCAGTCTGGGTGTGGTGTTCCCCAAAATTGCGATTGCCCAGTTTCAGGTGACTGTGACCTATCTGTTTCTGATCTCGCTGATCCTGACCGGATTCGTCCAGTTGTCGTTCACGCGCTTTGTCGCCGACCGCACTTTTGCCAAGGACGAAGCGGCCATACTGCCCAACTTCAATGGGTTGATTCTGGCGGCTGTCAGCCTGAGTATTGTGCTGGCTTTGCCGTTTGTGGCCTTCATGTTTCCCGAACAAACGGTGCTGTACCGCTTGCTGTTTGTGATGGGCCTGGCGGTGATGTCGGCGATCTGGATTGCCACTGTGTTTCTCACCGGCATGAAACACTACCGTGCCATTGTGTTGATTTTCTTTCTGGGCTACAGCGCCACGCTCTTGCTGGCGCTGCTGTTTCAGCGCTCGCTTGGCATGGAGGGCTTGCTGCTCGGATTTGTGCTGGGCCATTACCTGCTGCTGATGGGCATGATCTGGCTGGTGTATCGCAACTACCACTCGGATCGCATCATTGCGTTTGACATCTGGCAGCCCGGTGCCATGTACATCAGCCTGATGGCGGCGGGCTTCCTGTTCAATCTGGGTGCCTGGGTCGACAAGCTCATGTTCTGGTACTACCCCAGCACCGGCCAGGCCGTGATTGGCCCGCTGCATGCGTCGGTGATTTACGACTTTCCTATCTTTTTATCCTATCTGTCGGTCATCCCCGGCATGGCAATTTTCCTGGTTCGGATTGAAACCGACTTTGTCGAGTACTACGTCAAGTTCTACGACGCAGTGCGCGAAGGCGCCACCCTTGACTACATCGAGCGCATGCGAAACCACATGGTGTACCACGTGCAGCGCGGCCTTTTTGATATTGCCAAAATCCAGGGCATTGCTGTGCTGATCACCATTGCGCTGGGCGGGGTTTTGCTGGAATGGATCGGCATCTCAAGCTTGTATTTGCCGCTGCTCTACGTTTTGGTGGTGGGTGCCGCCCTGCAGGTGGTGTTGCTTGGCATTCTGAACGTGTTGTTTTATCTGGACCAGCGCCGCGCTGTGGTGCTGCTGACGGCCACCTTGCCGTTGACCAATATGCTGTTCACTGCCATTTCATTGAAGCTGGGCGCGGCTTGGTTTGGCTACGGTTTCGCTCTGGCCATGCTGGTCACTGTGCTGCTCGGTATCTGGGTCTTGAACAGAAAACTCGATGCGCTGGAATACCAGACCTTCATGCTTCAATAGTCCCGCCGAGGATTTTTTTGGCAGCTATTAAACGCTATATATTTAATAGCTGCTATCGCAGGTGGCACATGGGCTAGAGCCCTAAAATGCTTGAAGGTTTCGGGGGTCAGTTTTTTTGGATCGCTCATACAAGGGCATCACTTTGGGTAAATTCAGCTCGATGTCGGCAATCCGTGAGGTGCCAGACGGGTGGGTGGAGAGCCACTGCGGTGGCGCACCTTGGCTGGCGGCGCCCATTTTTTGCCACAAGGTGATGCCGGCCCGAGGGTCGTAACCGGCGCGAGCCGCGAGCTCCATGCCCACCAGATCAGCTTCGGATTCATCACTGCGGCTGAACTGTAGCGTGAGCAACTGGGCGCCATAGTTGGTCACGGTCTGGCCGAGTTGGCCCAGGCCGAACATCTGCCCGATCAGGTTGGCACCAATGCCGGTGGCGGCGTTTTTGCCCATGCGTTCGCGGGCATGTTCGCGCAGGGCGTGGGCCACTTCATGGCCCATCACCATCGCCACTTCGTCGTCGGTGAGCTTGAGTTGCTCCAGGATGCCGCTGTAAAACGCTATTTTCCCGCCCGGCATGCAAAACGCATTGATCTGTTTGCTGCCAATCAGGTTGACTTCCCAGCGCCAGTCCTTGGCGCGCGGGTTCCATTCAACCGCAAACGGAATAATTTTTTGGGCAATACTGCGCAACCGCCGCACTTGGGGGTTGTCTTTGCCACCCAGCGCGTTTTTAGAGGCAGCCTCCTTCAGCATTTGCGCATATTGCTGGACCGACGAACTCTCCACTGTCTCGGCCGGCACCAGCTTGCTGAAGGCCGAATTACCGCCCACATCGACGCCATCACGCGCCATCGCCACCGGAAAAGCGGCGGGTGACAGGGCCAGCAAAAGCGCCAGACTCCGCAGGGTCAATACGCGCGGCAAGTACCGCGAAAAGGGTTGGATGATGTTCATGATCTGACATAAATAGGAGAAGGTCAGCGCGTATTATTCCCGGATGACTTCAAGTGCGACCGATGCCCCCCTAATCAAGCCCTCGTGGCTAGCAACTTTCAAGGTTTACCTGGAGCCGCCCACGCTACGGATGCTGCTGCTGGGGTTTTCTGCCGGGCTGCCTTTGTTGCTGGTGCTGGGCACCCTGAGTTTCTGGCTGCGTGAAGCTGGCATAGACCGCACCACCATTGGGTACTTGAGCTGGGTCGGGTTGGCCTACGCCTTCAAATGGGTCTGGGCGCCCCTGGTAGACCGGATGCCGATACCGTTGCTCACCCGTTGGCTGGGTCGTAGGCGCAGTTGGTTGCTGCTGGCACAACTCGCGGTCATGCTGGGCTTGGTTGCGATGTCCTTTAACGATCCTAAAGTGGCGCTTGAACCGGTGGTGTGGGGCGCTCTGGCGGTGGCGTTTGGATCAGCGACGCAAGACATTGCGCTGGATGCTTTTCGCATTGAATCGGCCGATGCCGACCGCCAGGCGGCGCTGGCAGCAGCGTACCAGACTGGCTACCGTTTGGCCATGATCTGGTCGGGCGCCGGGGTGTTGTGGATTGCGGCTTGGGCAGAAGTTGCAGGTGCTGCGAGTTACCAGCATGGGGCTTGGCAAACGGCGTACCTCGCCATGGCCGCTTCCATGCTGCTCGGCATGCTGACGGTGTTGTTGTCGCCTGAACCGATGCGCCGCCCGATGCCAGCGGCCAAAAATGCAGCCGAATGGCTGCAAGGCGCCTTGATTGATCCGTTTGCCGACTTTTTGCGTCGCTATGGCAAGCAGGCGTTGCTGATTCTGGCGTTGATTGCCATTTACCGCATCAGCGATGTCGTGATGGGCATCATGGCCAACCCGTTTTATGTTGACATGGGCTACACCAAGGATGAAGTGGCCACTGTCACCAAGATTTACGGCGTGCTCATGACCCTGGCGGGTGCGTTTGTGGGCGGTGTGTTGTCGATGCGATTGGGGGTGATGCGCGTGTTGATGTTGGGTGCTGTTCTGAGCGCGGCCAGCAACCTTCTATTTGCCTGGCTGGGGGGGCGTGGCCATGATGTCACGTCGCTAATTTTTGTAATTTCGGCAGATAACCTCTCCAGCGGGATTGCCTCTGCCGCGTTCATCGCCTATCTATCAAGCTTGACAAATGTCAACTACTCTGCAACGCAGTACGCGATATTCAGCTCTATGATGCTGCTGGCTCCCAAATTTTTGGCGGGCTACTCAGGTCGCTATGTTGACGCTTTCGGTTATCAATATTTCTTCGTTGCCACCGCCTTGCTGGGCGTGCCGGTTCTGGTGCTGGTTTGGCTGGCTTCCCGTGCCAGGCCGCCCTTGAAGTAGCCCTGGTGATTCACTCGACCTACCCACCTCTGTCTCATGAAAAACACAAAAAATTCCCATTCACCTGCGTTTTGGCTTGGTGAGACAGATGTCTGGTTGCTGGCAGAAGGTCGGCATTTAAGGCCTTGGGAGAAACTGGGCGCGCATCCCTGCGAATTGGGTGGTGTTGTTGGCACCGCGTTTGCCGTTTGGGCCCCCAACGCCCGCCAGGTCAGCGTTATAGGCGACTTTAACCACTGGGACCCCCAAATGCATGCCATGCAGCATCGCATGGAATGTGGCGCCTGGGAGGTGTTTGTTCCCGGTGTGGGCGAAGGCGCTTTGTACAAATTTGCAATGGTCGGGGCCGACGGGGTGTCAGTTCATAAGATCGATCCGTATGCCCTGCGTACCGAGCCGGGCACCGGCCACGCCTGCATCGTGATGGCGCTGCCCGAGCCGGTGTTGTTGCCGCCCGGCCAGCGAGCCAGTGCCAACGCCTTGAAAGGCCCGATGTCCATTTATGAGGTGCATGTGGGCTCTTGGCGGCGCCCTCATGGGCAGCTGACAGATTGGGATGAGCTGGCCCGCACTTTGGTGCCCTATGTGGTGGAGATGGGCTTTACCCATATCGAACTCATGCCGATCAACGAGCACCCGTTTTATGCGTCGTGGGGTTACCAGCCGACCGGCTTGTATGCACCCACCTCTCGTTATGGCTCACCTGAATCTTTTCGTCAGTTTGTAGCGACAGCCCACGCGGCTGGCTTGCAAGTGTTGCTGGACTGGGTGCCAGCCCATTTTCCAGCCGATGCCGATGCCCTCGCCCGATTCGATGGGACGGCCCAGTTTGAACATCAAGACCCGCGTGAAGGGTTTCATTGCGACTGGAACACGCTGATCTACAACTTCAGCCGCCATGAAGTGCAGAATTTTCTGGTGGGCAATGCCTTGTTCTGGATCGAACGTTATGGCATTGACGGGTTGCGGGTGGACGCGGTGGCGTCCATGTTGTACCGAGACTACAGCCGAGCTGATGGTGAATGGGTTCCCAATAAAGATGGTGGCCGCGAAAATTACGAGGCCATCAATTTTTTGCGCGAGGTGAACCGGGTCATTGGTGTCGAAGCCCCGGGCGCCATCACGTTGGCCGAAGAATCTACCGCCTACCCTGGCGTCACGGCACCGCCCTGGATGAACGGGTTGGGGTTCAATTACAAGTGGAATCTGGGCTGGATGCACGACACCCTGGCCTATTTCGGGCAGGACCCGGTGCATCGACCCTATCACCATGATCGCATCAGTTTTGCCATGATGTATGCCTATAGCGAACATTACGTGCTGGCCTTGTCGCATGACGAAGTAGTTCACGGCAAGGGGTCCTTGTACGGCAAGATGTGGGGTGATTCTTGGCAAAAGCGCGCCAATCTGCGCGCTTTGTACGCCTTGATGTATGCCCACCCTGGTCGCAAGTTGCTGTTCATGGGGAGTGAGTTGGCGCAGGAGCGTGAATGGAATCACGACGCCGAACTCGATTGGGGCGTTCTGGATAATCCGGCCCACGCGGGTGTGAAACGACTGGTGCGCGACCTTAACCTGATCTACCGCACACACTCCGCCCTTTATGCAAAAGATGATGATCCCTCTGGGTTCCGGTGGATCGATGTGGAAGACCGGGCACAGTCGATTTTCAGTTTTGCGCGCTATGGCGTTTCGTTTCAGCAGCAAATTGTTGTGATCTGCAACATGACGCCGGTGGTCCGGCATGGTTACCGTGTGGGCGTGCCCCAAGGCGGTCGCTGGAAAGAGTTACTTAACAGTGATTTGAGTTGTTATGGCGGTAGCGGTGTCGTCAATGGGGATTCGGTGGCGTCTGAGCCGGTGTCTTGGCAAGGACACGCCCACTCGGTGGTCTTAAGCCTGCCGCCCTTGGGTGTGTTGTGGCTGTGTCCTGAGTCCGCTACATGACATTTGCCGCTACGCCACCGCAAACCTGGTTGAGCGAGCCGGGGCAGGCGTTTCCGCTGGGCGCCAGTTGCCTGACCGTGAAAGGCCGCGACGGGGTGAATTTTGCGGTCTTTTCGCGCCACGCTGAACAGATTGACATTTGTCTTTATGACGAACTGGGCGCTGTGGAGTTGGCCCGGGTTCCTTTGTTCAATGGCACCCAGGGCGTCTGGCACGGTTTTGTCGCTGGTCTTAGGGCCGGGCAGCTTTACGGCCTGCGCGCCCATGGGCCGTACCAACCGAATCGCGGGCAGCGTTTTAATCCGGCCAAGTTGCTGATCGATCCTTTTGCCCGGGCGCTGGTAGGAGACACCCAGCGTTTGTCGCTGGAACGGGATTACCTCGGACCGATGGATGGCCGGGCAGCAGTGCTGGACGCAGAGCCAGACCCCCACGACAACGCCGCCCGCATGCCCAAATCGCAGGTGGTGGACCTGAAAGCGGAGTTGTTGGCAGGTTCTCAGATGACGCCCGGCCCGCAAGTGCCGCTGGTAAACACCGTGCTGTATGAAGCCCATGTCAAAGGCCTGACCCAGCGCCATCCTGATGTGCCTCACGAGGTCCGTGGCAGTTATACCGGGCTGGTCAGCTCGCCGATGCTGGCGCATTACCAGCGGCTGGGCATCACCACGCTGTGCTTGTTGCCGGTACAGTTATTCATCACTGAAGCCCATCTGCTCAAAAAAGGCTTGCACAACTATTGGGGCTACAACACGCTGGGTTACTTCATCCCGGAGCCGCGCTACGCCAGCGGAACGTTCAGCGACGAGCGCAGCGAGTTTCGTCACATGGTGGAGCAGCTTCATCAGCAAGGTCTGGAAGTGGTGCTGGACGTGGTCTTTAACCACAGTGCCGAAAGCGATACTTTTGGACCCACCCTAAGCTGGCGCGGTCTGGATAACACCAGTTGGTATTCACTGGATGCCAACGGGCAGTACCATAATTTCAGTGGTTGCGGGAACAGTCTCAACCTGTCGCAACCCGGGGGCGTGCAACTGGTGATGGACAGCCTGCGCTGGTGGGTCCAAGCATTTGGCGTGGATGGTTTTCGCTTTGATCTCGCGACCTCGCTGGCTCGTGATCCGGTGCTTCAGCACGGTTTTCATCCAATGTCGGCGCTGCTGGTGGCCATCGGGCAAGACCCGGTACTGGCCGGGGTCAAGCTCATTGCCGAACCTTGGGATGTTGGTCCCAACGGCTACCAGCTCGGGCAGTTTCCGCCCCGGTGGCAAGAATGGAACGACCGCTTTCGGGATACCACCCGGGCTTTCTGGTTGGGGTTTGACAGCACGCGTGGTGACTTTGCCCGGCGGCTGACCGGCTCTAGCGACTTGCTCGGCCAGGGCGGGCGTAGCCCGTTGGCCAGCATCAACATGGTCACCGCGCATGACGGCATGACGCTGGCTGACCTGACCTCTTTCAGCCACAAGCACAACGCAATCAACGGGGAAGACAACCGCGACGGACACAACCACAACCTCAGCGCCAACGCAGGCATTGAAGGGCCCACATTAGACGCCAACGTGCTGGCGGTTAGGGGTCAATGGCGGCGAGCCTTGCTGAGCACCTTGTTCTGCTCGCAAGGCATTCCCCAGTTGCTAGCGGGTGATGAACTCGGGCATTCTCAGCAGGGCAACAACAATGCCTACTGCCAGGACAACGAGACCTCGTGGCTGGACTGGCCGGGCGCTGACACTGAATTGACCGAATTTGTGGCGGGATTGATTCACCTGCGACAAGACCACTCGGCCTTGCGCCATTCAAACTGGTTCACGCCGGGGACGATTTCATGGCACAGCCCGGCTGGGGCGGCGTTGACCATTGCCGAATGGGAAGACGACCACTTTCGAAGTTTTGCTTGTCTGATCGAGGTCGGCGACGAGGGCGCTGAAGCGACTGAGCGTTGGCTGCTGCTGTTTCACCCTTCTGCACAAGCGCTCGCTTTTACCTTGCCACCCGGAAACTGGACGCCTGTGCTGGACAGTTCGGCGGCGCGGGTCCTGCCTCAAAGCCAGTGGGCATCCGCGACAGCTTGCGCTGATCAACTTGTGATTCCCCCCCGTTCCCTGATCGGGCTTGTGCAGCCATTGGGCGCAATCCTTTTAACTTGAAAGACTCCACACTAATGTCCTTGGCCAACCCTTCTCTCCTGTCGCAGCGTACCAGTGGTGTTTTACTGCACATCACCTCACTCCCCGGGGCTCATGGCTCGGGCGATCTTGGGATAGAGGCTTACCATTTTGTGGACTGGCTATTGACGGCTGGGCAGCGGCTCTGGCAAATCTTGCCGCTCACGCCGGTTGGGTTGGGAGACTCTCCGTACTACAGCCCGTCGACGTTTGCCGGCAACCCCTTATTGGTTGACCTCAATGACTTGGTGCGAAGCGGCTGGTTGGCACCCCAGCCAGATGGCGCGTTTGAGCCAGAACGTTGTGACTTTGAGCGCGTGGCACCTTACCGTATGGGACGTTTGAAGGAGGCATGGCAGGGGTTTTTGCTGAAAACGCAGCCTGCTGATTGGGCTGAGTTTGAGTCTTTTCGGGCTCAGCAATCCCATTGGCTGGAGGGTTACGCCCTGTTCATGGCCTTAGAAAAACGCCATGGCGCACCCTGGACCCAGTGGCCCACAGCACTGGCGCAAAGCGAGCCCAAGGCGCTGGCTGAGGCTGCTGCCGAGTGTGTGGATGACCTGGGGTTTTTCAGTTTTATCCAGTGGCGGTTCATGGTCCAGTGGCAGCGTTTAAGAGACTATGCACATGCACGTGGCGTCTATATAGTGGGTGACGCCCCCATTTTTGTAGCGCACCACAGTGCAGATGTTTGGGCTAATACTGACTTGTTTCAGTTGGATGCGCAGGGCGAGCCGATCGTGGTCGCAGGTGTGCCGCCTGATTACTTCAGCGAAACCGGACAGCGCTGGGGTAATCCTTTGTACCGTTGGGATGCCATGGCAGCAAATGGCTTTGCTTGGTGGAAGTCCCGCTTGGGGCATCTGCTGTCGATGGTGGATGTGGTTCGATTGGACCATTTCCGGGCCTTTGAGTCTTATTGGGAGATTCCAGCCAGTGAGCCCACGGCAGCCGCAGGTCATTGGCGTCAGGGCCCCGGCAAGCCTTTGTTTGATGCGCTTGCCACCGCTCGAGGTGTGCACCTAAGCGCTCCACTGCCCATCATTGCTGAAGATTTGGGCATCATCACCCACGAGGTGACCCGGTTGCGTCAGGACTGCGGATTTCCAGGAATGCGGGTCATGCAGTTTGCCTTTGGCGATACGTCAGACAACCCCTACCTGCCGCATAACTTTGATACTCAAACCGTGGCGTACACAGGAACCCATGACAACGACACCTCCCAGGGGTGGTGGCAAACCGCCAATGAGTCTGAGCGTTTTGCTGCACGCTCTTACCTGGGGCCTTTGGTAGACACCGAGATCCATTGGGCCATGATGCAGTCACTTTCGCAATCGGTGGCTGGCACCGTGATTTTCCCGTTGCAGGATGTGTTGGGGCTTGATGGCGCCCACCGCATGAACACACCGGGCTTGTCTCAAGGGTGCTGGCAATGGCGTTTCGAGTGGCGTCAGGTGGGAGATCAGGCCGAGCGACTGGCCAATCTGACTCGCGCACACGGCCGCAACCGTGCTGTGATAACCTGATTGCCGAACCCTTTAACTTCTGAGGATTCTTATGAAAAGCACTGCTCATCACCGCCCGGTTCGCCGGACCATTGCCCTTGTACTGGCGGGGGGAAGGGGTTCACGCCTGCACGACCTGACTGAAAACTGCGCCAAACCGGCAGTCCACTTTGGTGGCAAATTCCGCATTATTGACTTCGTGCTGTCCAACTGCGTCAACTCCGGGGTGCACCGTATCGGCGTCCTGACGCAATACAAATCGCACAGCCTGTTGCGGCATTTGCAACATGGCTGGTCGTTCTTGCGCAACGAGGTCAATGAGTTTATTGACTTGCTGCCTGCGCAGCAACGCGTGGATGAAGAGTCCTGGTACCGGGGCACCGCAGATGCTGTTTTCCAGAACCTGGATATCTTGCGCGAGCACGACCCCAAATACATCCTGGTGCTGGCCGGCGATCACGTTTACAAGATGAATTACGCCAGCTTGATCGAAGACCATGTGGAGCAGGGAGGTCAATGCACAGTGGCCTGCATTCAGGTACCACTGGCGGAAGCGACAGCCTTCGGTGTCATGACGGTGGATGAGTCGCGTCGAATTACCCAATTTGATGAGAAACCAGCCCATCCGCAACCGATGGTGGACCACCCCGACCAGGCGCTGGCCAGTATGGGTGTGTATGTATTCAACGCCGAGTATCTGTTTGCAGCGCTGGAGGCAGACCTGAAAGATCCAACTTCCAGCCATGACTTTGGCAAGGACTTGATCCCGGCCATGGTGGCTCGTGGCGATGCAGTGGCCCATTCATTCGACCTGTCATGCGTCCAGACGGACACCAGTGCGCCCTCTTACTGGCGCGATGTGGGAACTGTCGATGCCTATTGGGCCAGCAACATCGATTTGACTGACATCGTCCCGGATCTCGATTTGTACGACAAGGACTGGCCGATCTGGACCTATCAGCCGACCTCTCCCCCTGCTAAATTTATCTTTGACGACGACGGGCGTCGGGGCATGGCGGTGGATTCCCTGGTGTGCGGCGGATGCATCATTTCAGGTGCTCTGGTGCGCAAATCGGTGTTGTTCACGGGCGTCAAAGTTCATTCTTTCAGCAGTGTCGAAGCGTCTGTCATCCTGCCCGGGGCCGATGTCGGGCGCCATTGCCGTTTACGCAAGGTCGTGGTTGACGAGGGTTGCAAAATTCCGGATGGTATGACGATTGGATATGACGCTGTCGAAGATGCGCGGCGCTTTCACCTCAGTCCAGAAGGTGTCGTGCTGGTAACCAGTGCCATGGTGGCTGCTTTGGAGGAGGGTGAAAAGTGAAAGTTTTGTACGTCTGCACAGAACTCTTTCCATTTCTGAAAACGGGTGGTTTGGCAGATGTCAGTGCCGGGTTGCCCCCGGCGCTTGTGGCCCTGGGCTGCGATGTGCGTTTGCTGATGCCGGCTTTTCCGTCCATCGCCCGAGCCGCAAGCGCCACCCAACCTGTTGCCACCCTGGCAATAGCTGCGCCTTGGGGGCTTGGGCCTGAACTGCCGGTGGTCAGTATCGGGTTGGCCGCCTTGCCGGGCCTTGAAATG
>SESB01000610.1_pt1 | contig 25419 bp, 24 predicted proteins | sample 3171441 | NCBI WGS metagenome assembly SESB01 (sample SAMN06051867, study PRJNA518727) | freshwater metagenome | biome: subpolar coniferous forest; feature: holomictic lake; material: water; isolation source: holomictic Lake 227, 6 m depth | place: Canada: near Kenora, Ontario | collected... | reverse complement strand
ATCCTCCGCTCTCTGAGATGCTCACTTACGATCTACAAGTTTTGCCATCTCTCCAGATTCATAGGTTTCGAATTGCAAAATCGGAGTGCCTTCGATTGACAATAACTTGGTGAAATATTCACGCGCTTTATCGTCATGGGTCGCAATTGAAATGAGTCTTGGCGCTAGTAAATCTTCTTCATTGGCATGAGCAGGCACATACTCTGGAATGTAAGCAAAATGCGTTCGGGCCGATTGCTCTGTATCTAGCCAAGAGCGAACTTGATTCTCAAAAAGCTCCGTTGTTCCAGGAAGTAGCGTTGAACGAACTCCTACAAATAAATCAGTTGTCGTGTTTGCGATGCACTTGGCAAGTGGGCGACAAATATTTTCGTATGACTCAACGTTGTAAGTTCCATTGCTGTCGATAAACGTTGGAAGGTAAATCAATACCGTATTAATATCGCAACAGGAGGACATTTGATGAATAGCGCCAAGTCCTTCATGAGCGGCCCAATCAAAAGCATCACTATGAGAATCTGAAACACAGACGTTTTTGCCTTCTCGATTAAAATGCAAAGCAGCAGTCTTGCCCTTTAATTCATCCGCTCCGACTACAAGGATTTTTTCCGTTGGGGTTCCAGTTAAAACGGATTCGATGGAAAAGAAAATTTCGTGAGGCGGATGGCATACTGGAAGATTATCTAGCCCGACTATTTCAGCCGCGTCACGCATCTTTCCCCCAATTGGGTTAAGGCTTAAATCTCAACCCCAATGTATTTCGTTTCCAAGAACTCATGAATGCCAGCAAATCCACCCTCGCGGCCAAGACCTGACTGCTTCACTCCGCCAAACGGCGCAGCCGGATCAGAAATCACGCCCTTATTGATTGCAACCATTCCGGCTTCAAGTGCCTCTGCAGCACGAATCCCACGCTTTAAGTCTTCAGTGAATACGTAACTGATTAATCCAAAATCGGTGTCGTTGGCAAGTGCAATACCTTCTTCATCAGTATCAAATACGACAATTGGAGCCACCGGTCCAAAGACTTCGTTCTTCAAGATTTCGTTGTTTTTATCAACTGAAATAACTGTGGCTGGATAGAAAGCTCCGTCACCCTCTGGAGTCTTTCCTCCAGTAATAAGTTTTCCTCCAGATTTAACTGAAGCATCGACGAGTTCAGCAATCTTGTTACGCTCTTTCATCGAAACACTTGCACCAAGTTGTGCACCCTCATCAAGCCCTGGTGCCATCTTCAATGCGCTCATAGCGGCAGCAAATTTAGTGGTGAATTCTTCTGCAACTTTTCGCGCAACAAAGAATCGGTTCGCAGCGGTGCAAGCAGCTCCACCATTACGCATCTTTGCAAGCATTGCGCCAGCAACCGCTGCATCAATGTCGGCATCATCGAAAACTACAAAAGGCGCATTGCCACCGAGTTCCATTGATGTGCGCAATACAGTATCTGCAGCTTCCTTAATCAAGACTCTGCCTACTTCAGTTGAACCAGTGAAAGAAAGATTACGTACACGAGGGTCATGCAAAACCTTCGAGAGCATTGGTCCAGTTTTTGACGGAAGAACAAAATTAAGGACACCCTTAGGAAGTCCAGCACGTTCCATAATGTCAACAATGTATAAAGCTGTTAGAGGTGTCTCTCCTGCTGGCTTCAAAATCATTGTGCAACCAGCCGCAACGGCCGGGCCAATCTTTCGTGTTGCCATCGCCGCAGGGAAATTCCAAGGAGTGATGAGAAGTGAAACTCCAATTGGCTGATGAGTTACGAGGATGCGCTTGTCACCGCTTGGAGACTTACGAAAATCTCCTGGAGTGCGAACTGCCTCCTCTGAGAACCAGCGGAAGAATTCAGCAGCGTAAAGAACTTCACCCTTTGCATCTGAAAAAACTTTTCCGTTTTCTCTGGATACCAACCGCGCAATGTCGTCTGCTTCAGCAATCATGATTTCAAAAGCCTTGCGAAGAATCTCGGCGCGAACGCGAGGAGCCGTTGCCGCAAAAGATTTCTGAGCGGCAAAAGCAGCATCAACTGCGGCGGCGCACTCTTCTTCTCCGGCCGTTTGGACTTCTGCAATAACGCTCCCTGTTGCGGGATCATAAACAGGAAGGGTTCCATTTCCCTTTACCCAAGCGCCGTTTATGTAAAGGTCAGTCTTTAGATTCATGTCCAAATCATACGCATGGTACGTGAATGCGCTATGAGCCAAGTAACATTTGCATGTGCCTAAAGCCTGGAGTGACGATGCCCCCGCCCCGATGGTTCTTCAGGAGCACGCGCAGTTAAAGGATCCTTTTACGTATCGGCTGAAAAAAGCCTTCCTTGGAAATCCTCTTAACCGCCATTCCCTTTCTCACCAACGTCTCAGCAAGACTTTTGCGCTGGGAATTCTCTCCTCAGATTGTATTTCTTCATCGGCGTATGGATCAGAACAGATTCTTTTGGCACTTCTTCCAGCTTTTGGGTTAGCCGCATTTAATATTTTGATGCCAATGACTGCTGTTGTTTTGGCAGTTCTAGTTATTGTGACTTTCTCTTACCGAGAGGTGGTCCAGGTCTACACAAAATCTGGCGGAGCGTACGTTGTATCTCGCGATAATTTAGGGCCGCTCTTTTCCCAAATTGCAGCTGTCGCTCTGATGCTCGATTACATCGTGACGGTGGCTATTCAATCCTCGGCGGGCATCGACGCAATTATTTCGACCTTTACCGGACTCCAACCTTATAAAGTTTGGATGACCCTTGCCGTTATTGCTCTCCTGACATTTGGCAATTTGCGCGGAGTTAAAGAAGCGGGCGCTGCATTCGCGCTTCCGACATATTTATTTGTACTGTCACTAGTAACTGTCTTTGGAATGGGCATCTACCGGATGTCAATGGGCACCTTGCCAAAATTTGATCCAAACGCACTTCATGGTGCGGTCGCAATTGGTCAGGCAAAAGGTCTGCTCAACTTTGCGGCAATCTTTATTTTGCTTCGTGCATTCGCAAATGGAGGGTCGTCGCTGACTGGCCTTGAAGCAATCTCTGATGGAGTTTCTTTATTCCGTGCACCTGAAGGTGTGAATGCTCGTAAAACTCTTGTAATCATGTCCACAATTCTTGGTTCACTTGTCTTTGGTGTTTCATATTTTGCTCATCGCACATGGGCAACGCCCTACGAAACCGGCACCCCAACTGTCATTTCACAAATCGCCAAGGCAACGCTCGGCTCTGGAACATTTGGAACCATCGGGTTTTATGTCGTCCAAGGAACCACGATGTTAATCCTTATAACGGGCGCGAATACTGCATTTTCAGGCTTTCCATACCTCGTTAACTTTGTGGCAAATGACGGATTCCTTCCACGCCAATTAACAAAACGCGGCCACCGCCTAGCATTTTCAAATGGAATTATTCTTCTTGCTGTTGGGGCTGTATCACTTGTCCTTATCACGGGCGGTTCTGTAAATCACCTCGTTGCTTTCTACGCTCTCGGCGTATTCACTGGCTTTGCACTTGTCGGCTTTGGAATGGGAAAGCGCGCGCTGAAAAATAAAGGCAAAGGTTGGATTTATAAAGTAGGAGTAAATTGGTTGTCCGGAGCGGTTTCAGCAATCATCATTGTCATTTTCGCTGTTGTGAAATTTACTGAAGGTGCATGGGTTATCTTGGCGATAACGCCGATACTTGTTTTTGCTCTGATTCGTTTAAACCGCCAATATCGAGATGAGCAAGCTGCGTTGCGAGTTGGTGCTTCAGAAAATCGTGCGACATCAATTACGCGCCATGATGCAACCATTCTTGTTGATGCCGTCGACCTTGCAACACTCGGAACAGTTCGTTATGCACGTTCGTTGAAGCCAAGAAAGATAAGCGCCGTTCACTTTGTCATTGATGATTTACATGCCGAAGAGATTAAAGAAGCGTGGGCGACAAACCCTGGACTTTCAGATGTAGCAATTGAATTCATTGATTGCCCAGATCGCCGCCTACCAAATGCCGCAGTTGATTATGCAATCCGCACAACGCAATCGCCTGATGTCGAATTAACTCTTCTCCTTCCACGTCGAGCTTATTCAGCGGTACTTGGACGCTTGCTTCATGATCAAACTGCCGATGAGATTGCTAAACCAATTTCTCAGTTGCCACGCGTAGTCGCAACGATTGTGCCTTTTGACGTGACTCGAGTCCTTGCTCAAGATGATGCGCCTGCAGTGGTGAGCGCGGCTACGACAAGCGCCGGAACATCGCCAGGGCTTCGTCGTGTAACTGATGAAATCCCAACTGACGTCGAAATTTCACATTACTCTGAAAACCTCATTCCAATTAGTCGGGCAACTTGGCGCCATCGCGCTCATGTTCGCGGAAAAGTAACGGCCATACGCACCGCTCCATCGGGTTCAAACCCACGTGTTGAAATTGAAGTATGGGATGAAACCGGTGGCATAACACTTCAATTCATTGGTCGTCGTGAAGTAATTGGACTGGAAGTTGGTTCAACACTCTGTGCTGAAGGAATGGTCGCAGAGGAGAACGGGGCGCTCACTATTTTGAACCCATCCTATGAAATCGTTATCTAAGTTTTTCAAAAAACTTTCTTAGAATTTCAGCGCACTCTTCTTCCATAACACCGGAAATAACCTCAACTTGATGTGGCGCCCTGGGATCTCGTAAAACATCCCAGACGGAACCAACTGCGCCAGCTTTTTCATCCCATGCACCAAAGACCACTGTCTTAATTCTTGATTGTGCGATCGCTCCGGCGCACATTGCGCACGGTTCCAAGGTGACCACCAAAGTCATTCCATCCAAGCGCCAGTTGCCTTTTGCTTTAGCAGCCTGTCGAAGAGCAACGATTTCTGCGTGCGCAGATGGATCGCTTTCTTCTTCGCGCTTATTGCGACCTTCGCCGAATATTTCACCCATCGTGTCCATTACAACTGCGCCAACAGGAACATCTCCACTATTGAGTGCGTCGGCAGCGATAAGCAGCGCACGTCGCATTGCAATTTCATTAAAGGTCGACATTTATTACGCCATCAACTCTGAGAATTGTTCTCCGAATCCTAAGCGCCAAGCAATTGCTTCAATCTGTTCGTCTGGAAATAAATCTTCATCTGATGCGAGAGTCTCTAACTCCATCGCGCTCATTCCATGATCTGCGAGGAGATCGACATCTCCGCCCGGTTGAGAGTCATCTTCTTCTTCTGGCATCGGTAAATCCAACATATCAATCAGGTCGCTGGCAATGTCGTACTCGGTTGCATAAGTTACATCGCTGATCATCATCTGCATCTGTGCACCGAGAGCGCGAGCGACTATGAAGAACTCATCATCAATTGCGATGAGGGCAAAAGTTCCACCATTGACCCGCTTGGATTGAAGAGCATCGATAATTGAGGACATATCGTTGGCATCGTCCAACATTTGGATATTCCATCGGCCCTCTTCGTGCCAAGCTAGAACGCCGTAGTCTTCGTCTGCCACCTTGCGCTCCTTCGGCTAAGTTTTGCTGGTTTTGCTAGTTGTGCTCGATACCGTGTTAATACTGTCACTTCCCATAGTAGGAGACAAGGGTGCTTTCCCTCGCTATCGTGGGACTGTGAAAATCCACGTCGCCAATCACCCCTTAATTACTCACAAATTAACTGTTTTGAGGGATGAAAATACAAATTCGCCGACGTTTCGACAATTAGTTGAAGAGCTTGTGATGCTTCTTGCCTATGAAGCAACAAGAGAAGTGAAGACGGTTCCACAAAAGATTAAAACTCCTGTGGCCGAGACCACTGGTTTGGTCCTCGCAAAACCTCGCCCTGTCGTAGTGCCAATTTTGCGTGCCGGTTTAGGAATGCTCGAAGGAATGACAAGGTTGATTCCAACAGCTGAAGTTGGGTTCCTTGGAATGGTTCGTGATGAAAAAACTTTACAGGCATCTACTTATGCAAACAGACTTCCTGAAGACCTCACTGGTCGCCAATGCTACATTCTTGATCCAATGCTGGCCACGGGTGGAACACTCATAGCGGCAATGAATTACTTGATCGAGAAAGGTGCGCAAGACATAACTGCAATTACAATCCTTGCAGCGCCCGAAGGAATAAAAAATGTTGAAGATGCATTTGCAACTTCAAACTTCCCAATCACAATAGTTACTGGGGCAATGGATGAAAAACTCAATGATCTTGGGTATATCGTTCCTGGTCTTGGTGACGCCGGCGATCGCTTATACGGAGTTGTATAAATGGCATCAACTAGTCCTGGATATGCAATAACAATTCGAGTAGATGGACATCCCTCTTCTCAACCTATTGCCCAAATCACCGCTGCTCTTGTAAAGACTGGCGCTTCAATTACCGCTCTCGATGTTGTTGAATCGACGATTGATCATGTTGTAATCGACGTTACATGCGATGCAATTAACGCTGAGCACGCGGAAGAAATTACCGCAGAAATCACAGCCAACAAAGATCTCAATGTACGCAAAGTTTCAGACCGTACTTTTCTTCTCCACCTTGGTGGAAAAATTGAAGTTACTTCGAAAGTTCCACTTAAAACTCGCGATGACCTTTCGCGCGCATATACCCCTGGTGTGGCCAGAATTTGCCAAGCAATTGCAGAGGACAAGTCAGATGCTCGTCGCCTAACAATTAAGCGCAACACCGTCGCAGTAGTAACTGATGGATCTGCCGTATTAGGTCTTGGAAATATTGGCCCGGAAGCCGCTCTTCCTGTCATGGAAGGAAAAGCAGCGCTTTTCAAGCGTTTTGCTGATGTAGATGCCTGGCCCGTTTGTCTTGATACTCAAGATGTTGATGAGATCGTTCGAACCGTTCAGATTATTGCGCCCGTATATGGCGGCATCAATCTTGAAGATATCTCCGCACCGCGTTGCTTTGAAGTAGAACGCCGATTGAGGGACTTATTGGATATTCCAGTTTTCCACGATGATCAACACGGAACTGCGATTGTTGTTCTTGCTGCTCTTACAAACGCACTTAAATTTGTTAAAAAAGATTTGGCAGATGCAAAGATTGTGATGATTGGTGTCGGAGCTGCTGGAACTGCTATCGCCCGTTTGCTTGTTGCAAGTGGGGCTCAACACATCATCGGTTATGACCGCCATGGTGTTGTGCATGAACATCGAGATGGCGATGACCCACTTCGTACGTGGTTTGTCGATAACTGTAACCCTGGAGAATTTCGTGGAACTGTTCACGAAGCCCTCAAGGGCGCCGATGTATTTATCGGTGTTAGTGGGCCAAACTTAATCAAAGAAGAAGATGTGGCATCGATGGCTGCGGGTTCAATTGTGTTTGCACTCGCAAACCCAGATCCTGAAATTGATCCGGTTATCGCGCGTAAGCATGCTGCAATTGTCGCAACAGGACGAAGTGACCAGCCAAATCAAATCAATAACGTCTTGGCATTCCCCGGAATCTTCCGTGGGCTTTTGGATGGAAACATCACAAAGATCACTGACAAAATGTTGACTGCTGCGGCTATGGCAATTGCTGAATGTGTTTCTGCAGAGCAACTCAATGCCAACTTCATCATTCCAAGCGTCTTTGACCCTCGAATTGCTACTGTGGTTGCGAGTGCTGTTCGTAAAGCGAACTCGTAAGCATCCACTGCTCTTCTAGTTCTTCAATTCGCGCGGCAACAATTGCGAGTTCTTTCATTACTTCTGCTAATTTCTCATGATCAGAAGCGAATTCCTGTTGTGCAAGATGTAGGTCTGTCTCTTGCGCGCGAACCTTTTCGATCTGTTTTTCAATTTTCGCGATCTCTTTCTTGGCATCCCTAGCAAGAGCCGCACTTGAGACAGTTGGGCGGATTTCAACGACTTCCTGGTCAACCTCATTTTGTGCTCGCAAACGCAGATATTCATCCACGCCCCCAGGAAGATCTCGAAGAGTTCCATCGCCCATGAGGCCCACAAAGCGATTGCACACACGCTCAAGGAAGTATCGATCGTGAGAAATAACAAGGAGCGTTCCAGCAAATGTATCGAGGACATCTTCCAGAGCAGTCAACGTTTCGACATCAAAGTCGTTTGTTGGCTCATCTAGAAGGAGCACGTTTGGAGATTCCATGAGCAATCTAGTTAATTGCAGGCGCCTTCTCTCCCCACCAGAAAGATCCCCCACAGGAGTCCATTGCGATTCTCGGTCAAAACCAAGTCGTTCACAGAGCTGAGAAGCAGATAATTCCTTGCCACTTCCAATCTCGACATATTTAGCCACATGCTCTACTGCTTCAAGTACGCGCCACTCAGGATTTAATTCGGTTAAATGTTGAGATAAGAAGGCAGATTTAACCGTAATTCCAGTTACGAGCTTTCCTCCGCTGACTTTTGCTTCACCCGCCAAAGTTCTCATAAGAGTTGTTTTTCCAGAACCATTGACTCCGATTATTCCAATTCGATCTCCTGGGCCAATATTCCAATAAACATCATCGAGCAATTGTTTTTCCCCCGCTGCAATCGAAATATGTTGGCACTCATAAACCGTCTTACCTAGCCGATTTGTTGCAAAATTCAAAAGCTCTGCGTCGTTTCGAATTGGCGGTTCATTTTCAATGAGGGTGTTTGCTGCTTCAATACGAAACTTTGGTTTAGCTGTTCTTGCAGGAGCTCCGCGGCGCAACCACGCTAATTCTTTGCGGACCAACATCTCGCGTTTATTATTTTCAACGCCGACTTGTCTTTGACGTTCTGCTTTAGAAAGTACATAAGCGGAATATCCACCTTCGTATTGCTTAACTTCACCCGTCTCACCTTGAAGTTCCCAAATATTTTCACTCACTTCATCCAAGAACCAGCGATCGTGTGTGATCACGACAACCGAGAGAGTTGTTCGAGTCTTTAAGTGATTAGCAAGCCATGCGACGCCTTCGACGTCAAGGTGGTTTGTTGGCTCATCAAGCAAAAGTAGATCCAGTTCGTCTATTAATAATTTTGCAAGATTGACTCTTCGTCGTTCGCCACCGGATAACGAATGAAAATTGCGATCTAAAATTTCATCGCCGAATCCGCCAAAGAGTCCATGAAGGACATCGCGGACCTCGATATTGCTTGCCCACACATGAGTTTCTGCATCACCCAAAACAACGTCCCGAACGCTCGAGCCGGGGGCAGCGCTATCAGTTTGAGAAAGCATCCCTATTCGTACATTCGCGCCTCGAGATACTCTGCCCGAATCAACATCTTCGACACCAGCGAGGACTTTTAGAAGCGTAGATTTTCCGCCACCGTTTCGACCAACTACCCCTATCCGTTCACCTTCGGCTATGCCAAGAGAAACAGATAGGAGCAGCGGTTTGATATCAAAGGCCTTGGAAACTGATTCAAGATTGATCAGATTCCGAATGGCCATGCGCCTATCTTAGTTTGTAGATGAGCCCAGTTTTACGCTGTAAGTCTTTGTTCCACCGGCAGGTAAGGTGACAGTGACTTGAACCGTCGCGCCTGGCGCATACGAGCGAATCTTCACAATTGCTGATAACTGGTCTGCAATGCGATTGCCATCAATCGATGTCACGATTGCTCCAACCGGGATTCCAGCCTTTTCTGCAGCTTCTCCGCTTACTAATTGCGAAATCTTTGCTCCAACGCCGGTGTATGCACTATCAAAATAAACGCCGAGCAGTGGGCGGGTGCTTGTATGTGTTGGGGAAGTAATGATCTCGTTGTAAACGCGCTTTGCCTCATTAATAGGAATTGCGAATCCAAGACCAATATTTCCAGACTGCCCCGAAATTGAGGAACCAGTTGATGCAATTGCGGAGTTAATCCCAATCTGGCGACCTAGTGAATCAGTGAGAGGCCCACCGGAGTTTCCTGGGTTAATTGCCGCATCAGTTTGAATGGCGTCCACAAATGAATTTGTGCCAGATGTTGTGCCGCCTGTTGTAACTGGACGATTTAGCGAAGAAACAATTCCAGAGGTCACAGTTCCAGAAAGTCCCAATGGTGATCCAAATGCAATAACAGTGTCTCCAATAGAGAGAGCTGATGAATCTCCAATTGCTATGACGGGAAGATTGCCTTTATTAACTTTTAGAACAGCAAGGTCATAATTTGAATCTCGACCCACAATTGTTGCAGGGATTAAATCACCGTTATTCATTTCAATCTGAATTGTTCCACTTGTTGCAGCTGCTTCAATAACGTGATTGTTAGTTACAACATATGAAGTCGTCGCATCTGATTGGATGATTGATCCGCTGCCGGTATCTCCACCTGTTCCAACTGTTACGTTGACTGTCACAACCGAAGGTGAAACTTTTTGTACTACAGATTTGATCGAAGTTGTGGGAAGCGTTGATGCTGTTGTCTGCGAGAGTGAGAGTGCTGTTCTGCTTGCCACGCATGTGCCGTTTGAGGGCGCTGCATAAAGAGCGTTTGTGCGATTGTCCGCACAAATTACCGAGGTTGATCCACTGAAGGTTCCAGCTGCTGTGGCAAAGCCCCCAACCGCTGTGGCGCCAATGATGGCTCCAACAAGTACTTTTCCTGCGGTACTAGAAATCTTCAACATCATTTCTCCTATGTATGTATTGGTAAAAGCAATGGGAACAATCTAATTGAGTAATCCTTTAAAGACCGTGGGTGGTACCTAAGAGTTTTCTGAGAACTGCATCTTCCACACTTGAGGAACGGCAAGAGTGAGCAGGGTTACAACCCCTGAGAGAATCGCAAGAATTACGAGGGTATGGTCCAAGCCGAGCCAATTAGCCATCGGTGCGGCAATCGCCAATCCAAGAGGCCGAAGTGAGAGAGAACCCATTCCGTCAAAAGCAGAAACGCGTGAGAGTGAATCTCTCGGAACTTCTTTTTGTAGCGCTGTCGTCCAAATTGCTCCCCATAGATCGAGAGTAATTCCCCAGAAGAATGCGCATACTGCAATCACCCATAAAGGCTGCGGGTGGGCAAGTGAAAATATATAGACTGAAACAGAGAGCGTCATCAACATGAGAAATCTCATTGGATACTTCGGGCGAATTCGCATTCCAAGTAATGAGCCAACCACATAGCCAACTGCTTCAGCAGAAAGAACGATTGACCAAGATTTAGCGCCACTAAAATTCTTCAGCGAAATTAGCGGCCCTAAGATATTTTCTGCTGCAGCCCAACACATCACAATTAATCCGAAGGCGGCAACAATTGCAACAATCCATCGGAATGAAAGAAAAACTTTCCAACCATGCTTTAAATCATCCAACATGGAGGTTTCACCTTTACTTGCAACTGTTAAGCGGCGCAAGCTAAAAACAATAATTCCGCAAATAATAAATGAGAGCGCATCGACAGTTAAGGCAAGAGTTGATCCGATTGTCGAGACCAATATTCCGCCAGTTGCGGTGCCGCTAATTATTGCAATGTTTGCAACAAATTGATTTGTTGAGTTTGCTTTTTGAAGTTCTTCTTCGCCAACAAGGGCGGGCATCAATCCACCGAAGGCCGGCCAAAAGACCCCCCAACTCAATCCAAAGACAACATTGACTGCAAGAAATACTCCTACCGGAACATGACCTGTACTAAAGAAATATGCCTGAACAAGAAATGCGGAACCTCCAATAATGTCCATCATCCCCAAAACCCTTACACGGCCATACTTGTCGGCTATGACTCCGCCTATAGGAGACATACAGAGCATGGCAATTGTCTGAATTCCAAGAATCCAACCTAGAAGCGAGGCGCTACCTCCGCGCATGTGAAGGATGCCAAAAGCAAGCGCTATAGGCCCCATTCCATTGCCAAAATTGGATATAAATCTGGCGATAAGGAAGCGGCGGTAATGAGGTAATCGTAAAATTTCACGCATTTTTATTTTTTACTTTCAAGATCTCTTATCACTCGATGAATTTCACTTGCTATCTCTTTTAGTTCAGCTAACTCTTGTTGCGCGAATCCTCTCGCTTCTTTTGCCAATTCAAATTCACTTAAGGAGGCAGCATGAGTTTCATTTATTTTTTGCTCAACTGATTTAGCTCCGACATTTTGCCCAACCATAATTATTGATAGCAGAACTAATTGAAGAAATGTTTGTGCAATCCAGGCAACAATGACGATGACGCTACCGCTTTTAAGCGCGGACGGAAGTGAAACAAGAGCAATGAGTGCGAATGCGTATGCGCACCACATCGTTGCGACTCCAGCGGTGATCTTTGCTGCAAGCCTTTCGTTGAAGTTAGCTACTTTGCTCATAAGTAAATGATAACGGTGGGCCATCCAAGAGATGGACCTTTGATGCTCCTCGTACAGCCCAATTCACTAAGTCTTCACTCACCAATGCAGTCTTTTCATCAATCCCAATGAGATTTCCACCAGGTGGTGTGTGGCCGACCAACTTCGCTGCCTTATCTGGAACAAATCGAAAGTACCGGTCATAGTGCGGCAAGATTTTCATTTTAGGTAGGACTCCGAGCCCATGCATTGCCATAGCTCCAGCACTGCACCCGGCAAGAGAACTTCCTTCTTTCCAATTCTCATAGATTGCGCTCCACACGGGAGAATTTTCAAGCGTTGAAACTAAATAGCCGGGATCACCGCCCGATAAATAAATAAGTGCGGCACCATCTATGAGTTGATCAAATTCATGACTAAGGGCATCTTCTCGCTTGAAAACCGGAATGAAAACGTGCTCCACCCCCATTCGTGCGGCTTGTTCAGCACCAAGGGATTTCCAGAAATCATGACGCGATGCGCTTTCTTTTCCAGCAGCCGTTGCTAATTGCACATATTTTGCTTTCTTACCTCTGGCTTCACCTTTCAGCATCCACTCAGTTTCATATTTCTGCATGACGGGCAGATATTCACCGGAACCCACTAAAGCTAATAATCCATGCATAGATTCAAGGATAGGCCTCTTCGCTCAAAATGGCTTGTTACTATTGCGCCTTATGCATACGCGAAAACACAAAATAGTTGCGGCCCTTTCTGTAGGCGTGGTTTTCGCATCCGCACTTTTTGCCTTTTTCACAAATACTGCCGCAACCTCGATTCCGCGCTCCAAAGCATTAAAGGGTGTGGCTGCATCTAAAAATCAAGACACAAACATTCTCTTGCTCGGCCTTGATTCAAGGCGCGATGCAAATGGCGCTGATCTTCCTCGCAAACTACTGGACTACATGCACGTTGGATCATCTTCTTCTGTCGGTGGATACAACACAAACACCATGATTGTTATTCATATACCCGCGAAAGGTCCGGCTACAGCGATTTCCATTCCGCGCGATGATTATGTCAACGTTCCTGGGCTTGGAATGAAAAAGATTAAAGAAGCTTATGGTTATGCAAAGTACGCTGAAGATTCTCGTCTGTACAAACTCGGCGTCAAAGAACCAATGCGTGAACAACAATCACGCGAAAAAGGTCGTATCGCAACTATCCAAGCAATCTCGGAGTTCTTGCAAATTCCGATTGACCACTTTGCCGAAGTGAACCTTGTTGGATTTTATGACCTTGCAACAGCTCTCGGTGGAATCCAGGTTTGCTTGAACCACGCGGTAAATGACAAACAATATTCAGGTGCGGTATTCCCAGCAGGTTTGCAAACTATTTCAGGTGTTCAAGCGCTTATGTTTGTGCGTCAACGCCATGGACTTCCTAATGGCGATCTTGATCGCACCCACCGCCAACAAGCTTTTATTACTGGTGTAATCACAAAGTTCCGTACGCAAGGTATTTTTGGCAACCTAAGTAAATTACAAGGACTACTGGACGTTGCAAAGAAGGATGTCGTTATAGACAGCGGTTGGGATGTTCTTGGATTCCTACCTCAAGCGAAGGCGTTGACTGGTGGAAAGATTGTTTTTCACACCTTGCCCATTGAAGGTTATGTAATGCGAAACAGCCAATCAGTAAACCTCGTTGATCTACCAACAGTTCGTAAGTTCACTAAAGATTTGTTCTATCCTGCGCCTATTGCAAAGGCGAGCCCTACAACATCGGTCTCGGCATCACCGAAACCAACAAAGATTAATTACGCGCATCAAGCAAGTGGTAAAGGTGTTAATGGCGCAAGCATTCCTTGCGTTAATTAGTAGTTAAAAACAATAAGTATTAACGACTTTTCCAGTTGCACTATCTAGCTCGACAAAATTGGCCGACTTTCCAACTGCAATTTCTCCGACATACTCAATCCCAAGTGTCCTTGCTGGCAAAGTAGATGCACAGTACGAGGCATACTCGATTGATGCTCCGAACTCTTCAATAAGTCTTTCAAATGTTCTCTTCATTGTGAGCGTGCTTCCGGCAAGGGAACCATTTGACGTCAAACGGGCAACACCATCTTCGACATGTACATCTAGACTGCCGATTTTATATTCTCCGGAACCTTCCATTCCAGCAGCAGCCATGGCATCCGTAATCAAAACCATTCTTCCCGGAGCGCTCTTTAACACCAGCTCCACGGCAGCGTTCGCAACGTGGTGTCCGTCATTAATTAACTCAAGAACTACTGAATCGTTAAGGAGTCCAACAAGAACGATTCCTGGATTGTAATGATCAATTCTTGGAAGAGCATTGTAAAAATGAGTAATTACGGATGCGCCAGCGGAAAGTGCATTCTTGGTCACTTCAGCATCAGCATCAGTATGACCTAGTGCTACTACAACTCCGTTATCGACGAGAAACTCAATTGCTTCAATCCCATGAGGGAGTTCTGGCGCAAGTGTGATCATAGAAATCGCGCCGTCTCCTATTTCCAAAAGTTCCTTTAGCTCTGAAACGATCGGGTCTCGCAAAAGTTCAGGGTCATGTGCGCCGCATTGGCCTGGTGAAAGATAGGGACCTTCCAGATGTATTCCGGCAATCTTTCCGCTCTTCACAAAAGGAACAAGTCTTTTTATTTGCTCTTTTAATACATCTAGCGGCTCTGTGACCAAACTGGCGATGGTGGTTGTGGTGCCATTTGCCCTATGAATATCAATAACTTTTTGAATATCTTGATCGCTTTTCGCAGAAAAATAATTACCTCCACCGCCATGGCAATGCATATCCACGAAGCCCGGAATCAGAGTTCCAGCAATTTCTAAATCAGGAACACCTTCGGCATTGAGAGAAGTAATCATTCCGTCCACTACTTCAAACTTTATGGCGCTTCGAATTTCTCCATTAATCAGGAGAGAATTTGCACTAATAATCATCCGCGGGCTCGCAATCCAAATATTCCGGAGCCAATCATCCCAGCATGGTCGCCTAAGTGCGCAATAGCTAATTTAGGTCGTTTCTGGAATGTTAGGCGTCGGTCGATGTATGCCTCAATAGGTTTGAGTAAATCATCACCGGCTTTGGAAACTCCGCCTCCCAAGATAATGATTTCAGGGGCAAGGATGTTGATGTAGGCGGTCAAAGTGAATGCAATCGCTTCGACAGAGGCCAGCCATACTTCGGCCGCGACAAGATCACCGTTTTTAGCAGCCTTAACAACTTCGGATGAATCTGACAACTTTGTTGAACTTTTCTCATTGTAAATTCTTACAATCGATGGACCAGTTGAAATACTTTCAAGGCAACCAACAATTCCACACGCGCACATATATCCGCTATTAACGTCTAGGTGTCCTATTTCCCCACCATAAGGATTGTCATAAAGTTCGCCATCAATAACGAGTGCGCCGGCTATGCCTGTTCCGATAGGAATAAATAGCGAGTCTCTAAAGCCCTGGCCTGCTCCATAAAGGGACTCTGCGACACCGCCCGCTCGAACATCGTGACCGAAACCCACTGGTAAACCGGTAACTTCATTTACCAATTTTCCAAATGGAATATCTCTCCAGCCTATGTTTTCCGAATATTCAGCAATTCCTGCTTTGGAATCCACAACGCCTGGAACAACTACACCAACAGCAACGGCTTCTGGAAATTCTCGATGCATTTCCTTCGCTGCTAACAATACTTGGTTTACTGAATGCTCTGGACCTTTTTCACGTTCTGTTGGCCAACGCCTTGTTGAAATAATTTCTGCACCACGCAACAAACCGGCCTTTATTTCTGTTCCACCGACGTCGAGACCAATTACAAGGTCTTGATCATTTATGGTCACTTAGAAAATCCTCCAAGATGTTTTGGGTCGAATGCGATTGCATCATCAAGTATGCCAGTCGCCTTTTGATAACTTGCAACAAGCGGATCTAAATAGAGCGCCTGGAGCGCCAAACTTCTACTGTTTTCGCGTGCCGCGTTCACGGTGATTTCTTGTTGCTGTGATCTCTGGGTTAAGACTGTTGATATCGCCTTTGGAAGGGCTCCTACCCGAAGAGGTGTCACTCCGTTTGCTCCGATAACAGCGGGAACCTCTACAACAGCCTCAGGCGGCAAGTTGCTGATTGCTCCGTTGTTTGGGACATTCACTGCTAATTCCACATGATTTTTTCCAGTAATGAGCGCTTCAGCAATCGAAACCAAACGCTCTGCTTCCTGATTATCGCGCTTGTGAACGGGAATTGATCCATCAGCTTGACCACGAAGCTCTTCCCACAAGTCGCCTTTTTCGCCGATGTATAACTCTGTCATATTAAGGCCGCCTTGAAGCCCCCAATGAAGTTCACCTGAATCTTGCAATGAAAGATATCCGCTGAAGAATTCTGCAACGTGGCGATCACCTGGGGCTGGATAAAGTCCAAAAGTCTTGAACAGGTCATACGAAACTGGAGAGTGAATACCCTCATCGTAATTAATCGGCGACTCTTTCTTTCCGCCATTCTTATTTACAGCATCTCTTAGAAGTGGATATAAATCTTCTGACCCTTTTCTGATATCAAGTAACCAGCACAAGTGATTAATTCCGGCAAATATTGTCTCAATGCCAACATCTGGAATGTTGAGGTCTGCAAGTAATTTCGATCGAGTGTGCATCGTTCCATGGCAAAGTCCGACGACATTTACTCCCGTATATTTTGTGATGCCTCGAACATTTGCTGTTAAAGGGTTGCTGTAATTGATATACCAAGCCGTTGGTGAGACATCGGCAATGTCTTCGGCAATTGATACAAGTGCAGGTACATGCCTCAATGCCCTCAAGACACCTCCGGGACCAACCGAGTCTCCAACGGTCTGATGAATTCCATATTTGCGAGGAATTTCTAAATCTGCTTTCCAACCACCTGCGGCTCCAACTGCAATTGTCGTTGTGACAAAGTGTGAACCTTTAAGAGCTTCGCGCTGCGAATCAAAGGCTTTTACGACCATTTTTGAGTTATGTAGCTCAGAAATTCGATTGCCCACTCTGGCCATTATTTCAGCTGATTCGACGTTTATGTCATACAAATGAACTTCAAAGTCATCAGAAAGTTTAGATTGAGCAAGGTCGTGCATTAGCCCAGGAGTAAAGACAGTGCTACCAGCCCCGATTAAAGTGAAAATCTTCTTGCTCATATTCCGACTCCGATCATTTGACACTGCCATTAATAAGTCCACTTACGATAAAACGGTTTGTGAATAGAGCAATTACTGCTGGTACCGAAAGTGCGATAACACCTGCTGTACTAAGTAAAGAATAAGGCACAACGTGGCGACCTTGGATCGCTGCCACAATCACAGTTAAAGGCTGTGTGGATTGATCGCTCGCCAAAACAAGAGGAAATATGAATTGCGCCCACGCAAAGAGAAATGTGATCACTCCGGTAGATGCAATGGCCGGCATGATGAGAGGAAGGACAATTAACCTAAATACTTGCATTCTGCTTGCACCGTCAACGGAGCCAGCCTCCTCAATAGCAGCTGGCAAACTCTGCATGTAACTCAAGAGAATCCACGTTGCTAATGGTAAGAATCCAGAAACATAACAGAGGATGATTCCCAAGTATGTATTTACTAGGTGGATTGATGCCATGATTCGGTACATTGGAATTAACGTTGTGTAAGTTGGGAAAGCCATAGTCATCACAACAATAAAGAGAAAGAATTTGCGTCCTTTAAATTCCATTCGAGCAAATGCATATGCTGCCAACGATGCAAGAACCACTGTGATAACCGTCGCCGAAATACATTCAATAAAAATATTAATAGTGGAGCGCCTGACCATGCCCGCTAATTCACCATTTCCAATTAGCAGTGCTTTGTAATTAGCCCATCCCGGCGTTGGAGGGTAAAGATGGCTCGGTGTATCTGATATCTGCGCATCGGTCTGAAAACTAGTATTAATAACCCAATAAATAGGGATGAGAGACCACGACAGAATGAAACCTATGCCAAATCGTCTAAATCCTAGATTGCTCGGCTTCATCAGTATTCAACCTTTTTGTAGATGAATTTCGCCACCACAACAGAAATTAGAAGTGTGAAAATTGTGATTAACAGTGATAGAGCATAGCCCTGACCGAAATTTAGATTCTGAAAACTAACCGCGTAGGTTTCCATCGCCAGAGAATTAGCCGTAGTTGCTGCGCCATTTAAAATATATGGTTGGTCAAAGACATTCAGAGTTGCAATGATCGCCTGAACAACTGCAATTGCAATTCCGGGCCTGATAAGTGGCAACGTAATATGTAGAAAAGACTTTCGAGAATTGCTGCCATCAATCGTCGCTGCTTCATATAAATCATCAGGAATATTTTGCAGGACAGCCAATATGAGAATGGTCGATAAAGGGGTAATTTGCCAAACTTGAACGATTTCAATTGCAAGAATTGTTAGCAGACGATTTTGGCCCAGGAAGACTTGATAATGAGTAATGAGATGAAGTGATTTAAGAACGCTATTTAGCACTCCGGTATTGGCATCCCAAATACCTGTCCACAAAATGCCTTCAACTACACCAGGCAAGGCCCATGGCAGAATCAAGATTGCAATCAGTATGGACCGGCCTCTAAATCGGCGCTGAAGAATTACCGCAATATAAATTCCAAGCACTGTGGAGAGGGTGACTCCAATTACTATGTAAAGAAACGTATTTCCAAGACTTGAAATGACCGCGGAGTTATGAATAATGTCTCGAAAGTTATCCAGCCCTGAAAAGTGAGTTGGCGGATTAAGAGGCTGAACTTTAAAGAATGCTGCGATTGATGTGTACACCGCAGGAGTGATCGCAAGGCAAATGATAAAAAGAATTAGTGGTGATATGAGGGCATACGGAAGCAGATCAACGCTCTTCCGCTTACTCAAAGTACAACACCGCCCTTTTAAAAAATGGCCACCAGCGCAAACTGGTGGCCATACTTATTTTTCCCTTTTGTGGACTATTTACCGCTTGAGAGTTTTGTTGCGGTAGCAGCAATTGCCTTAATCGCAGCGTCAACAGTCATGGTTCCAGCGGCGGCTGCATGCAGGTTTGTATATACAGCACTTGAGAATTCTGGATACCAAGCTGGTGCACCTTCTGGGAAGACAGCAGCTGAAGTCTTTAGCATGCCAGCCAAAACATCTCCGCCGATGATTGATCCCTTCTTATTAAGGATTGCAATTCCAGAAAGTCGTGATGGGAAGAAGTATCCAACCCATGTGCGCGATGTTCCGCTTGCACCTGCAAAGTCAGCCATGTTCTTTCCGTCAGTAAACCAACTGATGAATTTGGCTGCTCCTGCTGGATTCTTTGCTTTTGCAGGAATTCCAATGCCATCAGGATTACCCAAGTTACTTGCTGGACTTGTTGCACCAGGTGTCGCAAGATATTGAACTTGGTGAACAACTGATGATGAAGCTGCAACATCGTAAAGTGATCCGACGTTTCCGGAATAATCACTGAATGTCGATGCGACTTTACCCTTAGCCATCAAAGTTTGTTGTCCTTGGCTATCGGCTACATTTATATTTCCAGGTGGAACGAGGCCAGTCTTGACCGCATTTACCATCCAAGCAGCAGCCTTATAACCTGCGCTGGTTGGTGAAGTGAACAATGGCTTACCTGTTGCATCAAGAATGTGTCCGCCGAATGCTCCGGTTGTCTCATACCAATATGTAGATAGGCCTTCTGCAGCAGCGAAAGGAATATTCAATGGGTATTGAACAACTTTCTTTGCCTTAACAGTTTTCAAATCTGCCGTGTACTCATCAATGGTTGTAGGCATCTTCGTGATTCCTGCTTTTGCAAATAGAGCCTTATTGACAGTCGTAACCATGAATGATGCATCGTAAGGAATACCAACTACGTGGCCATTTTTTGTGAAGCTGCCAAGTTGCGGCATGTCAGCACTAAGAGCTTTTGTGTCCAGGTACTTTTCCATTGGCAAGAACCAATTAAGTTTTCCGAGTTGTCCAACACGAGACCAGTCGACGTCTGTTGCATCAGCAAAGAATGTATTTGCCGTGGCTGCTGCGGCGATCTTTGTCTGTAATGAATCCCAATCCAATTGAGTCCATTTAACAGTGATTCCTGTTGCTTTTGTGAACTCAGCAAGCATTGCAGGAGGAAGTGGAGGCGCTGCGAGCACCACAGAAATGGTTGAAGGAGTTGCTGCTTTAGCCGGTACAGCAAGTGATGAAAAACCAAGAGCGGATACAACCGCGACAACAATTGCAACGCTCTTTGTTGACTTACTAACTTTTATAGCATCTAGCATATTGCGGTTAGCCTTTCTTCTCTTTTGGGTTTAACTTGCTTTTCTATTCTCTATTTCTTTAATTAAGAATAATTGATCGAGATAGTCCACGAGGATGATCTGGATCTAGCCCTTTCACTTTTGCGATTTCGATTGCTGTCCGTTGTGCACGGATGAGGTGCGCCATTGGATCTAGCGAACTCTTCTCTAAAAGTGCACCAGTTGCAATGATTTCATTTTCCAACTTTGGATCAAGGTGTCCAAATACCCAAACTGCACGACCTTTTTGGGCAATAGACATTGGTCCATGGCGATAATCAAATGCAGGATAAGCCTCCGACCAGAATTGCGCCGCTTCGCGAGTTTTCAACCCAGCTTCTTGAGCGAGCGCAATCGTCCAGCCCGTTCCTAAAAATGAAATTTGTTCGACGTTGGGAAGCCCACCCAAGTCACTTGAAACCGCAATCTCGGCATCATTTGCAGCGCTTATTAAATCGTGACCATTATGCGCACGCAGTAGGCCAAGGGCGGCAGTTGCCCAACGAGTTTGAACGACAGATTCTTCATCTGCAAAATCCATAATGATTGAATTGGTCGCAACTTCCGTCACGGGGGAGCCGGCAACAGCTGTAATAACTGTTGAGGGGATCTTGCTCTTCTTCAACACTTCGATTACTTCAGTTGTTGTTCCAGATCGAGTAATAACCACCATGTGGTCATATGCGCGGCCGTAATTAAATTCTGAGCCTGCATAAAAATCGGTTTCGCCATTTCCTGCAGCTTCACGGACGCCGGCATAACCTTGGGACATAAACCACGAGCTGCCACAGCCGACCGCGGCAACTTTTGCCCCGTGCTTGGGCAGGAGGTGGGCTACGGATGGAAGGAATTCAGCAGTTTGGCGCCAGATCGCAGGTTGGGTAGCTAATTCTGTTTCACAAATATATTGAGTCATGAGGGTAGTTAAACCCTGGCCACCTACAAAGTCAACAATTTTTGCACTATTTTGATTTATTTTAATTGTAACGAAACATTTACAATCAAATCCTTGTCGAATGGCCCTTCATAGCGTTGAATCAGTCCACCGAAGTGAGCTCCCGCTCCCTTCACTCCACCCTCAAATCCTTAAGGGAGATTAAATGAAGAAATCAATGCGCCGAACTGCATTTGCGGCTTCGATCGTTTTGGCAGCCACCGGTGTAGTTGGTGTTTCTCTACCAATCGCACACGCTGCAGATGTAAACCTCACAATGGTTGCAGCTGACTATCCAGGTGATGGAAAGACCCAGCAAGCACAATGGGATGCCGTTTCAAAGGCATTCGCTGCTGCAAACCCTGGCATCACCATGACAGTAAATGTTGTTTCATGGGATGTAATTGATGACAAGGTCAAGACACTTATCGCAACAGGTAAGACACCTGACATTGTTAACAAGGGTGACTACTCAGCACCAGCTGCTGCAGGTCTCCTATACAAGGCTTCTGAAATGGTTTCTGCTTCAACACTTGCAGATATCATTCCAACTTTCTTGAACAACTCTATGTACAACGGAACAGCCTATGCAGTTCCAGATCTTGCTTCAGCTCGTGCTTTGTTCTACAACAAGGCAATCTTGAAGAAGGCTGGCGTTACAAAGCTTCCAACAACTTGGAAGGAACTCCTAACAGTTCTTTCAAAGATCAAGGCTAAGAACCCTGGCGTTTACGGTTACGCAGTTCCAATGGGTCCAGAAGAAGCACAAGCTGAATTCTCAATCTGGGCTGGTGGAAACGGTGGTCGTTTGTACGACTACACCGCAAAGAAGTGGACTGTTAACTCAGCAGCAAACATTGAGGCAATGGCATTCTTGAAGAAGATGAATGACCTCAAGTACATCGAGCCAAACCCAGCTAAGTGCGACCGCACAGCTTGCGCACAAACATTGTTCGCAGCTGGCAAGGCAGCATTTATCAACGGTTCAGTATTCCTACCAGGCTGGTTGAAGGATAACGGCGGAGCAGGAATCGATCTTGGTTCAGGTTCATTCGTTCACAACGATGGTCAAGAGGCTGTAACACTTGGCGTGCAGGATTACTTCACTGCATACAAGGCAAACGGTCACCAGGCTGAAATCCAGAAGTTCATGGACTTCTTGTACAAGCCAGCAAACTACGCTGCATTCCTTAAGGCTGCAGGCGGATTCATTCCTGCAACAAAGTCAGCAGGCGTAGAAGCAGCTAAGGATCCAGCACTTGCTCCATTCATCGCATTGCTACCACACGCAATCTTCTACCCAGGAGATATCGCAACATGGCCAGCAGTGAAGGGTGCTCTACAACAATCAGTAGGTCTTGCTGTTACAGGCAATCCTTCAAAGGTTCTTGGAGATATCCAGAAGAAAGCAAACGCTGCTAAGTAATTAGCAACAGATAGATATAGATAAATATGACAACGGGATCAATTCGTAGAGGACGCTTCGGCGCACTTCCGTGGATTGGTCCCGCTGTTGTTTTAATACTGGTGATGGTCGTATGGCCAGCCATCGAAATGATTCGTACTTCGTTTCACGAAATTGATCAAACTGGTATTGCTAAGGGTTGGAATGGAATAACAAACTACAAGAATCTAATTCACAATCCAGACCTTCCTCAAACAGTGGTTCGCACCTTGATTTGGGTGAGTGTTGTAGTGATTATTACCGTTCTCGTTTCGCTTCCCGTTGCGCAAATCCTTCATGGAAAATTCCCGGGTCGTAAAGTTGTTCGCTTTGCAATTATTGTTCCGTGGGCAGCATCCGTAGTTATGACCGCCATTATTTGGCGTTGGATGCTCGATGGTTTTTACGGAATTCTCAATCGAATTCTTCAAGATCTTGGAATTCTAAAAGAGCCTGTCGACTGGCTTGGAAATCCAAATCAAGCTTTTATTTTTCTTATGGTTGTTGCAATATTTGTTTCTGTTCCATTCACAACCTATGTAATTCTGGCCGGCCTGACAACCATTCCCGATGACATTCTCGAAGCGAGTGCAATTGATGGCGCAAATGGTTGGAAACGCTATAGAGAGATCATTTTTCCACTGCTTCGCCCAGCACTGCTCGTTTCGGCAGTCATTAACTTAATTAACGTCTTCAACTCATTCCCAATTATTTGGGCAATGACTGGTGGTGGGCCTGGATATTCCACAGACACCACAACCACGCTTGCCTACAAAATAAGTTTTCGAGATCAAGATATTGGCCAATCTGCAGCGATGGCCACCGTTAACTTCATCGTCATTCTTATCTTTATTTCAATCTTCTTGAAAGTTTCAAAGTGGCGGGAGACCAGCTCATGACCATGGCAGGTTCTTCGCGCAAGCGCTTCACGGGGCGCAAGGTTTCACTTGCCGTCGCAGGATGGGTTATTGGTCTCATCTTCATCGCACCTTATGTTTACATGTTGCTGACGGCGCTTAAACCTCAGGCTGAAATTGCCGCAATTCCGATTGATTACCTGCCTTCAAAGTGGACATGGAGCAACTTCACTGAGGTCTGGAAGATCATTCCGTTGGCTGGTTACATTAAGAGCTCATTCTTCATTGCGTTCTCAGCGACAATCATCGTGCTAATTTTTGCTGTACCTGCCGCCTATTACGTCGCCCGCAACAGGTTCCGGGGTCGTACCGCCTTTTTGCTCTTAGTTCTTGTTACGCAAATGTTCTCCCCGACTGCGCTCGTCATCGGTATTTTCCGCGAAATCATTAAGTTCCACCTTGTTGATACATACACATCTCTGATTTTGATTTATGGCGCATTCAATATGGCCTTCTCTATCTGGATTCTTTCATCCTTCTTCGCTTCTATTCCTGTAGATATTGAGGAAGCGGCTTGGATTGATGGAGCTTCCAGGTTTGGAACCCTGCGTCGAGTCATTTTGCCTTTAGCCCTCCCTGGCCTGGTCACCGCATTTATTTTTACCTTTATTGCTGCTTGGAATGAATATGTCATTGCGCTAACTTTGATTTCAACGCCCGCTCGTGAACCTCTAACGGTTGGTCTCACAACGCTTATTGGCCAGTACCAAGTTCATTGGAATTTCCTCTTTGCTGGATCCCTCATAGCAATTGTTCCTGTCGTGATCCTCTTTGCAGCGATTGAGAAATATCTCGTCGGGGGATTAACTGCAGGAAGTGTGAAGTGAGCAAGCAAGACCGACTCAACCAGATTTTGCAACTTGTTGTTGAACGTGGCTCTGTAGAAGTTGAAGAAGCGGCGCAAATACTAAAAGTTTCTCCTGCGACCATTCGGCGCGATTTTGACGCGCTTTCTGAGCGCCAACTCCTAAACCGTACACATGGAGGAGCATCGGCCACAGGCGGATCCTTTAATAATTTGCCACTTCGATACAAAGTTGCGAAAGATGATGAAATTAAGAAGCGAATTGCTGCAGTTGCTGCAGGAATGGTTAAGAGACACCAAGTTGTCGGCATTAACGGTGGAACGACAGCAACTGAAGTCGCTCGCGCACTTGCCGCCTCTACAGAGTTCGCTCCCGGTGAAGACTCTGAACTTCCGCCATTGACTGTTGTGACCAATGCGCTGAATATTGCGACTGAATTGACTGTGCGACACCAAATCCGAATTGTTGTTACAGGCGGGGTTGCCCGTGCTCAATCGTATGAACTTACTGGCCCCTTCGCAGAGTCAGTCCTTGAAGAAGTCATCATTGACATCGCATTCATTGGTGTTGAAGGTTTGCATCCAGATACCGGGGCTGCTGCAATTTATGAAGATGAGGCGCGTGTTAATCAGATGATTGCCGCTCGAGCCAACAAAGTTGTTGTGGTCGCCGATTCATCAAAATTTCATAAGCGATCTTTTGCTGCAATCGCGCCTTTTAGCTCGATAAACGTCATCATTACCGATGTGGGCATCGATCCAAGTGTGAAGAAATTACTTGAAGGTAAAGGCGTAGAAATTGTGATTGCCTAACATCTTTCT